>Ga0180435_10007906_pt1 | contig 10063 bp, 4 predicted proteins | sample SS_ome_3_FD_132467 | JGI IMG/M metagenome (GOLD analysis project Ga0180435, IMG submission 132467) | Hypersaline lake sediment archaeal communities from the Salton Sea, California, USA - SS_3_S_1 metaG | ecosystem: Environmental > Aquatic > Non-marine Saline and Alkaline > Hypersaline > Sediment... | reverse complement strand
TCGGTCTCGGGTCGGATTCGCTTCATCAGCGACTCTTCGTCGAGATTATTGTATGCCTTGATGTTGCGCACGCCGGCTCGGGCGAGCAGTGCGTACCGCTCTTCCATCTTGTCGACGGCCCACGCCAAAATCGCCTCGGCCTTTCGCATGTCGGTCACGACCGGGTGCATCAGGTGCGGCAGCGTCTTGTAGCAACTCAGTTCGACCATCTTCGGGTCGATTAGCAGCATGCGTACTTCGTCTGGGCGGCGGGTCATCAAAATCGAAGTGATGATCGCATTCAGACAGACGCTCTTGCCGGTGCCCGTTCGACCGGCGATTAAGAGGTGCGGCATGGAGGCTAGGTCGACCACCATCGAATTGCCGGAGACATCCTTGCCAAGATAGAGCGGAATGCCCATTTTCTTGACGCGGCCGTTCGTTTCCTCGATCACTTCTCGCAACCGCACCAGTTGCCGATCGCGGTTCGGCACCTCGATGCCAACGGTGTTTTTGCCAGGGATGGGGGCCACGATTCGCACGCTGGGCACGCGCAACGCAATCGCCAGGTCGTCGGCCAGGCCGGTGATCTTGGAGAGGCGGAGACCCGCTTCCAATTCGACCTCGTACTGGGCGATGACCGGGCCGGTTTCGATCTCGACGACCTTCACGTTGAACCCGAAATCGGCGAATGTCTTTTCGAGGATCTTGGCTTTGCGACGGACTTCCTTTTCTTGCTCGTCGTAACAAAACTCCTCGCTCTTGAGCAGCAGGTCGATCGAAGGCAATTCGTAATCGTCGTTCTCGTCGAGTTGGGCCGCTTCAAGCTGACCGATCAGTTCCTCGCGTTCGTCCGCTTCCTTTTCCTTCTCAGGCAACGTTTTGCGGACGCGCGGCGTCAACTTGTGGCGCACGACGGAAAGCAGCGACTTTCGACTCTCTTCCTCTTCTTCTTGTTCCTCCGCCTCTTCCTCCTCTTCGTCGTCGGCTTCGGCGACTTCCTCTTCCTCGTACTCCTCTTCTTCTACTTCCTCCTCGACTTCAGGCTCTTCTCGGCCGTTGCGACGAATGCGGATCGAGACGGTCGTGTCCTCTTCTTCTTCCTCGTATTCTACCTCAGCGTCTTCGCGCGGGGCGGGAGCACGAAGGGTGAGCACGCGGAGGATTTTGCCGGACCACTTGACGGCGCCGGCCAAAACGACCGCGGAGAGTCGAACCAGGGCGTAATCGGTACACAGCAGCAGGCCGCCGATGATCAACGTGACGCAGAGGATAATGCCGCCGAGGTGCGAGAAATAGTCGAACAGTGCAGCGCCAGCGAGTGCGCCGAGGTAGCCGCCGCTGCCAATCACGGGGCCGGGCGACCAGGATGCGGCGACCGTTGAAAACAGGGCCGCGAAACCAACCAGCGACATCAGCCAACCAAAAGCTCGCAGACCCGCTGTATTGATCGGACGTCGCATCAGCAACAGCACGTCGAGCACGGCCAGCGAGAGAACCAGGTAAAAGGCGCCCACGCCGATCAGCGTGAACGTGACGTCGGCAGCAATCGCGCCGAGCCGACCGCAGGCGTTGCTGATTTCGGTCGCCTGGGGATAGACCAGCACATCCGGCTGATACCAGAGGCTCAGCGGGTAAACCAATTCGCCCACCGGGTCGGCGGGGTTGTACGTGACGAACGAGAGCGCCAGAAAGACAACCAGCGCGAAAACCGTCAGGGCGAACAGATCGAGTTTTAGAGAGCGTTCTTCAAACATGGTCGCTTATTACAAAAAGAAGGTTCGCCTTCCTTGGCGGCGAGTTCTTCATTGTGTGGGGCGATCCATGCCCGATAGCTCATCCGTGATATAGCTAAAATCGACACCGCACAGGCTAACTCACTAGCAATGCGGTCCGCGGTGGTGCTCTTTACCTGCGGCGCACGACGACTACCACCCTCGCGCCGGGCAGAAACGACACCGTGCATCCCATCTGTACGTGACGCACATGGCGGATGTTTCGTTCGATCGTTACGACGCGCACTCGATCGGGTGTTACAAGCGGCAGGGTTTCCTCAGCTTTGTCAATTGTTGCCGGTTGTTCCGATGGGCTGAACGTTTTGGCAAGCGACGATCGTCGCGCTTCGCACGAAACCGCCGCGCCGCTTTCCTAACCGGAACCTCTTGCCGCGCGCACAAAAACCAAGAAACACCGCCCGAGCGTGCGAGAAGTACGATCAAAAAAGCCAAAAAATCTAGGCAAACCTTGCGGATGGTGCAGGGGGAGAGGGGGTGAGACGCGAGGGGATTGGACCGCTTGCGGCTTAGCGGTGTCGATGCTGGTCGCACCCAGCAATCCGACCTCTTTACGCCGCCGGCGTTACACATCGTAGCCCAGGGTCAGCGCAGCGCCACCTTGGGAATGCTCTCGAAGACGTGAACGACTCCCACGCAGATTGACGGTGGAAATCGGGCGGCTCGCGCCATGACCTGTAGTCGTCGCGGCTGGCCTGCGACGTTTCAAGTGTCACCGGCTATATGGCCTCCTGTGGCCGTTATCGCGCGTGCTAGACATCTGCGCTCACGATGTTAAGATGGGGGCACTCCACACGATATGGCCCCCGGCGACCTCCGTCGCCTTTGTTGCATGCTGACTCCAAAACCGCGGCACCAGGGCCGATTCGGCGGGATTCACGGTGTAAGACACCATCTATTGGAGACACTTGATGAGCAAGAAGAAGACGAACAAGGTGCTTCCCTACCGCGTTGCGCTGGCCGGAGGATGGGGCGACCACAACTTCGTGAACTTCCTGGGCGAAGGCAACGTTGTCGTCGTTCAGGTGCAACCGAATATCACCTTTCACGACCGTTGCGGCATCTGTTCCAGCACGCGCCAGATCCTGATGGACAAGTACCCCAAGGGGCTTCCCGCCAATATCGACAAGTACGAGTTGGCCTCGGAACTCTACTATTGGGAAAACGAGCGAAAGGTGCCCATCGGTGGGTCGCAGGATGCCTTTGGATCGGTCTACCCGGGCGTCACGCTGTTGCACTACGACTTTCGGCATCATAACGGCGTGTTGCCGAAGAAGGTTGCCAATACGACCAGCAAACGGATCGCCAAGTGGTTCGAGAAGAGTTTTTGGATTGTCGACTGCGTTGGTCCGCGTCCGGAAGGATACAACCCGTTCGACGGCGGTAGATTCGCCACCAAGAAGGTCGTCGAACAGTTAGGCAGGTCGGGACGCGACTGTTACAACGCGATCAAGAATCGTGATGTCGAGGCGTTGGGCGCCTCGTTCAATGAGTGCTCCACGGCATGGCGAAAAATGTTGCCCGCGATCTTCGAGCATCCGACAATCGACGTGCCGGTGATGAAACAGCTTCGTTACTACCAACGCAAGTACGCGGGCGCTATGCCCTCCGGTTGCGGTGTGGGTTACATCTACGTCGCATCGTCCGAGCCGGTTGAAGGCGGGTTCCAGATCACGGTGAACGTGGATTAGCGTCAGGAAAAGAGAATGCTGAGCGACAATTGTTACGCGGTGGTGATGGCGGGCGGGGCTGGCACGCGGCTCTGGCCGCTGAGCAGCAACGACAAGCCCAAACACTTTTTGAAACTGTTTGGCGGCCGGTCGTTGATCGAACTGACGGTCGACAAACTCAAGGGCCACATCCCCAACGAACGCATCATCATCCTGACGAGCGTGAAGTACAAAGCGGTCGCCCAGGAAACGCTGCCGCAGATTCCGAACGATAACTTCGTCTACGAACCCTGTCTGCGCGACACGGCCAGCGCGATCGGGTTGGCGGCAAACGTGCTCAAGGCTCGTCGTGCGGACGCCACGATGGTCGTGCTGACGGCCGATCAGATCATCGAACCGGCCGAAGATTTCAACGCCGCCATCGGGCACGCTGCAGATTTTCTTGAAGCGAACCCCAGTCAGTTGATCGCCTTCGGCGTCGAGGCGCTTTCGCCCAGCACGCTCGTCGGTTGGCAGAAGTTGGGCGACACGGTCGATTTCCCCGATTGCGAGGTGAAGCAAATCGCTGCTTTTACCGAGAAACCGGAGCTCGCGGTCGCCAAGCGGTATCTCAGCGAGGGCGTTTACTGCTGGAACTCGGGGCAGTTCGCTTGGAAGGCGGAAACGATCCTGCAAGAGATCACTACTCACCTGCCAGAGACCGCTGCGCTGCTGAGCCAGATCGGCGAAGCGTGGAACACGCCGAACCGACAGCAGGTTCTTGACGATGTCTTTTCGCAAATGCCCAAAGGTTCAATCGACTACAAGGTGATGCAAAAGACCAGCAACGCCTGCAGCATCCTCTTGCCGTGTAGCTGGGAAGACATGGGCACGCATGCCGCGCTGCTCACGAAAGTCGGCCAGCAGCAGGATGGAAACGAGATCGTCGGGCAGACGGTGGTCACCGGTACGGGCAATCGTGTCTTCGGCAATACCGATCAGGTGGTCGTCGTGGCGGCGGACAACGTCACCGTCGTCGTCACCGACTCGACGGTTTTCGTCGGTATCCCCGACACCGATCTCAAAGCGCTCGTCGACCACGTCTCGCAGGAAAAGCCCGAGATCGTCTAGGCTTTGTGACAACTTGATTTGAGGGCGGCTGGGGTCGAGACACGAGGAACGAGCATTGAGCCCCCAGACTTGAATTGCTGGGGGTTCACCACTCGTTCCTCGTGGTTCAACAGCCACCCAACCCTAATTCCGAGCTGTCACGAAGCACTAGGCTCGTTCGATCGATATCAACGATGCCAATCGGGGGCTACCATGTCGACGGCTTCTTCGAAGGTCGGCTTGCGACGGAAGTCGGCGGGGTCGTAGTCCGGCTTGCCAGGGTCAACGTTGATCCAATGCCCGTGCCGGCGTCCATAGTAACTGCCGTAGAATTGGTAATTCGAGTCGACCCAACGACAAAGCACTTGTAGTTCGAATTCCGTCAGCATCTTGCTGTGATCGTCTTTCGCATTCTTCGCGTGAGCAGGGTCGATCAGTACGTCGATCAAAGTGCTTTCGTAACTACCGATCTTCTTGGGCGGCAGGTAGGCGCCGTTGTAATTCCCGCGATCGCCTTGCGTGAAGGATGTGAACTCGGCGATGATCGGCCCGGCCAACTGCTTCCTGGCCAACTCTTCATACGACGTGCTGTAATGCACGGTCACGTCGCCGGTCAGCTTCAAGCCGCCGGCAGGTCCGTTGTTGTCGTGGCAGGAGACGCACTTCGCGTCGAAGATCGGTTGGACGTCGGCTGGGTAGTGGATCACCTGTCCTGCTTTGCCATCGCCGCCGTTTTCCTTCAGATCACACGGTTGCGGTTGGGGTTCGCTTGGGCGTCGACGCAAAGCCTGGGGCGTCTCGGCACCGATCCCCGGCACGCTCCGCCCCGAGTCGCCGTGGCAACCGGTGCAGGAACGAACCTCGCCTGGCTGGTAATTCACGTATGTACGTTCACGTTGGATTTCACGAAAATCCTTGTCGAGGGCCTGGAAGAAGACGTTGCGACCGGCGGGTACCTCGAAATAGGCGGAACCGTCTTCCTCGACGGGTACGACGCCCCATTGCACGCGCGGCCAAAGGGCGGCTTTCCAACCGGAGCTGCTTTGACCGGAGCCCCAGCGTCGGTGCGTTGACCAATAGCGCGGCAAAGCCTCGTTGACTCGAATCCACTTCACCTCGCCCTCGGCGACGCCTTCCATTCCTTGGTAGATATTGTTGACCAGGCAGAGGGCAACGTTCTCTTTCGCCTTGCGCGGGTCGATGACCGTGCGAACCTCGGGCGGTGTTTCGCGCGGCACGAGCGGCGTGGCGTGCCAGCAGGAAAGTTCCGCATCTTCGTGCACCAGGCGGTGGTTGCCGTCGGTATCGATCAAGTACAACGCGTAGGCGCCTGGCGCATTCTTGTAGTGGTCGGTCGGATTGACTTTGAGTGAAACGAGGAACTCTTTGTCATTGACGGGGAAGGGGTGTGTATAGAGGTGTCCACTCTGCCCATTGCGATCGTGCTTGTAGTTGCCGCCGTTGTCCAAAAAGTGCCAACCGGGTTCGGTCCGCCGTTCGATGAACGTGTGTGGCGTGATGTTGGTGACGGCGTAGCGGCTATCGAACTTGGTGTAACCTGCTTCATCCGGGTCGGGGCCCCGGGCGCGGTTTCGGTTTTTCGAGTCAATCAGGAAGATCGCACCGACACAGCCGCCCTGCGGGAAGTGACATGTACCGACACAAACCAGCCGGCTGTCGTCGCCTGGAATCGGTTGTGGATACATGTAGACTGTCGTCGTGTCGTCAGCCAAGCCGTACACTTCCTGGATCTTGCTGCCATCGGGATTCATCGTCCAGATCGTTTTGCCGACCCGGGCCCCCTTGTCGATGTACTCCCAGCGGTGATAGAGCACGCGGCCGTCGTCGAGAACGACCGGGCAGAACTCGCTGACCGGGCTATTCGAAAGTTGCACGACATCGGCGCCGTCGGCGTTCATCGAGTGCAACGTGGGCGCCACCAAGGCAGCCGGCCCGCCGCAAAGCACGGTATGTTCGCTGCGAGTTGACGAGAAGATGACTCGGCCGTCTGGTAGATAACAGGGGTGGATATCATCGGTGTGCCAGCCACTTCGCCAGCGCGACACCTTCTGGTCTTCATCTCCCGGCGGTCGGGATACTTGGCGTAGCCCTGTGCCGTCGATGCCGACTTCCCAGATGCGAAACCCCGATCTGGCCGTTTCTCGAAAATCGAACAGTACCTTCTTGGCATCGAAGGAGAGACTGATCTTACCGATGAATCCCTTGCCGCCCGGCAGGTCGGCCGCCTTCACGACGGGCCGTTCTTTCTGCGTGCGAACGTTGTAAATGTAGATGCCATTTTCTTCCAAGAAACGATCGCCGCTCGTGCCGTTGTTGATGTCGGTGTAGTAATGGTCCGACGAGTACGGTTTGCGTTTGACAAAAACGATCTCTTCGAACGGCAGGTCCTCTGCGGTTGCCCGCGATTGATTCAACTCTGGCAGGCTAACTGAAACAGCAATGTTTTCTGCTGCTAGCGCGCTGTCTATCAAGAATCCGCAAAGAACAATATACACGCCTGCCAAACGAATACATGACCGGCAACACATGAGAGGCCCCTTTTTTTGAGAGACAACGGCGGGATGGCACTAGCAACTACCGGTTATCGTACTTGCGCGCAAATAGCGTCGTCAAGCGAAACGTCGTGCGACGCATGCAACCTCGGCTGTTACAAAGGCATTACACATTTCCAGGTTGATTTGCGATACGATGTTGTCAGCCAAAGAGTGATAACGATTCTTGGAAAAAGTTGGAACTCTTTGGCTGGCTGAATCGTCTCAATGATGCGAGTGGTATCTTTTGAGTTTGTCGCGCTGGCAAAGCAGGAAACGGGAGGTGGTGACATGTGCAAGGCAACTGTCGCGCTAACTGGAATTGCTCTTTTGTGCGGAGGGTTGCTCGTCTCTCCGACGAACGCGAAGTCGAAGGCAAATCCCGACACGAGCAAGGAAAGCAAGGAATGGGTGAATGCCGTCGACCCCAAACCGCTGAGCGAAAATGTGCAGCGGGGGATTGGTTGGCTGACGGAACACCAACTCGAAAGCGGCGCCTGGGGGCAGGGTGAGGAATCAGCCGCCATGGGGCACGGCCAGAAACTTAAGGACATCGCCAGCGTGGCCGACACCTGCATCGCGACACTCGCCTTGCTCAGGTCGGGAAGCACGCCGTCGGAAGGTCCGCACGAGAAACAAGTGCTCGCAGCCATCAACTACATCTGCAGTGAGATCGAAAAGTCGGACAAGGATTCGCTCTCGGTCACTTCCACGCGCGGCACGCGCGTGCAGGGCAAGCTGGGGCCGTACATCGATACCTTCATGGCTTGTACCGTCCTTTCAGAAGTTCAAAACAAGATGCCCGACGAAGCCAGTCACAACCGGGCCTCGACGGCACTCGACAAAGTGTTGCACAAGATTCAAAAAAACCAACGCAAAGACGGCACTTGGGACGACCGCGGTTGGGCGGCTACGCTGTCCCAGTCGATGGCGGTCAAAGGACTCAATCGCGCGGCACAAGCGGGAAAACAGGTAGACGAAAAGGTCCGCGAAAAGGCTGAGGAGTACACCCGTAGCCAGTTCGACAAGAGTTCGAAAACGTTCTCATCCAAGGGAACGGCGGGCGTTTCTCTGTACGGAGCTGCTTCACAGTTGGGGGCGCTGAACGACTCGGTCAATACCAATGAAGAACAGGCGGCTGAGTTGGAAAAGCGGCCGCAGACCGATCCCGACGCACCGACGCCGACGCCCGGCCCGCCGTTGAGCGAAGAAGAGAAGCAGAAGAAGCTCGCGCGGTTCAAAGAGGCCAAAGAAGATCTGGCCGCTGCCCGCAAGGCCGTCGTCGAAAAACTCAACGACAAGCGATTCGTGGCCGGGTTTGGCTCCAACGGTGGCGAAGAATTCCTTAGCTACCTCAATATCGGCGAAGCCCTGGTGGTCGCCGGCGGCGAGGATTGGGAGAAGTGGGATAAGGCGATGACCGAGAATCTCAATCGCATCCAGAACAAGGACGGTAGCTGGACCGGTCATCACTGCATTACCGGCCGAACCTTTTGTACTTCCGCCGCCCTGCTGGTCTTAATGGTCGATCGCACGCCAGTGCCGGTGGCCGTCAAGATGAAGCAGCGCTAAACAAATCATGAGTCTCTCCTGACCGCGGTCGGTCCGTTGTGCGTGCTACGCGTCCGACCGCGGCAGGGGGTTTTCTTCAGCCGGATCATGAGTCTCTCCTGTCCGCTGTCTGGTCGTAGTTCACGCTTCGTACCAGACAGCGGCAGGGGGCTTTTTGGTACAATGGAAGTGTCCAATCACGACATCGACTAGCGAGTCACTTCTTCATGCACGCATCAGCCAAGTCGCTACTGCTGGCGCTGATCTGTCTTCTAACGACGGCATTGCATGCCGAGATCGTCGATTCCGAAACGGAACTGATCGTTCGAATCGATGCGTCACTTGCCAACGCCGGCAAGTATCTCCAGGAAAAACAGTCAGACGACGGGGCGTGGCGGTCGGAGACGTATTCAGCCCTGCGCGGCGGGGCGCCGCTCTCGGCCTACGTCATGAGCAGCATGTTCTACCTACCGCAAGCGGGGCCGACGATGCCTGCCAGCTACGAAAAAGGGGTGGGCTACCTGCTCAGCTTCGTAAACGACGAGGGGCAGATCCGCAACTCGAGGCCCAAGATGCTTTATCCTGCTTACACGGCCTCGATGGCGAGCAGGGCCGTGCCGCTGCTCGATCGCAGCCCTCGCAACCTGCAAGCGCAACAGGCGTGGCTCAAGTTCATGCGACAGCGACAGTTGATCGAACACTTGGGCTGGCAACCGAGCGATCGCGAGTACGGCGGCTGGGGGTTTTCCATTGAACTACCCCGCAAACCTGAGCCGGGCGAACTGAAGGATCGCTTTCTCGAATCGAACCTCTCAGCCACCTTGTTCGGCATCGCAGCATTGCGGTCGGCTAAGGTGCCGGCGGATGATCCGATCTACCAGAAGATCCTGGTGTTTGCGCGGCGTTGCCAGAACTTCAACGACGATCCCGCCAAGGGCGATCCAAAGTTCGACGACGGCGGATTCTTCTTCATGCCTGACGACATCTTCCAGAACAAGGCGGGCGTGGCGGGCGTTGATCGTCACGGCCGCGAGCGAATCCGTTCCTACGGCACGATGACGGCTGACGGGCTGCGGGCCCTGTACCGCGGTGGGCTGCCCAAGGATCACCCACGAGTCGTCGCCGCCAGGAAGTGGCTGGAAACAAACTTCTCGGCGACGGATAACCTGGGCGTCTTCCCCGAGGATCGGGCCGTGCTGCAAAACGCCACCTACTATTATTGGGCCTGGTCGGTCTCGCACGCCTTTATGGGCTTCGGCATCGACGAGATCGAAACGAAGAACGGCAAGGTGCGTTGGGCCGAGGAATTGGCGGCCGAGCTTATCAAACGACAGCGCGACGATGGGGCTTGGGTCAATCGCTTCACCGACAGCCGCGAGGACGACCCGCTCGTCGCCACCCCCTGGGCCGCCGCCGCCCTGGCCGTCTG
>Ga0180435_10007905_pt1 | contig 10064 bp, 5 predicted proteins | sample SS_ome_3_FD_132467 | JGI IMG/M metagenome (GOLD analysis project Ga0180435, IMG submission 132467) | Hypersaline lake sediment archaeal communities from the Salton Sea, California, USA - SS_3_S_1 metaG | ecosystem: Environmental > Aquatic > Non-marine Saline and Alkaline > Hypersaline > Sediment... | reverse complement strand
TTAACCCCTCGAATCATGGGATCCGTGACTCCTTCGATAGCATAAAACATTAAGTGGTTTGGTGTTGCGCCCCTGATCGAGAAAAGTATCAATTGCAGGAAGGAAGAGAAACACGTGGACAAAATCCTATACGTCATCTCAGCCGTTGGCCGTGACCGTCCCGGCTTGGTTCATTCGGTAACCCAAATCCTAGCGGATTTGCATATTAACATAGTCGATATTGAAGCCCGCTCCGTGCGGGGACATTTCACCATGTTCTTGGTGGTCGATCTGGCGACATCACAAGCCAATTATGGCGACCTGCTGGTGGCCTTGGAACCGATCCGATCCAATTTTAATATGGGTTTACGGGTGGAGCCCTATGTGGAGGGCCGCCGCAAGGCCGATAAACGCATGATGATATTTACCCTCATGGGTCGCGATCGGCCCGGGATTGTGGCCTCGGTATCGGGTTTATTTTCGGAAAGCAATATTAATATCGAAACCATCAAAATGATCGCCAGGGGCGAGTACATTGCCACCGAGGTTGTCATCGATACATCAGACGTAAAAGATTTGCAGGCCATGCGTCGCATGTTGTATCGATTTTCAGATAAATCGGGCTTGGATGTATCTTTGCGCGATTATGATGTATTTGAAAAACGAAAACAAGTGGTTCTTTTCGATTGTGATAGTACGATTATTCAGGGAGAAATCATCGACGAGTTGGCCAATGTGGCCGGTGTGGGTGAGGCCGTCAAAGCGATGACCGCCAAAGCCATGAACGGTGAAATGGATTATACCGAGGCCGTAAAAAGGCGGGTTAAACTACTCAAAGGCCTGACCGTAGAACAGCTCGAAATCTTGACCAAAGGTATTCATCTGACTCCTGGAGCTGAAGAGTTGATCTTAACGTTACACCGTATGGGATATAAGGTGGGTGTGATATCGGGCGGATTTACTTTTTTTACCGATTATCTTAAACAACGTCTTAATCTCGATTATGTGTTTGCCAATGAGCTGGCAGTAGAGGATGGTGTCGTTACCGGAGAAATAAAGGGCGATATCGTTGATGCACGCCAAAAAGGCAAAATCTTACAAAAGATAGCTGCAGAGGAAAGAATATCGGTGGACCAAATCGTGGCCGTGGGCGATGGGGCTAATGATCGCTTTATGTTGGAGAACGCCGGTTTGGCCATCGCCTTCAGTCCCAAAGAGATCCTCAAGGAGTATAGCGACGGTATGATTACGACCGATAATTTGTCGGGTTTGCGGTATTTCCTTGGTATACCTGACGACAAAAATTAAAAGTCAGCCCAACCAGTTGGGCTGACTTTTAATTTGGAGCGGCTTCGTCGCATTCACTGCGTGGGAAAAAGAGCTTATCCAGATTTTAACAGGAACCAGTATCATATAAAAGCCGACCCATTTGGGTCGGCTTTTTATTGTAATATCAAAAGGTAAGCACTATGCCAAAAAACTAAATACAAAATACAAAAAACTAGTTACCTAAAACCTAAACTTAATAACTAACACCGTTGTTAGTAATCTACGCGTTCTTTAAGTTCCTTGCCGCACTTAAAGTATGGGAGCTTTTTAGGGGAGATTTGTACGGTTTCACCGGTCTTGGGATTACGGCCGGTGTAGGATTTATATTGCTTCACAAAAAAAGAACAAAAACCGCGTATTTCGACGCGCTCTCCGCGTGCAAGGGTATCGACCATCTCGTTGAAGAAGGTATCAACGATCGCTTTGGCCTCAGTTTTTGTCAAACCATTTGCTTCACTGAGTGCATCTGCCAAATCCGCTTTATTCATATCATTTTCTCCTCATTGCTGTCAGGTGACGCCGGTAAAGGGCAAATTGCGTCAAAACGATTGTATCCGCACAAGGTGAGCCCTTGCTTTTTTCCGACTTTAGAATGAATCGGAAATGTTGAACCAATTTTTATTCGGGATTTGTTTGCCTGAAACGCTCACCCTGAGTTTCACTTGAAGGTTATATAAAACAGCACTCCAAACTGAATGTCAAATAAAATTTTAACCGTAAAATTGCATTTATATTTTTCCAGGGAAATTTTAATTAGGTTTTCACATATAGGGGACGGTCATACAATTTAACTTTTTTTGAAAAAAACAGAAAAGTTAAATTGTATGACCGTCCCCTATGTTAATCCGGAAATAGCTACTCAAGACCCCTTCAAACCTTCAAACCGCCACTCCTTTTTTACACCCATCGAAGTTGGAAGTTCGATGTTCGATGTTTTATTTAGCTTATAGGCTGCTAATACCTTATGACTTATGGCTTAGAGCTGGTTGGTCGGGTCTCCCTCAGCCACCATTTGAGCCAGAATATCACGCTCACCCTGGTTGGGGAGGATACCACCAAGCTCGGCTTCGATGACGATATCACCGTGCTGATTACGGAAAATGGCCTCGGCCTCGGCTCGATTCTTTTGATTGATGCTTACGATGGTCAGTACGCAATTGATGTTGTCACGAAAATAAACAGGTTTCTTGAAACGAAAATCCATTCTACTGGCTAACCATCCGATTTGACCACCAATTTCGGTAATTAGGCTCGCAATCAACAGGCCATGGCAAATGCGGTCTCCAAACTTTTTAGCGTCTGAAAAACGTTTGTCAAAATGAACCGGATTGTAATCTTTGGTAATGCCGGCAAACGCCAGCATGTCTGCTTCAGTATAGGTCCGTTGAACGGTGAATGTATCGCCAGCTTTAAGGCCCTGGATGGTTTTTTTTCGAATTTCGGTCATTTTTTGTTCTTTATGCCAAGGATGGGTTTGAACCAAAGGAATCGGCATTTGGGAAAATGCTAATCCGGCCTTGTATCTGTCTATGTTGATTGTACTACTTTTTGGTTCGTAGTAAAGTAATTATCAAAATTCTGAAACGCGAAATTTGGTCCGTTTTCTTGCTATTGGACCAATATTCTGCTAAACTTTGTTTACTCAAAAACCCCGGATAATATCTGGATTCCCTTCGTTACAGGATAACAACCCATCACCTGTAGCTGCATGCCCGCGAAGGCGGGGATCCAGTGGTTTTATAGATGTGAGTGCCAAATCTTTTTGAGAATTTAAGCGAACCCAATTTGAGACGCTCGATCCAGGTCTAGAAATACATAACCTATCTGTGTAACGCAATAACATCTCGTTAAAAAACTGCGACCTTGTCGCGCATCATATAAACGATCCATCGAATTATCAACGGAGGAGGCCACCATGTATCGAATTCTGATGGTATCATTGGCTGCGCTGTTATTCGTGCTATTCGCTAGCTCGGCATCAGCTCAGCAAGTCGTCAGTGCATTCTATGACGAGGGCATATTTGCCTACGAAGATGGCAATTATCAAGCCGCCGCTACCGCCTTTCAGAAAGTGCTGGATTCGAACCCTGAGGATCCGACCGCCAATCATTTTTTAGGTAAAACATACGTAATGATGGAACAGTATGAAAAGGCAGGCAAATATATCGAAAAAGCATGGAAGCTTGATGCGGAGATGCCAGATGTGGCTTATGACCGTGCTTTTCTTTATTACAAATTGGAAAAGTATGGCAAGGCGGCAGCGCTGTTCAAAGCGGTTCTCAAAGACGAGCCATCGCGGGTTATGGCCGGCTTTTACTGCGGTGTGTCTCTTTACCGAGACCGACAGTATCAGCAAGCCAATCCCTACCTTTTGGCCGCAGCCCAAAAAAGTCCAGACCTGAAGGTCAAGGCTTATTATTTCTCAGGCTTATGCCATTACTACATGGATCAGCAGGAACAAGCCTTGAATCGCCTGCAATACGTTAAAGCCAATACAGATTCAGATGAAGTCCAAGCCAACGCCGAACGCTGGATCCAAACCATTCAGGCAGATAAACAGGTGGGCAAACCCTATAAACTGGATCTGCGACTGGCCTATCAATACGATGACAATGTGCCCTTGGAGCCGACCGATAAGGAGGATCTCTATTCAGAAGAAGAAGACTCTCTGATTTTTAGTTATGCCGCGGGTGAGTATAACTTGATTAATCAAGAGAGATTGGTTTTGGGTGCGGGCATTAGTCGGTTCCAAACCTGGCATATGGAATTAGACGAATTCAACAGCAACGAGACGGGTGGCAAATTGTATGGGCGCTATAAGGCAAATCCTTTAAGTTTCGGGCTGCAAATCCTAGCCAGCATCTATCAGCTGGATGAAGAAGATTTTCTTTTAACTACCAAAGTCAACCCAACGATATCTTATGCCATCAATCAACAGTTTTCATTATGGCTGGCGTACACGTATACCGACAAGGATTATCGTCAGAGTGACTTTGATGACAGAGACGGTTCAGATCATGAAGTACTTTTGGATGGCGTTTATACGTTGAAAAACGAAAAAGGCTTTTTACTAGGCGGCATTGGTTACGAGGATTACACTGCCGAAGAGGATGTGTACGATTACGGGCGTCTCAAAATTAAGGCAGGTGGGTCATTCCAATTGCCCTACAAAATCAGATTTGGCCTGTTGGGCTCTTACTGGACCAAAACATATAAAGAGGGATCGCGTGAAGATGTGCGCTCAAATATCACCCTATCTCTGGCCCGAGAACTTTATTGGGACTGGTTAGAGATCGCCGCCGAATATACGTATACTAAAAACGATTCAAATGAATCAGATTTTGAGTACGTAAGGAATCTGGTCGGTATCGGGCTGATAGCCACATTTTAGTGAGACCATTCAATTATTAAACCACCAGGTAACCATTCAATGGGAGACATCCAATGATATCACGAATGAAAAAAATAATTCTTTTCGCGGGGTTGGTTTGGACCTTCGTATGCGTAATGGGAACCCTGCCGACATTTGCAGCGGGCTTGGGTAAACCAGTCGGCATTGTCCAACAGGTACGCGGCGAAGTTTATATTACGCACGCTGATGAACCTAAAGGTTTTGAGGCAACACGTGGCATGCGTCTATATAAGGGCGACACCATCCGAACGCTCGATGATGGGCGCCTGCGGATGCGGCTCAACGACGGCAGTATCATTTCGCTGGCATCAAATACAAAGCTAAAGCTGACCCGCAGTGTATACGCAAAGAAAAAGAAAAGCCGATCCTCCTTTTTCTCGATGGCGTTAGGAAAAGCGCGCTTTTTTGTGGTCAAAGTGCTTAACTTTAAGCGTTCCGAATTTAGGGTTAAAACCCCCACGGCCGTCTGCGGTGTGCGTGGATCTGATTTCATTTTAGAGGCCACGGCAACCGAAACCATCGCCACAGCGCTAGAAGACACCGAGCTCGAATTTTGGAGTCTGGCCTTTTTGGAGGAGCCACCGGTGATTTTAAAGGATTACGAAGAGTCCATTGTTGGATTAAACAAACGGCCGACTATACCCAGGCGGCTGCCGCTAGACCAGATTGAAGAGAAAAAAGAGCAGTTCATCGATGTTGCCCCGGATAAGGGCGTCATGTCGGATGACGAGATGGCTCAACTGGACCAGCTACCGGACGATACAGGCGTCGATAAGGTTGGTGATTTGGGTGGTAGAATGCCGCTGGAGGCCATCCAGCCGGTTAAATATGGAGATGATCAAGATTTTAAGGAATATGAAGGCAGCATTAAGCTCTGGACGCCTGAAGAAACCACCACGGATGAATCCGCTAAGCAGGTGATTAATGAAGGCATCGAACTGCCGGAGTTTCCGGATACGCCTTAACATCTGAGGTTTGTTGGGTTTATTGAGTTTGTTGAGTTCTAAACGCTAGAAGCTTGGAGGCTAGGATGCTTGGACACTGCTCACCGCCCAACGCATAGGTTATTTATAGATGGCATTTGACAACCAAGAAACGCGACGAACACAACAAACCCAAGAAACACGATTTGTTTGAAGTTTTATTGTCTTTTAGACAGTCAAGAGTAAAGCACTAACTCTAATGGCTGATGAAAATATAAAGTCAAAACGGCTAAGGAATTATAGCCGCATATCAAAAGCTGAGAACCCCATTGGAAATAATACTCACACGAGTAGGAGCTACCATGAAAAAGAAATCTCATTTTATTATTCTTCTTATTCTCATAGCAGGTTTGCTAGGCGGCCTGATTGTCGGTGAAGCTCAGGGCGGTAGTTGGAAATGGAGTCATCCCTTTCCAACCGGAGATCAGCTACGCGATGCGTGGATGAGCGCGGGAGGAGAGGTGTTTGCTGTCGGTAGGTATGGAGGTATCGTTCATTTTGATGGAAGTGCATGGTCGTCAATGTATAGCGGCACCAGCGAAACCCTACTCAGTGTCTGGGGTGCTTCCGAGACCGACGTGTTTGCGGTGGGGTACAATGGAACGATTGTGCACTATGACGGTACCCGGTGGGAGCCAATGACTAGTGGCACGGTTGAGTATCTTCAGGGGGTGTGGGGTACTTCAGGCAGCAACGTATATGCCGTGGGCGACAACGGGACGATTTTGTACTACGACGGTAGCGGCAGTGGCTGGTCCTCAGTCGATCCTGGCATCACAATTACAAACAACTTGTATGGCATATGGGGCAGTTCGGCGGCCAACATATTCGTTGTGGGCGATCTCGGCGTTATCTACCGGTATAACGGCAGCATCTGGGAACAGATGAACGACAACACCTCCGGCACGCCGCTTTTCAGCGTATGGGGCAATTCGGCCACCGAGGTGTTTGCTGTGGGCGATGGCGCCAATAACGTGGTTGTACAATACAATGGCAGCGGCCTGGATTGGACTACCATGCCAACACCTTCATCTGGCACCCCATTGCGTATTTGGGGTGCGGCCGGAAATGACATATATGTAGTAGGGCTTTCAGGATTGCTCTGGCATTATAATGGCAGTGACTGGACGGACGAAACAGGAAATAGTAACACAACCGAAATTCTATCAGGTCTGACAGGCAATTCTGGGAGCAATGTTGTTGCTGTGGGTTATAACGGTACGGTTATGCGGTTTGATGGCAGCACTTGGAATGCCGAAAAAGTCAGCCTGACTCAGGTGGATCTGTATGGGATTTGGGGGGCTTCTGAGAACGAAGTATTCGCCGTTGGCGCCCAGGAAACTATTCTGAATTACGATGGTGCGGCCTGGACAGTGATGGAAACACTTGTGGATGGGGTGGTTTTGCGAGCTGTGGCAGGCAACTCCGGCAGCAACGTGTATGCCGTGGGTGATAGCGGCAAGATCAGGCAGTATGACGGCAATTGGACGGATGTAACCGATGTTGTCACGACCGCCAATCTGAACGGCGTCTGGGTGGCTGCAAACGGTGAAGTTTTTATAGTAGGAGATCCCAATCCAACAAGTGGAAATGCTACGATCATACATTTCGATGGCGTCAGTACGTGGACGCCCATGACCAGTGGCACCACCAACACCCTCAATGCCGTTTGGGGAATATCCGAATCCAACGTGTTTGCCGTAGGCGCCAACGGTACTATCCTGCAGTACAACGGGACCGACTGGTTACCCATGAACACCGACACCATCACAACGACGCTTACTTGCGTCTGGGGCAGCTCCGCGACAGATGTGATCACCTCCGGCCAGGCCAACGAGATCTACCGCTATGACGGCAATTTTGATGGCACCTGGACCGAAGAGGTGGGGGTCGTGGAGTATCCTTTTGGTCTGTGGGGCAGCTCTGCCAACGACGTCTATGCCGTGGGCGGCAGTGATGCGAATGTTATTGAACGGTATGACGGCATATCATGGAGCCGACAGTTGTCTTTGCCTAGTCGACCCTATGGCATCTGGGGAAGCTCCGAGGGCAATATCTTTGTCGTGGGCGGCAACGGCATGATTTTTAACTATACAGAGTTGTCCATTCCCTGGATCATTCCTGCAAACGGCGCCTTGGGCGTTGGTACGAATGCTGCCATTTCAGTAGTTTTCTCGCAGCCCATGAACCCGCTTACCATCGATAGCGAAAGCTTTCAGGTAAAGGACAGTTCAGGTGATATTTCTGGAACGATTGTGGTCAATGTTAATACAGTTGGTTTTACGCCGGATGCCCCTCTGCCTTACGGCAGCGAGATTTCAATTATGCTGACTACGGGGATTGAAGATACCAACGGTAATCCATTGGAAAATAATTATGCCTGGTTTTTCACGACTGTGGGGTCCGGTGGGCAAGGGGCTACTTTCACGGGCCAGTCTGAGATCACCACCAACGCTCAGCTCGCATTCTCGGTTTATGCTGCCGATATCGACGATGACGGCGATCTGGACGTGCTGTCGGCTTCGGACGCTGACGACACAGTGGCCTGGTATGCCAACACGGATGGAAATGGAACCTTTGGTGCGTCCCAGATCATCACCAATTCGGCCACGGGGGCCCGTTCGGTTTATGCTGCAGATATCAATCAAGATGACATCGCCGACGTCCTGTCAGCCTCCTGGGGCCCGACGAATGGTTCCAATCCTGGAATGGAATTTGCCTGGTATGAAAATGCCTCTGATTCCCAGCCCGCAGGAACCTTTGGTTCACAGGATATTTTGGGATTGCGCAACTCTCCCATATCCATCATTTCTGCGGACCTGGACAACGACGGCGATCTGGATGCGGTCACAGCCTCCTATGGCGACAATACCGTTGCCTGGTTCGAAAATAATGATGGCGTGGGCGGCTCATGGTCCGAACGCACCATATCTACAGATGCGAATGGTGCCTGGGATGTCTATGCGGCCGATCTGGATAACGACGGTGATCTGGATGTACTTTCGGCATCAAATGCAAGCAACGATGTGGCCTGGTATGAAAACCGCCTCAATGAAGTTTCATCCGATTTTGGTCCCCAAACTATCATTTCCCAGGCAGCCGACGGCGCCCGGGTGGTGCGGGCGGCCGATATGGACCAGGATGGTGATATGGATGTGATCTCAGCCTCCTGGTTTGACGGTAAAATTGCCTGGTACGAAAACTTGGACGGTACGTTTGGGGATCCGGCCAGCAACCAGAACCTCATCGCAACGGCCGAGGTGAATACCCAAGCGATGCACGTGGTTGATTTGGACAATGATGGCGACGCGGACGTTGTATACGGTTCCTGGCGTGATGATATCGAGGAAATTGGTGTCCATAAGATCGTTTGGATGGAAAACACCAACGGACTTGGTACGGCTTGGGCCAGCACGGATATCAGCACAGCCGTAATTGGGTGCCAGTCTCTCTACGCGGCCGACCTGGATGCAGATGGCGATCTGGATGTACTTTCTGCTTCCCAGGATGACAACAAGATCGCCTGGTATGAAAATCAGGCTGGTGCCCAGCCCACCCAGTACACGCTGACCATCTCCCCGGTGGGTGACGGCACGGTTACGCTCACACCTGAAGGGGGAACTTACAACGCGGGAACCCAGGTGGAATTGACCGCCGTTGCCGGGGAGGGCTCGCGATTCAGTGCATGGAGCGGGGATATTAACAGTACGGACAATCCCGCAACCATAACCATGAATTCTGACCTTAATATCGTGGCCACGTTTGTGCAAAGATCGACACCGGATTTACCCACGGCGCAAAGTCCGGATAATGAAGCGGTTATCGCCAGTGACCCAGTCACATTGGTAACCAGTGCATACGACGACCCAGACGGTGATGACCATGTGGCCTCTCATTGGGAAGTCTGGCGGGCGGACACCGGCGAAATATTGGTTAATTTGCGTTCCGCGTCCGATCTGGAATCACATGAAATCCAAGCGTCTCTCCAGGCCGGGTTGAAATACTACTGGCAGGTGAGGTACGAGGATGTGGATGGCCTGACACCTTCTCAGGTTTATGCTTTCAAAATCGGCGAATCCGAGCTTGAGATCCTGCCCGAGGTAGCGGCTGGCCAGGATGTGGGCGACTTCGGCATGATTTCCATTGTGCACTGGCCCAACGACCCCAGCCCAACCGCCGTATTCAACATCGACTATGATCCAGCCAACTATCGTATCGGTACATACAATGCTATGACAGGTGACTACATCGAGTTTGGCGAGGGGCTGGAGATGGAGCCAGGCCGGGCCTATTGGATCCTGGCGCGTGAAGGCCTGACGATTAATTTTGACGGCGTGCCGGTGAGTGAAACTGCCGATGTC
>Ga0180435_10007903_pt1 | contig 10064 bp, 12 predicted proteins | sample SS_ome_3_FD_132467 | JGI IMG/M metagenome (GOLD analysis project Ga0180435, IMG submission 132467) | Hypersaline lake sediment archaeal communities from the Salton Sea, California, USA - SS_3_S_1 metaG | ecosystem: Environmental > Aquatic > Non-marine Saline and Alkaline > Hypersaline >... | reverse complement strand
GGTGATGCTCGAGCCGATCGCCGCGGTCAGCTCTGATAACTGGCTGCCCTCGATGCCGCCTTCCTGCAGCTTCAGCCGAATCTTGGTCACCAGTTCGGTCACCAGCACCGCCTGGTAGTTATCGTATTGTTCTCGATCGAATAACAGGTTCATGAGTCTCTCTCGTCTTGCTTGTGATTCTTGCAGGTTATTAAGGGATTACGGCAGGTAATGCATATCCCTTAAGTGGTTTATTTATCGCTGACACATTATATACTATGCACGCAACACACATACCGGGAACCATACACCCCTTCATCAAACAGCCTGGCTGTCACCATAAACCAGTGCTGTAATACAGGATCAAATATATCTATATGAGTAATGAAACCTTGCTGCTGCTCTGCGCCATAGGCGCCCTGCTTGGCATCATGCTGTTCTTTGCATTCGCGGTCGCGCCGACAGTATTCAGCTCGCTGCCAGCGGAACATGCCGGGAGCTATCTGAGGGCGATCTTCCCGCGTTACTATCTGTGGGGCATCATCTTCGCCGTCATAACGGCTGCCATCGCCATCAGGGTAGATACTACCGTGTTCACCACGGTGTCGGTCATCGCTGTGCTGTTCATATTCTCGCGTCAGATACTGGTCCCTGCCATCAATATTGCACGTGACGCCAAACTTGCCGGTGAGCACGGCGCAGTGCCACGGTTCAAACGCCTCCACCTGGTCAGCGTGCTGATCAACCTTTCGCAGATGTTGATGCTGATCGGCTGCATCATATATCTGGCCTACAATTCCTGACACACAGCCTGACACATATTAATAATAGGACTTAGCATGAACGTACTCGTTTTTGAAATAGACGCCATCTCGCAACTTAACCTTGAAATCATGCAGGCGGTGATAGCGAAGAACGAAGAGCTGCAGAAGCTATCCGAAGATGGCCTGGGACCGCTGGCACTCGCCTCCGCCCTGTCTGACTTCTACATGATCTCATCGTCACTGGAGAGTGGACACAACCAGATGGACGCAGAACAGATGGCCGAGTTCGGCGACTACGGCATGGACCTGCTCGACCGCCTGTCGGCTCAACTGCGACACCTTGAGATATTAGACCAACGAGAACTGCTGTCACGAGTCTACGCTTCCCTGGCAGTCTGGCTGGCTCGCCGCGATGCGGTACTGAGCAACATCGAAGGCACGGCTGACGGTTTCGCATGGCTGGTCAATGGTCTCACCGAAAAAGAAGACCTTGCAAAGATGTGCATATACATGGAAGAAGTCATCGACGCCATATCCGAGAAGGTAGCACTGGATGAAGACCGCAGTAACCCCTGGCGTCCATGGCGCATACTCAACCTCAATACCGGTATCGCTGCAACACGGTCACTGGATCCGCAGCTGATGGAGCAAACCTTCGACAAGCTCGGTCGACACCTGCCCTATGATATGGCTGAATTTCTCGCTGACGGTAAACGGCAGATGATGACGCAGAATGTCCCTGACGAGGTAAGCGAAACGATGAACCGCTATGTGGAGAAATGGCCGGTGAAACCATCTCACTAGCTAATCATCAGCGAAGGCCGAACAGGCGCCTTAGCATCGATCTGAAGCTGCCAGGCTCGTCGCTCGCTTCCCTCTTCCTGCCCAGCACCAGCCGCGACCGCGTCCTGCGCTGTGACATCCAGTCCTGCTTGTAGCTCTCGTTGCCGGTAAGGAAATCGATCTCTTCCACCCTATCGGTATCGATCACATACTGCATCAGCCAGGCAGTAAGTATCGAACCCGGGGAGTACTGCTTCCACGCCTCGTCATACGCCAGGCGGAAGATGCTGGCTTTACCCTGCACCACGAACCAGAGCTGAGCCGCGGCTGCCTCGCCGTCGATATAGAGCACGGCCAGCCGGGTCCAGTGCGGCACGGCGAGATTGATCGCCAGTGCATCGAGCAAGCTAGCGTATTGCTCATAAGCTTTCCAGCTCGATGAGTAGGCGGCGTGGTAATCGGTCAGGGCCTGCTCGACATCGCTCCCCCTGTACATCCGTATGCTGCAATCACGTTCACGTTCCAGCTTGCGTCGCTTGCGTGCGATGGTATTTCGTAGTTGCGCCGGTCTTTCTGCCATGTATTCGTCAAACGACTGGCCACGGGTAAGGTGATACCAGTTATAGAAGAAGAAATTTCGGTGACATTCGAAACCGCGTGATTCCAGCACGGTCCGCAGTTTTATGAGGTTGCTGTCGTCGTCGGCGACCGGTTCAAGGCGCAAGGTACGGAAGGGCAACTGCCCCAGCCCTTGAGCCAGGCAGTCGAGGATGTCGTCCTGCCTGTCCTCAGCTAACAGCAGACTATAGAGTGCGCTGTAGCGATGGCTGCAGGATCGCCAGTGCTCGTCGCCGCTCTCGAGCAACGGCAACAAGGCCAGCAGCCGGCTCTTATCAGCTTCGGTCTCATCAATACTGGCCTCATCTACCCTTTGCTCATCTACAACGGCAACCAGCAATAACGACTGCCCCTCTTCCAGGGCGGTAGCAGAAAGTGTCTCGAACCACTCGCGGGTGAAGAACATGCTCACTTTGCTACACTGATCAAACAGTGAAGCAGCACTATCGGGCAACTGCTCCCAGTTTTTATAACACTTGAATCTCATCTATTGATTTCATGAAGCGATGTCATGCAACCCGCACTATAACAGACAGAAAAAAACGCCCGGAAAACCGGGCGCTTCGTTTTTTATAGCAGGAGACTGATAAACAGTCTGCTAGTTAGACAGCGGGCATCAGCGCTTATGACTATGTATAAGCAGTCCTACGAGTGCAGCAACGCCAGCCAGCATCATGATGTGCTCGGCATGCAGCAGGCCATGCCAGCCTGAGTCAGCCATGTGACCATCATGAGCGTAGACTGAAAGAGGTGCCAGCAGTGTCAGCGCGGCAGCAGAATAGTGTAGAAGTTTTTTCATTATCTCACCTTCACATTGATTAGTTCATTACCTTCAGGATCAGACAAGTGTACTGCACAGGCAATACATGGATCGAAGCTGTGTATGGTACGCAGGATCTCGATCGGCTGCTGAGGATCATGCAGTTCGTGATTATCCTCTAATGCAGCTTCGTATGCACCCGGCGTACCATTGGCATCCCTTGGGCCGGCATTCCATGTACTTGGCACCACGGCCTGGTAGTTCTTGATGGCCTGGTCTTCGATCACAATCCAGTGCGCCAGGCCGCCGCGAGGTGCTTCCATATAACCGACACCCTGTGCCTGTTTTGGCCATGAGTTAGGCTCCCACAGAACCTCGTTAAATGTCCTTGTCTCACCGGCTTTGATGTTGACCACCAGGTCATCGAACCAGCCCTGCATCGCATCGGCAAAGATCTGGGTTTCCAGCGTTCTTGCTGCAGTACGCCCCAGTGTTGAGAACAACGCGTCGACAGGTACATCGAGTTTATTCAGTGTCATACCGACCAGCTCTTTGGTCTGCTCGTGACCGCTTGCGTATAGCATCAATACACGTGCCAATGGGCCAACTTCCATCGAATGCCCTTTCCATCGAGGTGACTTCAGCCATGAGTAGGACTGGTCCACATCGAGATAGCTGTACGGAGGTTTTGGACCGGTGTAGTTCAGGTTGGTCTCACCATCATAAGGATGCAGACCGGTATCTTTACCACCTTCATAGTCATACCAGGAATGTGAAACGAATTCCTGAATCTCATTCGGGTCGTTCATATCGACAGGATGGATGGTGCTCAGGTCACGATTCAGGATAGCACCTGGCGGGATCATGTAACCGGCGACATCTTCCATGCCGTTAGACGGGAAGTCGCCATAGGTGAGGAAGTTACCCAGACCTTCACCACGGCTACCCCAGTCTTTGTAGAAACCGGCGATAGCGAGTGTATCCGGGATATAGACCTGCTCGACGAAGGTTTTCATCTGGTTGATAATGTCCTGCACCTGCCCGAGTTTCTTCGCATTGATCGCGGAGTCGGAGTTCAGATCGATAGGACAAGGCACACCACCGACGACGAAGTTAGGATGCGGATTCTTGCCACCGAAGATGGTTTGCAGGCGCGCCACATCACGCTGCCATGAAAGCGCTTCCAGATAATGTGATACCGCCATCAGGTTCGCTTCAGGTGGCAACTTATATGCAGGGTGTCCCCAGTATGCCTTGGCGAAGATACCCAACTGACCGGCTTCGACGAAGTCTTTCAGCTTCTTCTTCATATCTGCGAAGTAACCCGGTGAAGATTTAGGGTAGCTACTCAGGGACTGCGCCAGTTCAGATGTCGCTTTCGGATCCGCTGACAGAGCAGAGACCACATCGACCCAGTCGAGTGCATGCAGGTGATAGAAGTGCATCACATGGTCATGGATGTACTGTGCACCGCTCATCAGGTTACGGATAAGATCAGCATTCTTAGGCACTTTATAACTGAGTGCGTTCTCTACCGAACGGATCGAAGCAAGACCATGCACCAGCGTACATACACCGCAGATACGCTGGGCAAAGGCCCATGCGTCACGTGGATCTCGTCCTTTTAGAATAGTCTCGATACCTCGCACCATCGTACCGGATGAGTAGGCGCTCTCGATCTTGCTGCCATTCATCTGCGCTTCGATGCGTAAGTGCCCCTCGATTCGGGTGATCGGGTCTACTACAACTCTTTCGTTTCCACCGGATTGGCTCATGGTTATTTCTCTCTACTTATGAATTCGGGTAATTAATCATCTGCAAGGTGTTCTGCCAGCGTCTCTGTCAGGCTCATCAACGGAATATCCATGTTGTATTCCTCGAGGCCATCTTCGAGATGGATGCGGCAGTTCGAGCAGGCGCTGATGATGGCATCAGGCTTGATCTCATTGAGCTGATCCTTCTTGCGCTGGAACACTTTGAGGCGTACTTCATCGGCACGCTCATTCGAGCTCACACCGCCACCGGCGCCACAGCACCAGTTCATCTTGCCTGCTTCCGGCATCTCGACGAAGTCTTCTGCGAACATGTTGATCAGGTTGCGCGGCTGGTCGATAACACCGCCACGACGAGATATCTGGCATGGGTCGTGATATGTCAGTTTCTGTGTTTCCTTGCCTGATAGCTTCAGGCGACCTTCCTGACGGAATTCATCCAGCACCTCGAGGATATGACGCACCTTGAAGGTGAATGGCTTGCCGACCAGGTTTGGTCCATCCCAGCGGATTGCCATGTAGGCATGACCACATTCAGGACTGATGACCGTTTTCACCTTCAGCTTCTCAGCCGCAGTGACGACGCGCTGTACCAGTTCAGCGGCGATATCAGAAACACCGATCTGGATACCGCTGTTGGTCGCTTCGAAAGCTTCTGAGGAGATCGTCCAGGTGGCGCCTGCCTTGTCGAATATCTTGGCGACCGCTTCAATAAACTCGGGGAAGTTCATGATCTCCATCGAAGACAGCAGCAGCATGTATTCTGCGCCAACCACATCGACAGGAATCTTCATACCGGTATCTTTTTCGACGTGTGAGATCTGTGCCTGCAGCGCCGGCAGTTTCACACCCATCGGGCTGCCGATAGTGACGGAACGCTTGGTTGCGCCGATCAGGCCTTCAGGTGCATGGCCGGCTTTTGCCATACCCTCTCGAGTCTTGCGTATCATCAGGGTGATATCGTTACCCACCGGGCACACCATCGAACAGCGTCCACACAAGGTGCAGTTGTCGTACACCAGTGTCTCCCACTCGGCTAACAGGTCATCATCGACCTTCTTGTTGAGACCGAAGATCTTGCCGAGCCTGCCGAGCAGTGTGTACTCGGACTTCCAGATACGACGCAGTGGTTCAGTCTTGTTGATCGGTGTCACCGTGGCATCGCCAGTCTCCGTATAGAAAAGACAGGCATCGGCACACATACCGCAATGTACGCAACTGCTGAAAAATGCAGCGACAGATGAATCGACCTGCTCCTTAAGAGCATTGATACCTTTGTCCAGTGTTGCACTCATGATTCAACTCCTCGGTAACCTGAAATTGCGCCGTTATACCAGCGCGCCAGCACGATAGTGAAAGCGTGCATGAACTTGGTAAATGGGAAAGCTACCAGCAACAGTTCGACGGTGAGGATATGGATAGCCAGAAGTGTTGGCGCACTCATGCCGATACGGTGGAAAGCCATGTAGCCGGTAATCAGTGGCAGGATGGTCAGCATCCATACCAGGTAGTCTTCTTTTGTACTGAGAAACCTCAGTACGTTATCACGCATACGGTGAATCAGGATGGCCAGCAGCGTGATGATAGTTACCACAGCAAAGGCATCAACTATCGGTGTTGGTAATGCCGGCCAACTGAGACCGATCACATCTTTGAATAACAGGATATGCGGTGCAAACAGGAAGATGGTGACGAACAGACCGATGTGAAAAATATATCCTGCGACGATAGTAAAGGTCGAACGTTTGAAAGCACCCTTATCAGGAATAGTACGTGTTACGATGGTACGCAGACCGCTGGACATCTCCGAGCCTTTCGCTTCAGCCAGGTTCTCTTTTCTACCCAGGATAACGATCTCAAGCAGGCGTATGATCACACCGGCAATGAAGATTACGGTCGCGATCTCGAAACCCGGACCACGCACCCATTCCAGAAACTCTATTTCACTCATTATTCTTTCTCCAGGTCATCGATCGTTGTCTTGTCGTGCGCAGCAGCTGCACCGCTCTTGGTAAGTTTATTCAGACCACCAATTGCCACACCGGCAGCGACGGCGCCAGCTGCAGTATATACAGCGGTCTTGCCGATATCCTGTGTTGGCATTGAGAGCGCCTTATAGAAACCACCGCCATCCCAGAACCGCGGTTCGGAACAACCGATACATGGATGGCCCGCTTCGATCGGGAAGCTGGTTCCATTGTTCCACTTGGTGGTGGCACAGGCGTTGTAAGTCGTCGGTCCTTTACAGCCAAGCTTGTACAGACACCAGCCTTTCTGTGCACCTTCATCATCAAAGGTCTCTGCAAACAGGCCTTTGTCATAGAAAGGACGACGGTAACAGCGATCATGGATACTCTGCCCGTAGAACACCATCGGACGACCGATATGATCAAGCTCCGGGATGGCGCCGAAGGTCAGGAAGTGCGTCAGCACACCGGTGATAACAACAGGGATCGGCGGACAGCCGGGAACATTGATGATCGGTTTATCCTTGATCAGGTCACCGACAGATACCGCGCCTGTAGGATTAGGCTTCGCCATCGGCAGGCCACCATAGGTCGCACAGGTACCGACAGATATGATCGCTGCTGCACCTTCAGCCGCTTCCATCAGCATATCGTAGTTGCTGATACCGGCGATAGTCGAGTAACCAGGATCACCCATGGGAATCGAGCCGTCCACAACCAGCAGGTATTCGCCATGATTCTCTTTCATCGCAACTTCACGCGCTTCCTCTGCAGCGTGTCCGGCCGCGGCCTGCAATGTGTGATGGTAATCCAGCGAGATAGAATCAAAGATCAGGTTTTCGATGGTGGTCGCATGTGCTCGAGTCAGCGACTCAGTACAACCCGTACACTCCTGGAAAGACAACCAGATAACAGACGGCTTCCTGGCTTTCTCGAGGGCCTCTGCAATCTTTGGAATCATCGCAGGCGATATCGCCATCATGGAAGCGGTGGCAGCGCAAAATTTCAGGAAGCTGCGACGTGAAACACCCTGGCTGCGTAATGCATCGCCCAGTGTCTTTTCTTTATCACTCGATCTGTCTGTCATACTGATATCTCCATCGATGACTTTATGGTTTCTTGATTGATTTTCTAGTTATTCTGCAGTTCTGGATTTTCCAGCGTTGCCGCCAGTCGACCATAAGCTTCTGCGACATCTTCTTTTTGAGAATTAAGGATGTCTGGCATATTGGTGACCTCGATAAAACGACTGATAATTTCATCATCAGCGTTGTAGTGCGTGATCAACCATACACCGGAATACTGTGTTTCGATTATTTCACTGGGGCCCAATGCATCGAGTCTTGCGTGGACTTCGCCCTGACCGAGTGTTTGTAAAATCGTGTCTTCTTCACCCGGCGCCAGTGGAATACTGCGCAGATCAATGATAGACGTCTTACCATCATCGATAAGCTTTTTTAACGCGTGTTTTACTTCGTGTAGCAGCGGCGCGACATTCCATGTGAGATCATTACCGACCTGTATATTAAACTGCACTGATTCTGACATTTATCCTTCGTTACCTTCTTGATATAGCTCAGTCTTTCGACCGGATTATTATATACAAAACTACTTACAGCTTATATTTATCAAGCCCTGCCTGCCGCACAACTTAGGCAGTTACTGTCTCGTCTATCACAAGCCTCTCTCTGCAATTACCGCTGTCTATAACAACTATTATGTTATTGGATTATTACCATAAAGTTACGCAGCAGAAACTTCCTGACCCGGGTTATCTATTTGCCATTGTTTAATCAATGTAACTGCTTCAGCGACGGCATCGGGCAAAGCTGACTGCACATCGGCAGTCGGTGACGTACCCCAGTCCATATACTCTGGCTGAATTCCAATCAATGCGCGCTTTTCTGGCAGGTGACCGGTGATACGGGCGATATCCATCAGGTCGAGCAGACCGACCTCGTGCGCACTGCGCTTACTGGTTCCAAGGAAGTGATCCATGGCATCGCCGACATAACATTCGACTGCGCCGGCGGGCTGATGTAATTCTGCGGCGTCGAAGACGATGAGGTTATCGCAATCCTCGATCCAGGTCGCCAGGGTGAAACTCAGCGTACCGCCATCGAGAAAAGTAAGATTTGGTATATCAGGATATTCTGATTGAAGGAGATTGAGTGCATGAATCCCCGCTCCCTCATCGGAGAGCAGCGTGTTTCCTATCCCAAGAATTAGAGTCTCACCACAGCTCATGTGATTTCCTGACAAAATTTCATGCCTACAATTTAGAGGGCTATCGTGCTACTGTTCTTGACAGATGTCAACCGTCTAACGTATTTTGTCGAATTAAATAGACATCTGCCTGTTTGTCAGTACCATATAACCTCTCTCAGGCCCGTTTAAAATACTTAAAAAAACGACCTGTTCAATCAATTCATCAGGAATACAACATGTGTCTGGGCATCCCCATGCAGATTAAATCGATCGACGGTTTCACCGCCCGCTGTGAAGCCAAAGGTGTGGAACGTGATGTTAGCCTGTTCATGATGCAGGACGAAGACCTGGTGGTTGATGATTTCATCGTTGTGCATGTCGGTTACGCCATCCAGAAGATCTCCGAACAGGAAGCACAGACTGCCTGGGAGATATACGACGAAATGCTCGCCTCAGAGATGAGCTAGACACCCTCCGAGTGATACTGCCATGCATGAACTAGCGATATGCCAATCTTTGATGGATCAGGTCGAACAGATCGCCAGCGAGCGTGATGCACAGAGTGTCATCAGTATCGTGGTTGGCATGGGACCGCTATCCGGTGTAGAAGAGCAGTTATTAAAGAATGCCTACCCGGTCGCCAGCGCGGGAACGATCTCTGAAAATGCAGAGCTGATCGTTGAGAACCTGCCGATAAAGGTCAGCTGCAATCAATGCGGCAGCGAGAGTGAAGCGACACCGAATAAACTGACCTGCAGACAATGCGGAGACTGGCGAACGACCCTGATCAGCGGTGATGAACTGATGCTGATGAGTGTCGAGCTTGAAAAAACGAAAACAACAGCAGATACTGATAACCAATCAGATCATGCCCAAGAATCAGATGTGAATACGGATATGAATGCGGATACGGCAGCATCGCATTCGATCCATTAGCGATCACAACGATACAATAAGACAATATAAAATAGTTGGAGCAAGAATATGTGCGATACCTGCGGATGCAACATCACCCACGGCAACGAGAGCCTGATCAAGCCCGGCGGTAAACTTGCCAAGACTGAGAGCGGCAAAGAAGCGGTCAGTGTACTGCACAGCCTGCTGAGCGAGAACGATCACACCGCCAAACATAACCGTGATCATTTCGACGCCAACAACGTACTGGCGATCAACCTGATGTCTTCTCCCGGTGCCGGCAAGACAGCCCTGCTCG
>Ga0180435_10007902_pt1 | contig 10066 bp, 10 predicted proteins | sample SS_ome_3_FD_132467 | JGI IMG/M metagenome (GOLD analysis project Ga0180435, IMG submission 132467) | Hypersaline lake sediment archaeal communities from the Salton Sea, California, USA - SS_3_S_1 metaG | ecosystem: Environmental > Aquatic > Non-marine Saline and Alkaline > Hypersaline >... | reverse complement strand
GCTGTCGAACTTCTGGATGCGGTCACCGTTTACGGCGAAGCTCGTTCAGGAGCTTACGCACGATGCTCTTCGTGTCGTCAAAGATGGTGGTCTGAAAGCATTCATCAAAGATATAGGTGAGTCCAGAATACAGGAAACCATCAACACCGGAAACGTGGACAATGCCACACGAATCATGGAATCCTTTCTCTGGAAGAGAATGGGTGAGAAATCCAGATTCTTTTTCAACCGCTCCCTGGCCAAACTCAAAGAAAATGATCTCCACTTCAATAAGGAGTGGACGACCTGGGCTGGCGAGCGGGACAAAATGTTCGTATAAAACTCGAGGGAGGGACGAATGACAACGAAACTGAAAATCGCCTTGCCGGCCAGTATCAGCAAGACGCAGTATTACATCAACCAAGCCTACTCGGACTACATTGCCGAAGCTGGTATGTTCCCGGTGGTGATTACGCCCGGTATGGCACCGGAAGTAGCGTTGGCCATGTGTGACGGTCTTATGCTTCCAGGTGGTATCGACATCGATCCGATTTATTACGGCGAGGACAATCATACGTCCTACAGTGTGGATCCCGAGAAGGACGCCTTCGAACGTACATTGTTTCATACGTTCCAGGAAGCAAATCGACCCATTTTCGGTATTTGCCGCGGTTTCCAACTTATTATCAGGGAATATCTGGTAGCGTTCCCCGCCATGTTGGAATTCCTGGATTTCTGGACAGACATCGCACAGCACCAGCAAACGGGTTCGTTATCGCTGTCCAGAACGATTCACTCACATTTTGTCGACATCTCGCCGCACTATCTTTACGGTGAGGAAACGCGGTCCCCCGGCCGTATTCCGGTAAACAGCATGCATCATCAGTGTCTGTATGCCGACTTCGAAAAGAGGGACGTCGTTGGGGTGAGCAACTTTCGAATGGCAGCATGGACCACACGCGGTCTGAAAATCGATGCAAAGGACTTAAAGAAGGGGAACTACTTTCCTCTGGTATGCGAAGCCTTCCGCATCTTCAACTGGGGCGGCCCGATATTGGCTGTTCAATGGCATCCCGAGGAGCTGAAAGATTTGGCCCTCATTCGAAACTTCTTTGTCGAGAATCGGCCCGTGAACAGCAAAATTCGCTCTCTCAAAGCGGTGTAAAATATGCCATACGTATCAGTAAAAATGGAAAAGGGGGGAGGCTCGTCCTCCCCCGTCCAGTTGTCAGACATCTTAAGACATTACAGGGCTAAAGGAAAGACAGAGCATCCAGCACGTCCGCGATCTCCTGCTACACTATGGATTTTTGATATAGCCGTAGAAGCAGCTAAAAGAAACTTTCCTGGCCAAAAACCAATAAGGATTACCATAGAAAAACGGAGTCTACTTAATGATTGACATACCCTATATTAAGGAAATACAGGGGTTAGAATGGGCTCGAGAAGTCATTAGTGAACGATTTCAAAACGCCACAGAAATAATGACCCCAAGATCGGTTATTTACGGCGGTGCAATAAGAGACGCTATAGCAGGAATCGAGTTGGTTGGTGATTTAGACATTGCTGTACCTAATCAAGAAAAAGAAGACATCGTAAATCGCTTCCTCGAAGATCCCCGCTGGCGTGCTCGAAACGCTGCAAACTCCCCTTGGGCCAGAGTGTCGGCCGCCGGTTATGACCAACCTGTCAGAGAAAGAATCCCAATGCAAGACATCATAGAGTTCGTGACCTTTAAGGACGCTATAGCTCAAATAATGGTGTCAAATTTACCTGGAAAAGACCCCTTTCTCTCTGCGGTAGGTATGGCCAAACAAGTGGACTTTAGATGCTGTAGTATGATTCTCACATTTGACGGCCGTATATTTGAAACTATTGAGGGTGGTCTTGAGGATTGCCAGAACAGAGTTCTTCGTATAAACGAGAAATCTACTACAATCCATCTAGACACCATTCAAAGTCGAGTGGAGAAGCTTGTCGAACGTGGCTGGACAAACATGGTAGATGTAGAAGACACCATAGAACGTGTAAAAGCTCAAAGGGCTAAAGAAGAGCGAGACAGAATAAGGAAACATTCTGCCAAGAATAGTAAAAGACGGACAATGTTTAAAACGTCTTCTGATGAATTTTCAAGTGTCCATGACAATCTTGCGACAAGAAAGTTGAGAGACGAACTTGAAATAAAGCAGTCAACTGATGGTCGTTCCTGTTTCATAAGGTTAAAGCCCACCATAGCCAAAAAACTTGATAGAGACACTATCGAGAAGATGATATTCTCTGTTGCTGCGGATTTTGGTGGTCCCCAAATCCAATATTATCAGATGCCGGGAGATAGCTTTGTTCTGGCATGTGAAAAACTAGTCAGGTTGGTAAATATCAGAGAAATGATCGTAAGTTTCATCACTAAAGCACCTGGTAACTTTGTAAATGAGGTCAAAGGGACCACTGAAAATCTTCGGGGTCTTCTAAAGACCGCAGGAAAGTACACAAACGACTCATTTTAAAGGAGGTAGTATGAGCAACAAAATGAAATTCTTTGTATATGGTACGCTGAAAGAGGGAGGCTTCTTCGCCAATCAGTTCGACTCTTTCAGACGAAGTGTTGAGCCAGCCAGAATCGAGAATGTGGATATGCTCGACCTCGGCGGGTTTCCTGGAGCAATTCCTGGTGAAGGCACCATACTGGGCGAAGTACATGAGTACAAGCATGAGGAAGAAGTACTACGTGCCTTTGACCGGATTGAGGGGTTTTCGGAGAGAAATCCGGAAAACAGCCTCTACGTGAGGAAAGAAGTGGAAGTAACGCTGGAAAACGGCGAAAAGACCACTGCAACAATGTACTTCTTTAATCGTGAATCGAACGGGCGTCGCAAAGTGGAAAATGGTGTCTGGGACATTCGTCGTTGAAGAGTAGCCACCTGGGTTTTTGAACGCTTACCCATGTGGATTTACAGAACAGTTCGTAAACATCGTCACAGGAGGATAAAACGCAAATGGCAAACAAAATTCAAATAATCTCGATAGCTGTCCAGGCGGATAAAGTCGAAACAGGCATGCCCGTGCAATACACTGTGGGACAATCACCCATCGAAGGTGCCGCAATCGTCGACAAGATCGTCTGGTTCTCCGGTCGCTATAACAACGGGTATCAGGGGGACTTCCCATGTTACGTCGTGTACCTTGCGGATGGCGTCCGTCGCATCATAACAGTGCCCATGGTCGGCCTGGTCGATGTCGCCGTAGAGGAAACGAAGAAGGTGGCTGTCGAAGCCGAAACCACAGAACTTCCGGATTAAAGGAGGAGCATTGAAGAAAATATATGTTTGCAATGGTCCGAGCTATGCCTCGGCGGTAGAGGGTTTGGGGGAAATATTTCTATCACAGAAAGCTTTTCTCGATGATCCAGCATCTTTCTCCCTAGTACTTTTTACTGGCGGAGCAGATGTTTCACCAGGCCTCTACGGAGACGCTTCTCCTGACGGATATTGCTATACCAATGAGCGGCGTGACTTTGAAGAAGAAAAGGTCTTTAATGTCGCCAGGGATCGAGATATACCGATGGCTGGTATCTGTCGCGGTGTTCAGTTTCTGAACGTGATGGCCGGCGGTAAAATGATGCATCATCTTGATGGACACACTGGCCCGAATCATCAAATGTCCATTTCTGCATTACTCGAACCAATAACGGTTAACACACTACATCATCAGATGATTCTTCCAGCTGAAGATGCCCACATCGTTGGCTGGTCGACGGAAAGACAGTCACAGGTATACTTCGGTGCAAATGATCAGATCGTCGAATATACCGGCCCTGAAGTCGAAGCGGCCATCTTTCCGAAAGTTTGTTCTGTGGGTGTACAATATCACCCGGAAATGATGTCCAAACAATCCAAGGGATATGCCTTCTTCTATAATATGGTAAAGGCTGCCATGGAGCGTCCTATCGAGGAAGTGGTTAAAATTTACACTCAAGGAGATGAACGCTTTGGCTATTACGAATTACGCGGTCGCAACACTAATCTTGCCGGATAACCGTGTTCTTCTGCGAAGACAACGCCTAAATAAGTCGTCTGTCACTCAGTGGCAGGCGACTTCGGAGTATGTCCTGGCGAGGGAGCAACTGGCAAAAGAAACGCTCATTTGGAAACTCATGCAAGAGTTCGGAATAGTCGTTTGTGACGGTGCTCCCACTACGTACAAATACGATGTGCGAGAACTACCTATTATAAACATAGGACCTAATGTACGTAGCATAACTTCCTACGTAATCAAAATTTTGACTATGTGGAATTTCAAAGCATCTAGAATTTTCGAGTTTCATGCAAAACCGTTCAAGGAGCTTCTAGACGATATTTATCAAAATAGCGTCGCTAAACCAGGTATGGTTACTGGTCACGAGAAGCATAGCTTTAACACCGTCAGAGTGATGGCTCACATTGACCAAACTGGAGTATTGAGATAATGGAAGGATTGACTTTCAGAGAGGCATTGGAAGAACGTGATATATTTCTAATTGCCGGAGATGAGGATGTCACAGAGGGCCCAATATTCATGTTTAACAATATTGATGATGTAGAGGAGCACCTAAAGGATCTCACTCCTTCTTTAGATGGTTGTATCAAGCTATTACACGGGTCTCTCGCAAAAGCTAACTATTTGCCAGCGGACTTCCACAACAGGACTCCCTTTGTTATCTGTGTGGACCCTGATGACCCGACTAACTCCTTCGTGATAGAGTCGGGTGCTTCGTCGCCTGCCGAGCTTGCAGAAGAAATTGAAACGTTTCTTACAACTGGCGGCTCTTTTGCAACAATTCCCGATATAGACGATATACACATCTTCTACGGTTACGAAATAGGCACCTGTCTTCAACCAATAGAAGAGGATATCGATGACGAAGCTATAGAGACATGCTGTCTCGTAGCGGAGGCAGCTAGAACTCGGGAAAGAACCTAATTTAAGGGAGAAAGATATGTCAGGAAAGAAAATGATTGATTTTGAATTATGGCGAAAAGACCGTTCCCATTTTAACATGAAAGCCCGGCTACTGGGTCTTATCACCAGCAAACAGTTTGCTCTTCTTATCAAAGACGCGGGCTTCAGGAAGAGAATTGCCACAGTAGCAACAATGAGTCTCAAAGAGATTATAGATTTGCCGCCGGAAGATATTGACGGTAAACGTCTTTTGTTCGTAGCCAAGGAAATGGAATCGGAAACAGTGGCCGACCCCGTCCTTGTAATGACGGAAGAGTTGGAGTTCGTATCTCATTTTACCGGAGATGACGATATGGCCGTTACCGGCAAGAAAGAAGGTTACATGACGCTGATGGAGGTTTAGAAATAAATGACTGAAAAGACCAATATAAAAAGTCAACTTTTTCACCACGGAAGTAAATTCATCGTAACAGGGGAATCCGAAGATAGCACCTATGGACCTGGTACCATGGGGTTTATCTCCTTCGTGAAAGGTTTTGATCAAGACTTTCCGAACGTCGCGTATTTGGTGGTTTCCGTAGTGCGTCGTGGAAAAGGTGGTAAGCTCCGAGTAGAGCGTGCGGAAATATCAACTCCGATATTCGAGTTCGATAACGCCGCTCTCAAAGAGAACATGCCTGATGAGAAAAGACGCTTCTATGTTCATATAGAGGGGCAACAGAACCTCACTAACGTGAATGACATGCTTTCAGTTGATTTTATAGGCTGGGCATTCGCAATAGCAATGTTTGTTAACAAATTAAGCCAGTGTTCGAAGCATTTCAAACCCTGGCCTAATTCTTCAGCCCACGTTTTGAACAAAGCACTGAATGCGGCTGACATATGGGCTGAAAGCGAAGAACACGCTGTCGAGGTCTTGAGTGATCCTGATTTCAGAAATAGTTTTGTTCGAGAAGCACGTATTATGGAATCTACGCTCGTAAAGTCATCTTTGGGTTATATGGCAAAAGTAGCTGGTTTGGAAGAAGCGGCTGCTACCCATTTACTGAAATTAAACCCAAAAGACGCAAATAAGCAAATTGCGACAAATAAGGATTTACACGAAGTTATGAAAAACGCCGTACTCAAGAAAATGGCTCTTGAGAATACTTCGAAGAAATTAGTTCCCTCAAAGAAAGCAAAATAGGTCTCCGCGTCTTCTGGCCACCATCGTGGTCATAAACTTGCAAATCGTCAAAAATTAAATTTGGGGGCTTGAATGTTTGATTACGGAACAAAGGTAATTGTGTTAGCAAGCAGCCACCGGGGCGGAATCGGTCCGAAGAAGGGAAGCCTAGCGTTTTACAGTGGTGAAGGAAACACACCGCACTTCTTATTCCACAAGGAAAAGAATTGTGTATTTAACCACGTAAACCTTTCTTTCTTTAGATATGGTTTCGAGAAAACTCTTCGCAATGAAAGAAGAGAAGCTATAGTGCTCATGCCTCTGATTAGTGAAAATTATGCTGATTTCTCTGGCCAAGTACTAAAGCTTCTGCGTAGAGTTCACAGTGGAAAAGATACCTTCTGGAATCCAATCAGAAAAAACTGCGGCACGAACGCCAAAACTCCGGTCGTTATTTTGGCTCCGGTAGGGTCGGCAGGTGATAACATCTTGAAAAAAGAATCACCTGAAAGACTCGCTTGGCTGGAGTCGATTTTGAGAAACAATTCCATGGGGCACTGGATAACGCAGGCTGTCAGTGATAAACATCTTAACAGAAGCTTTCATCCGGCACTGAACTACGACTCTGCATTTCTTTTACGAGAACTCGTAGCACATAAAGGAATTAGAGAAGAGTATGCCTATAGTGTAAGCCCTGAAAGAATGGAAAATGCATTCACCTCGGTAATAACGGCGAATATAGTTAAAAACAGGAGGAACATAGAAGACCGTTTAAGTTTACTAAACCACATCATATACTCGAACCGAGAGTTTGCCGTAAGGATAGGCGACGGAAAGATCAACAAGGATGCAGTGTCCGTGCTGCTCTATCAGCATCTATTTCAGCCATACATGATTAAGAAGGTAAAAGAGATGCTCGTCCGGGATACTGGAACAGAAGTGATTCCTTTCTTCGAGGAGTCAGAGCTTGTTCGAGGCTGTCTTCTGGAGCTCTCTGCCTGTCTTGTACGGACAGGGAAAACCGATGGTAAGAAAGCAATGTCAGTTGGTCAATAACCCCTCAGACCTAGAAGGAGAATACATGACCTCTTCCATCCATGATCGTACTCAGGCCCTTATCAACTCCATTCACAGCCAGTTCAACAACCGTACAAAGGTGGAGGCCAAGAAAAACGGTGTTGATTACGGCATCGAGTTCGAAATGAAGGTGGCAGCAGACAATAACCTCTGGTTGAAATTCTCAAAGAAAGGTGAAGTCCATAACGTCAGTATTCCTCTGCCTTTCGAATACGAAGGGGTACAGTACATTCAGCAGAATGAGGTGCTGCGTGCTACTTGCCCCTTCTGGGTCGAAAAAGATCAGCGAGAGCTGGACTATTTGGCAGTGTTGTATCACATCATCTTCGAAACCCCGGTTGGAATCCTTCCCAAGAAACTCATAAAGTCTTCGTGTTTTCTACAGCAAATGGTGTACGGCTTCCTCAATGGGAATGCATCTATTGCTGCATATCGTTTTCAACAAGCAATCAATGAGGTCGTACACAAAATGCCCTTGCATGAGACCGTGATGAATAGCTTCATCATGAATCACCGTCTCATGATCGTGGATCCTGACTTCGATGAGCTTCGCGGACCGGAAGATCGTCTGGCATACCAGAAGAACAAGGCCAGGAAGTATTATCCTCTGGGATGGACTTCCATTGGCCTATCTGATGGAACTCTTGCCGATAAGAACTATCTGCTCAAGCACGACCTCCGATGCCTCTCTCCGTTCGGTATTCGCTTTCACAATCCGCAACGGAATCTATATTCGACTCTCGGCATGAAGGGCGACGAGATGCCCAACATTCGTAGTATGACCATGCAGAAACTAATGGACCGTGGTATCAGTCGCTCTGGTTGGAATCTGTTCACTGCGTTTGTCGACATTCCTGATGTCTTCGAAGACCAAATCATGGTGGACAAGAGTCTGGCCGAAAAGTTCGTCAAGGCACAGCGTCGGTATCAGATCTATGGCACTCTGATGGTCAAAGAGGGTCAGAAGATCAAGACCGGAGCAAAGCTTGGTGTGTGCCCAGACGGTAACGTCAAGGTGTTTGATGTTGACTGTCAGTCCGCTGTGGTAGCACGTGTTGTAGAAGCGGTTGCCAATGTGGGTGGTGCTGAAGAGACTGTGTACAATGTGGTTGTAGAGTATGTCCGTTACTTCAAGGACGGCTTCAAGATCACTAACATGCATGGTAACAAAGGTATCGTTCGCATTGCTGACCTGGGTTACGCCATCGATCCCCGCACCGGTGAGAAACGAAAGCTGGATATCATCGTCGGTGCCAAGACTGTAGGGAAGCGAAAGAACTACGGGCAGGTGCTGGAAGCTCTCTTTAACGACGTGCTCGAAGCGGATGGCTGCACTGACCCTGTGGTCATTCCCGACGACTGGTATCAGTCCAACGAAACCATAGTGAAGGGCCTTACCGACCGAGGCTTTAGAGCAGACGGTACCTGGGACTGTGACACCTACGCGGGCAAGGTTAAGGCGGTGTGCGGAAATGTCTTCTGGGGTGTCATCAAAACTCCGGAAGATCAGTTGTGGAAGGGAGATGCCACTCTCCGTCGCAACGGAAAGGAAGTACGCACAGCTGGACTGAAATTCTCTCACGTGGAGTTTCGTGCTCTTGCTACCCGCTTCGGCGAAAACAACGCAGTTCTGGATGAGATCATGAGCTATGCTCAAGGCTCCGAGAACCTCCATGAGCTGTTCAAGATGATGCGGGCTATGAAGGGTGAGATTCCGAGAGACGTCCCCGTGGTAGCCTGGAACAAACTGACACCGCTGGATCAAACATACGGTACCATCGTTGACCGCACCAGTGTGGCCGGTACCATCGTGGACGAGGATCTGTATCCCGCCGGCTTTGTTATGCAACTGCCTCTACCTTTTCAAACCATATTGGATGAGAAGTACGAGGTGGAGCATGAAGGCTACATGATGGACATAGCCGCTCTACCGCCGGAAGTCAAGGCAAACTATGCACACCGCCATGTAACACAGATGCTGTACGTTCCGTCCGGTGTGCTCCGTCGTTGTTGGAGACATGATACCGGCAAACTGGGTCTCGGTGAGGTAGGTGTGCTGTTCAACAACGTGCTGATCATGAGCTACAGACTGGCTGCAGACCATGAGAACCCTGTAAGTCATCGTCTGTACTACAGGGCAGTAGGTAGTCTGTTCCATCGTCTGGCACGCATGGCTGGTACCAAGCGAGGAGAGATCGCAAACTACGCCATGTCCGTTCGGTATCCTTTCTCCGCGAAAGCGGTTGCAGCATTGAGCACCACGCTGCCGAAGAATACCATAGAGATTCACAGAGACATGGCTCAGCATCTTCATGTTCGTAACGGAGATGTGGTGTTGACCGAGCGGTTTCCCTGTCTGGGCTTCATGTCCGTTCGTCCTCAAAAGGTGCGAGTTACTGACGATCCGATGGCGAAGTATGTCATTCGTGTCAGCGGTAACTCCTTGGTGTCGCAGAACCTTGACTTTGATGGAGATGTGCTTTATATTGCTTCTATGCACACGCCGGAAGCAAAGCTCTGTCTCATGAGGGAATTCGCGAACCCCAATCGCACTTGCTACGACGAGATCAAGAAGTTGAACAAGCGTAAGGGTGCTCCGCACACACAAGAGTATACCCTCGACGACATGGCTGTCACTCCGTTTGCCGACATGACAAACGAAGAACACGCTGAAATCGTAGAGAAGAACACAGGTGTCAAGGCTCAAACTGGCCCTGTTATTGCTCTGACATACAATCTGATGCGTATAGTGGAGAACTCTGACCTGGCCAAAGACCACAAGATGCGTGTCGCTGTTGAGATGTTCCTTGAGAAAGCAGCACAGTCTGTGTTCGAACAGAAACACGGTGGCAGATCCCTGTATGAGATCGTCATAGAGGGTGTTTGTACTGCCGACGTTGAGATGCTTGT
>Ga0180435_10007900_pt1 | contig 10068 bp, 11 predicted proteins | sample SS_ome_3_FD_132467 | JGI IMG/M metagenome (GOLD analysis project Ga0180435, IMG submission 132467) | Hypersaline lake sediment archaeal communities from the Salton Sea, California, USA - SS_3_S_1 metaG | ecosystem: Environmental > Aquatic > Non-marine Saline and Alkaline > Hypersaline >... | reverse complement strand
GCATTATAGTCTCCTTTTATATCATTCAAATTCATAATCTTAACTCCTTTTGTGGATTAATTTCCAACAATCTATTTAGTATTCTATGTTTTATAAAAGGGTTGAGTAACAACAGTTGCCTACATTGAGGTCTCGGAACAGGAGAGTTTAAAGAATGGGGCGGAAACATAAATAAAAAACAACGTAAAAGTTGTTTTTTAAAGGGAATCTTTTATCTGTAATAAAAGGATGTCTATAACAGAGTCATTCAAATTCTTTAGAATAGCTGAAATGTCTAAAACCAGCCTTCTTGTTTGTTCGTTATCAAGGATTAAATCTTTATGATGGGAAATAATAGATTCCAAAACAACGGCAAGTTCGACACCATTGTCAATATTTGCTATCAATGAGCTTTCTTTTATTTTTGTCAGAAGCCAATTTAAATCATCCAAACCTTCAATAGGGTAGTAATGAATCTGATACAAATCGGCTGCCGAATTTTCAGTCAGAATCTGTTCCGCTTTTTCTTTTGTGATGGCATCTTCCGAATAGACATAGGGAATATCTGCATTCCCAGAATGTATGCCTCCCGTATGTCCGCAGCGGTCATCATCAATGGAGTCATCTGTATAAAGTTTAGAGAGAAATTCTCCAAATGAGCCGGCTAATCTAAAATCCTCTTCAAATTCTGAGTCAAAATAGTGAACGGGCGGATTTTCTTTCGTCTCCCTGTAGTCAAGCGCTATCCACGTATGGCCGTCTCCATGAATAAGGACCAGGTTGTCAGGCAGTCCCCATTCTTTAATAAAGGCTTTACTCTCGAGAATTCCATCCTTTTTCCCTATGCCTAATAAGTAGTCAAACTGGACATGATCTTTAGCCCAGGAGGTGGGCCGTTCAGAAGGGAAGGCGTTAAAATTGATATAGCCACCATTTTGTTCAAGAATAAGCGCTTTATATTCCTCCGGAAGTCTCACACCTAACTTTTTTTCAGCTTTCAGAATGCCTCTCTCTGATATGCTTTTTAAAGTGTACGGATCTTCGTCTTCGTATATCCAAAAGTTTTTCAAATGATTCCCCCACATTCGTTTATATCAGTATCTATCATGCAAAATGCTGCTCGGGCCTTTATGCTTGTATTGCCTTCCTGCAGTCTTTTATAACGGCTATCTTTGGCTGAAGACCGAGAAATTATCATACGTTTGCGGAATAGCTCCGTATGTTCCTTTAATACGAATATCTTTACATTCACCTTCGGTATTCTCAAAATAAAGCCTGTAAGCCCTAGGCATCAATGTGATGACATCCTGAGCAGTTCGATCAGGCCAGTTCCCTTCAAAATCTTTAATGCTTAAACTCATAAACCTGCCGGAAAGATGCATCATCTGAATTTTAATCGTTGTTTTGCAGTTTTCTGCATTAAAAATCGTAAACTTGTAGCCAATATGCCAGTGAGAAACGTTAGAGTCGCTATAGGGAATGTCCTCCACATGAGTTCCCGTAAACGTAAGATTCAGCTTGTGCGGGAACGAATAAGCTTCAGCACTGCTCCCAAAACTGAAAAATCCACAAAATAACACCATGACCAGCAAAAAGCGTTTCATTCAAAACCCCCTCCTTTTTCCATTTTATTGTAGCATAGATGAGTTGAAAAAGATGGAAGTTTTTTGAGGGAGAAGCACAAAACCAAAAATCGCGTATGGCTTTGATAGGGTGTAAAAGCCTCTCCAACTTTTTTTAACCGGATGGTCGAGCAGCGATGAAATTGAAGATCTTGGTTTGACTTTTGCTGTAGGGGTTGATGAAGGCCGAGAGACTGCCCTTGAAAAAATTTATTTAAATGGGCGTCAATGATCCAAAGAAAGATCGAATCACCTTGACATACCAATATGTTAATCCGTACACAGCAGGAGCCCAGATTGCCGGGCATGATGAATGCTGGAACGAGCTATTTGCTTCAAACGTTATCGGTGTCAATAGGGAAATCAAATATGCAGGAGCTGCAGCCATTAACGACCTTGGTTTACTAGATGAAAAAGATGTAGACGGGACCATGTGGATCAAAGGGAAAGGGATAGGCGGTACTGTCAAAAACTATGAAAAACAAAAAACTGACGGTCATGGCAGTCAGTGAAAGGGATAGAAGGAATGGGTGGAAAGTTGATCATAAACAGCAAGTGACTGTTCAGAAAATTGAATCGTGGGACTAGGGGCTGCCGATTTCACCTTTGGCTCCCCCTAGATTGTTGATTGCAAGAAACAGCTTCTTGTCCTACCGACGAAGGAAAAGAAATATGGAACATGAAAAATCAAAGAATTTTAAAAAATGTCGATCCGGCCGTTTATATTATTCTCCTTCAATAGGGAAAAAACGGTTTTACCGTAATTTCAAAATGACCCGCAGGTCTAGATTTTCCGTTTAAGATTAGCCTTCCCGTGTTTGGAGAGGTTTATGTTGGCTATGTCCAAATAGTTTATTTAATCTGCCATTCTTTAATGACAAGTGTTGAAGAGCCGCTGTCAACAATCGGATCAGAATTTCCGATCTCTGTTGCTTCCTTGAGAGACTCTGCGCTGATAAGATAAGCGCCCCCGGAAGCATCGCTGAAAGGGCCAAACATTTCCAAGCGGTTCTCGGCTTTAAGCCTGTCCAAAAATTGATAATGGGCTGGCACATATTGATCTTCAAAATTCTCGGTTCTGGTTGTTATGAGTAAATATTTTTTCATCGTAGCACGCCTTTCTGTCAAAAGATGACTTTATCTTAGCACAAATATATAGAAGATTCATATAAAAGTTCGATCGGCGGAAGGCGTAGCTGCTTTCCTTTCGATTGCGCCACATTGGCAATGATTGAAAGTGATTTTGAAGTAAAGGAGTGGAAGACCAAGGAGACGGGATTTGAATTTCATGAAAAGAGTGGCACGGATAATAATAGGGAAACAGGGAATAAAAAAATAGATATTTTGTTATTCGGCCATCACTTTTGATGTTACTGAATGATTAATTTGGGACTTGAGAACATCGATACTTTGTTAATCTAAGCGGAACTAACTTACTTTTTAAGTTAGTTCCGCCGTTCAAATGACTAATCCAGATTTTGATCGATCGTTCCTTCAAAATAGTCATCACTGACTTGTTCATGAGTTTCAGCCAATCCTTTTTCCAACTGCGTGGCTCCTTCATAATCCGAGGGGTCAAAATATTTTCCTGCCACATCCGTGCTGTCATTCATGTTTTCTTTGTTATCAGTTTCAGTATTAACGTTCTCTGTCTTAGCATTGCTGTCTAACGATTGCTGAGAATCGTATTCCTTGTCTGCTGAAGAAAATCTTTTGTAGTCATCGGGTCTGTCTGCTCCATGTTTTTGCGTCACGTTTATCACTCCATATTATTGAATTTTATGTTTCCTTTAAAATTAGACAGGGGCATCTGAAGACCATTTCAGTCTGATGATCATTCAATACAATGGTTTCACTCCTTTGCGAATTGTGCTGAAATATCAACTCTTTTTATTGTGTCTGTTGAGGTGGTATTCATTCGCTTTTTCGGGAAATCAATCTTCAACCCTATATCAAGGGAAAGAGAACAGGCGCACAAAAATCATAAAGCAAAACCGGGCGTGCAGCAGGAACGACGCCGATCCTTTCAATGGCAGACATCAAACAGGATAACTTCCTATTCGATGATTAAGGCTTATGTATTTAAGAACATGTGAACTTGCTTTAATTCGTTGGGCGCCTTCACTGGGGGATAAAAGTGGAAAAAAAGCGAGTTGAACTCTGGAATGTATATTTTCCTGCCTGTTTATGCTTTTTTGTTTCTATATGATGAAATGGTTGTTTTCAATGATGCATATGAACCAATAGCTGCGTAACCATAGAATCCGCCCATAAATACTCCAGCTATGAGGCTGTGTCGATGGCTTATGCAAACAGATATGATTAAGCCTAGTGCGATCGCAATTGATGGGACATACTTTTTGGGAACCTTGAGAAAAATTTTAATTATCTGTGTGACGATCAAAATAATTGGCACTGCTATAACAGCATCCCAAAAGTTTGTATGAATGATTGGAAAATCCAAAAAAGACACCACCTTTTTCATCAGTATTTCTTGATTTGCTGAAAAGTATTTAACCCGAGCAGCAGAAAAACTTACGGATCGCATAAATGAGGCAGTATATCAGCTTCAAGAAACATCACAAGCGCTCTCAGTCTTGATGTTGTTGTTTAGCTTAGAAATAAGTTTTGAATTATCTTTTTGCAGCCGTTTCATTAGCGGCATTTTTTATGCGCTTGAAATTCTTGATTAAAGAATAGTTGAAAGGATTTATTCACCAATTCCATTCCGTATAGTGGTAAACTTTTAGTTGGTTATTACTTTTGTCATACATTTTTCGGGAAGCGAGGTATTGCAAATGATCGGTTCAATACTTGGAGAAACGCTGGCTTTAGATATCATGAAAGTTGATTTATCGATGAAGAAAGAATTTTTGACAGAGCTGAAAGCTTGCCGTAAAGAGTTAGAAAAAGACAAAACGGAGTTCTCTGATTCTAAAAAGACGATCACCGAACCACAGTTGTCGTCTCATTCGTGGCAAGGCAGTCTTGCTGACTCCTTTGACCGTATTCGAGGCCTGATGAAGACTGCCTACAATGACATCAGCGGAAAACAGCTTTCTGATCTTTTAAGCAAAATCGATGAACGAATCAAATCTTTAGAAGAGGATATTCACTCGCTCAGCCAGGAAGTTCGTTCTTTAGAGAAAAAGATTGAGAACGCGAAGCGCGAAGCAAGGAGTAAATGAAAAATGGGTCAAGAAATAAAAGTAAATACTGGGGAAGTCAAACAAGCGCTTTCTAATTTGAAGCATTCCAGCCATTCAATGAAAGCATCGGTTCCGACAGATATCAAGGGCCAGAATCAGCTTAATGCGACGAAGAAGATAGAGGAATTGAATCGGGCGATTCATAAGATCGCTTCTTCCTATGCCTCTGCCTTCTCAAAACAAGCCGCCCAAACGGAATCAGCAGTCGAAGGAATGCAGGGCACCGACAAACAGCTGGCTTCTTCGATGAAAACAAAATAGAGGAGAATGCCATGAAGAATCTTGATGTTCAGGCGTTGCACAAAGCCATTGATCAAACGTTGGAAGAGCAGAAGAAATTGAAAAGCAGATGAGGTGAATAATTTTATGACATTCTCAAAAGTTAGTAAATTTATTGAAAAGAATAAACATGAGGCAATATTTACTGGAGGCACGAATGAAAATAATATAAAGTGGATCGAAGAAACACTTCAAGTTGAATTGCCGGAGAGTTATAAATGGTTTTTAAAAAACTATGGCTCAGGTGGAATTTTCGGCGTGGAGATACTTGGATTGACCTTGAGGGTGCCTATGTTGTAGAGCAAACTGAGGACTATAGGAAATATTATAATTTACCTGATGGGATAGTTGTAATAGAGTATGTTGACGAGTTCTCCTATTGCCTCGATACAAATAAAATGGAAGACGGAGAGTGTCCTGTAATTGTATGGGCTAATGACGGAGGTTACGGAAATGTTGTTGCACATAATTTTCTAGAGTTTTTCATGAAAGACCTTAAGGAGTCTAAAGAAAACTGGGAAGAAGACGAAGAGTGGGACGATGAAGAATAATTTAATATATTCAAGCACTTATCTCAGATCGAGTGCTTGTTTTATGTTCAGGGGATAAAACTAGAAAAGAAAAACGAACGTGAATATTAAGTCAAAGACGAAGAGGCTGCGGACACTGATCTTTTGCACATGTTGTGCAGCTGATTGGCGGCCGCTTTTTAATGCCGGGGACACACCTTTCCATAATCAAATGATGTATCGAATGAAGATGAAGATCGTCAGGGTTACTGGTGAAGCGGCTGAGTCTATGCAGTATGTAAGATTTAGTAGCCTTTCAATGCCTTCTTCTTTTCTTTTTTAAAATTATATGTCATAGTACCGATATAATGATTAAGTAGAATTGAAAGAGTGATGTCCATTGTTATCTTTAGGAAATATTATAACAATAGAATTTGAAGACGAAATTCAAGAATATGTCCTTGCGAAAAGCAAAGTACTATCTATTGAAGACAATGTTTTAAGAGTGCATTATCCTGTTGATGAAGAAACGGGGAGAACTGTTATTATTCCAACAAATACAGCGGTAACAGTTCATTTTATAAATGAGCAACAAGTCCCATATAAATTTAATAGTGTAATAAAAGGCCGAGAAATTTATCAGGATATACCTGTACTAAATATGTATTTACCTGAAGAAGTTCAAATGAAAAAAGTTCAAAGACGGCAATTTTTTAGAGTCAATACAACGCTTCCCGTCACTGTTCGCTCATATGGATCTGGCTCAATGTTTAAAACATATACATCAAATATCAGTGCTGGAGGCGCTGCGTTAATCATTGAAGAAACGCAAAAACACGAACCGGAAGATGATTTGAAGCTAAGTATCCATCTGCCAAATGAGGGACATGATGAAGATGTGATTGACGTCCATGCTCAAGTTAAACGCACTTACATTGATCGCAGAACAAACAAACAGCTCATGACAGTTGAATTTATCAAGATGAATGAACATGATGAGCAAACCCTTGTACATTATTGCATAAAATTGCAATTGACAGAAAGAAGGAAATTGAAAACTGAATAAATGGAAGTTTAGGAATACAGTGATCTGCCTGATATCCCTCAATTAATTCAGAGGAGATGTTTCGTCCCCGCCATATACATTTATGGAAACCTGTTGGCAAGTTGGCGTCCAACTCTGCCAACAGAAGTCATCAACTGCACTGAAGTGTAGTGATCCTTCATATGTAACAGATATTCTGCATGAAAACGGCAGATCGACAAGCAACACCGTCGGTGAAGCAGTGGAATCCTAGGCTGCGCCGGCCGATTTCAAGGTCAAAAAAGAAGCTTGAGTTCTCGTCGCATAAGCTTGGAATGCGTTATCAAAAAAGGTGACATAACCGGGATTTAATGGTCGCGACCGCTGAACCAACGAAAAAAAGAGAAGCCTTTTTTCTTCTGCCAATGAAGAAAAAGGGCTTTTTAATTTGCTGAAAAACTTCTTTTTTTGAAGCAAAAGTACCAAACACCAGTAGAAAAAGGCGGTCGTAAGATTTCTGTGAGCTCTCGTCTGGCAGAATCGAATACGAATTGAAAAAAGGTTGAGAAATTGCTTGATGACAAATTAAAACCGATCAAGACTTAATTAAAAAAGGCCGTTTGGGATGGCTTATTTTAAAAGGAAGATTACGATGAGAAACCAGGAGATTATCAAAAAGGCAGAAATAACGTTTGCTATTCTTAAAAGCGGTGGACTGGTGATTCCAGCTTAAGTATCAACGTGATGATGGCCGTATCATTCGGATGGACCATGATGCCCAGAAATCCTGAGAAGAACGGTTTCTGGACTGCGTACCATAAGAGCTGGTGTGAAGGAAATTGAAACCTAACATTATTTAATTCGTATCTATAGTAATTTGAACATTATAGGGAGTGTTAAATTGAAGATTGCACTATTGATTATTGCAGGTATAATAATTTCTCTTGGTTTAGTAATAGCAATCGGTATTCTTATGTTTCGGAGGGAAATAAAAAAGTTAAATCCAGAGTATATTGTACAGTTTGTTAAAGCAAAATCAGGAAGCGGGAATGTCTCATTATCCATAAAGCACAACGATGAGAATTGGGTTGATGTTAACGTAAACGAGCAACTCCCTCTGGCAAGTACTGTGAAAATCATCTTAGCCATTGAATATGCACAACAAGCAGCAGCAGGAAAAATCGATCCGCAAAAAGAAGTAAGATTAAAGGAATTAGAGAATTTCTATATCCCAAAAACAGACGGCGGTGCGCATGAGGCTTGGATTATTCAATTGAAAAAAGACAAAGAGATAGATCGTGTTCCATTATGTGAGGTAGTCAACGGGATGATTGCTTACAGTTCTAATGCAAATACTGAATACTTAATTGAGGTGCTGGGGCTTCAAAACATCAATCATGTTCCAAAGAGCTTAGATATGTTAAAGCATGAGCCTATGTATCCCATTGTAAGTGCACTTTATATACCTACCCAACTGATGAATGAAAAGAACTTATCGAAAAAAGAAGTCCTAGAAGTAATGAAAAACATGGATATGCATGAATACCGTAATAAAGCGATTGAAATTCATAATAGATGGCTGAGCCAACCACTAACTGATCAAGAAAAAAAACAATTAAGAAAAACTTTGGACAATGATTTTCAAAAAATTTGGTCCGACCGTTTGCCCCGATCAACGACTAGAGATTATGTATCTATTATGAAAAAGCTAAATAGCAAAGTATATTTTAGTGAAAGTGTATATCAATATCTTGATCCAGTAATGGAACAAATAATGAGAAATCCAAACAATTGTGAATGGCTTGTTCATGCGGGACAAAAGGGAGGATCTACCGCGTTTATTCTTACAATTGCAATGTATGCGACAGATAAAGATGGAAACCAGACAGATATTGCATTTTTTGCAAATGATTTAACTCCAGTCGAGAAAGCAAAACTTTCTCGAAATATGAATGGGTTCCTGCTGAAATTTTTAAAAGACTCTAAATTCCGCGCCCATATCAAAAAAGAATTATCTATTTTAGATTTGCCTGGTTCACTTTCATGACTATCCCCCATCGGAAACCACGCTCGCGGTCTTTGCCGTATTTGGCCAAAATATAATTTCAATTCTTGGTTTCTCGAAATCAATAATCTTAGCTGTTTACTCTCATCTTAATAGAGACACGCAGCGTAAAGAGTTTATCAATGTTGAAGTGCTTCCCGCAGTTTAGTAGCATTTTGAATATTGTTTTGTCTAATAAAGCAATACCAATCATTAAGCATTTTACCGACTTTCTCAAACGCAACTTTAGCTTCCAATGTCCCCAGCATCCTTTCATATAGTTGTTTTTAAATATTCAAAAAATTAATGTCTGGTCTTTTCCTTTTTTGGAATCTGAAAAAGGTTATGCCGAACGTGTCAGGGTATAAGACCTACTCAATAAGATTCATTTTCATGAATTGACAGGATTTATTCACCAATTCTTTTCTATAAAGTGGTAAAATGTTTCGTGGTATGTCACTGTAGTATTAGAGGAGAATGCTATGAAGACTCTTGATGTTCAGGCGTTGCACAAAGCTATTGATCAAACGTTGGAACAATTAAAACAACAATCAGAAGAATTTGCTCAAGTAAAAAAAAGCGTTGAGGATATTGCATCACTTGATGATGCTTTAAAAGGAAAAGGTGGAGACGCTATCCGCGCCTTTTACGAGGAATGCCACACCCCTTTTCTACAGTTCTATGATACGTTTATAGAGGAATACAGTTCCACGCTGAAGAAAATGAAAAGCGTGCTGAATTCCCTGGAACCAAACGATAACGGGTTTATTTCGCAAAGCTTTCTTGAGCACGAGCTGGAACAAGGATTGAATGCTGCGGACCGCACAACAAAACACCTGGTGTCCAAAGCCAACGCCACGATCGCGAAGGTCAGTCATATTGTCGATTTGCCTGATTTGAATGACACCGATTTTCATGAACAGTATCAGAAATCCTTAAAGGAAATCAATCAGACAATTGAAAAGCTGCATACGTTCGACAGAGAACAGACAAGCGCCCTCAAAACCGCCGAAAACGACCTTGAGACGATGCAGAGATACATAACCAGGCTGGAGAAAATGTATACTGGGCCAAAAATTGAGATTGCGAGTTATCAAAAAGGATCCATTTTAAAGCCAGATGAGATGGATGCTTTGCGTGGTGGACAAGACACAGCGATGGGCGTCATGATGGATAAGCTGGACAAGAGATCGAAGCTTGAAAAAGAAGTTAGCGAGGTTAGCAAACAGGATAATAAAATTGCTAAACTAAAGAAGAAGCTTGATGATTACAATTTTTCAACAGCTTCAGAGTTTTACGAGATGGCCGCGGAAATTGGCTACGAAAACCTTTCCCCTTGGCAACAGCGATATTTCAATCAAATTGAAGGCGCTCGTGATTTTGGCAACGCAATTAAAGGAAG
>Ga0180435_10007899_pt1 | contig 10070 bp, 9 predicted proteins | sample SS_ome_3_FD_132467 | JGI IMG/M metagenome (GOLD analysis project Ga0180435, IMG submission 132467) | Hypersaline lake sediment archaeal communities from the Salton Sea, California, USA - SS_3_S_1 metaG | ecosystem: Environmental > Aquatic > Non-marine Saline and Alkaline > Hypersaline > Sediment... | reverse complement strand
GCCGGGAAATACACAAACCCCGCATCCCCGCGATTGATCCGCTTTTGAACCAGCGCCTCCCGGTACTGCTGCGACGCGTGCGAATTCACCATCAGCAAATCACCCATTCCCAACTGCTTCTGCATGGCAATTAACTTGGCCGGCTTGTCCGTGCGACGATGCCCCCAATAGTACAGATCCACCGCCACATTCTGGCCCGTGCGGCTGTCACCCTTGAACGCCTGAGCCTGTTCCAGCCGGTCGCACACGCTGTAAACTTCCGCCGTGTATTTGCCGGAATCAATACCGATTGGAAACTCCGACACCGGCAGAAACGCGCCCGGTTGACCGACGACCGGATAGGTGGAATTTGTCCACTTCAGAAACACATCCACACCGGCCGACAAACCCCAATCCACCAACGCCCCCTGAGCCCGACCGCCGACCTGCCACCACGCACAAACAAACCAATGAAACAACAATTCATCCCCCGCCAACCCGACGTCCGCCGCGGTCGTCAGAAAACACGATTCCGCCGGCAACTGGCCGCGGAGGTGTTCGCCGCGAAGATGCACCGCCAACGCGTTCGGCTGGACGACGTCAAACGTGGGAGTCCATGATTCGGCCAGCGTCTCCGTGCGAAACTTGCGGAACGATTCCAGATCCCCGGCCCGCTGTCGCTGGATGGCTTCCACGAACTCCCGAGCCACATCGCCCCAGCCGCCGATAAACAGCGAATACAACTTGGACAACGGCCCGAAAATCAGCGTGTCCGATTCCACATCCGGCCGCCCGCACACATTGCCCAACGCATCGACATATTCCCCCGCCGCCAACCACTTCCCCGCCTTCATCATGGCCGGCCGATGATGATCCAACACGAACTGCTCACACTCTGCGCACACATACCGCGAGGTTTTCTTCGCCTGCGATGGCGTGGAATCTCCGGCGTCTGTCTTATCCCACTGAACCCGTTCAAATTCCAGCGTCTGGTACTCGCCACAATGCGGACACGGCACCCAGTACCGGAGCTGCTGCACCGTCTCATCCTGCAACAACCGATACGCCCGGCACGTTCCCGTATCGGTCGGCGTGCCTTCCTCCACGATCTTGGCCCCGCGGGGATACCCCGTGCAGCGACTTTCAATCGTGTAATACGCATCGGCCTCCGACGACTTGCGGGAAATGATTTTGTTGACTTCCATTTTGAACACATACAACGCGGGATAACCGGCCACACTGGACCGGCTTCCGGCGTTGGCGATTCGTAGCCGGCAATCCGTGAAGTGGATGGCCGTGCGGTTCCGCAAATGCACCGGAGGCAACTGGCGACGAATCACCGGCGTTTGCTCCATCATCGGATACACGTGCTCTTCCATGCCGGCGTTGAGAATCCCCGTGTCCGGAAACATCAGCACCATCGGAGCCGGCGACTGATCGGCCACCCACTGCACCATCGACAACATCGTGGACGTTTTGCAGAGCCGCGTAGCAAACGATAAATGGATCTTGCGGACGTCGGGATTCTTCCAACCGCGTTCGATCACTCCGCGGACGTGCGGCGCTTTCTCGAAATCAAACGCGGTCGATTCCCACGTGGACGGGAAACGCACGTTCCACGGAGCCCACACCAACGGATCCTGCGGCACCTCACGACGAAACCCGACCGCCACACTCCGGCGGAGTTGGTCAAAAGAGACCCCGTACATCTGCCGCCTCCGTTCCCTGCGAATCAGCCGGCGGATCCAGATCCACCTGCGACTCCTCAAATACTTCTGCCGGAATCCGATCCAGATACCGCTGATACTGCTCCACCACCTTCATCACCGCCCGCTGCAACGGAGCCAAATCGCTGACTGCCTGAGCTTTGCCGATTTCGACCGTGTAACACTGATCGGCAAACTCCGGCGACACCTGACGACTGAACACCCACGGCAGATCGTCGAGCCCCCGCCGCAGCTCGCCCAACGCTTCCCGCAACAACGAACGCACCACCTCCACACGCACCAGCTCACCGGCCGCCTGCTGTTCCAGACGCTCACGCTTCTGCCGATCCAACTGCTTCACACGTGCGGCTTCCTCCGCCTCCAGCAATGCCGCGGCCTGCATCCGCTCATCAAACTCCGTGCGCGGCGTCTCCGCTTCCAGTTTTTTCAACTGCTCCTGATGATGCCACGCCGCCTGCGCCAACGCAATCCCGACAACATCAAACCCGGCATCCGTAGCCATCTCATCTTGCCACCACGGAGCCGGCGTGCGGCGGATTTCCTGCAACCGCTGGCGACTAATTCCCAAATACAACGCCGCATCCGTAACCGTTTCCACGCGTTTACGTTTTCGCCCTGATTCACTCATACTTGAATTCCCAGTCTTTCTCACGCCTGGAGCAAAGAGCCCCACGCACTTATGCACCCATGCGCCCAAAACCTCGCTATGCAAAAACTGCGGCGACTCCCGCCGCCTGCAGAGAACCTACACCCCCCGCCCCCCCGATGGCGCAATGACACTTTTTTCCTATAAGGGCAGACCCTGTACACTGAATTGAAACCGTTTCAATTTTCCGGCTCCTCGAACTTTTGGACTGTTTTACTGTCATTTGCGCCATCGCCCTGTATTTTCCTTGCCCATCGCCGCCATTTACTGCCATCCCATCTGTCATTTGCGCCATCGTTGCGCCATCACTGCGACCCGTTTTCATTGAAATCCCGCTTTTCTCTCTCCTTTGCTTTCCTGATTCCCCGCGATTCCGAACACTACTCCCCAGACGCCGAACCGAACGCCGCCGACGACTGCCACCGATGGCGCTTCCGCTCCTCCATTCTGACCGCTGCATCCGTCTGCAATTCCGCATCCAGTGCGGCATCCACACCCGCCCACGCGAACCCTTGCCCCTTCGCCATTTTGTGCCGGGACAATCGCAACAACGCCCCTTCCTCAATTTGCTGGATGATCGCCCGGCTGGCCCTCACTGTATTGCGATGCCCGCCCCCGTTCAGTTCGCCGTACCAAACCGCCATCATCGAACTAGGCACCCACACACGGTCCGTCTCCGGATCGTACCCCAGACCCACCAACTGCTCCGCCACGTGTTCCTCAAACATTGTGGCTTCCTCCGTGTCCACATCACACGACTCCTGCCGATCCTGCACCAGCCGCACGACATCATCCAACTCCGCCCCAAACACGACCGCCGCCGTTTCCACATCCCATTCCGCCGGAATATCGCGAGCCATCACCGCACGCTCCCACACACCCCAGCGACTGAACCCCGCCATTTTCACACCCGGAGCCCGAAGAAACGCCAGCAAATCCCCCACAATCTCCATCCGATGTTCCCGGATAAACGAAAACGTTTCCTCGTGCCATCGCTCCGAATACTCTGGTTTTCTCAGCCGGATGATGATGGAGCGCTGCGCCACGTCCTTGGACAGACTCACCCCGTTCATTGTCATGACCCACAAGACCGTATTCGGCCGCTGAGATTCGCCGTGGTACAACTCCCGGCCACTGATCACCGGGGCGGTTATCAACGCCTCCACTTCGGCGCTCGAAAACTTGTGAGCCTTGATATTGTCAATCTGGACGATCCGCTTGTCCCGCGCTTCCGGCGTCAACAGCCGTTCTTTGATCTTCGCCACATCTTCCCGCGCTCCCACATCGATCACCCCCTGCGACAACTCTCCCGCCACCGCCGCCAGTGTTGTTTTGCCCGCCCCGCGACCGTCCGCCGTCACCACGAACGCCGGCCTCTGACCGGCTGGACCGCCCCAAAATACCGTTGCCAACATCAACACAATCAGATACCGGTCCTCCGGTGTCGCTGGATACAACCGCCGCATCAGCCACGCCAGACACCGCCCGTCGCCCGATTCCACTTCTCCGCACGCGTAATAATGCTCTGGCATCCGCGGATAATGCGGAGCGTGTTCAATGGCCCGGTATGATTTCACACGCTGAGCCAACGCCTCAAAAAATTCACGCTTCGCCACCATCCCGTCCGCCTGCGACCACTCCACGCGAGCCGAATAACCCAACGACGCAAACAACTTCGGACACGTCTGCAAATACCGAATCTCGCCATCGTCGACAAACAACTGATCATTTACCCGCCGCGGCCAGCCCCGCATGACTTGCTGGCACTCCCGCACCAAATCCGGCATGGCCCGCGGAATCAATTTCTTGTCTCCATGCTCCCAGTTGCGAAAAATGACGTCGAGCGCGGCGGCATCACCGCCACCAAACACTGCCGCCACATTGTCCCGGCTTTTTCGCCAATCGAACAACAGCTTCCGAAACTCGGCCAACGTTCGCGACGTCTGCAACCAGTCCCGCAAATCCGCACCCTTCGTCTCCTGCACCGCATAGGGCAACCGAGCCATCAGCACGCCAGCAGATTTGCCGCGATACAAAACAGACGTGGCCATTGCCGCCGCTCCGTCCTGACCCGGCGCGTCCGCATCGCCCACCACGACCACAACCCGCCCGTCGAACAAATCCAACGGCAACTGCTTTGCTGGCGTGCGATTCCACGCCGCGCCACACGTCGCCGTCACAATCGCCCAATCAGACGGCAACAACGGCAACAAAGACAACCCGTCAGGAATGCCCTCCACGCGGACAATCACCCGCGACTGCCGCACCCGCTCCCAGCCACCAATCGCCACCCACGACTGCCGCGACCCGCCCACCAAATGCGTTTTTCGCTCCTGCAGCTTCCCCAACGCCGGAAACGCCCCGCCGTCCTGCCGATACAACAGCAACGCCACCACCGACGCTCCGCCGTCCACACTCCCGCGAAACGCCACCACGCCTTGATCCTGCGCTTTCGGCGGCCAATTGCCGACCAACGCCCCGGACTGCAACGCGGCCTCCGGATCCGATGGCGACCGATGCGCACACCACGCCGACACCAACGCCCGACGCTGTTCGGAATCCACGTCCCACTGCCGCCACTTCTCCATCAGCGGCACCGCTTCGGCCTTTGTCGACGTTTGCGCCGGAGGCAGCTCGGCCACGGCCAGCAACTGCCCCACCTGATTCACCGCCTCCGAAAACGTCCAACCGTGGAACCACTGCAGAAACGCGAACCCGTCGCCGCCTTCTTTTTGCTTGCACTGATTGCAATAGAATCCACCGGTTTCCGCAAAATCCGCATAGACCCGGAACCGATCATTTCCGCCGCACTTTGGACACGGCTGATTCCGCCCATCAAACACACCAGCATCCAGCCGACACAGCGACTGCAGAACGTGAGCCCAATGCCCCCGCGCACGATCCGCCACCAATTGTTTGTCCATGCGTCGCCTCCCTGCCATTCCGCGAATCAATTAGCCGCTACGCGCCGTAGCTCAACCGCTTTTTCATACTGGCCAGCAGAACCTCCGCCGACTTCGGCCCCGTGGCCGGCAAATCCTCCAGCGACTCAACGCCGAAAAACTCACGCGTTTTTGCCGTGAACTCCTCCGGCGTCATCCCCAGTGCCTGAGCCACCCGCAGCAACTCCGCCACCTGCTCCGCCGACACCTGCGGAACCGTGGCAGCGTCCAGAATGGCGTCGACATCATCCGCCGCGGCACCGGTTTCCGGCACTTCCACCGCCGGCAAACTCACATCAGACACCTGCAACGGCGGCGGATCCACATCCAGCACCGCCTGCGGATCTTCCATTGCCAACACCTGCCGGACCTGAGCCAACGCGGCTTCCGCCGTTTCCACGTAGTTCATTAACTGAGCCACCTGCATTTCAAACCCTCCAACTGGCCAACATCGCGAACCGCTCCAATCGCAACTGATCCGCGGCCCATTGAGCCAACGCCTCCACATCAGCCGCCCGCCACGCCGCGAACACTTCACACGCGGTTGGCACATCACACACCGGCAAATCCACCGCCGCCGCCAACTCCGCGGCATCCGTCACCGCCCGCAAATCACACGTGCGCAAAAACCCCACGTGCAACGGCCCGGCCTGCGGATCCAGCCGCAACTGACGAATCCCGGCCAACTTCAATCGCTGCAAATCCCACATGGCCAGCGATTCCGGCGCACCCACGGAATCCGAGCCCAACGACTGCAACGCGGCCAGCTCTTCGTCATCATCCAGACACACATCTACCTGCACCGGCTGACGATCCACCGCACACGCCACCGCTGCCACACGCGCCCGCGTCAAACTGGACGCATGACGCTCCACCCATGCCGGGAACCCACCGCCACGACGTTCCCGCTCCGCCGTCAACGACTTCAGCACACCAGCCCGCGGACGCGGTCGATTCTGCTCATTCGCCCACAGCTCCTCCAACTGAGCATCCGGAAGCGTCGGCGTGATCACGTCGCGCACCTGAGCCAAACCCCAGTCCGCCGAACCGGTCAAATCCACCGCCGTTTTGTCCGCCGTGTACTCTGCCGGCACCGGATACCGCGAAACATCCGGCACCGTCAACAACGACACAAACAGACACCCCGACAAATCCCCGGCAAATTCACACGCGGACGGCCAATCCGATTCCACAGCATCGGCCACCAACGACGGCTGCACCTGCTGCACTTCTTCCGGTTCCGGCTGGCCGCCATCGCCCGCCACATCGCGAAAAATATCATCGAGCGACGACATTGGACACGCCCTCCTGCTGCTGTTCCACCGCCAGCTCCTCCCGGACAATATCAATATCCCGTGGAGCCTCAATTGCCAGACGGACCTTTTCGGTTCCGCCATTGATTCGAACCACTGTGATCCGAATTTCTCCGCCGCCAATCAGAATGGACTCATTGAGCCCCCGCGTCAAAACCAACGCCATGATTGCAAACCTTCCCTGCAAAACGGCCCGGCGGCATCCCTGCCGCACCTCCGTGCGCCATCACTGGCATCGTGCCGGCATCACTGCCACACCGGGCCTCATCCGACCTGCGAAGCCGCACGCCAATCCGCAGCGCACAAAAAAAACTCCGCCAGGAATCAACCTGACGGAGCCACACGGCGCCCACCGCCAAACTGACGGCGGAGACTCTATGGAAAGATTTTTCTTCCCTCAACCCCTAAGCCGGGATTTTTTCGCAGACCGGGCGAAAAAACACGGACACATCCAAATCCATCACATCTGCGATTCGTTCCAGATACACCACCCGCGGGGAATTCTGCCCGCGCAACATGGCCGACACCTGCGGGCGGTGTTGCCCCAGCGCTTCCGCAAGATCGGCGTGAGTCCACCCGCGACGGTCCAGTTGAGTCTGAATGTTTTGCGTGACTCGATCCATAACCACGGATTTTTTCATTGCGACGGCTCCCAGTCAATGGAAACATAGTTGTTTCCATTGACTGGCCCGGAAGCCCACCACAAACGGAGCCGCCAACATGCAAAACCATCGCCCGCCTGCGTACACCCTCGTTTTGGCGGCACTGTCCGCCGCCATTTTGCTGGCCGCGACCGTGGCCGGATTGCTGTCGCTGGGACGATTCAGCAGCCCCGCCAGCATCAGCACCGCCAAACGACTGTCCACGGCGTAGCCGGCGGCACCGCCGGACAAATTCCATTAGCACCCGAATTGGAAATCATTATCGCAACACACTGTTTATGGCTGCGGAATCGGAATGTCCTGTGTCGTGTTCACGGGAAACCCAACATACATTGAGTTTTTGTAAACAGTCCCTTCCGGCTGCGCCGTTCCGTTACCATCGGAATGCGACCATATCACCTGCCCATTCCAATCACACAAACCAATCTCGCCCTGGCCGGGTATTTTGTAGCTTCGAGTGATCACATTTACTTTGAATCCGACCTGAGCCAACTGATCATTATTCCACACTGGCGGCGTTTTTTGGCCTGGGTTAAACATCAAAGTACTCGCGTTGGAGAAACGAAATTCCAGCGGGACACCACGCTGGAACGCACACCCCTGATCAGTTTCGACATTTATGCCATAAGTTGACACCATCCGAGCAACCGGATAGTCACTATCCAACCCACCGTTTGTGTAACTAACTGTACCGAACGTATCTAACAACGACTGATTCACTTGTTCAATCGTCGTGTTTTCGTCGAACCATTCTGATATCGCCCCTCCCTGCGGCGGATTAGCGTTGTGAGGAAACAGCTCATCCTCCGGCGGAACAACAATTACGTTCCCGAGCGTTACATAGAAAGCCCATTGAATTTGACTGTAACGCTTGTTGTTTCCGACTTCATAGAAGTATGAATGGAAATAGTATTGGTTATTCGGCGGAAAGATTGTTGACGCAGGCACAGCGTCGGCCCCTGTGTCAACTCCCTGAAAACTCGGCTGTGGACCTTTCAGCAGAATCTTTGGAGGACCGTCGTAAGTGTCGTCATCTTCCCTGCCTAGAAAAAAAATGCCGTCTTCTGAATGGCCAAACGCCAGGCCGCCGAACATTGCCGTTGATTGATGTATATTCGCTTCAGTCACGCCATTGAGCGGAGGACTTAACGCAGCTTCCCCGTCACGATACAGCACGTTGTTCAATTTCAACGACGAGTACGCTTTTGTTTCACCAACGCCATTGCCTTCGAGTGAATCGAGCACAGATTTGTAATTCCACACCCACGCCTGCGTTTTCTCGCCAGTTAATACGCCATCTGTTGTGTCTGAAGTAATTGCTGTGGTTTGCGTTTGCGACGGAAAGATATTTGGTCCAGAAAACCTAAGCCGCTCACTCCCATCCTGAGGAACTTGAGTCATGAAAATTCCATATCGGTTTGCGGCTGAAGCCCCTGACCCACTTTGAAATCCATCATGCAACAGCCGGACATAATCTCCATACACCAAGAGCTCACCGATACCCCAGTTACCCAGCGTAGTGTTTTGCCACTGCGTATTTTCTTCCTGCACTGGATATTCCCACACTTTTGTCCACGGGGATGTTGAAGTGTCTACCTTGATTAGGTGGTAGACAATTGGACTGTGTCGCGTTACATCTGCAGATGAATACCCTTTGACTCCAACAAGTAGACCGTCCTGACACCAAAGACCGCTTGTCAGCCCCCACTCCCGATCCCCGCCATCGAACCCGTTACCTGGGATAAAGCGATTCCCAGTCCCATAAGACACGACTTGATTGTTCAGGATGTCGACTTTCCAACCAATCTCCGTGGGAGGATTCTGGATAGTTTTTACTTCCACCTCATCAATGTAATTCGAATCCATATCCGTGTAGTCAACAATTATTTCGACTCCACCAGTCGCCCATTCTCCGGTTGGCATAACCACGCTGACATCATCAATGTAGTCACCAAGCCCGGTCATCATTACGTCTCTAATTGTAACCGAGCTATCTGCCAGACCTATTAACGCACTATCGTCACCTATAAACAATTCTGCGGATACAATGCCTTTTCCGAGATTCGGCCTCAGAAAGTAATGCACCAACCCGTCGTCTGGATCAATACCATACTCCATATAAAACCGCCGCTGTGTTGAGGAATTTCCCGTAACCATCCCATCTGTTGTGATGGCGGCTCCGGGTTCTCGTGAGCGTCTAAAAGCCACCGACACAATAGAAGTGTCAATGGCACTTTTGTGCCTTTCCCTACTTACCGAATACTCTTTGACACCGGTCAGTCGGTTGTACCGACTAACTGTTATCATTCTGCTTTGAGACTCTCCGTACGGCACCGGCTTTAACACCGTCCTCGTGTTTGTGGTAGACGATCCACCAGTGCCTACCCAAAAAGCCGGCCCCAACCCGGCACTTCGATTCATCCCCCACACATCACCATTCGCATCAACTGTCCACTGCCCCACATCTCTGTTCCACCTCAATCCAGCACCGTCCGCCGAAAACACTTTCAAATTAACCGACTCCACAGATTTCACCACACCCCGCCGCCTGTATCGATGGCGGACGGGAAGACTTCCGCCGCGATTTCTGCCGACTTGGCCGCGGGATAAAATCATTTTACCAACTCCACAAAATCCAGTTCCGCGAATGCCGTTTGAATCGTCGTGGCCTGAGACTGCAGATCGATGTCCAGACCTGTCACCACCGAATTGATTTGTTCCGTTTCGCCCAGCTCCACCAAATCCGTGATCATCTGACCGACCACCGCCACAGCCGACACCGCACGAAACGCGAACCGCAG
>Ga0180435_10007898_pt1 | contig 10071 bp, 6 predicted proteins | sample SS_ome_3_FD_132467 | JGI IMG/M metagenome (GOLD analysis project Ga0180435, IMG submission 132467) | Hypersaline lake sediment archaeal communities from the Salton Sea, California, USA - SS_3_S_1 metaG | ecosystem: Environmental > Aquatic > Non-marine Saline and Alkaline > Hypersaline > Sediment... | reverse complement strand
CCCTTATCGCGTGGTCGGGCATACCATATGCCAGCGTCATGGTCCATGCGGTGACATCGTAGAACACGCTGTCGGCAAACGTCGCCGCCCTGTCGAAGATCGAACGGGCCAGGCGATACATCGGCTGCCTTGCCGGTACCACCCAGGCGTGGCCGGGCTCGAAGGTAAAGCCGTGGTCACCCTGCTGCGTCTGCGTCAGCTCGTATACCTCGATGCGGTGCCTCAGCAGATACTCGATGAACTCTCGGTTCAGCTGCGGATCATAAGAGTCACCGAAAACCCAACCCGATACTTCGTAGTTCTCCGCCTCGGTAATCGCTGTTTCGTAGAACTCGCGCTGGTACTGCTGCATCGTCTCGCGGTTGTCGATCGCACCGCGAACCGTCGCCATGCCGGTGCGCAGTTGGTTGAGGATCGTGTAGGCGAGAGTAATCTCGATGTGATGTGAACTCTCCTGCACAAATCCACGCGAGCTGGCCTGCTCGAACAATACCGCCATTCCACCCAGGAAGGCGGGATACGAAGAACCGTATCCGGGGTAGAATTTGTCGAACACTTCCTTCGTGTAGTAGAACGAACCGATGTCGTCCAGCGCGTCCGCCCACAGCTCCGTGAAGATTAGTGTGATTTCGGTGAACAACCGTTCCGGGAGCAACGGGTTCCAGCCCACCACCGGTTCCGGTGGCTCGAAGAAGTACGAGGCGTTGGTCCCCATCTCGTGGTGGTCTGTTACCACATTCGCACGCCAATGGTGGTGGAAGTCGACCCGTGCTTTGCTCTCGGGGTTCACCAGCAGGTACCAGTCGCGGTTCAGGTCGAACCAGTAGTGGTTCGTGCGACCGCCCGGCCACCACTCGTTGTGCTCTCTGTCCAGCGGGTCTGCAACAAACGGTTCGGCCCTGTTCAGATTGGTCCACTCGACGAACCTTCCCCGTCCGTCCGGGTTGAGGGTCGGCTCGATAGAGAAGACACCTTCGTTGAGAATCCGCTCGTGTTCCGCACCCGTTCCCGCCACCAGCCAATATGCCATCAGCAACGACGACTCGGCGCCCGAGTTTTCGTTGCCGTGGATGCTCGATCCCAAGTGAGCAATGATGGGAATGTCACCGGCCGGAGTTGATCCCGGCTCCAGTGATGCAAGGTGCGCCTGGCGGATGTCTTCGAGTCGTGCGTGGTTCGCAGGCGATGTGACGGTAAGCACTGGCATGGGCCTGCGCTCGTAGGTCATGCCTATCGACTGATAGGTCGCCCTGTCGGATAGACGCGCCAACTCCTGGAAATAGTCCACGATCCTGTCGTGTCGAGTGGCGAACGTGCCGATGGGATAGCCGAGGAACTCCTCGGGCGACGGAATGTTGTTGTCGAACGTGATGCCCGGAGGGAAGTAGTAGTCGTTCTGGGCTTCTGCTTGCCAAGGAGTTACGGCTAGCAGCCCAACGGTCAGAAGGACCGGTAACAATCCGATCCGGCGCAACGTTTTTGACAGCTTCGTCATCGTATCAGAACCCTCTCAGTTGGTTGCTTGGGTCGTTTCAACAGTCTGCTTTGCAAAACATCTCTATTGTTGGAAAAAAGGCCGCGAACCTTTGCTCGCGGCCCTTTGTTAGGCTCAGTAGTTATCCTCGACCAGCCGAGTGGTGAGCTGGGTGGGTGTCATGAGTTTGAAGATCGGAACCAGGGGCGGGCCCTGCGGTCCCCGTGGCCTCCCGTACTGATCCGTAGGGGGCGTCTGCTGGGAGGTGTCGCGCGGCCTGGGAAGCCATGCGTCCATTGTGTTCCAATAGATCACGTTGTCGTCGGTCTCCGGCTCGAGCATGTGACCCACCAGCCTGCCCAGGAACTGAGCCGTCGGCACGACGTAGGTGCCCTTAGGGAAGTAGTGTCGAACCGAGAGGACTTCGCCTACTTCAACCCTGGTTGCAGCAGCGTGGTTGTAGGCTCTCTCATGAGTTACGCCGGCGACAGTGTATGCGGTAACATCGAGGGAGTCTCCCTCAATCATCATTTCAACAGTGATGTCGTGGCGTCTCAGAAGCGCGATCGCATCAACGGCGTCCCGCGGAATGACGTAAGCCCACGGCCGGGGCCGAGTTTTCGTTGCTATTGGCTTCTTTATATGCTGTGCTCCGGTCACGTCGATGGTGTCGACCGGTGTACCTGGAGGCACGTTCCGACCGATGCCTGTGACGATAGAGTAGTCGACCGTGTAATCTTCCGGGCCGTACTCCATCTCAACCGCGATCTCCCCACGCGGCTCGGCGCCCATCGCAATGGTCTCCATGCGGGCGTCGGTAACTATCTGCATAATCTGCTCGGCATGGCTTGCCGCGTATTCTGCGACGGCCAGATTGCCGAGGTACCCTGCTCGCGCACCGGCCTCACGTTCCTGACGCGGTGCCTCGAACAGAATGCCAATGGAGTTGATCATCCCGCCGTAGTTGCGGCCGATTCTGGCCTGGTAGCTCCCGCTGCCCCATGCCTCTTCGGTGCCTCTGGGGTAGTACCAAGACCTGAGGCCTTCGGCTTCGAGTCTGGCATCGATGGCAGGGAAGATCTCCTGGTCGCACACCAGCGTGATCTCCCTCGCCGGGTCGTAGTGGCTTGGGCACTGATATGCCAGGTTGTATGGCGGAGACCCGCCGTTGTGCGAGTCAACGAACAGGTGCGGGCGCCACGCGGCCATGATTTTGCCGACGTACGCCACCAACTCCGGCTGTTCGAGCTTCACGTAATCACGATTGAGGTCGATGCCCCAGAAGTTGCCGCGTTCGCCGTCTTCGGTGAGCTCAAAACCGTCGGGGTTGATCTGAGGGACCGCAATCACCGTGATCTGGTCCAGTAGATCGTTGGCGGGCGTACCGCGTGTCGCGAACTCACGCATGAGGACCAACAGGCCTTCCCTGAACGTCCGCTCCCCACCATGGATGTTTGCCGCAAGCAGTACGATCGGGCGACCCAGGGCCCATGCTTCCCACGGCTCGCTAACCAAGGGGCGGCTGAAGATGGCGTAGGGAATCTCGCGGCCCTCGTGGGTGACGCCATACGAACTCAGTCGCATGTCGAAGCTCAGACCACGGAGGTCATCGAGAAATTCCCACATCTCCAAATGGTTTGTGTAAGTCTGGAAACCATTCATTTCTGCCGATGTCTGCGGGTATCCCTCCTGCGGAGGCGTCCAGTTCAACTGTCCCTGAGCAAACGAAGTAGAGACTGTTAGGAGCAGCGAGAACAGCAGACAGGTGCGAATTACGGATTTCAGAAGATCAGATCGCATAAACGGTCCTGGTTGAGTTACTGGGTTAGCAGATTGAAAGGTGGTCTGGTGGTGAACTACAGGCAATGCGTGGCGTTGCAGGATGGTATGGACCATTGGAGGGTTAGGGGCCTGGTTCTGGAGTATCCCACATGGAATTTCGGTTGCAGCTCCAACTCTTCACAGAAACAACAGCATACCTGCCACGAGTACGCCGAACACACCTGCCAGGATCAGTAAACAACCAAGAAATGCCAAAACGCTATGCCGTAGGGGATAGGCGCGCCCAATTCCTCCGTAATTCACAGCCGCACCATACCTGCGCAGCAGTGTCCAGCCACCAATAGTGCTCAGGCCTCCTAGCCCTAGTGCCAGGAGTCCAACAGTAACAACCGAAGACACAGGCGTCTCCTTAGAAAATTATCCGAATGAGCATTCTAACGATAATGACGCCATTCCATTCAGGCACTTCTTATTGCGTAGCAGGACCATCCCCCGGAGCGGAGGGGGATGGACCTGGCGAGGCACATCAGAGCGATTTTGCCGTCAAATCGTCCAGGTCAATGCCATATGACGCTCTTATGACGCCTGCCTGCTATATGTGATAGCAGCAAGAGAGTGCGAGCTCAGGTCCTCGGCCACGCGTTGGTCCGGCAAACGATCTCTCGGCTTCCCACCGGAGTTGGTAGGGCAGGGGGTAACCTACCGTCGGTTTGTTAGGTGTGCGGTTCGAGGGCCTGGCTCAATTGGTGTCAACTCTGCAATGAACTGACACAGGTGTGAGAACGAAAAATCCGCGCACCGTATCGGCTTGGTACTGATCCCGGCTTGACTCATTGCCAAGCAGAACAACACGCGTATCTTCTCACCCCAATTCTGAAGTCTTGTTTTCGCGCTGACCTCAACTCGGAGGGAAAGTGTCGAACCAGTTCTTCCGCTTCGATTCACCCAGGACCTCCTCAGTAGTCGCCGTGCTTGCTTCCTTGGCCGCATTGTCAGTGGCCGTTTCGCCTTTGGCATGTCAGGAGCCCACGACCCGCGCTCGAACCGCGTACCAGGACCTCCAGATGTTCAGCCAGGTGCTGAACCAGATACGGGTCAATCACCCCGACAGCATCGACACTCACAGGCTCATAATGGGTGCAATAGAAGGAATGGTGCGTACGGCCGATCCGCACTCATACGTGTTGCCGTACTACAGGTTGCCCGCGGATCTGCAGGAAGCCCGCGATAACGAGGATCTCTACCCGATTCCGATCGAATTCGCCTACCAGAGTGGAGCGCCGTTTGTTGTGAGCGTGCACCCCGGTTCCAAAGCCTCTGAGTTGGACATATTGCCGGGCGACGAACTGCTTGCCGCAGACGGCGAAAAGCTGGCGGCCGAAAGTGCGCCCGAGTTGACAATGGTCTTGTCGGGTCGGAAGAACTCCACAGTCGCTCTTTCTCTCAAACGCAGGCGCTGGGACGGATCAACCGTGATGCTCGAGCGGGAGGTGAGGCGCGAGAAGATTGAGGAGTCGTCCTCTGTCGGGGCCTCGCTCATGCTGGACGGCCAGACGGGCTACCTCCGCCTTCTTCACTTCGGCAACGAAGACCTCTTGGGTGAGTTGCGCGAGCACATCAGCTCTCTCGAAAGTGCCGGCATGCAGGGGCTCGTTCTGGATCTCCGTGACAATGGCGGTGGATTGATCGAGGTAGCGGGCAGGGTGGCGGGCGAGTTCCTGCCTCGCGGAGAAATCGTCTACACGTCGGAAGGAAGAAAGTCGGACGTGGCCGACACGGTACGAGCGAGGAGTTCATCCAGGAGCGTTGGAACCGAGGTACCAGTCGTCGTTTTGGTAAACCGCGGCACAGCGAGTGCGGCCGAGCTGGTTGCGGGTGCCCTTCAAGACCACGACCGAGCGCTCATCGTTGGGGAACCGACGTTCGGCAAGTCGGCTATCCTGCGCAGTTTTCCGATGACCGATGGATCGGTCATCGTACTGGTCATCGGCCATTTGAAGACCCCTTGTGGCCGAGTAGTCCAGAGACGTTATCAAGACGTACGCGCAAGCGACTACTTCCGCGAGGCGGGAACCGTTGTTGACACGGCAGGCCGACCATACTGCAAGACGCGGTCGGGACGTGTCGTTTACGGTGGTGGCGGGATATACCCGGATCATCTGTTCGAGTCTTCCGATTCAGAGTTGCCCAATTGGCTGTCTGAGTTGAGCGAGCGTCAACTCGCGGTCCAGTGGCTCGGCGGATATCTGTCAGACACCACCTTCACTTTCAGTTCTCCGGAGGCGATGGCAGAAACGCCACTTCCGGACAACGTGGTAGACAACTTTTTCGGTTTCGCGTCCGAGTCGGGAGTTTCGGTTCCACCTGAAGAACGGGATGTTGTCGCCGAACTGCTGCTGCTCAGAGTGGCGTGGGCTCTGTGGGGTGCACAGGGATACTACACGATAGCTGCAAAGCATGACCCGAGGGTCGAGGCTGCCGCAGCTCAACTCGAAGAGGCTCGCAGACTGCTCGAAGGATCGCATTGAGTCTATTGAAAGGACTAACTGCTATGATCCGCCTGATGATGGTCTTACTGCTGATCGCGGCCTGGCCGATGGCGACCGAGGGCCAGAGGGAACCGCGCCGACCCAGGTTGCCCGAGGCCGCGGACACGAATTCCGCGATGGCCTACTACCAGTGGGGTATGTCCAGGATCCGGAACGATCCGGGCAAAGCGGCTGACGCATTCTATTGGGCAACGAAACTGGTGCCTCAATGGGCAGCGCCGCTGTACGCCCGCCGAGTTGCAATGTTACTCGAGGAACCGAGGCGTCTGATCGGCTACATGGAGCGGAACCGAAGGGTGATGCGAAACCGGGAAATCAAGAGCATCGACTCGCTCGAGTTGAGAGCACGGCAGTTGGATCCCTTCATACACCGCACTCTCGACTGGGTAATGGTACGTGCTTACCTGACGGAGTCGACGATGGAGTCGCTCCGTAGACGCTACGGTAGCGCCAGCGTTGAAGAACTGCGCACAGAGGTCGAGTATTACATCGATGGTGTGCTCCAGGGGCCGGGCGGCGCGCAGTGGCGAGCCTGGCGAGCGTACAGCAACGGGCAGATGCAGGAAGCGCTCGATCAATACGCCGAGTCGCTGAGGCGTGCCGACGAAGACGAGGTGTCGAGCATTCACTTGACTCGGGGCCAGGTGTTTTATCTCATGCAGCAAAACGATTCGGCTTGCGCCGAACTGAATCACGCCTTGGAACTCTCACGCGAAAAGGACGAAGACGATCTCGTGTTCGTGTATGAGTCGAAGGCAATGCTCGAATACAGTATCGGCATGGCGCTGGAAGCCTCGGGCAAGTTGGACGAGGCGCGCGAAGCCTATGGCCGAGCGTTGATGGAGGACATGGCGTTTTACGCTGCTCACGTGCAGATGGGTGCCCTGGCATTGGCCGAGGGTGATACGCTGATGGCACTCACAGAATACGGTATGGCCGTCGAGGTCGAGCCGGAGTTGCCGCACCTAAGGGCGATACTCGGCGAGTTGCTATTCCAGACAGGGCAACACGCGGAGGCTGCAGAACAGTTTCAGCAGGCGATCGAGCTGGACCCCTACTACGCAGAGCCCTTTCTGATGCTCGCGAGCGCTCATGAAGAACTTGGCAACACAGATGATGCCATCACTTGCTATCGCGATTTTCTAGCCAAGGCGATGGCAAATGACGACCGCCGCGCATTGGTAGAGCAGAAGTTGGGTACGCTCGGAGGAGTGCCGTAATCTCCGCTAATCTGTGTTCGTTCTATGAAGTACCCGGCGTCACAACCACGACCATCCCCCTCCGCGGACTGTAGACAAAAAGCAAACTAAGGTCCGCTGCGGGGGATGTCCTGGCTTCGCCCTCACCGAACTATGTTTCCCTCTTCATTCTTCCACATTCCTCCCGGGTCCGCTCCCCGCTCCCCGCTCCCCGCTCCCCGCTCCCCGACACTTCCCCTTCCCCGTTCAGCTAATGCTCATACCCCGTCTCGACAACATGCCAGAAGAACTCGTGGTACTTGTCCACGATCTCTTCCATCACACCCTTGCTGTAGTCGGTCAGGAATTCTTGCGCTCTAGCCGGATCCTGTCTGAATAACTCCAGCGCTCGCGCCTCGATCTCAGACTCCTCGTCGAAGAACCGTTGCTCCAATGGATCGCGCCAGGCACGCAGTTCCTCTGTGAAGTGTTGGAACCGCAGGTGCATGACGTTGAATACCGACCGTACCGCCCAGTACGCCGAGTTGTGTTGGTAGGCGTCCTGGTTGTAGGTGGAGTAGAGGGGTGAGATCTCGCTCACTCCCGCGTAGACAGGTGTGAACGTGCTCACGTACTGGTTGCAGACGTAGAACCAATACTTGCCGCCAATCCAGTCAGGCAGCCACCCGCGCACCTGGCCAACGAAACCGTAACCGCCGGTGGAGCGTGCTACCTGCCTGTTGTGTGGAATATCGAGCAGTATTCGCCAGTCGTGGCTGGGGAACGGTGTCGTGAGAGGGCTCTTCTTGAAACCGTCGCCGTCCGGTACCAACCAGTCCTGATCGGCGGTGTTGTCGTAGACTGTTCCCTCGAATACCGATCGCTGGAACGTCATCACCTCCTGTATCGAGACGAGCGTGTCGGGTTTGGCCGAGAGCGGGAGATAAGATGTCGGGAATCGTCGTGTGTGATACGGATCGTATGGGTCGGTCGGTCCCATCTCCAGATCGCGACCGTTGGCGTTCCGCCAACTCGGCGCAAACGTCTTGTAGAAATGCCACATGCGCGACATCTGCCCGTCGCTGGGATAGTCCGCGTAGGCATCGTGGAAACTGAATGGATCGCCGCTATCCGGATCGTACCAACCCATATCGATGGCCGCCTGTTTGTAGTTGGACGAGCCCAGGAACCACTCAGGATCTGACAGGTCCACGTCTCGAATTAGGTGCGTGTTCGTGAGCACGATGATGTGGTCGTCGGGTATGCGTTGGGCGACCCAGACTGCGCCTGGCGTTCCGCTGTCGCGCCGCCAGTTGTGTACCGGAACGCTCGCGACCTCGAGCAGCCAAACCTGCTCGGGATCGGTGATCAACAGGCCTTCGCTCGCCATGCCGACGGAAGTCATGAAGCCGTAGTCTTCCAGCAGGGAACCGATCAACTGCACCGCGTCGTAGGCTGTCGAGCATCGCTGCAGCGCAAACAGCTGCGCCTGCTCGATCGTCATTATCTGATCGCCGGTGTTGGCATACTCGGCGAGCTCCGATCGCTGGTACAAAGTGGACTCCACGATCATGAGCTGATGCTCGTTCATCTGCGGATAGCCGGTGTGCAGGTAGGCAAATGTGTGTGGCACCTGCGGGATCTCGCCGATCTGCATGCCCCTGTGTTCGTAGCTGCTTCCATCGGGGACATCCTGGAGCCCGTAGTAGACAGGCGCCATGGAGCCTTCGGGCCAGTCCTGTGCGGGCACCACATGTAGCCTGCTGTTCGCACAGCACCCGTCATGCGAAGCTATAACGGAGCCGTCGGTGGAAGCCAGCCGCCCGATGGCGATCGAAGTGCAGTGGTCGTCGCAGATCTGTCCCGCAGTGGGAACGGCGAATCCGAGAGCAAATATCGCAGCGAGTACCGAAGGAATCCCTTTGAACATGTTAACTACCTCGTTGACTGGTTCCCGTCGTCTAGCAAGCACACAGCAAGTATGGCGTTTGGTACGCGGTGAATCCACTCCGAATTTGCGCGCCGCCTGTAGTGTGATATCGTTTACATTGCCTGTTGCTCAACATGATTCTGGGAGTGCAATGAAAAGAATGTTTGGCGTCGCCTCGTTTGCGGCCATCTGTTGCCTGGCGACCGCATGCGGCGACGACACCGTGGTAGATCCCTTGCCCCTGGTCAATCCGACGTCGTACGCGGATCTGTTCGGCTCAGTACTGTTTCAGTCGAATGGCAGTCAGGTAACCGTACAATCGATCGAGAACACCGCGATCGTGGCCATCTACTTCGAGTCGACGACCTGTTCGGCATGCCAACAGTTCACCCCGCAACTGATAAGCGCCTACAACGAGCTGAGACTGGATGGAAGGTCTTTCGAAGTCGTGCTGGTGAGCTGGGCAGACAATCAGGATGACATGCTCGCTCACATGCGCGACACTGGAATGCCGTGGCTGGCGGTCCGAAACGGAGGGGTCGTTTGGGGCAGCCTGGTGCAGCGCTACGGAGTCACGGGCGTGCCGACGCTCGTCGTGGTTGACAACGATGCAAATACGATAACGATGCTCGGGCGCAATGACATCGTGTCGAAGGGCGCGGACGCGTATGATGACTGGGTGGTGGCGGGAGGGTAGGGGCAGGGAGAGGGGAGCGGGGAGGAGGAAGCAGGGAGCGGAACTACGAGATTCTCACAAGCTCGAGTTGACAACTCGAGTACGCGACCGCTCATTAGCTCAGCCGATCTTCATCCGAACCTCGAACTCCCCTTCCCGGGGTGGTTCGATTACTGAACGAGAGGGGGCTGCCCCATGTTGACGAACCGTCCTCACCAGGAGTTTCGCACTGCAATCCTAGCTGTGTCGGTTCTCATTGCCTCTTCCTGCGCACCGGCAGAGCCGTTTGACATTGTCGAGGCGACGATCCCGGAGATGCAGCAGGCGCTGGAGACGGGGCAGGTGACCTGCCGCGAACTGATCGAGGCTCATCTGATACGCATCGCATTGTATGAGGAACGTGTCAACGCAACTATGACGGTCAATCCGAACGCGCTCGAAGAGGCCGACAGGTTGGACGAGGAGCGCGCTGCAGGAAGCGT
>Ga0180435_10007896_pt1 | contig 10072 bp, 8 predicted proteins | sample SS_ome_3_FD_132467 | JGI IMG/M metagenome (GOLD analysis project Ga0180435, IMG submission 132467) | Hypersaline lake sediment archaeal communities from the Salton Sea, California, USA - SS_3_S_1 metaG | ecosystem: Environmental > Aquatic > Non-marine Saline and Alkaline > Hypersaline > Sediment... | reverse complement strand
TGGTCGCCTGGTACCGCCGCGACGAGGCCCTCGCGCTCGGCCTGGCCCGCATCGACCGCCGCGCCCTGGCGGAGCTCGACGGCGCCGAGACGGTAGGCTAGCCTGCATGCGGCTGCGCGTGCGCTTCGCCGAGACCGACCAGATGCGGGTCGCCCACCACGCCGCCTACGTCGTGTGGCTCGAGGCGGCGCGGGTGGAGTGGCTGCGCGAGCGCGGTCTGCGCTACCGCGATCTGGAGAACGAGGGCGTGTCGCTCGCGGTGTCCGGGCTCCGGCTGCAGTACCGCGCGGCCGCCCGCTTCGACGACGAACTCGCCATCGACGTCCGGCTGCTGGAGGCGCGCTCGCGCCGCCTGCGCTTCGGGTACCACGTGGCACGCGTCGACAGCGACGCCCGCGTCGCGCTGGCGACGGGCGAGACGGTCCACGTGCCGACCGACGCGAGCGGCCGCGCGCTCCGCCTCCCCGAGGCGTGGCTGGCGGGCGTGCGACGCTGGTTGGAGCCGGAGGCCGCCGCGGTCGGCGGCTGAAGTCCGCGGTCGCCCCCGGCGACGGCCGGGCGCCGCGGCGCGGCCGCGGACCCGTGCTAGGCTCATCCAACGCCGACGGGCCGCGCCCGCCCAGCGAGGGACCCATGACGATGACCGCCGAACGGACCGCGACCTCCGCGCAGGGCAAGATCCTCTCCCAGGCCCTGACCTTCGACGATGTGCTGCTGGTGCCGCGGCGCTCCGCCGTGCTGCCGCGGGACGTCGCCCTGGACGCCCGCTTCAGCCGCCGCCTGGGGCTGCGCATCCCCATCGTGTCGGCGGCGATGGACACCGTGACCGAGACGCAGATGGCGATCGCCATGGCGCGCCAGGGCGGCATCGGCGTCGTGCACAAGAAGATGAGCGTCGAGGCCCAGGCCGACACGGTGCGCAAGGTCAAGCGCTCCGAGTCGGGGATGATCGTCGATCCGATCACGCTGCCCCCGACGGCCACGATCGGCGACGCGGAGCGGCTCATGGGCGAGTACCGCATCTCGGGCGTGCCCATCGTCGCCGGCGACCAGCGCCTCCTCGGCATCCTCACGAACCGCGACCTGCGCTTCGAGGACGACATGAGCCGCAGCGTCAGCGAGCTCATGACCAAGGACGGGCTGATCACCGTGCCCGCCGGCACCACGCTGGAGGAGGCCCGCGAGATCCTGCGCGGCCACAAGGTCGAGAAGCTGCTGGTGGTCGACGAGGCCTTCCGCCTCACGGGCCTGATCACGATCAAGGACATCACCAAGAAGCTCGCGTACCCCACCGCCGCCAAGGACGATCTCGGCCGCCTGCGGGTGGCCGGCGCGGTGGGCGTGAGCTTCGATCTGGCCGACCGCGCGCGGGCCCTGGTGGAGGCCGGCGTCGACGCGCTGGTGCTCGACAGCGCCCACGGCCACAGCGAGGGCATCCTCGATGCCCTGGCGTTCCTCAAGTCGAGCTTCGACGTCGACGTGGTGGCGGGCAACGTGGCCACGGCGGAGGCCGCCCGCGACCTCGTCGCGCTCGGGGCGGACGCGGTCAAGGTGGGCATCGGTCCCGGGTCGATCTGCACCACGCGGGTGGTGACCGGGGTCGGCATGCCCCAGCTCTCGGCGATCATGGCCGTCGCCGAGGTGACGGCCGCGGCCGGGGTCCCGCTGATCGCCGACGGCGGCATCAAGCAGACCGGCGACATCGCCAAGGCGATCGCCGCGGGGGCCGACACGGTGATGATCGGCTCGATGCTCGCGGGCACCAGCGAGGCCCCCGGCGAGAACCTGCTGCGCGACGGCCGCCGCTACAAGGCCTACCGCGGCATGGGCAGCCTGGGCGCCATGGCGGGTGGCTCCGCCGACCGCTACTTCCAGGAGGACGCCAAGAAGCTCGTGCCCGAGGGCATCGAGGGCATGGTGGCCTACAAGGGACCCGTCGAGGACGTGCTCTTCCAGATGGTCGGCGGCCTGCGCAGCGCGATGGGCTATTGCGGGTCGGCGACGCTGGGCGAGCTGCAGCGCGACGCGCGTTTCGTGACGATCACCCAGGCCAGCCTCATCGAGGGCCACCCGCACGACGTCACGATCACCCAGGACGCGCCGAACTACTCCGTGCGCTGAGCGACCGTCCGACCCTCAGAATCTCAGGACGTGATCGCCCTCGGGGGGCAGCCCGAGGAAGCCGTCGCGCACGGCGTCGACGCCCAGCGTGAGGAAGAAGGTGAAGGGGCTCAGGACGCGCTCCTGCAGCCCGCCGTTCGGCCGCAGGTGGGCCTCGAGGCGGCGGAACTGGCCGCGCAGCTCGTCGTCCCGGCGCGCGAGCGCGTGCGACGCCTTCTCGCGCAGCGTGACGAGGGTGCGGTCGAGGTGCCGCCGCCCCTTGCGGACGCTCCGCTCGAGCGTCGGATCGATGGCGCGCACCCGTTCGATGAGTTCGGCCGCCTCGCGCTCGACCAGCGCCAGGGCGGAGCCGAAGGCGTCGGCGTGGCCGTGCAGCTGCAGCGCCAGGTCGCAGTGGGCGCGCCGCGGGTCGCCCATCACCGCGCGCCAGTCGAGCCCGTGGCGCTCGAGGATGCGCCGCACCGGTGGCTGCAGCACCGTCACCGAGGCGCGCGGCCAGACGAGCGGCATCTCGACGCCGTGCTGCTCGTAGACGCCCCGCAGTTGCGCGAGGTAGCGCAGCTCGCCGGGGCCGACCACGAAGACCGCGCTCGGCAGGACGGCGTCCTGCAGCACCGGGCGCAGGCCGGCGGCGGGCGTGACGGCGGTCGGGTCGTCGTCGAGGTAGTCCCGCAGTTCCTGCAGCGACACCCGCGCGTGGCCCACGCGCCAGCCCTGGCCGTCGTGCCGCAGCAGCTCGCGGGCGTGCCCGCGGGGCCGTTCCACGAACAGGTTGGAGGCCCCCTCGCCGCGGCCGAGCTGCGCCGACCAGCCGCGCGCCTCGAGGCGCGCGCCGCCGTGGCGGACGTGGTCGGCCGAGACGTCGGGGTCGTCGAGCTCGCGCTCCAGTTGCGGGCGCCACAGGCGGGCGATCTCGGGGTCGAGCGGGTCGAGCACGAGCAGGCCACGGTCGCCGAGCAGCGCGGTGACGAGGCGCGCGAAGGCGTCGCTCCAGCGCGGGACGCCGTCGGCGGCGTCCGCCAGCAGCGCGCTCACGTCGTCGAGGTGGGGTCCGCCCCGCCCGTCGGCCATGTCGATCGCGCGCAGGTGGCCGAGCGCGGCCTCGATCCAGGCGGGGTCGAGCGCCGCGCGGCCCACGGCCGGACCCGATCTCAGTGGCAGGTGGAGGCGGTGCAGCCGCTCGTCGCGACCCAGCACCCAGGCGTGGTCCATCTCGGCGACGTCGTGGTCCTGCGTGGCCATCCAGAAGACCGGCACCACCGGTCGGTCGGGCGCATCGAGGCGCTCCGCGAGGCGCACCGCGGTCACCGCCTTGGAGAGGGTGTAGGTCGGGCCGAGCAGCCAGCCCACCTGCTGACCGGTGACCACCACGCGCGACGCCGGGTGCGCCAGGCGCTCCAGCGCCGCGCGCTGCGCCGGCCGCGCGCCCCAGCGCTCGGCGCCGGAGCGCAGCGCGGCGGCCAGCACCGGGCGGTCGACCGCCCTCGGGGCCGCCAGCGCGCCGTCCAGGTCGCCCGCGGCCCAACGGAAGTCCTCACCCAACTCGCCGTCCCGGTATGCCTCGAGGAAGGACCGCGTCGCGGGGGGTTGGGCAGGCGGCAGCACGCGCCAATCTACCGTCCCGGCGACCGCCGCGGGCGTCGCCCGCGCAGCCGGCCGGAGCGTGCCGGCGACCGCGGACGCGCCGCCGCGGGCGGGCGCGCCGCGTGGTAGCCTCGCGCCGCCCATGCCGCGCCCCCCCGCCACCGGCTCCGACGCGGCGTCCCCCGTGCGCGCGGGGGCCGACGCCGAACCCTCCTCCGCCGCGGCCTGGGAGGCGGCCCTGCCGCCCGCCCGCGACGTCCTCGGGCACGCCGTGCACCCCGTCGACCTGGACGGCGCCGTCGACCTCGTGCTGGGGGCCTCCCGCGGCGCGACGCCGCGGCTCGTGGTCACGCTCAACCCCGAGATCGTGGTGCGGGCGCGGCAGGACGGACGCCTGCGCGCCGCCCTGGGCCGCGCCGACCTCACCGTCGCCGACGGCGTCGGCCTGCTGTGGGCCGCGCGTCGCTGCGGCGTGCGGCTCCCGGGACGCGTGCCCGGCGTGGACCTCGCGACGGCCTGCCTCGAGCGCGGCGGTCGCGGGCTCGCCGTCTTCTTCCTGGGCGGCCGCCCCGGCGTGGCCGAGGCCGCGGCGGAGGCCGCCGAGCGGCGTTGGGGGACGCGGGTGGCCGGTGCGCGTCACGGTTACTTCGATGACGAGCGCGAGGCCGCCGAGGTCGCGGACGAGGTCCGCCGCTCGGGGGCGCGGCTTCTGCTCGCCGGCCTGGGCGAGCGCCAGGAGGCGTTCCTCGACGCCCACCGCGACGACTTCGGCGTCGGCGCCATGATCGGCGTCGGGGGCACGCTCGACGTGCTGGCCGGCGTGGCCCGGCGGACGCCGGCGTGGACGCGTCGCTGGGGCGTCGAATGGGCCTGGCGGGTCGGCTTCGATCCGCGCCGCTGGCACCGCCTGCCGCGCCTGCTGCGCTTCGTGGATCTCACGCTGCGCCGGGGCGGCTGAGGCCCGCCGCGGCCGCCCGGCGCCGTCAGCCGCCCGCGAAGGGCGCCGTCACGGAGCGGAACAGCTCGCCCTGCTCGTCGAGCCCCTCCTTGCCGAGGTCGTCGCCCGGATGGCCCGCCGGGTAGTGCCCGTTGAAGCACGCCAGGCAAGTCCGTCCGACCGCGATCGCACGGGCGAGGCCCGCCTCGGTGATGAACGCCAGCGAGTCGGCGCCGATGCGCTCGCGGATCTCGTCGACCGTCATCGTCGCCGCCGCCAGCTCCGCGCGGGCCGCGGTGTCGATGCCGTAGTAGCAGGGGAAGCGGATCGGCGGGCTGGAGACGCGGAAGTGCACCTCGGTCGCGCCGGCGTCGCGCAGCAGCTGCACGATGCGCCCGGAGGTCGTGCCGCGGACGATGGAATCGTCGACCAGCACCACGCGGCGGCCGACGACCGACTGCGTGGGGGCGAGCTTCAGGCGCACCTTCTGGTCGCGCAGGCGGGCGTTGGGCGCGATGAAGCTGCGGCCGGCGTAGGGCGACTTGTGCAGGCCCAGGTCGAAGGGGATGCCGGAGGCCCGGGCGTAGCCGAGGGCGGCCGCCATGCCCGAGTCCGGCACCCCGACCACCAGGTCGGCGTCGGTGGGCGCCTCCTGGGCCAGGATCTCCCCCATGCGCACGCGCGAGGCGTGGACGTCGGCGCCGTCGAGGACGCCGTCGCCACGGGCGAAGTAGATCCACTCGAAGGCGCACGGCGTGGGCTCCGGCTGCAGCACCTGGCGGGCGTGCAGTCCGTCGTCGTCCACCACCACCAGCTCGCCCGGCCGCACGTCGCGCAGGAAGCGTGCGCCGACCACGGCCAGCGCGGCCGGTTCGCTGGCGATCACGTGGCCGCCGTCGAGCTCGCCGATGACGAGCGGCCGCACGCCGTTGCGGTCGCGCAGACCGATGAGGCGGCGACGGTCCATGAGCACGACCGCGAAGCCGCCCTCCAGCTCGCCCATCACGCGCGCGGTGGCGTCGTCGAGGGCGAGCTCGGCGTAGCGCGCCACCAGGTTGATCATGACCTCGGAGTCGTTGGTCGTCTGGAACACCGCGCCGGCGCCGAGCATGGCGTCGCGGATGGCGCGGGCGTTGGTGAAGTTGCCGTTGTGCGCCAGCGCCAGCAAACCCTTGTTCGAGCGGACCGTCAGCGGCTGCGCGTTGAAACGCAGCGACGAGCCGGTGGTCGAGTAGCGCGTGTGCCCGATGCCCGTCCGGGCGCCCTCGAAGCGCAGCTTGTCGAGCCGCTCCTCGGTGAACACCTCGGCCACCAGGCCCATGTCCTTCTCGATGCGCAGCTCCGCGGGGCTGGCGACGCAGATGCCGCAGGACTCCTGGCCGCGGTGCTGCAGCGCGAAGAGCCCCACCTGCACCAGGCCGGCGACGTCTCCCTCGGCGCCCGGGCGCAGGTGGACGCCGAAGACGCCGCACTCCTCGCGCGGGTGGTCGTCGTCGTGGCGACGGTCCAGGGGCACGACGCTCACGCCAGCGCCTCGGCGATCGTGCGCTCGTAGGCGTCGCGCGCGTCCGCCAGGGCGAGGTCGATCCACAGGTCGCCGGCGCGCAGCGCGAGGCGCTCCCCGCCCGCGCGGCCGATCCGGCGGCAAGGCACGCCGGCCGCCTCCGCCACGGCGGACACGGCGTCGACGACCTCCTCGGGCACGGCGACCAGCGCCAGGTGCGCGGCCTCCCCGAAGAGCGCCGCGTCGGCGCGCGCGGCCAGACCCGCGGGCAACTCGGCGTCGAGGCCGCGTTCGCCGGCGATCGCCATCTCCGCCAGCGCCACCGCCAGGCCGCCGTCGCCCACGTCGTGGGCGGTGTCGACCAGGCCCGCCTGCACCAGGCCGGCCAGCGTCGTCACCAGCCGCTCGGCGGCGGCGAGCTCGAGCGCCGGCGGCGCGCCCGCCTCCAGCGCGTGGACGCGGGCCAGGTAGCTGCTGGCGCCCAGCGACGGCGCGCCGTCGCCGAGCAGCAGGAGGGCGTCGCCGTCGCGGGCGAGCGCCATGGTGGCCCGGCGGTGGACGTCGGGTAGGACGCCCACCATGCCGATCGTCGGGGTCGGCAGGACGGCGCGCACACCCTCGTCGGCGCGGTACTGGTTGTAGAGGCTGACGTTGCCGCCGGTCACCGGCGTGCGCAGCGCCAGGCAGGCCTCGCGGATGCCCTCCACCGCCTCCGACATCTGGTGGTAGACCTCGGGGACCGTCGGGTTGCCGAAGTTGAGGTTGTCGGTGACGCCGAGCGGGGTGGCGCCGACGGCGGCGAGGTTGCGGGCGGCCTCCACGACCGCGAGCGCCGCCCCGTGGCGCGGCGCCAGTCCGACGTAGCGGGCGTTGCAGTCGACGGTGGCGCCGACCGCCCGGTCGCTGCCCTTGAGGCGCAGGACGGCCGCGTCGGCCGCCCCGGGCAGGACGACCGTGTTGGTCATGACCTGGTGGTCGTAGCGCCGGTAGACCGCCCGCTTGCTGGCGATCGTCGGATCGGCCAACAGCTCCAGGAGCGCCGCGCCGGCGTCGGCCGGCGGCTCGAGGTCGTCGAGCACGCGCTCGCGCGCCGCGGTGACGGCGGGGTCCTCGCGACCCTCTCGCACGTAGGTGGGGGCGTCGTTGAGCGGTCCCACGGGCAGGTCGGCCACCAGTTCGCCGTTCTCGAAGAGGCGCAAGCGACCGTGGTCGCGGACCACGCCGACGGGCACGGCGTCGAGCTCCCAGCGGCGCAGCAGGGCGATGAGTTCGTCCTCGCGGCCGGGCACGGCGGTGAGCACCATGCGCTCCTGGGACTCCGAGAGCATGACCTCCAGCGGCGTCATGCCGCGCTCGCGCCGGGGCACGCGGCCGAGGTCGAGGTCGACGCCGAGGCCGGCGCGGTGCGCCATCTCGCCCACGCTGGACGTGAGCCCGGCGGCGCCCATGTCCTGCACGCCGGCGACCAGCCCCGACTGGATCGCCTCCAGGCAGGCCTCCAGCAGCAGCTTCTCGAGGAAGGGGTCACCCACCTGCACCGCGGGCCGGTCCGCGTCGGAGGCGGCGCTGAGGTCGGCGGAGGCGAACACGGCGCCGCCCAGGCCGTCGCGGCCGGTCTTGGCGCCGACGTAGAGCAGCACGTGCCCGACGGCGCCGACGGTGCCCGACTGCAGGTCCTCATGGCGCAGCAGCCCGAGCGCCATGACGTTGACGAGCGGGTTCTCCTGGTAGCTGGGGTGGAAGGCGATCTCGCCGCCCACGGTGGGCACGCCGATGGCGTTGCCGTAGCCGGCGATGCCCTCCACGACGCCGTGCAGCAGGTAGCGCGTGCGGGCGCTCGCGAGGTCGCCGAAGCGCAGGGCGTCGAGCACGGCGAAGGGGCGCGCGCCCATGGCGAAGATGTCGCGCAGGATGCCGCCGACCCCGGTCGCGGCGCCCTGGACGGGTTCCACCGCGCTGGGGTGGTTGTGCGACTCCATCTTGAAGGCGACGCCCCAGCCGTCGCCCACGTCCACCACGCCGGCGTTCTCGCCCGGCCCCTGCAGCACCTGCGGGCCCTCCGTGGGCAACCGCCGCAGCAGCGGGCGCGAGTTCTTGTAGCCGCAGTGCTCGCTCCACAGGGCGCCGAACATGGCCGCCTCGACGGCGACCGGCAGGCGGCCGAGGTGGGCCACCACTTGGTCGAACTCCTCGGGCGTGAGACCGAAGGTGCCCGCTCTGGAGCGGTCGGCGACCACGCCGCTCGGCACGGCGCCCGCCGGCGCGTCGGGCCAGGCGCCGTCCGGCGTCAGCGGCGGCAGCGCGGGCGGCCCGCTCACGCGGCCACCCCCGACGCCCGGGCGAAGGCCCGCAGCAGGGGGACGCCGTCCTCGCCGCCCAGGATCGCCTCGGCCGCGCGTTCCGGGTGCGGCATCATGCCGAGCACGTTGCCGCGCCCGCTCGCGATGCCGGCGATGTCGCGCATGGCGCCGTTGGGGTTGCCGTCCGGCTCGGAGGCGGGCAGGTAGCGCAGCACGACCCGGCCCTCGGCCTCGAGCGCGTCGAGGGTGGCCTCGTCCGCCACGAAGCGTCCGTCGTGGTGGGCGACCGGCAGGCGGAGCCGCTGCCCGCGGCGCAGGCCGGCGAGCAGTGGGTGGTCGTCCCGCTGCACCTCGACGGTCACCGTGCGGCACACGAACGCCAGCCCCTCGTTGCGCGCCAGAGCGCCCGGCAGGAGGCCCGCCTCGGTCAGGACCTGGAAGCCGTTGCAGATGCCCAGCACCGGGCCCCCGCGCTCGGCGAAGGCGCGCACCGCGTGCATGACCGGGCTCTGGGCCGCCAGCGCGCCGGAGCGGAGGTAGTCGCCGTAGCTGAAGCCGCCGGGCACCAACACCCCGCCCGCGCCGCCCAGGTCGCCGTCGGCGTGCCACACGAAGCGCACGTCGGCGCCGGTGACGCGCTCGAGGGCGTACCGGGCGTCATCGTCGCAGTTCGAACCGGGGAAGCGCAGGACGGCGAGATGGGCCATGGTCCGAGGGTCGCGGGCTCTAGGCCACGCGTACCGCGTCAATCTAGCACGGCGACGGCCGCGGCCCGGCCGCCATCGCCGGGCGCGGCGCGGCGGCGCGCGCCGACCGCCGGGACCGCCGGCGACCGGCGCGACCGGCCCGCGCGGCGGCGGTCTGGTATCATCTCGGTTCGACCGGGCGCGCCGCCCGGCGGCCCCTGCCGGGGTGGCGGAACGGTAGACGCAGTCGACTCAAAATCGACCGGGGCAACCCGTGCGGGTTCGACTCCCGCCCTCGGCACCAACCGAACCGTTGCGCCCCCACGCGCCCCCGAGGAGTCCCCATGTTGTTCTGGCTGGTCCTGATCCCGTTCGTCCTCATCTCGCTCCTGCTCACCCTCGTCATCCTCATGCAGGAGCCCAAGCAGGCCGGCCTCGGCGAGGGCCTCGGCGGGGGTGGCGGCGGCGGCATCGACTTCGGCACCCGCGGCGGCACCGCCGGCGGCCTGCAGCGCGTCACCATCTACCTGGGCGTCGCCTGGGGCGTGTTGGCGCTCCTCCTGCAGGCCGTTCCGCGCTAGGGGACGGCACCTTTGGCGCGCCGTGGCGTGCGCCACGGCCCAGACACCGCGGGGCCGCGACGCGCCCGACAGGGAACGTCTTGCATGGTTGGGTCCGGCAGGGTAGCGTACTGACGTCGATCAGGCCCCAGATGCGGATGAACCGGAAGGGTCCGCGGCGGGGGTTCGACGGGTCCGGGCCCGGAACCCGGTCTTGCGGTCGCCGACCGCGGAGCGCCCAGAGCGCGGTTGCAGTCACCCTGCGCCGCGGTCACCCATGGAGGTAACATGAGGAAGCTGTTCCTGAGCCTTGCGCTGGCGGCGGTCGCCGCCTTCGCCATGGCGAACCCGTTCGTGTACCCGGCGTCCTGGACGACCAC
>Ga0180435_10007895_pt1 | contig 10073 bp, 11 predicted proteins | sample SS_ome_3_FD_132467 | JGI IMG/M metagenome (GOLD analysis project Ga0180435, IMG submission 132467) | Hypersaline lake sediment archaeal communities from the Salton Sea, California, USA - SS_3_S_1 metaG | ecosystem: Environmental > Aquatic > Non-marine Saline and Alkaline > Hypersaline >... | reverse complement strand
GCCGGGTAGTAGTTGGCCGGTAGCATCTCACCGTGGGTGTAGACATCCACACCGGTGCCGTCGGTCTGTTTGAGCAGTTCTTCCATGTCCTTCATGTCGTGGCCGGAAATCAGGATACCCGGGTTTTTCCCCACGCCGATGTTCACCTCGGTGATCTCCGGGTTGCCATAGGCCGTTGTATTGGCTTCATCCAAAAGAGCCATGGTGTTGACGGCCGTCTCTCCGGCTTTCATGACCTGTGCAACCATCTCATCGACCGTCAAGTCCTTTGTGGTGGAGGCCAAGGCTTCCATGATGAAATCATTGATGTCGTCTTTCTGAAACCCCAGGATGGCGGCGTGATCGGCATAAGCGGCAACCCCTTTCAGACCGATGATCAACAACTCACGCAAGGAGCGCACATCCTCGTTTTCGGTAGCCAGTACGCCTACTGTCTTGGCTTTTTCGGCAAAAGCGGATGGGTCGGCGGTCCAGGTTGCCGCTTCGGGCAGCTCTTCGCCAAATTCACTACCATTTTGTTCCTTGTAGACAGCCATAAACCTGGATCGGACCTGATCCCTGCGTTGGAGGCCTTCGGTGATCATGGTGGTAAAACGGGCATCGTCCCAGTTGGCGTTGGTGATGGTGGCAAACAGGCCCTGGTCGACAAAATCATCGTTTGTGCGGTCGGCAGCACCCAGTTCCTTGAGCTTTTCACCGTAGACTGAAATTCCTCTGAGTACGAAAATCAAGAGGTCCTGAAGGTTGGCAGTTTCCTCCGGCTTTCCGCAAACACCTTTTACGGTGCAGCCGGTGTTCTTGGCGGTTTCCTGACATTGAAAACAAAACATGATATTCTCCTTTTTGGGTTATGATTATGTGCATTAAAAGGTGGGCCTTACCAATAGCAACGCCCCTTCCAAATTCCGGATAATGGTAAATCCGATGTTATGTAAAATCGTTCTCTTTATGTTTTTGTGCAATCGCAGAGGCCAGTTCATCCAATGCCTTGAATGCATCCTCCGTCGGCACCCCTTTGCAAAGAACGGGGTCAAGGACCTCTACTTTGAGATTGGGAATCATCGCCGCAAGTGATTCTACCGTCTTTCCTCCCCAACCGTAGGAGCCGATAATGGAGAGAAATTTTGTTTTGGGTCGCAAAGCATTTGCCAGTAATGTGGCGTAGGCTGCATAGGGATGTGGGCCAGCAAGGATTGTGGGCGTACCGACCACGATTGTCCCCGCGTCAACCAAGGCCATGGCCAGTTTCCCGATATCGGTTACGGCCAGGTTAAACAGTTCGACCTTGACACCTTTCTCCACAAGCGCTGCAACAAAATGATCGACCATCCGTTTTGTGCTCTCATGCATTGATACATAAGGCAAGACCACCGCGTTTCGAGGTGACCCCAAAGTCCAATCTCGGTAGGCATCCAAAATAAATGCCGGGCGTGGGTATATTTGTCCATGACCTGGGGCGATCATTTCGAAATCGTAAGGTGTGAGTTTCTCCAGGTTTTTTTTGATTACAGGCCTGAAAGGCATCATGATTTCGGCAAAGTAACGCTTGGCTGCCTCATAGACGCGCCCCTCGTCCGTGACAAAAAGGTCGCTTGTGGCAATATGGGAACCAAAGAAGTCACGGCTGAACAGAATCCTGTCTTCTTCCAAGTAGGTAACCATAGTCTCAGGCCAGTGAACCCAGGGAGCATGGATAAACTTCAAGGTCTTATCACCGAGAGAAAGCGTCTCCCCGTCTTCGACGGAAATAAAAAAATCCTGCGGGATTTCCAAAAGATCGATCAGCATTCCCTTTGCTTTGGGGGTTGATATGAGCTTTGCGTCAGGATTTTTTTCAAGAACCTGCAGGATTGTTCCGGAAGAAGTGGTTTTCAACCTTGATCCACAGGCCTTCTTGATTACTGAAAATACCTTTAATGTGTTCGGTAAGGGATTTTCACGGCGAAAAGTGTACTGAAAGAAGCCGTTATAGTTTAATGCTCAATGTGATCTGAACTCATTTAAGCTAGATCTTTGAGTAAGTCGATATTATATTTTCTAATTTGCTTCCAAACTGTGACACGGCTAACACCCAATATTCGTGCAGTCTCGGATCGATTTCCACGGGCTTCTCTCAATGCCTTGATTAAAGCTAACCGTTTGTCCGCATTTTCTTTCCGTCGTTTGATACTTATTTCCTCTGATGGTTCTACACATTCTGACAAAGCACCAACAATTTTGGGTGGTAGATGGTTCACGCCAATACCACCGCTGGAACATAGCACAAAAGCATATTCAATAGCATTACGGAGTTCGCGTACATTTCCCGGCCAGTCGTAGGCCGTAATCTTTTCGATGGCCTCGGGAGTCATACCCAAGATAGATTTTCCACTTTTCTCATTGTAAATGCTAATGAAATTCTGAACCAGTTTGGGGATATCAGACGTTCGCTCTTTAAGTGACGGACAATCTATTGGAAAAACATTAATGCGGAAATAGAGGTCATCCCGAAATTTATTCTGACTAACCAGCTTTTCTAAATCCTTGTTGGTCGCTGTAAGAATCCGTACATCGACCTTTATGGGTTGGTTGTCGCCCACGCGTTCGATTTCTTTTTCTTCGAGGGTTCGTAGCAATTTGACCTGGATGGCGGGGCTAATGTCTCCGATTTCATCCAGAAATATAGTGCCGCCATGGGCAGCTTCAAACCGCCCAATCCGACTATGTTCTGCTCCGGAATAAGCACCTTTGACATGTCCGAATAATTCGCTTTCCAAAAGATTTTCATTTAATGCTGAACAATTCACTTTGACGAACGGCATATCCTTGCGCTCACTACAATCGTGAATTGCCCGAGCTACCAGTTCCTTTCCCGATCCACTCGGCCCGCTGATAATAACCGGTGCTTCAGTTAGGGCAACATTTTCAATGAGCTCATATAGGTTGAGCATTACTGGGGATTTTCCTATTAAACCATGGAATCCTTCATCCAAATGTAGGCTACGGCGCAGTTCTGATATTTCTATTTGTTATGAAACCATTGTGGACATATCGGTCAGGGTTTCCACTGCACCAATGATTTTTTTGTTTTCATCATATAGGATGGTCGCGTTTTTAATAACGTTGACGCTACGGTGATCTTTGTTAGTGATCAGGCATTTTTTTGCCTTGACGTTTCCTTTCAGGAATAATCCACACCACTTTTCTGCATACCCCTCTCCGATAATATCGCAACCAGTGCAATCAAGGATACGACAGGATTTACCGATTAATTCTTTAGCCTTGTACCCAGTCAAATGCTCAGCTGCCGGGTTTACTGACAGGACCTTTCCTCCGGGATCTACGACCATGACGCCATCTTGGATGGTATCAACAATGGTTTTCCAGTATTTTGAAATATCCATAAGTCTTATCCTATGTTAACCAAGGTTAAAAAAGTTAACAAATGTAAATATAAAACACTTCCCTGGAAATTCAAGCACTCGGATCAAAATTGAATTTTATAATTATTTCAGTCTGTAAAAAAATTTTACCGCACCTGGTATAGACATTGCTAATGCATGGCTCAAAAGGATCGATAGCATGGCAAAAGTACTCCATATCCTAAAATCCAAACCTGATGAATATGTTGCCGAACTCATCCAAGCCACGGCGAATGAGGATGACATTGCTGTTGTCAGTCTCTATGAGGACGAAATCTCAGGATCTCGCGTAGATTGGTCACGACTCGTAAAAGACATCTATGGATATGATCGCGTGATCTGTTGGTGGTAGCCACTGTGAAACCAAACAATACTCTCGGGATCGTCGTCAATTCCAACAGGTATTTTAACCATGTGACCCACCTGGCGGATGCAGCCCTTCAGGATCAAAAAGATGTCCGGGTACACCTGATGGGTCCCGGATGGGCCTACATCCAAACAAAAGACTGCAAACGTTTATCTAAAACTGTCTGCATGACCTTGTGTATGACCAGCGCCCGGCGATTTGCCCAAGGTAAATTGGAGAAATTGGATAATATCATTACCTTGGTCAACCCGGATGAACTATCCAAAATCCTAGGAGACTGTTCGCGATACGTGGTTTTTTAACATATAGAAATGCAACATTTGTTAACAACACAAAGCTAACATTTGCTAACACATGTACTTTTCTAATAAAAATAAAAATTAGGCCTTCGATTAATTATTATATAATTACAGATGGTTAAAAATGAAATCGTTTTTTGAAATCACATGGCATAAAGGTTGCTAAACTTATAGCTTAAAATTTATCAGCGATCCAAGCAAATTTATTAAGCCACAATCAGGAGGAAACAATGAAGAAAAAAATCGTTTCAATCGCAATTGCCGCCTTGTTGACATTCTGTTTTGTCGGAATAAGCTTTGCCTTGGAGCAAGGCAACAAACGCAAAGGCAAATATACCTATCGCAAAGTTTATAAATCCTGCTTTCAGCGCGGTGATGTTGAATCTCAAAAACCGCCGGTTAATCCAGATGCTCACACCCAGGCAGAGTGGGAAACACTGTTTACTAATAGAGCTTTTGACGAATTCGGATGTGAAGAAGAGTGGAATGCTTTGGAAGAAAAAGACCTGACAGACATTTATACCTATCTCTATTCACATGCGTCTGACTCACCGACACCGGCTAAATGTAAATAACATTGCTTCAGCAATTTCTAGCTAGTCTTGTTTAAGAAAGGAATTAAAAAATGAGTTATAAATCAAAATTCAGACTGTCAGCCGGATTAATCCTGGCGCTTTTGGTATCCCTGGTCGGTTTCGCACATGGCGCTCTGGCATCAGACACCACCCAAACGCCTGAATGGTTTTATCACGACATCGTTGATGTCGATTTCGTCATGCAGCACATTAAAGTGCCCATGCCTGAAAATGTTAAGTTAATTGATGCACGTCCGTTCAAGCCCAAATACATTAAAGGCCATATCCCCATGGCGGTCAGTATTCCCAATACCAAATTCGACAAAATGACCGACCAGTTGCCCCAAGATAAAAATGCACTTTTGATTTACTATTGTGGCGGACTCAAATGCAAACTCAGCCACAAATCTGCAAAAAAAGCAGAGGCCTTGGGCTACACCAATGTGAAAGTCTTTGCTAAGGGATATCCGGCCTATATGAAGGTAGCCGGCAATTATTCTGAAGTAAGTGTTGAATGGGTTAAAAAGCAGTTGGATAGCAATACCGATATGGCTCTCATTGACTCCCGCCCCAAGCGCAAGAAATATGATAAAGGCCATATTCCTTCAGCCATTAGCCTGCCGGACATGTACTTTGACAAACAAAAAGATCAACTGCCAGTGGATAAGGATAAACTGCTGGTTTTTTACTGTGGCGGTTTCAAATGTAAATTGAGTCATAAATCCGCTAAAAAAGCCATTGCCATGGGTTACACAAACGTTAAAGTATTCTCGGCTGGATATCCGGCCTATAAAGCTGCCCATGGTGGTGCCGCATCCACCAAGACAACTGCAGCCAAAGTCAAAACCGGTGCGGAAGAAGGCAGCATCGATATCGATTATTTTAAGACAGCGGTTAACGGTAACCCTGGCTCGCTGCATCTCATCGATGTTCGCGATGCAGATGAGTATGCCACGGGTAGCCTGAAAACTGCGGTAAATATCCCCGTGGATGATCTGGAATCAAAAATCGCCAGCCTCCCGGCAGATAAACCCATCGTATTTATTTGCGGTACCGGTGCCCGCAGCGGCGAATCATTCTACATGGTCCAGGACCTGAGACCTGAAATGAAGAATGTTTATTATCTGGATGCCGAAATGACAATTAAGCAGGACGGCTCCTTCACGGTAACCAAACCAGCATCATAGACCAGGAATTGGTGATATGTTGAAATCATTTAAAATTGTATTGGGTTGCCTGCTGCTGGCCGTGGCAGCAGGCGCCTTTGCCGCTCAGAGCACGGATCCTGAAGCGCCAGGGCGCACCATGGCAAAACAAGCGACCCAATCCGACCAGCTTTGGATTACCGCCGATCACTCACAGCACGAGGCCTTGAAAAAGCAGTTTACAAGCGGGGCTGAGGTGACGGCTACCTGTATTTCCTGTCATACAGAGGCTGAAAAACAATTGCACCAAACGATCCACTGGACCTGGAACGCTGGACCGAATGAAAATGGGGTCCCCATGGGCAAATCGGCATATTCCCTCAACAATTTCTGCATCTCGGCCAACAACCAGCAGGACAAGGGTTGTCTATCCTGTCATCCCGGGTGGGGCAAAAAAACCGAATCCACCAATTGCCTGGTTTGCCATGGCAGCAAAGAAATAAATTGGGAAGAGTCGTTTGAAGATCTTAATGCTTTTAGGGCAGACGCTGCAGAAGATCCGGAGTTAAAAGGATTGGCCGATGAAATTCAATCCGAAATTCAACTGGCTGTTCAGAGCGTTTCCCGACCGTCGCGACAAAATTGCGGTTCCTGTCATTTTTACGGTGGTGGCGGTGACGGTGTCAAACATGGCGATCTGGATTCATCCATGTTTAAACCCAACAAAGCCCTGGATGTTCATATGGGTATCGATGGTCAGAATTTTGATTGTGTGCGTTGCCACACCACCAACCAACACAATATTGCTGGCCGAATATATACCACTCCGGCCTATACGGATCGTAAAAGCCTCATAGAAGACGACCTAACATCTAAGATTACATGTGAATCTTGCCATAGCAGCACACCCCATAAAAGTGGCTCCAAAGCCAACGACCATACGGATAAGGTTGCTTGTCAAAGTTGCCACATCCCAACCTTTGCACGGGTTAATCCCACCAAAATGTCATGGGACTGGTCCACTTCAGGAAAAAAGAAGGACGGCAAGCCGTATAAAACCAAGGGTGCTTTTGGAAAACATGATTACCTTTCCATTAAAGGCAGCATGAAATGGGAGAAAAATCTACAGCCTGAGTATTTCTGGTTCAATGGTTCTGTTAAATCACTTACGGCAGCCGATCCCATTGATCCTTCTGGTGTAGTGGCTTTAAGCCATCCAGTAGGTGATGCCGAAGATGCCAACTCACGTATCTATCCATTCAAGGTACACCGCGGTGTTCAGCCATATGACAAGATCCATAAAACCCTGCTAACACCCATGTTGTCTGGGCCCAAGGGCTATTGGAGTACCCTGGACTGGCAGATTGCTCTTGAAAGTGGTGCCAAGTCTCTGGATCTGCCCTTCTCAGGCGAATTCGACTTTGTGGAAACCACCTATGTATATCCGACAACCCACATGGTGGCGCCCAAAGACAATGTGGTGGCCTGCACGGAATGTCACATCAAAAACGAGAGCCGCCTGGCCAACCTGGCTGGATTTTATATGCCGGGGCGGGATGATGCCGGTTTGATCGACACTTTGGGAGGGATCATAGTGCTGGGAGCGCTAGTGGGTGTCAGCCTACACGGTATCGGACGGATATTCACAAACGGAAACAAAAAAAAATAGGGAATACACCATCATGCAAAGCAAGATGACGAACATTTATCTCTATACACGTTATGAACGCTTCTGGCATTGGCTGCAAATGGCCTTGATTATGATCCTGCTAATAACCGGGTTTGAAGTCCACGGCGCCTTTAAATGGCTAGGATTCGAAACAGCAGTGAAGGTGCACAACTTTGCCGGTATCACCTGGCTGATCGCCTTTGCATTTTTCGTCTTCTGGGTATTTACAACCGGCGAATGGAAACAATACATCCCCACCACCAAAAAAATGTTTGAGGTGATCCGCTACTATGCCTATGGTATTTTCCGCGGTGAATCCCACCCCTTTCCAAAACGTAAGGAAGCCAAGCACAATCCTTTGCAGCGTTTGGTCTATCTAAACCTGGCGGCATTTCTCCTGCCGGTACAAATGATCACGGGTTTTCTGTACTGGGGATATAATTCCTGGGCAGACTGGGGCATTCCCGGCTTTACTCTGGCGGTGGTGGCCTGGATCCACATGGCCGGTGCCTTTGCCATCTTTACCTTCATCATCGTTCATGTCTATATGACCACCACAGGCCATTCCCTGTTAGCCCATATTAAAGCTATGATAACTGGTTGGGAAAATGTGGATGAAAGTGAAAAAATAGAAGACTGGGAAAAAGCCGAATACAAGGCCAAGGCTTAGTCATTGAGATTCCCACAGGGTACTGCAGTTTTATGGTTATCAAGATCAGTCGAAGAAACATCAAGGTCGCTATAAGACTTATGGTAGGTTTCAACAACTTTAGTTTTGATTATAATTCATTATGCTTTGCTTGTTAACGCATCTTCTTGGAACGCTGGAGTATTTATATTTCCGATTTGATGGTCACATTATTCATAACGGCTTGGATAATATAGCTTTAAGTTAAAAAGCATGGAGATTGAATAATTGGTCGGAAATTTTGCTGAAAAATTGTTTTTGGGACAGCAGAGTGGCTATAAGCGTCTCAACTGTGCGCAAGCGGTTGCTGAAGCCTTTCGGCAAGAATATGATTTTTTAACCGCAGACACGGTCAAGAACTTCAAGAAAATGGGTCATGGCAAAGCACCTAATGGAGAGTGCGGTATGCTTTTCGCCGCCAAGTACATATTTGATAAAAACGGCCGCCCAGACAAGGCTCAAGAGTTTGAAAAGCATTTCCGCGAGTTTGCCGGTGCGACAAAATGCAAGGAGCTAATCAAGAAAAAGATCCCCTTTTGCGCTCAATGCATTAATCGAACAGCTACGTTCATCGACCAGAATTAAGATTAGCTTATGTGAACAGACAGATTTTACAATCTTTTGCGTATGTAAGAAATTCCTCTGCCGTCCAGACAATAACACCATCTATTAACTTATCTTCATCAATTTCCATCATATCAACTGTCATTTTACAAGCGATCAGCTCAACACCTTCAATCTGGGCCATCTCTTGGAGATCAGCCAAACTCGGAATGTTGGCTTTCTCAATTTTCTTTTTCATCATTCCGGTAGCGATGGATGTCATCCCTGGAATAGAACCCATAGCACCAGGCGGAAAAAACTTAGCCCTGTCTGTGCCTCCTTCAAGGACCAGATTCATCCCCATGAAAGAATAGAATATTTTACTCTCCATACCCTGTCTGGCTGCGTTGATGCCAAGAACCAACGAAGGATATGCCCCATCGATTGTATCCTTGACGCAGATGAATGCGGCTTTTTCTAGTTCCATAATCGTTTTCACCTCCTACAGTCCACTGAATTCCCATTTTCAATTGTTGCGGTTATTCAGTTAGATTGATTGTTTATTCGATATTGTAACTTAAAGAAAAAAGCCTACATATTTTGGTGTGGCAATTTTCGATTTTAGATTTTTTTACAAATTGATGCACTTGTGCCCTATGAAAAAATATCGAGATTTTGCTTTATGTATCATTGCAGGATACGCATGATATTTTCTTGAGCTTATAGATATTCGTCTACAAACTTTCGGGGCTTTACAATTTTGATACCTTGAAAATCATTTATATTTAATAAATGCTTGTCTCCACTGATAATCAGTTCGGCTTTACCCGCAACTGCACATGCAAGAAATTTATCATCATCAGGGTCGACACAAACTGGTTGCGGCAAACGAGGGACTGAAATCGATATCGCATTTTTTGTAAAAGATTTGAGGATAGGTGTGATTTCAATTTCAGGATATTGGTGCGAAAGTTCCTCACCGGCGCGCTGATATTCATGCAAAATTTCAGATGATATTAATATCTGAATTCGTTTATCGACCCAGGCCTCAAGAATCTCGTAAGGAGGCCCAATGAAGAATACTCCCGATATAAAGACATTGGTATCGAGAACGATTCTCAATTCTTTCCCCGACTCTTAGCAACGGCCTTTTTAATATCTGAACGTTTCAAACCCACTTTTCTCGCTTGCCGTCGTGCGTATTTCAATAAATACTCAAATTCGTCTACTGGCGGTGGTGAAATGGTCTTTAAAATCACCGTATCCTTATCTCCAACAACGACAAATTGAGCACCGGCTTTGAGCTTCAATTGGTTCCTGATATCTTCCGGGATAACAACCTGCCCTTTTGAAGACATTTTTGTCGTTCCTATTCTTGGCATCATC
>Ga0180435_10007894_pt1 | contig 10075 bp, 11 predicted proteins | sample SS_ome_3_FD_132467 | JGI IMG/M metagenome (GOLD analysis project Ga0180435, IMG submission 132467) | Hypersaline lake sediment archaeal communities from the Salton Sea, California, USA - SS_3_S_1 metaG | ecosystem: Environmental > Aquatic > Non-marine Saline and Alkaline > Hypersaline >... | reverse complement strand
GGTCGACGTCGGCCATCAATGGGTCGGCCCAGAACGGCAGCATGTGGGGCATCGTCGTCTTCAGCATCGTGAAGATCAGGAAGAAGGCAGTGGTGAGGAAAACCGCGAGCAGCGCGTGCGAGAGCCGGCGGACGAGATCCTCGCGCGGCACGAACAGCAAGATGGCGGCCAATCCGGGCAGCGCCCATCCGCCGACGGTGTAGAAGACCGACAAAGAGGCTGGAAGCTTGGCGGCGATCTCGGCAATCAGGACTACGGGGTTATCGCGGAACACCGCGATGACGGCGGCGCCGGCTGCGAGGTAGAACATGGTGATGCGAAACAACAAGACCATTGCAAACCACTCGATTTTGCTTTTCTTTTGTGGGGACTTTTCGCCCCGTCAGGGGTGTTTTGCACAATGAATGTGACCACAATTGGGCTGCGGCGGGGCCGACCCGCACCGGACCGGCCCATGACGAACAAGTGAATATCGCCAAATGGAAAAGATCCTTCTGACGCGCGCGGGACATACCGCGCTGAACGACGAATTGAAGACCCTCAAGACGGTCGAGCGCCCGGCGGTGATCGCGGCGATCGCCGAGGCGCGCGAACATGGCGATCTGTCGGAAAACGCCGAATACCACGCCGCGCGCGAGAAGCAGAGCTTCATCGAGGGCCGGGTGAAGGAACTCGAGGGCATCCTTGCGCTGGCCGAGGTGATCGACCCGGCGAAGCTGAACGGCACGGTAAAATTCGGTGCGACGGTCAAGCTCGTCGACGAGGACACCGACGAGGAAAAGACCTTTCAGATCGTGGGCGAGCCCGAGGCCGATCTCGAAAAGGGCAAGCTCAACATCAAATCCCCCCTTGCGCGCGCGCTGATCGGCAAGGAAGAGGGGGACAGCGTCGAGGTGAATACGCCGGGCGGGGAAAAGGGCTACGAGATCCTCGAGATCGCGTTCGTCTGAGGCGACAGGGCCGGAAGTGGCGATGACTGACGAGAAACAAGGCGAACAACTGGACCTCGGGGTGTTCACCCGCAGTCCATCGCGCATGCTTGGAGCCTCCGAGATCATCGCGCTGGTGCTGTCGGGGCTCTGGCTGGTGGCCTGCCTCGTCTATTTCGTCGTGCTCGGCGGTGGCAGCCCGGATGCCCCGGATGCGCTGCGCTTCATCATGGTGCTGATCGCCGTGGCGCTGCCGGTGGCGGTGATCTGGCTCGCGGCCTCGGCGGCCCGCTCGGCGCGGGTGATGCGCGAAGAAAGCCGGCGGGTGCAAAGCTCGCTCAACGCCATGCGCAAGAGCTTCGCCGAGGCACAGCACGCCCATGTGCTGGGCCCGCGGCCGATGGACCTGACCCGCAAGCTCGAGGAGATCGCCGAGAAGCAGCGCCAGACCGAGAACACGCTGGCCACGTTCGTGTCGTCGCGGCCGCGCTTGGAGAACCGTCTCGCGCCGCCGCAACCGCGGGTGATCGGCGGCTCGCCACCGCAGGTGGAAACGGATACTGGCCAGGCGAGCCTTGCGCTCGGCACGCCGCCCGAGGCGCTGGCGCCACCGGTCGAGCCGGAAGACCTGATCCGCGCGATCAACTTCCCGGAGAACGCCGAGGACGAGGAAGGCTTTGCCGCGTTGCGCCGGGCACTTGCCGACCGCAAGGTCGCCTCGCTGATCCAGGCCGCGCAGGACGTGCTGACGCTGCTGAGCCAGGACGGGATCTACATGGACGATCTGCGGCCCGACCGGGCCCGGCCCGAGGTCTGGCGCCGGTTTGCCCAGGGCGAACGCGGCCGAGTGATCTCGGCGCTCGGGGCGATCCGGGATCGCTCGTCGCTGGCATTGTCGGCCGGGCGGATGCGGCAGGATCCGATCTTCCGCGACGCTGTCCACCATTTCCTGCGGCGCTTCGACGAGGTGCTCTCGACCGTCGAGCCCAACCTGTCGGACGAACAGCTCGATCTGTTCGGGGCAACGCGCACGGCGCGCGCCTTCATGTTGCTTGGCCGCGTGACACACACGTTCGATTGAGCACCGGCCCTAGCGGACGAGTTGCCCGATCACCCGTACGAAAGCTTGCGGCACGTCCTGGATGGTGTAGCCGATCGGGTTCTGGGTCACGGCATAGGCCGTCAGGCCGCCCCCGATCAGCAGCATGATCGCCGCGATCCGGGGTGCGCGCCCTTCCGAATAGGCCGACACGATCGAGGGAATCGTGAAGACCAATATGATCAGGCCGATCACGAGGTAGGTGTCGTAGGTCATGCTGGGCCGCCTTCCCGAGGGCTACGGGCCCATTATTCGGGGTCGGTGGCGAAAATCAACCGTTCGGCACAGGGGGCAACGCGCAGGATGTTGGTGGTGCCGGGCACGTTGAACGGCACGCCGGCGGTGACGACGATCTGATCTTCCTCGCCCACCACGCCCGAGGCGCGGGCGGCACGGGCGGCGGAAACGACCGCCATCTTGAACCGGTCCACGTCGCTGTCGGCCTTGTGGCTGGAGATGCCCCAGCTGAGGCAAAGCCGGCGCGCCGTGCCCTCGAGCGGCGTGAGCGCGAGGATCGGCACGCGCGGACGTTCGCGCGCGGTGAGCAGCGCCGTGGTGCCCGACTGGGTGAAACAGCAGATCGCCTTGATGTCGGTCGCTTCCGCGATTTCGCGGGCCGCCGAGACGATGCCGTCGGCCACGGTGCGTCGTTCGATCAGCCGGCTGGCCTCGATCACCCGGCGATAGGTCGGGTCGCTTTCGACCTCGGCGGCGACGTTGTCCATCGTCATCACCGCCTCGATCGGGTAGCTGCCGGCGGCGCTTTCGGCCGAGAGCATCACCGCGTCGGTGCCCTCGTAGATCGCGGCGGCGACGTCGGAAACCTCGGCGCGCGTCGGCACCGGGCTCTCGATCATGCTCTCCAGCATCTGGGTGGCGACGATCACCGGTTTCGCGGCGGCGCGGCAGGCGTGGACAAGCCGCTTCTGGATCGGCGGCACGTTCTGCACCGGCAGTTCCACCCCGAGGTCGCCGCGCGCGATCATGATGCCGTCCGACACCGCGAGGATCGCGTCGAAATCCTTCACCGCCGAGGGCTTCTCGATCTTCGACAGCACCGCGGCCCGGCCATTGGCGAGCCGCCGGGCCTCCTCGACGTCGGCGGCACGCTGCACGAACGACAGCGCCAGCCAGTCGACGCCAAGCTCGCAGGCGAACTCGAGATCCTTGCGGTCTTTCTCGGTGAGCGCGGCCAGCGGCAGCACCACCTCGGGCACGTTCACGCCCTTGCGGTCGGAAATCTCGCCGCCGACCTCGACCTCGCAGTTCGCGTAGTCGGTACCGAACTCCTTGACCCGCACCCGGATCTTGCCGTCGTTGACCAGCAGGTGCGTGCCCTCTTCCAGGGCCTCGAAGATTTCCTTGTGCGGCAGTTGCACACGCGTCGCGTCACCCGGCGTGTCGTCGAGATCGAAGCGGAACTCCTGCCCCTCTTCGAGGTGAACGGGCCCGTTGGCAAAGACGCCGCAGCGCAGCTTGGGCCCCTGCAGGTCGGCCAACACGGCAATTGGGCGGCCGAGATCGCTTTCGACCTGGCGGATCATCTCGTGGCGGGCGCGGTGTTCGTCATGGGTGCCGTGCGACATGTTGATGCGGAATACATCGGCGCCGGTCTCGAACAGTTTGCGGATGGTGTTGTAGTCGTTGGACGCGGGGCCGAGTGTGGCCACGATCTTCACATTGCGGCGGCGTTGCATGCCTTATCCTTCGTCTCTGCGCCGTGTTTGCGGTAACGGCGTTTGCGCGCTCTATGCCCGAAATCGGCACCACCCGCAACTGGCCCTTTCGGCGCAGGCAACAGTGGCGACATTGTCGCGCGGTCTGGAGCGGAAAACCGGTTCCCACTGCCCGGAATGCGCTTTAGAACGCTGTGGACCAAACAGATGACGGTTTCATGACTCACCTGCCTTTTCACGTGATCGGCGAGGCTCGGGATTCGCGCTGGCTGATCACTTGCGACCACGCCTCGAACGCCGTGCCACCGGAGGTGAACGGCGGAAGCCTCGGGCTGTCGGACGCCGACATGGCGCGTCACATCGCCTGGGATCCGGGTGCGGCCGGCGTGTCGATCGGGCTCGGAGAACTCCTGGGCGCGCCGGTGATCATGTCGAACTTCTCGCGGCTGGTGATCGACCCGAACCGGGGCGAGGACGACCCGACGGTTTTGATGAAGCTCTACGACGGCACGATCGTCCCTGCGAACCGGCATGTCGATGCGGCCGAACGCGAGCGCCGGCTTAACGCCTACTATCGCCCCTATCACGGGGCGGTGGCGCGAATGGCGGCGCGGCGCGAAGACACCGTCTACGTGGCGATCCATTCCTTCACCCAACAGCTGCGCGGCCGCGAACCGCGGCCGTGGCACATCGGGGTGCTCTACGGCAAGGACGACCGTTTCGCGATCCCGCTTCTGCGCCGGCTGCACGACGAACCCGACCTCTGCGTCGGCGAGAACGAACCCTACGGCGGCCACCTCGACGGCGACAGCGTCGACCGGCACGCGATCCAGCCGCGCCGGGTCAACGTGCTGATCGAGTTGCGCAACGACCTGATCCGCACCGATGCGCAGCAATGGGCCTGGGCCGAGCGGCTCGCACCGATCCTTGAAGAAGTGCTCGACTCCGCCCAGCTTTGACAAAACGGAGGACCGCGCATGGATATCGACGAACAGACCCGGATTGAGCTTGAGGCGGCGGCGTTTCGCCGGCTGCAGAAGCACCTGATGGAAGACCGCCCGGACGTGCAGAACATCGATCTGATGAACCTCGCGGGGTTCTGCCGCAACTGCCTCAGCCGCTGGTACCAGGAAGCGGCGAATGAGCGTGGCATCGAGATGTCGAAAGACGAGGGCCGCGCGGCGTTCTACGGTATGCCCTACGACGAATGGCGCGCAGCGAACCAGACCGAGGCCAGCCCGGAGAAACAGGCGGCCTTCGAAGTGGCGTTCAAAGAGAACGTGCTGGGCGAGAAAGGCTGAGGCCGCTCATCCGCGCCGCGCGCGTCTTCGCCTCGGCGCGGAGAGCCGCCGTTCTAGTCCCCGCTCGCCAGTGCCTTGGCCTGCGCGACCCAGCCATCGCGGCTCACCCGGCCCTTGAAGCCCTCGAGATTGGCGTCGACCCAGGCGATCTCGTCGTCGCTCCAGGCGGCGATCTGGTCGAAGTGGTAGAAACCGAGCGCATTGCAGAGCTTTTCGAGCTTCGGCCCGATCCCCTTGATCCGTTTCAGATCGTCGGGTTTGCCGGCCCGGGGGCCGTCCAGCATGGCCGGCTTGCGGCCCGCGCCCGAAGGCTCTGGGTGCACCGGGTGGCGGCCGTGATCGAGCTCCACCGCCTCGGCGACCGCCACCGCCTCGGCGGCGGCTTCCATCGCGGCATGTTCGGCGGCCTGGGCCTCGGCGCGCGCGGCGGCAAGCTGGGTTTCCAGCTCGCCGATCCGATCGGTCTTTGCCTTGATCTCGTCACGGCAGGCGCTCAGGTCGGTGCCGCAGTCTTCGGCCCGTGCCGTCGCCGAGCCGCTGCGCCGGCCCCAGATGATCCAGCCCACGAAGACCCCGAGAAGGGCGGCGAGGATGATCAGCAGCACCATTTCGCTGATCAGGAAACCCCAGTTTTCGAACATGCGATGTCCTCCTTGCTTCGCGCCCGGATCACTCGGGCCATTCGAACGAGATGCGCCGGTTTTTCGCGCGCCCGTCCTCGGTGTCGTTTTCGGCGACAGGTTCGGTCTCGCCGTACCCCACCGGCATCATCCGTGCGCCATCGACGCCGCGCGACTTGAGCGCATCACGCACCGCCTTCGCGCGGGCGACAGACAGGCTGTAGTTCGCCGCGTCGTTGCCTTCGGCATCGGTGTGCCCGCCGATGGTGACGCGGGCGCCGGGGGCCTGGGTGCAATGGTGCACGATCCCGGCGATGTCGTTGATCGTGGCGAGCGAGACCGGATCAAGCTCCGCCGACCCGGTGACGAAGCGGATCGGGGCGGCCGCAACGGTGGCGCGGGCGGCGGCATTGCAGGCGCGGCCGGTCGGGTCGAATTCGGGCCGGTTCATCCAGACACCGCCGGCGGCGAATTGCGGGCGCCCGGTGGCCGCGTTGCGGCGTTCGGCCCCGTCTTGCGGCGGGTCTGGCACCTGGATGGAGAGCATGACGCCCGGGCCGAGCGCGGCGGAAAGCGCCTGTTCGACCGCGCCGGGATCGAGACCGGGCATGGGCTCTGCCGTCACCCGGGTATCGGCGTTGGTGACGTGCATCTCGACCCGGTCGAGGCTGGACAGCTGTGCGCCAAGGCCGGCGAGGGTGCCCTCCAGCCCGTCAACCGTGGCATAGGTGGTGCCGGTTTCCCCGGAAAGCGTTTCGACCCCGAGCGCCGATGCGACCCCGCCACGCCCGAGCGCGTCCGGCAGCGTGCCGTCGAGACGGAACCCGCTGGCCGCATCATACCCGAGGCGGAAATCGACGATCCCCGGATCGAGGATCTCGAGCGCGACGATGGTGTCGGCCCCGTCGAGCGCCGACAGCGCGGCGCGCGCGGTCTCGTCTTCCATCGGGGTGGCGGCGGTGCCGGCGAGGGTAAGGGTGGTTCCGGTCAGGGTCACGCTGCCGTCCTGCAACGCGCCGAGCGCCGTGAAGCCCGCGTCGATCATGGTCGGCCAGCCCTCCGGTGCGCCGTGGGCGAGGGGCAGGCCGGCAAGCGCTGGGTGACGGTCGGCCAGGGCGTCGCGCAGGGCGGCGGTCGGGGCATAGCCCGTCGTGGCATAGCTGCCGTCCGCGCCCTTGGCAATCGCGGTTTCAAAGGGGGCGATCGCGGGCAAGACGGCGACATCCGCCGCATTCACCACGCGTCGGCCCGGTACGGCCTCGAGGCCGGCGAGAATTGCCGAAAGCTCGGCCTCGGTGTCGGCGGTGCCGGTGAGGGTGATATCGCGCCCGGAGACCGTGGCGGTCATCGGGTGCATGGTCGCGCCCACAACGGCCGCAGCTTCGCCGGCGATCTTCGTTTGCATCGTGACCGCGTGTGACTGTGCGCCCCAGTAGCCAAGCCCGGCCACTCCGACGACGAAAACCAATGCGCCCAGACCTTTGCCCATCATGCCCCCCTGCCGGAAACGGAACGCTCCACAGGAGGCCCCAGCGCCGCATTGGGTGCAAGCGAGAAAGCTGTCCGACACCTCTCGGGGGCCGGAATCGGGGCAATGGGCCGCAGGTTCGGCGGGGTCAGATCGCCGATTTCAGGCTTTCGTCGAGGTAGATCTCGCGCAGGCGCTTGGCCACGGGCCCGGGCGTGCCGTCGCCGAGGGCGACGCCGTCGATCTCGATCACCGGGGTGACGAAGGTCGAGGCCGAGGTCACGAAGGCTTCGTCGGCGGCCTGGGCCTCCTCGATCGTGAAGCTGCGCTCCTCGATCTCCATCTGCGCCTCGGCGGCGTAGCGCAGCACCGAGGCGCGGGTGATCCCGTGCAGGATGTCGTGGGACAGCTCGCGGGTGATGATCTTACCGTCCTTGATGATATAGGCGTTGTTCGAGGTGCCCTCGGTGACCTCGCCATCCTCGACGAACCAGGCATCATCCGCGCCAGCCGCCTTCGCCGCCATCTTGCCCATCGAGGGGTAGAGCAGCTGCACCGTCTTGATGTCGCGCCGGGCCCAGCGTTGGTCCGGCACCGAGATGATCTTGATCCCGTTCTTGGCGGCCGGGCTCTCGATCAGGTTGGGCATGTCGACGGTGAACAGCACCACGGTGCCCGGTGTCTCCTCCGGGTCCGGGAACACGAAATCGCGTTTGCCGGGATTGCCACGGGTGACCTGCAGATAAACGAGCCCCTCGTCGATCTGGTTGCGGGCGACGAGTTCGCGGTGGACGACCAGGAGGTCTTTGTGGCTGATCGGCTGCGCCATGTCGAGTTCGGCGAGCGACCGGGCGAGCCGCGCGGCATGGCCCTCGAAATCGATGAGCTTGCCGCCCAGAACCGTTGTCACCTCGTAGACCCCGTCGGCCATCAGGAAACCGCGGTCGAAGACCGAGATCTTGGCGTCCTCTTCGGGCAGGTACTCCCCGTTCACGTAGACAATCCGGCTCATGCCCGTCTCCTCCAATGCGCCCTCAGGCTTCGTCTTCTTCCACGATCCACGGCTCGGCGCGACCGGCCGTTTCCCATTCCGCCCAGGCGGGCAACGCCTTCATGGCGGCCGTATATCGGGCCACCGCTTCATGCGTGCTGAGGGCGTAGATGTCCAGCCGGTTCACCACCGGGGCGAACATCGCGTCGGCGTTGGTGAAGTCGCCGAACAGGAAGGGGCCGCCGGAGGCCGCGAGGGCCTCGGCCCAGAGCGTCTCGATCCGGGCGACGTCGCGGTGCACGGCGCCCGACACCCCGATCGCCCCGACCGCGCGGGCCATGTTCATCGGGCATTCCGAACGCAGCGCGCCGAAGCCGCCGTGCATTTCGCTCGCCATCGCCCGGGCGCGGGCCCGCGCGGCGATGTCATCGGGCCAGAGCCCGGCTTCGGGGAACCGTTCGGCGAGATATTCCAGGATCGCCAGCGATTCCCAGATAACGAGGTCGCCATCCACCAGCACCGGCACCTTGCCCGCCGGCGCCGCCGCCTTGATCGCCGGGTTGCCGGCGGCAAAGTCGAACGGGATCAGCTCTTCCTCGAAGTTGATCCGATTCACCCGCATCGCGAGCCACGGCCGGAACGACCACGAGGAATACTTCTTGTTGCCGATGATCAGCTTCATCTCTCACCCCCAGAGTGCGGCCTCGGACGGATGCACGCCGGCCGCGTCGAACGTCAACGGATGTGCGCGATCCTTGGCGAGCAGCAGGGGGCCGTCAAGGTCGGTCACCAGCGCGCCCTGCGCCACCAGCACGGCCGGGGCCATGGCGAGCGACGAGCCGACCATGCAGCCGACCATGATGCCGTAACCTTCGGCGCGCGCCGCTGCGCGCAACGCGAGCGCCTCGGTCAGCCCGCCCGTCTTGTCGAGCTTGATGTTCACCACGTCATACTTGCCCTTGAGGCCGGGCAGGCTGGCGCGGTCATGGCAGCTTTCATCGGCGCAGACCGGCAGGGGGCGGTCGATCTCGGCGAGCATGTCGTCGGCCCCGGCGGGCAGCGGCTGCTCGACGAGTTCGACGCCCAGCCGCAGGAGATGGGGCGCGAGATCGGTATAGACCTCCGCCGACCAGCCCTCGTTGGCGTCGATGATGATGCGGGCCTTCGGTGCACCCTGCCGGACGGCCTCCAATCTTGGCATGTCGTCGGGCGTGCCGAGCTTGACCTTGAGCAGCGGGCGGTGGGCGTTCTCCGCGGCCTTCGCGCGCATGACCTCCGGGTCCGCGAGGCTCAGCGTGTAGGCGGTGATCTCCGGCCCGGGCGCGGGCAGGCCCGCAAGCTGCCAGACACGCTTGCCCGCACGCTTGGCCTCCCAGTCCCACATCGCGCAATCGACGGCATTTCGCGCGGCGCCGGCGGGCAGGAGATCCTGCAACCCGGCCCGGGTGAATGTGCCCGGCAGCCCCTCGATCTCGGCGGTGACGCTGGCAAGCGTTTCACCGTAGCGGGCATAGGGCACGCATTCGCCCCAGCCGGTGATGCCGCCATCGTCCACCCGGACCGTCAGCACCTGCGCCTCGGTGCGCGAGCCGCGCGAGATGGTGAAGACCTCGGCAAGCGGGAAGGTGTCGGCGGTGACGGTGCGTTTCATGCAGATCTCCCGGGTGTGCCTCATCGCGTCCGCTGGACGCTCTTCGGCGGCGATGAGCGTCCAGCGGATGCGAAGAGCCTTAGCCCAATGCCGCCAGCGCATCCACCAGCTTGCCGGCGCCGTAGCGGAACGGGTCTGTGGTGGGCAGGCCCATGCGCGCCTCGGTCTCGGAAATGTAGACGGCCGCGTCATCTTCGCTCATGTGCTGGGTGTTGACCGAGATCGCGACCACCTGGCAGGCCGGGTTGGCCACCTTCGCCATCGCGAGCGCGGTGTCACGCAGGGTTTCAAGCGAGGGCAGGCTGTATCCCGGCAGGCCGCGCATATGCTCACGGGTGGG
>Ga0180435_10007893_pt1 | contig 10077 bp, 4 predicted proteins | sample SS_ome_3_FD_132467 | JGI IMG/M metagenome (GOLD analysis project Ga0180435, IMG submission 132467) | Hypersaline lake sediment archaeal communities from the Salton Sea, California, USA - SS_3_S_1 metaG | ecosystem: Environmental > Aquatic > Non-marine Saline and Alkaline > Hypersaline > Sediment... | reverse complement strand
TTGCTCGCATCAGCCGCCGTTGCCCAGGGGCCGATGGGGGGTCTTGGAATGGGTGGTGGCATGGGCAAGAGCGCAGGGAAGCCGGGAGGCCCCGACTTCTGGCGCGGTCTCGACTACACGCCCGTGATCGGAGCGTGGGCCGAGTACCAGATGACGGCAGGCGACGGAGAGCCCACGACGATGAAGGTCTCCATCGTCGGCAGGGAGGGCGAGAGCTACTGGTACGAGAGCGTCATGAGCAACCACGAGGGCGAGCGCGTTGTCACGAAGGTCCTCGCGTCCGGCAATCCGAGCGACGAGGGAACGCTCGAGCGGATGATCCTCAAGTCGGGCGACGACCCTGCCATGGAAATGCCGCTCCAGATGATGGGGATGCGTATGGAGGGCATGGGGATGGGTGACGCGCCCGAGCCGGAGGGCGAGCCGAACGAGATGGCCGCTCCCTCGCAGGTCGACATGGGCGTCGAGTCGGTCACCGTTCCTGCGGGGACGTTCACGGCTCAGCACTGGAAGTTCGGTGACGGCGAGGACGCGTACGACATGTGGATCAGCAAGGGCGTGGGTCCCTACGGCGTCGTGAAGGGCCTCTCACCGGAGACCGAGATGGTCCTCGTGGCCTACGGGGACGGAGCGACATCGCTCATTACGGAGGAGCCCCAGGCCTTCCCGATGCCCGGGTTCGGCGGCATGCCGATGGGTGAGTAGCCGGGATACGGGCTCTGCGGACCCGCTAGCGCACGGGATGCCCGTAAGGGAGTGATCCCCCAGGCAGGCAGCGGCCTCGGGACTCTCGGTGTCCGGTACTGCGCACATCTGTGATTGCGGGCTGGCCGTCATTCACTTTCTATGGTATCATTGTCGATAGCGGGGCGGCGCCGGTGGGGTGGGGGCCGCCCCGTTCTACGTTGATGGCAGCGTCGAACAGGTCCCCGAGTGAGGGAGGTGTGCCATGCGCGGCCCCGACGGCTTGGCCCCGGTCTCGTGGGCACGCAGCGAGTCTTCTCTACAGAGGCTGCTTGCCGCAGTTGCTCCAGCTCTAGTGCTGTTCCTGCTCTTCGGCTCGGCTCCCGCTTACATGTACGACACCTTCTCCGCAGGGCCCGGCTATCCCAATCGGGTCGACGACCACATCGACTCGCTCTACGTGAGCGACCCTACGGCGCTCGTCGACATCTCGGTCGACTTCTGCTCGACGCCGACGTCGGCCGACAGCTCATACCTCGACGGCTTCGGCGACATCTACGATGTGTTCCGGTTCGTAGATGCCATATCAATGGAGAACGTGACGGTCGCCGACTGCTACACGATCGTGGGCTACCCAAGAGTTAAGCTCATCGAGTGGGAGCGGCCGCTCAAGCCCAACCTCGACGTAAGCTGTTACGCCCTCAAGGCCCGGTCGAGCGGGACCTACGCGTATCCATCCCAAGCCGTGTGGGACCTGAACCCGACGGTCGGCTACACCGGCAGCGGTGTCAACATCGCCATCATCGACAGCGGCGTCGACGACGGGCATCCGGCCCTGACCGGGAAGTTCGTCGCCGGATACGACGTCTTCACGAATCAGGGAGGGCCGGGAGTCAACCCTGACGACGACATGGCGGGCTGGTTCCACGGGACGTTCGTCGCGGGCATCGCCATGGGCAACGACCCTGCGCAACAGTACATGGGTGTTGCCCCCAACGCGGGACTCGTGGACGTCAAGATCTTCAACGCGTCCGGTTCTAGCCCCCCGCGCCAGACGACCCGCGCCATACAGTGGGTGATGCAGAACGCCTCCCAGTACAACATCCAGGTGGCGAATCTGAGCATCGGCGGCTTCCCTCAGGACGGGACCGACATGGTCTCGCGCGCCGCGGACGCGCTCGCGGCATCTGGAGTGGTGGTCGTGGCGTCGGCAGGCAACTACCCTCCGTCGGTCGGCATCTCAGCGCCCGGCGCCGGCAACAACGTGATCGCCGTCGGGGGAGTAGACGACAACGCGACGATACCGAGGGGCGATGACCTGTACGACGCCGCTGCCCGTGTCGGGCCGCGCACGTCACCGCCCCCCACCTTCATGCTTTCGTACAACGACCTCAAGCCCGAGGTCTCGGCGTACATGCGCGACATAACATCGTGTCTCGGGGTACATCCCGGACAGAATGCCGTCGGCTTCTGGCAGCATACCGGTAACGGGACGTCGTGGGCCACCGCGCACGTGTCAGGCGTGGCGGCGTTGATCCTCGAGAAGTACCCGGGTATCACTCCGTCGCAGGTCGAGAACCTAATCGTCACGAACGCAGAGGTGCGAGGCACGCCGACGGTCCCCGGCTTCGATCCGGTCTGGAACTACCAGTACGGGTTCGGCATCGTGTCGGCCGCCGACGCCATCAACGCCGTGCTTCCGGTGGACGTCTCGGTTCAGCCCTGGGTTCCGGGGACGTGGAACAGCAAGAGCATATGGGCGGGCCACTACCCGGTGCAGGTGGGTGACCCGAACACCCTGAACGCGCGCGTCTATTCCAACGGTGGGTTCGCCCCGAGCGTGCAGGTCGACTTCGAGGTGATGATGACCGGGTGGGGCGCGCCGCGTTCACCCGTCGGCAGTACGACTGTCAACGTTCCCGCCGGAGGCAGCGCCGTGGCTACTATACCTTACACGCCGCCCGCAGGCATGGAGGGCCACAGGTGTTTCTGGGTGACGGCGAACTACGCGCCCGACCCCAATCCCGCCAACAATTCCGCGCAGGAGAACATAGACGTCGCCCCGGCCAAGAAGGGCGCGTCGCTGGCGCTCGGCGAGAACGGCAGTGCGGGATACTCCTCGCATCCTGCGAGCGAGGTTGAGCCGGCCGTCGGCTCCAGGCAGGAGCAGCGATACGCGTTCCCGGTGACCATGTGTGTCGAGCCGACCGCGCCGTTCCCGTTCAGAACGGCCGACGCGTGCATATGCACGAAGGACCTTCCCGCCGGCGCGGACGCCTGGCTCGAGCCTGAGCCGCCGTTCGACCTCATGCCGGGCGAGTGCGAGCCGTGTTCGCTGATCGTCGTCTTCCCCGACGGTGTGCCGGTCGAGGCCGGACACGCCGTCTACGTCAACGGCTGGTTCTGGGGCAACGGTGTCGCGGAGGGCGGCGTCGCCGTGCACTTCCTTACCGCTCCTCCGATAGAGGCGACCGTGAGCGAGATCCAGTACACCGACGACGCGGCGGGCTTCTCGCCGATGGAGGGACAGAGCGTCACGGTCAGCGGCGTCGCGACCGCTGCGACCGGTGAGTACCCCGGTCGATTCGCCATACAGGACGGCGAAGGCCCGTGGAGCGGCATCTTCGTCACGGACGTCGGTCTGACCGTCGACCGCGGTGACTCGGTCACTACGACAGGGCTAGTGGTGGAGCTCAACAACGTCACGCAGATCGACCCCTTCGGCCTGATCGAGACGTCGCCCGGCGTGCCGCCGGACCCATGTATCGTCTAGCCGGGCGTGGTCGACACGAGCGAGGCCTATGAGGGCGTCCTCGTGGGGCTCGACGACGTTACGGTAGTGGACGATACGTCCTACGACTGGATCGTCGAGTCGGACGGGACATGCCACGTTGGCAGGTGGAGCGGGTATTCCTACACGCCGGTCATGGACGACGAGTTGGACGTCTACGGCGTCATGGGAGAGGACCTTGTGAGCCGGAAGCTGCAGCCCAGAGACGACGGCGACATACAGCCGGCGACCGGCGTGCCTCCAGACGAGCTACCGCGCGTGCTATCGCTCTCACAGAACCTGCCGAATCCGTTCGGTCGCGACACCGGTATCAGCTACGCGCTGCCGAGCGATGGCTACGTTGAGATCAAGGTCTACAACGTCGCCGGCAAGGTCGTTCGCACTCTGGTGGATGGCATGCAGCCGGCGGGCGAATGGTCGGTGACCTGGGACGGAAAGGATGACGGCGGCAGGCGCGTCGGCAACGGCGTCTACTTCTACTCGCTGAGGGCCGGTGGCAGGACGATAGAGAAGACTATGGTGCTGATCGACTGACATTGAAGCGCCGCGGGCTGAGAGGAGACAACACGGTGGGCGATGACTGGTCGCCCACCGTTGTCTCTTGCTGACCGACAGGCTGGCATGCGCGTCCATGGACAGAGGCTTCCGTGGCCGTGCCTCGGGCGCGTGGGCGCACGGGCGCGTCGCGGTCAGAGGAGCACGTTGCTGTCCGCCGTGCTTCAGGTGCGCACGTCTTCTTCTGGACAAATGTCGGCGCCTGCTGTACTCTCTGACATGATACACTGCTACAAGTATCACGCAGAGCGCATGCCGGGAGCCCTCTACGAAGGCAGAACTCGACAACCGAGCGACCACCGTGGAGCCCGACGGGCTCTCTATCCTCATGGTCGTCGGCGCCGCGCGCGTCGGCGATCGCATCACGTACTCCCATCTCATAAGCGAACAGGCGGACTCGCTGCGCCGCGCGGGCGTCCGTGTGCGCGTCTTCGGCGCCGACGATCGATACAGCCTGAGCGGAATACGCAGGAACGTGTTGGAGCTTCGTGGGATCATAAGGGAAGAGGCCCCTGACGTCCTGCACGCGCAGTATGGTTCCTGCGTGGCTCTCATCTGCGCGCTCGCCGCCGGCTCCACGCCGCTCGTCGTGTCTTTCTGCGGAACCGATCTGCTCGGGCTTCCAGGGCGACGCTACAGGAACAGGAACGCTCTGACTCGGATGGCCGGCATCGTGGCGGGCGTGCGCGCCAGCGCGATCGTCGTGAAGAGCAAGAACCTCCTCCGGTCGTTGCCCGGGTTTCTGCGAAGGAAGGCGACGGTCGTCCCGAACGGCGTTGACACCGACTTCTTCATACCGCGCTCGATGGAAGACTGCCGCGAGAGGCTCGGATGGTCCGTGCGTTCGAAGGTGGTCCTTGTCAACGGCGGGAGAGGCCGTGGACGGGAGACCAAGAACCTCGGCCTGGCCAGGGCGGCCGTGTCGGCACTGCGAGATACGTTGACCGGTGTCGAGCTCAGGGAGATCTCGGAGGCATCGAGGGATGAGATAGCGCTGATGCTATCCGCGTCGGACTGCCTGCTCGTGACGTCTCACCACGAGGGCTCCCCGAACATCGTCAAGGAGGCGATGGCGTGCGACCTGCCCGTCGTGTCGGTCCGATGCGGTGATGTAGAGGAGAGGTTGAGCGACCATCGTGTCGGTCGCCTGTGCCGGCGTGACTCCGAGGAACTGGCGCTTGCGATGCGGGATGTGCTTGCATCCGGACGACGGTCGAGCGGACGCGACGCCGTTGTGAGCCAGCATCTCACTGCAGTGGAGATAGGGAACGTGATCGTCAGCCTATACGCTACGTGTGTGCCCGCACGACGCTCACATCGGCAGGCGGCGGTTGCGATATCCAGCGGCCATATGGCTCCACGATCCGGAGCTGCCTCCCTCTCTGCTTCTCCCGAACGTGAATGACCCGGACCGCATCGCCGCTCACCTGCTCTACCTCTCTGGAACGTGAATGATCCAGACCGCGTCGCCGGTAACCCCGTCGGCCTCGAAGGCTCTCTTCATGGTGTTGCCTTCCTCGTGCTCGAAGATCAGCTGAGCTTCCTGGCCCTGCGTGACCGTGGGGGTCGGCACTCCTCCCGTCACGAACGGTTCCTGCCCAGGGCAATCGATCACACCGGCGCCGACGGTACCGTAGTTCTCCTCCAACTCTACCTGGACGACCGTACCGGCGGTCTGGTCGATCGACTCGCGCCTTATGTCCCCCGTGACCTTCACCGTCATCTGGTTCGTATAGGTAACCGTGCAGTCACGGAAGTTGCCGGCCATGATCACCGGCAGTGTAGCTTCGCCCTCCAGCTTGCCGCCGACGACTCTGTCGTATTCGTCGTAGACCGCGCCGGTGAGCTTCAGGAGCACCTCGCCGGTCAGCGTGTACAGGAGCGCCGCCTCGTCGTGTTCGATCGTGAACTCGTGGGCGTACTCCAGCCTGTAGCCACCGCATATTGCGATGTCACTCTCAGCGATGGTCTCGTGTTTGACGGCGATCGAAGGATGTCGTACCGGCAGGTGGCTCACGTCGCACGAGCTCCAGACCGTCACATGGTCGGACTCACGGCCGATGGGGGAGATGTAGTCGAGAGTGAACTCGCCTCCCTGCCGGTCCCTCGCGGCGTCCAGAAGGAACACACGCGCGCGCGGGTCCTCTTTCCACTCCGTCCCGTTCCTGATGTCTCCGTACTGAGCTCTCACGATGAAGCGGTGAATGACATCAGTGTTGATCAGTCCACCGACGTACGGCCCGAGCGGAGCCGTCACTGTTATCTCTCGCGCCTCGTTGGGGCGATAGCACCCACTGGGGAGATCGATGGATGCCGACTCTGAGATGCGCTCGTTCTCTCTGATGATCGCCGGAACACGTGCTCCGAATGCCGCAAGATGTGAGGCTATCGTGTCGATGCTCACGCCACGTCCGAATGCCCCGTCGTGGTCCAGCGTCTGCCCGTATCCCATCATCGGCTCGTCGACCCCGCCCGTGGGATGCGCCTGTCCCATCGTTCCGCCCGTGAAGCCCAGCGCCGCGCCGATCCTGCCGTGCGTCTCCCCATCCTGCTCGTACTCCTCGTAGCCCACCGTCAGAACGTAGTCCGGGTTTGCGAGCCCGGTCGTCAGGGTGACCCCGTCGCCGGTGAAGGACGCGCCGCACAGCTCCATGAAGCGGGCCGTGTCCAGTCCGGTCTCAGCGGCGGCATCTACCACGACCTCTATCTCGCGGGGGCACGGGGCGGAGTGGGCAGGCATGAACGCGCCCAGCGTGAGAGCTGCGGCGAGCGCCAACGTGAGGGAATGACCGATCCCCAAGTGTCTCACCGTCGCATCGCCTCTCTTTCTACTCCCGCCCGCGAGCACCGTGACATCCGGCGGCCGTGTCCTGTGACTAGTCACCTGTCGAAGGCGAGGACCCCAGATCGTCCGCCGCATGCCGCTCCTCCAGCGCCGCCAGTTTCCTGGCCAAGGCCTTGGGAGAGGCCTGGTTCCGACAGAGATAGTAGTACCCTACGGGTACAACGAAGAGCGTCAGCAGGCAGGCCGACGTCGCTCCGAACGCGACGACCGTCCCGAGAGACAGCCGGCTCATGGCGCCGGCGCCGCTGGCCAGGATCAGCGGCACGGCCCCTACCGCCGTCGAGAGCCCGGTCATCCTGATCGGCCTCAGTCGCAGGCGGGCCGCCCTGAAGAGCGCCTCCTCGAACTCGAGCCCGCGGTCCCTCAGCTGGTTGGCGAACTCCACGATCAGGATCCCGTTCTTCGCGGCGAGCCCGATCAGCATGATCAGGCCGATCTGACTGAAGATGTTGAGCGTGACGCCCATCAGCAGCATCCCGATCGTCGCCCCGAGCATGCCCATCGGAACGGTCAGCATGATCACGAACGGGCTTACGAAGCTCTCGAACTGCGCCGATAGCACGAGATAGGCTATGACGAGCGACACCACGAAGACGAAGATCACGGCCCCGCTGGACTCCTTCAGCTTCTGTGAGAGGCCCTTGTAGCTGATCGTGGCGCTCGACGGCAGCTCCTCTCGCACCGCGTCCTCGAGGAACGTCAGGCAGTCGTCCATCGAGTAGCCCTCGGCTATGCTGCCCGAGATGGTTATCGCGCGCATCCGGTTGTAGCGCCGGAGCTCGCTGGCGTCGGCCCGTTCCTCGAGCGTCACGATGTTGGAGAGAGGTACGAGCTCGCCGCTACGCCCGGAGCGCACGTAGATGTTCGTGAGGTCGGAGGGCTTGCGCCGCCCTTCTTCCTGGCCCTGAAGAACGACGTTGTACTCCTCGCCCCTGTCGACGAACGTGGTGGCCAGGCGCGAGCCGAGCATCGTCTCCAGTGTCCTTCCGACCGTCTGAGAGGTAACACCCAGTTCGGCAGCTCGGTTGCGGTCGATAGCGACGCGGAGCTGAGGCGTCGTCTCCCTGTAGTCCGCGTCGACACCGTACAGCCCGGGGAACTCTCTGGCCCTCTCCAGTATGATGTCGCGCCACTCGGCTAGCTGCTCGTAGGTCGGCCCGCCGATGACGAACTGAATGGGCTGACCGAAGTGGAACGACAACCCCGAGGGCTGGAAGACGAAGACCCGCACGCCGGTCACGGAAGCCAGCTCTCCCTGCAGCTCCCTCGCGATCTGCGTCGCGGACCGCTCGCGTTCATCCCAGGGAGCGAGGTCGGCGATCCCGACGCCGCTGTTGACGCCCCCGCCGCTTCCCCAGCCGGGTGTCATCGCCACTACGTGCGTTACCTCACCACCGTCGATCAGGGGCGTCAGCTTCTCCGTCACGCGGCCCATGTACTCGCGGGAGGCCTCGAAGCCGGTGCCCTCCGGCGCCGTCATCCTGACCATGAACGTGCCGCGGTCCTCTTGCGGCTCGTACTCGGAGATTATGTTGCTCATCATCACCCAGATGGACCCGAGCATCAGTATCATAACGGCCAGCGATCCCACGGGATGGCGAACGCAGAACCTGAGAGCCCTGTCGTAGGATCCGACGAGACGCTGGAACACGCGATCGACCGTCTTGATGAGCGTGCCCTCCGACTCGCGCGGCTTGAGAAATTTGGAACACATCATTGGGGAGAGCGTCAGTGCGACGATGCTGGAGAAGACGACCGCGCCAGTGATGGCGAAGGCGAACTCGGTGAAGAGCCTGCCGGTATCTCCGCCCATCAGGCTGATAGGTACGAACACGGCTACGAGAACCAGCGTGGTGGCTACTACAGCGAACGCGACCTCGTTGACGCCCCTGAACGCCGCGAGAAGCGGAGGCTCGCCGTCCTCGATCCGGCGATGGATGTTCTCGAGCACGACGATCGAGTCGTCGACCAAGAGCCCGATCGCCAGCACCAGCGCGAGGGAGGTCAGGAGATTCACCGAGAACCCTAGCGCGTAGAGAACGATGAACGCCGAGATGAGAGAGATGGGGACGGTCACGGCCGGCACCATGGCCGCGCGGGTGCTTCCGAGGAACAAGAAGATGATGCCGACGACCAGAGCACAGGCTATTAGGAGCGCTATTCTCACCTCGCGGATGGCCGCCTCTATGAACACGGAGCTGTCGCGCAGGACGATGATGTCCATGCCCTCGGGGAGGTTGCCCCGCATTTCCTCCATCGCAGCCTTGACACCGCGGATCACGGCCAACGTGTTGGCCGTCGACTGGCGGGATATTCCGATACCCACGGCGCTCTTGCCGTCGGCCGTGAAGCTGTCTCTCAGGTCTTCCGGAGCGATCTCGACCGTGGCCACGTCTCCAAGTCTGATAAGGTGACCGTCCTCGCCCCTGGAGACGACCAGCCGCCGGAAATCCTCCGGAGTCCGGTAGCCGCGCTCCAGCCTGATCGTGAACTCGCGGTCCTCGGATTCGATCCGGCCCGCCGGCAGTTCGACGTTCTCCGTGTAGAGCGCGCTCTCTACGTCCTGCACGGTGAGGCCGCGCGCGGCAAGGGCCCGCCTGTCGAGCCAGACCCTCATCGAATATCGCTTCTGGCCGAAGACCCTCGCCTCGGCCACCCCGTCGACGACAGAGAACCTGTCTATCAGGTGTCGGTCCGCGTAGTCGGTCAGCTCCATCTGCGACATCGTTGGGTGAGACAGCCCGAGAATGAGGTCGACCGACCTGCCGCCGCCTCGTTTCGATATGCGGGGAGAGTCGGCCTCCTCCGGGAGCCTGTTGACCACGCGTCCCACTCTGTCCCTGATGTCGTTGGCGGCCTCGTCTATGTCCCGGTTGATGTCGAACTCGATGCTAACCGAGGAGATCCCGTCCGCGCTCGTCGACTCGACGGTCTTGAGCCCCTCGATGCTCGATACGCTACCCTCGATGATCTGCGTGATCTTCGATTCGACGACGCTGGCCGAGGCGCCGCTGTAGCTCGTTCGTATGCTGACGATCGGGGAATCGACGTCCGGATACTCCCGGAGGGGGAGCCGCTGGTAGGAGATGATGCCGAACGTGACCAGCACGAGGCTGATCACGGTCGCGAATACGGGCCGCTTTATGGATATCTCGGACAGGATCATGGAGTCGTCCGCCCCGCGGCTCCCTGGGCGGCCGGG
>Ga0180435_10007892_pt1 | contig 10079 bp, 8 predicted proteins | sample SS_ome_3_FD_132467 | JGI IMG/M metagenome (GOLD analysis project Ga0180435, IMG submission 132467) | Hypersaline lake sediment archaeal communities from the Salton Sea, California, USA - SS_3_S_1 metaG | ecosystem: Environmental > Aquatic > Non-marine Saline and Alkaline > Hypersaline > Sediment... | reverse complement strand
AGCGCCGATTCGTCGGCCAGCCGCAGGTCGGGCAGCCGTGCGAGTAGCCTGCGCACCATCGTGGTCAGCTCAAGGCGAGCGAGCTGGTTGCCCAGACAGAAGTGCGTCCCGAAGCCGAATGCGAGGTGGGAGTTGGGACTACGGTCGACGCGGAAGGTCTCGGGGTCGCCGAACACCTGCTCGTCGAAGTTCGCGGATTCGAAGAGCAGCAGCATCTTCTCGCCCTCGCGCAACGCCGTGCCGTGGAACTCGACGTCCCGCATCAGGGTGCGGGCCATGTTCTTCACCGGCGAGGTCCAGCGCAACATCTCTTCCACCCCACCGGGAAGCAGATCCCGGTCGGCGACGAGCCGGTCCCACTGGTCGCGGTGGCGCAGCAGCTGCTCGGTTCCCCCCGACAACGTGTGCCGGGTGGTCTCGTCGCCGCCGATGAGGATGAGCAGGGTCTCGAAGACGATCTCGTCGTCGCTCATACGCTGACCGTCGACCTCGGCGTTGACCAGGATGGAGAACAGATCGTCGGCAGGTTCGGCGCGGCGTTTGGCGGTGGTCTCCATCGCGAACGCCGAGTAACCGGCGAACGCGTCCATCACCGCCTGCAGAGTCGCCTCGTCCGCGGTCGCGCTCAGCCCGCAGACCAGGTCATCAGACCATTTCAGCAGGGTCGCCCGGTCAGCCGGCAGCACGCCGAGCATGTCGCCGATGACGGCCATCGGGAGCGGTGCGGCGATATCGCGGACGAAATCGCATTCGCCGCGTTCGCACACCGCGTCGATCAGCGAGTCGCACAGCGTCTCGATGGCAGCCGCCTTGTCCATCAGCTGCTTTCGGGTGAACCCGGCGTTGACCAGCTTGCGCCGCACCAGATGCGCGGGGTCGTCCATGTCGATCATGTACGGCATGGCGGGGTTGTCCGGGCGGATCCCGCCGGTGTTGGAGAACGTCTCCGGATCGCGTTCGGCCTCGATGACCGCCTGATAGGTGGCCGCCGCCGCCAGCCCGTTGCGGTCGCGGAACACCGGCTCATTGGCCCGCATCCACCGGTAGGCGTCACGGGCCCCGCCGTCAGCGAAGAAGTCGCCGTCGGTGAGGTCCACATCGGGCCGGGTGCCGGTACTCATCAACTAACCCTCCAGGTATCCGGTCGGGATTACAGTGTCACCATGTCCCAGCACACCATCGCCGGAACCGTGCTGACCATGCCGGTGCGGATCCGCCGAGCCGACGTGCACACGGCGATGTACTCGGTGCCGGCCGACGCCGCGCAGCGGATGATCGACTACAGCGGCCTCGAGGTGTGCCGGGTGCGCCGCAACCGGGCCGTCGTCGTCCTCATGCTGGCGCGCTATCACGACGGTGACCTCGGGCGCTACCACGAGTTCGGCACCTGCGTGATGGTGAACCCACCCGGCTCGCGGGCGTCCGGTCCGGGCGCGCTGGGCAAGGCGGCAGCGTTCATCCACCATCTGCCCGTCGACCAGGAGTTCACCCTGGAAGCCGGGCGAACCATCTGGGGATTCCCGAAGATCATGGCCGACTTCGTGGTTCGTGACGCCAACCGGTTCGGCTTCGAGGTCTCCGAGGGCGGTTCGCTGATCGTGGCGATGGAGTTCAGCCGCGGATTGCCGGTCCCGGCGCCGAGACCACGCACCCAGACTCTGCGGACCTACAGCTGCGGCGACGGCACCACCCGCGAGGTGCCCTGGGAGATGCGTAACTCCAGGGTGCGGTTCCGCCCCGGCGGTGTGCGGCTGCGGCTCGGAGAACACCCCTACGCCAAGGAGCTGGCTGCCCTGGGGCTGCCCAAACGCCCGATGCTGTCGGGGTCGGTCGGCAACGTGGAGATGACGTTCGGCGACGCCGACGTGCTGCGCTGACCTTCCCGCCACCCGGCCAATTTAGAACGTGTTCTACACCAGTGCGGCGACTTCGCGGATCTGTTCGGGACTGCGGGCGCCGATCACCATCATCGTGACGCCGGCTGCCTCCCAGAGTGCGATCTGGGTGCGCACGTAGTCCGCGTCGCCGACGATGGCCGCGTCGTCGACCAGCTCATCGGGAATGACGGCGGCGGCCTTCTCCTTCTGCCCGGACCGGAAGAGCCGGGTGACGTCATCGACCACTTCGGAATACCCCATCCGGCGGTAGACCTCGGCGTGGAAGTTGGTGTCCTCCGAGCCCATCCCGCCCATGTAGAGCGCCAGGAAAGGCTTGATCATCTCGAAGGTGCCCGCTCGGTCGTCGGTGATGACCACCTGGGCGGTGGCGCAGATCTCGAAGTCGGCCCGGCTGCGCCGCGCCCCCGGGCGGGCGAAACCCTCGTCGAGCCACTCGTTGTACATGCCGGCCAGCCGTGGCGAGTAGAAGATCGGCAGCCAGCCGTCGCAGATCTCGGCGGCCAATGCGATGTTCTTCGGTCCCTCGGCACCGAGCATGATCGGGATGTCGGGACGTAACGGGTGCACGATCGGCTTGAGGGCCTTGCCCAGACCGGTGGTCCCCTCACCGCTCAGCGGGAGTGGGTAGTGCGGTCCGGCGCTGGTCACCGGGGCCTGCCGGGCCCACACCTGACGGACGATGTCGACGTACTCGCGGGTGCGGGCCAGGGGTTTGGGGAATCGCTGGCCGTACCAGCCCTCGACCACCTGCGGGCCGGACACCCCGAGACCCAGGATGTGCCGGCCACCGGAGAGATGGTCGAGGGTCAGCGATGCCATCGCACAGGCGGTAGGTGTGCGGGCCGACAGTTGCACCACCGAGGTGCCTAGCCGCATCCTCACCGTCTGCCGGCCCCACCAGGCCAGCGGGGTGAACGCGTCAGAACCCCACGCCTCGGCGGTGAACACCGTGTCGAATCCGGCCTCCTCGGCGGCGGCCACCAGTTCGGCGTGGTTGTCCGGGGGTTGTGCGCTCCAGTACCCCAGTTGCAGACCGAGCTTCATTCACTGCCGCCTTTCGTCCGTGCCGGACACCATTCTTGCCACGATTACTAGAACCTGTTCTACTCGATGTCGTGACCGCCAGCCAGAGCACTCCCGGCGCAGTCGAGGCCCTGATCGAGTCGCACGAACCGCCCCTCTCGGCGCCGCTGACGCTGTCCTTCGACTACACCCGTTCGGTCGGGCCGACGCTCGGTGCGTTCTTCACCGCGTTGCGCGACCGGCGGATAGTGGGCATCCGTGGCTCCGACGGGCGGGTGCACGTGCCCGTCGTCGAGTTCGACCCCGTCACCCACGATCGGCTGTCCGAAATCGTACCGGTGGCCAGCGCCGGAACCGTGCTGGCCTGGACCTGGCAGTCGGTCCCGTTGGCGGGGCAGCCGCTCGACCGGCCGTTCGCGTGGGCGTTGATCCGGCTCGACGGCGCCGACACCCCGATGCTGCACGCTGTGGACGGCACCGTCACCACCGGCGCCCGGGTGCACGCGCACTGGGCCGACGAGACGGTGGGAGCGATCACCGATATCAGGTACTTCGCCCCCGGCGACCAGCCCGAGGCGGTGCCCGAGCCCGCAGCGGGCGTGGACCCGGTGCAGATGGTGGTGACTCCGGAGAGCCTGGGCGTGCAACACAGCGCTTCGGCACCGGAAAGCACCTATCTGCGGGCCTTGCAGCAGGGTGTGCTGCTCGGGGCCCGCTGCGGAGAGGACGGCAAGGTCTACTTCCCGCCTCGCGAAGCCGACCCGGCGACCGGGCGCGAACTCGACCAGTTCGTCCAACTCCCCGACACCGGCATCGTCACGACGTTCGCGATCATCAACATCCCCTTCGCCGGGCAGCGCATCAAGCCGCCGTACGTGGTGGCGTACATCCTGCTCGACGGCGCGGACATCCCGTTTCTGCACCTGCTCACCGGTATCGACGCCGCCGACGTCCGGATGGGCATGCGGGTGAAGGCGGTGTGGAAGCCCCGCGAGGAGTGGGATCTCGGCATCGACAACATCGAGCACTTCACGCCCACCGGCGAACCGGACGCCGACTACGACACCTACAAGCACCACCTCTAGGGGCAGGCCGAACATGAGCAGAGAAGTAGCGGTCGTCGGCTTCGCACACGCGCCCCACGTACGGCGCACCGATGGCACCACCAACGGGGTGGAGATGCTGATGCCGTGCTTCGCAGAGCTCTATGCCGAGCTGGGCATCACCCAGCGCGATATCGGATTCTGGTGCTCAGGATCCTCGGATTACCTTGCCGGAAGGGCATTTTCGTTCATCTCGGCGATCGACTCGATCGGCGCGGTCCCGCCGATCAACGAGAGCCACGTCGAGATGGACGCCGCCTGGGCTCTGTACGAGGCCTACATCAAGATCCTGACCGGACAGGTCGACACTGCGCTGGTCTACGGATTCGGCAAGTCCAGCGCCGGGACGCTGCGCCGGGTGCTTGCTCTGCAGACCGATCCCTACACCGTCGCGCCACTGATGCCCGACGCGGTGTCGATGGCGGGCCTGCAGGCGCGCCTGGGCCTGGACGCGGGGACCTGGACTGCCGAACAGATGGCCGCGGTGGCGTTGGAGAGCATGGCCGCAGCGCATCGCACCGACTCGGTCGAACCGGCACAGACCGTCGAGGAGCTGCTGGCCCGCCCCTACTTCGCCGACCCGTTGCGTCGCCACGACATCGCGCCGATCACCGACGGCGCCTCGGCCATCGTGCTGGCCGCCGACGGACGGGCCCGGGAACTGAGCGAGCGTCCGGCCTGGATCACCGGCTTCGAGCACCGTATCGAAACCCCGGTGCTGGGAGCCAGGGATCTGACCGCCTCCCCGTCGACCGCGGCATGCGCCGCGCTGGCCACCGGGGGGGACGCCGTCTCGATCGACGTCGCTGAGATCTACGCACCGTTCACCCATCAGCACCTGATGCTCACCGAGGCGATCGGGCTGACCGGGGCGACCAAGGTCAACCCCTCCGGAGGGGCGCTGGCCGCCAACCCGATGTTCTCCGCCGGCCTGGAGCGGATCGGATTCGCCGCCCGGCACATCTTCGAAGGGTCGGCCCAACGGGTGCTCGGGCACGCGACCCAGGGTCCGGTACTCCAGCAGAACCTCGTTGCGGTGATGGAGGGCAGGGACTGATGGCCGGCAAGCATCTGGCGGCGGTGCTGGGCACCGGACAGACCAAGTACGTCGCCAAGCGCACCGACGTCTCGATGAACGGGCTGGTTCGCGAGGCGATCGACCGGGCGCTGGCCGACAGCGGATCGACCCTGGAGGACATCGACGCCGTCGTGGTCGGCAAGGCGCCCGACTTCTTCGAGGGCGTGATGATGCCGGAGTTGTTCATGGCCGATGCCCTGGGAGCCTCCGGCAAGCCGCTGATCCGGGTCCACACCGCCGGGTCGGTGGGCGGCTCGACCGGGGTGGTGGCGGCCAGCCTGGTCCAGTCCGGCAAGTATCGCCGGGTTCTGGCGGTCGCCTGGGAGAAGCAGTCGGAGTCGAACGCCATGTGGGCGTTGTCGATCCCGGTGCCGTTCACCAAACCGGTCGGCGCAGGCGCCGGCGGCTACTTCGCCCCGCACATTCGCGCCTATATCCGCCGGTCCGGGGCGCCGACGAACATCGGGGCGATGGTGGCGGTCAAAGACCGGCTCAACGGAGTCCGCAACCCGCTGGCGCACCTGCACCAGCCCGACATCAGCCTGGAGAAGGTGCTCGCCTCCCCGATGCTGTGGGACCCGATCCGCTACGACGAGACCTGCCCGTCCTCGGACGGCGCCTGTGCGCTTGTCATCGGCGATGAACGGACCGCCGACGAACGTCGCGCCGAGGGCCATCCGGTGGCCTGGGTGCACGCCACCTCGCTGCGCACCGAGCCGATCGCCTTCTCCGGACGCGACCAGGTCAACCCGCAAGCCGGCCGCGACGCCGCCGCCGCACTGTGGAAGGCCGCGGGCATCACCAGTCCCATCGACGAGATCGACGTCGCCGAGATCTACGTTCCGTTCTCCTGGTTCGAGCCGATGTGGCTGGAGAACCTCGGCTTCGCACCCGAGGGCGAGGGCTGGAAGCTCACCGAGGCCGGCGAGACAGCGATCGGGGGCAGGCTGCCGGTCAACCCGTCCGGTGGGGTGCTGTCGTCGAACCCGATCGGCGCTTCGGGTCTGATCCGGTTTGCCGAAGCTGCCATCCAGGTCATGGGCAAGGCCGGCGCCCATCAGGTCCCCGGGGCCCGTAAAGCCCTCGGCCATGCCTACGGCGGGGGCTCTCAGTACTACTCGATGTGGGTTGTCGGTTCGGATAAACCCGGCCAGTCCTGAGTTCAGGTCGGCTTGAGTCGGGAGTCGTATTTCGCGAGCGCCATGCTCAGTCCGGCGCGACTGGAGATGTCCAACTTGCGGAACAGGCGATACAGGTGGCCGTCTACGGTGCGTGGTGACAGGCTCAGCTGAACGGCGATCTCTTTCGTGGTCTGCCCGGTTGCGGCCAGGTCAGCGATCCGACGTTCCTGGGCACTGAGGGGAGCAGTCTCGCCCAAGGACTGTTGGACCGACGCTCCGGCTGCCCGCATCTCAGCGCGGGCACGTTCGGCCCACGGACGTGCACCCAGTCGATCGAAGCCGTCGGCCGCCAGCCCCAACGCAGTTCGCGCCTCGGTGAGGCGCCGCCTGCGACGCAGCCACATACCCTGCGCCAGCATGATTCTGGCGCGATCGAAGGGGAACTCGACCACGCCGGGGTGGGTGACTGCGGACTGGTAGAGCTCGCCGGCGTCGGAATCCGACACCGTCATCGCCGAGATGGCGATAGCCAGGGCCGCAACTCGCGGGGAGACCTCGGCCAGGTTCAATCGGACCACCTCGGCGGCGAGCACGCGGGCATCCTCGGGCCGCCCGGACAGTAGTGCCGCCTCGACGGAGTCGAGCATGTCCTCGCCGACCTCGTGAAGGCTGTGGCGCGGCCATTGTCCCGGCGGGCTGATCCTGACCGCCGCCTGATACGCCGCTTCATAGTCGGCTTCAGCGAGGGCAGCCCGCACCATGATTCGGTCCGCGCCATCGAGGAGCCGTTGCAGTCCCCGCGGCTTCGACCATTCTCTGACTTCAGCGGCGTAGCGGCGGGCGCTCTCGAAGTCGCCCCGCCCGGCGGCCAGCACCCCCAGGTCGGCGAGTAACTGGTGACGACGCAACTGACTGCACTCGACCTGCTGCGCCATCTCCAGGCAGGCCGCACCGACCTGCTCGGCCTGCGGCCAGTGCCCGGCGGCGATCAGGTCGAGGACCACCACTCGCCCGCACTCGATGGCATCGACGGATGCGCCGTGCCGGCTGAGCTGTGTGAAGGCCGCCTGGAGCGGAGCGCGAAAGTCTGCCATGACCCCGGCGCAGTACGCCGGAAACGACAGCAGCGCCATCCGCTGCGCCGGCACCTGCGGCAGCATCTCCACGTACCCGGACAACATCGAACGGACGGCGTTGGCGGTGGCGGCGATGTCGTCGACGCCGGTCCGGTACACCAAGACCGCCAGGTCCAGCCGCGTCTGCAGGGTGAGCAGGACGGCGTTGGTCCGCTCCCGGTGTCGGAGGCTGCCGGAATAGTTGGTGATCGACACAAGTAGGTAGGCCAACCGGTTCACCGTCTTGTCGTCGAGAGTGTCGGCCTTGCTCAGCGCGTCGAGTACCCGCCGGTGGGTGGCCCTCACCTCGCCGTCGGCGTTAAACGCCCGATAGCAATCCGCGAGGACCGCGAGCGCTGAGTCTCCCGCGGAGGCCCCCGTGCTCTCCAAGAGATCCTCGATCCCGGCGGACTGACCGGCCCGGGCGGCGACGAAGACGGCGTCGGCGAACAGTTCGTCCCGACGGTCCGGGTCGGTACTCAGTTCGGCGGCCCGGCTCAGCCACTCCGCACCGACCGAAAGTCCGCCACGGCGGATGGACAGCTTCGCGGCGCGAGCCAGAACGTCGGCCACGTCCTGGTCGGGGTCGAGCGCTGCCGCAGCCAGATGCGCGGCGCGGCGCATCAGCACCTCGTCATAAAGCCCGGCGAGGTCTCGGTGGGCATCGCGGCGCTCCTGGGGATCAGCCTGATGAATGACTGCGGCGCGAACCAGCGGATGGCGAAAAATGATATCCCCCAACGGGTTCACCACCAGAAGGCCCGCCTTGACTGCTGTTGCGACGTTGCGCATCACAAACCTCGCCCCAGTCGACGACGGGATGCCGCCCGCGACGCCGTCCAGCGCGGCACGCAGCAACTCGGCTTTCACGCCGGCGTCGAGCTCTCCCAGTTGAGCGCCGAAGACCGCCACGAGGCGCTCCGTCAGCGGCGGGGAACCCAGGCGTGCCTCGATCCGGTCGCCGAATCGCGGAAGTTCAACTAGGGCCAACGGATTGCCTTGTGCTGCATCGAGTATCCCGGTTCTGTTCGCGGCCGACACCGGAACCCCGGCGGACTCCAGCAGTCGCAGCGAATCCTCGGCACCCAGCGGAGCCAGCGGCAGTTCGCCCCATCCTGCACCGGAGAAAACGGATTCGGGTGACGTCCTCAGCGCGGCCACGATCCGGACCCGAGGATGGGTCAGCCGCCGCCCCACAGCTCCCATTACCTCCGCGCTGACCCCGTCCAGCCAGTGCACGTCGTCGACCACGAGCAGCAGCGGCTGATACTGCCCGGCGAGCGCCAACAGGTTCAGCAGCCCCGTCGCCAGCGGTAAGACCGCGACCTCGGAGTCCGGGTCACCGCCGAAGACCGGCGCAAGAACCGCACGGTCTGAAAGGTCCAACTCCGCGTGATACGCCTTGAGGCCGAGCGCCAGTTGATTGAGCCCACCCAGCGCGAACGGTTGCTCGGCCGCCACTCCCAGGACCCGCACCACCTGCCAGCCATCGGCCGCCGCACGTGCGGACATCTGCTCGAGTAACGCGGTCTTTCCGACGCCGGGCTCCCCGGATACCACCACCGCGGGCACCGCATCGTCGGTCAGCATCCTGCCGAGCTGGGCCAACTCGCCCTGCCGGCCCACCAGATCGCGAGGTGCGGGCATAGGTTGATTATCGGCTGTGGGGGCGGTAATCGAGTAATCTCACCGCTACCTGAGGAGGCGGCGGTGAACTAGCGTCGCCTCGGTTGCCCGCGGTACCCGTCAGCGCGGGGGAACCGGGTGGAGGCCCCCATGACAACCGACTACACCCCGATCGCCGAGCAGTACCAGCGATCCAAGCGACAGCCGTGGCGGGGCTTCGTCGAGTGCTTCACTCTGATGGACCTTATCGGCGACCTGAGCGGGCGCAGCGTCCTGGACCTGGCCTGCGGGGAGGGCTTCTACACCCGGTTGATCCGGCACAGCGGCGCCGCACGGGTGCGGGGACTCGACCTGTCGGAGGGCATGATCGCCCTGGCCGAGGCCCAGGAGGCGCGCCAGCCCCTGGGCATCACCTACGCCGTGGCCGATGCCCGGGAGTTGTCCGCCGAGGATCCCGTCGACCTGACCGTCGCCGCCTACCTGCTCAATTACGCGAGGACGCCGGAGGAACTGCAGGCGATGTGCGACGGAATCGCCCGGTCACTCAAGCCCGGGGGACGGTTCGTCACCGTCAACACCAACCCGGCCTTGGACCTCACCGCCGCCCCGTCCTACCGCACATACGGATTCGAGACCACCGCCGTCGGGCAGTGGGAGGAGGGCACCCCGATCCAGTGGATCTTCCACCTCGAGGACGGGCCGTTCTCGATCGAGAACTACCACCTCAGTGTGGCCGTTCACGAGAAGGCCTTCGAGCGGGCCGGCTTTTCCGAGGTGCACTGGTTCCCCCCGAGGCTGTCCCCCGAGGCACTGGAGGCCAACGACAGCGGCTACTGGTCGACGTTCATGGATTTCCCGCCGGTGGCGTTCATCGAGTGCATCCGGTAGCGGGCGGTGACAGAGCCTTCTGAATTGACGCTGTATCCGATCAGTTTCGTCGCACTGAACAGCGGCGCCAATCGGGCAATTTCACCCATCCCTGGGGTGGGCCCTCGCGGATAGTGTCCGTGCCGAGTCGGCCTTCGGAGAGACCGGACCGCTCGCCAGTAAAGGCACGCCTTCCGGAGGAAACCGTCAATGTCACGCACTTTGCCTGCTCACACGCTCCCCACGGT
>Ga0180435_10007891_pt1 | contig 10080 bp, 7 predicted proteins | sample SS_ome_3_FD_132467 | JGI IMG/M metagenome (GOLD analysis project Ga0180435, IMG submission 132467) | Hypersaline lake sediment archaeal communities from the Salton Sea, California, USA - SS_3_S_1 metaG | ecosystem: Environmental > Aquatic > Non-marine Saline and Alkaline > Hypersaline > Sediment... | reverse complement strand
TTCATGACGAGCAACTCGGCGAAGTGGCTCATCATGGCTCCGATATTCATACCGATGCTGTCGATGTTCGATTTGTCTCCCGCGATGGTGCAGGCCACGTACCGAATTGGTGACACCTGCACCAACATCATATCTCCAATCGACTACTACGTACCGGTCATCATGGGGCTTCTGGTGATGTACCGCCCGAAAGACACTGAAGTGGGATTGGGTACGGTCATCTCTCTTTGCCTGCCGTACAGCATCGTGTTCATGGCGGGCATGCTCACGCTATTGACGCTGTGGTATTTCCTGGGGCTACCGTTGGGGCCCGGCGCACCGATGTTCCTGTAGGGGATCTTTATGATTCGTTTCTTCACCTGGTCGTCTCTCGTGCTGCTTGCCGCAACTGCGCTGTCATGTGCCGATGGCGACCAGCCTTTGGCTTTTCCGGTCTACGAAGAGGCCGCCGATCCCGCTCCGAAGCCCGACGCTGTCTGGGAAACAGTGGGTTCAGGCCTGCACGCCTCAATCGCATCGATCGACTTCCAGTACGCGAAAGGCTCGGTGCCGGACGTATCGCAAACCGATTCATGGTCAGGCACCGCGTGGCGTGGTGAAAAGATCTCGGCGCAGCTGGTGACCTGGTCATCCGAGCCTGTTTCTGGGATTGCTGTATCCTTTTCGGATTTCGAGAGTGAAACCGGCGCCGTTCTCCCTGCATCCATCGCGAGGGCACGTTTCGTTCGCTATGTGCTCACCGATGAGTTTGGAGATGGAGATGGTTGTGTACGTCGCAGCGCGGCCGACTTTGCTGTCACTTTGGCCCCCGACGCACTCGACAATGTTTCGACCTTCGACAAGGCCGCAAACACAACTCGGCCAGTTTGGATCACGATTGCAGTGCCGAGCGACGCTGCGGCTGGGACATATACGTCTACTCTGAAGCTCTCCGCTCTCGAACAGGACGCTAAAGAGTTCGAACTCGTGATGGAGATCTTACCGCGTACTCTGCCACCGCCGTCCGAATGGGCGTTTCATCTGGACCTATGGCAACACCCCTACTCCGTGGCGCGCATGCACGGAGTGGAACCCTGGTCGCAGGCACACTGGGAATTGCTGAGACCGCTGACGCAAATGTTGGCAGACGCAGGTCAAAAGGTCATCACAACTACCATCACCGAGCGACCTTGGGGCGGCCAGACTCTCGATCCGTACGAGTCCATGGTGGGCTGGACGAGAAAGGCGGACGGCTCCTTTGAGTACGACTACACGATCTTCGATCGGTGGGTCGAATTCATGATGAGCTTCGGCGTCGATAAGCAGATCAACGCCTACTCGCTGTTGCCGTGGACGACGGAGGTGTCGTATTTCGACGAATCAACCGGCGAGAAGACGACTGTGGCTCTTGAACCTGGCTCGGATGAATACGTGGAAATCTGGGCGCCGTTCATAAGCGACTTCAGGGCGCACGTCGAGGGGAAGGGTTGGAATACGATCACCAACCTGGCGATGGATGAGAGCAAGGGCGACAAGATGCAGTTGATGCTGGCGATGATGGATTCCCTTGCGCCCGAATTCGGCATTGCATTCGCCGACGATCAGAAGGCATACAAGCTCTATCCCGACCACATTCAGGATTTGTGTGTTTCTTACGCGGCGGTCATTGAAGAGGAAGACTTGGCGTATCGCAAGTCACGTGGTTTCCCCAGCACCTTTTACGTCTGCTGTCGGGATCCATTTCCCAACACGTTCACCTTTTCTCCACCCGCGGAGGCGGTCTTCATCGGTTGGTATTCAATGGCCGCAGGGTTCGATGGTTTTCTGCGTTGGTCGTACTACGCCTGGGTGGAAGATCCGTTGAGGGATTCGAGGTTCAGACAATGGCCTGCCGGCGACACTTACCTCGTGTATCCAGATGCGCGCAGTTCGATTCGGTTCGAACGACTCATCGAGGGTATTCAGGATGCGGAGAAGATTCGAATACTGCGCGCGGAATTCGAATCGGCGGGGACGGCGGAGGCGATGGGAAAGCTCGAACTGCTCAACAGCACCGTCGAGATGTTCAACATCTACGAGGAACCCGAAAACACGGCCACGCTGGTCAACCGGGGAAAGAGGGTGCTGCTGGAGCTAGCCGGCGAAAGCAACTGACATCGCGAGGCAGTCTAAGGCAGCATTACCCCTCCTACCGCTTGGCGTACTTCGCTTCGAGCGACTCCAGATACCCCAATGCTTCGCTCGATAAAACCGGCGCCGTTCCGTTCTGAATGGCCGCGCGGTTGTATGAGCGGAAGAAGTCGAACGGGTTTCGCACCACTTTCAGAATCTCGCCCGCACCAAGTTCTTCCTCAATCAGGTTGGCCATGAAGAATCCGGTTGGGTGACCGGATTGTGGAATGAAGCTCTGGAATTGCCTGCCCAACGCCGGGGTCAGATCGGAGTCTGCCGCCAACTCGGAGAATATCCTGTCCACGATTCGAATGGTGGCGGGCTGGGCCCGTTGCTCTTCCCGCAGTCGCTGACCGCGTACAGTCCCAGCGAGGCAACCGTTACCGAAATACAGCGGCTTGCGGTTGATGAGGTCGCCAATGCCCTCGTTCACCATCTGATCTAACGTCCACACTACCGGATAGTCGGGATGATTCTCCTCTGGGAAACTGATCTCCTCGACCAAGCCTCTGTACATATGAAACGATTCGTGTGCCATGAGGAGCATGAAGGGGAGATGCCGGTCGTCCCCGTTCCGAACGAAGCATTCCAGCTGATCGGGTGGTGGGGTGTCGTCACCTGTGATGCCCATGATAAGTGGTGTGTACCCGCGTGAATCATTGAACACCACGAAGTTCACGGCGCGGTACTCAGAAACCGATTCCTCAGGCAGGTACTGCAGTGCGTATTGAGCGGCGTTTTCCAGGTACGGAAAAGTCATGAGTTCTTGCACGCGCAGCCGTTGCCATTCGCGATCCGACGCAGCTTCCCTGAAGCCATCCAATACGAAGGGCGTGTACGACGCCAGAAAACCGCCTCGTTCGGAGTACTCGTTGGTCATCTCCTCCGCCAGGTTCGTCCCCGACGATAGGAAAACCGCCCGCAGCGCCTTCATGAAATAGGTGCGTCCAAACTCTTCGGCCAGACGCGAGTATCCCGGAGCAGCGAAGAAAGAGCTCCATTGATCTTCGGTGGGTTCCATGTCTGCTTCGAGTACGGCGACTATTTCCCAAAATGCGCTAATGCCGTCGAAGTTGAAGCCGGGGTTGGTTCCTTCTTGGGCAGTCACGAAGGCCTGTCCCATGTTCAACGACAGCATGCACAGCAGCACAGTTGTCCGTATCACTACATTCACTTCCACCCCTCCGAATTCGGATCGGAATTACGGCTCACCGAATTTTGTGTCAATCTCAATGCCGCACGAACTCAAGAACCTTGTCGGCAGTTCTCCGCCGGCAAATATCGCCACCAGGTCGTTCCGTTTGGTAGTCGCTGTGTCGTGTTCTCTCGTGATAACTACCGAGTCCGGTGTTATCTCCGTTACTGCGCTCGACCACAATACTTCGAGCTGGCCTTTGGTGATTGCTTCATCGACGCGATTCATGTTCCCTGGCTTGACTCGCGAAAACTTGTCGCGCCTGTACGATATCGATACCTCGTTGTCAGGTTGCTCGGCGAGCGCAAGCGCAGCCTCAACTGCAGAGTCTCCGCCACCGACAACCAATATCTTGTCATTGCAATAAGCCTCGGGCTCTCGCAACGAGTAAATCACCTTTGACAGTTGTTCGCCAGGCACATGGAGTTTGCGAGGAATGCCGCGTCTTCCGATCGCCAAAACAACATGTTTGGCAATATAGGTGTTGTGGTTGCTCTCGACCGAGAAACATCCGTCCCCGGCACGTGCCACGTCGACGACCGTTTCACCGGTGCAAACGGCAACACCGGTAGTGTTCACAATATCCCGCCAGACATCTGTGAGTTCTTCCTTTGTGATTTCTCTGAAGGTGAGCTTGCCGTAGCCGGGGACCTTCAGTGGCGCGGTCATCACCAGCTTCTTGCGGGGGTAGTAACGAACCGTTCCGCCGATGTCCTCTTTTTCTATCGTCTTGTACCGGAGGCCGTGGTACTCGCAGTTCACTGAGGCAGATAACCCGGCGGGCCCGCATCCCACTATCAATACATCAAGAACGTCTGCCGACGCTCTCGGTTTCTTCACTATTCCCTCTATGCATTGGCGTCCCTGCTCGAAGGCATTGCGTATCAATCCCATACCGCCGAGTTCGCCGACTATGAAGATGCCTGGGACGTTTGTCTCGAAATTTTCCTGGATGCGAGGTATGTGAACACCTCTTTGTTCCGTGCCGAATACCAGCTGGATCGCTTGCGTCGGGCAGGCTCGCTCACATAGGCCGTGACCGATACAACGAGCGGGACTGATCGGCAGGGCCTGCCCACTCCTGAAGCCGAGAACATTGCCCTCGGGGCACACCGAAATGCAGTTCTTTGTTCCGACGCACGCACCGGCACTTACGATAGGATGTAGTGTGGCTGGTTCGTTCAGACCGTAGCGAAGAGAATCTGCCTCAGCGCGGGAGGTCTCTTTTTCTAATCGTCTGTGCCGTAGGTAGAAAGGGACGGAGAAGAGAACAAACAGCCCAATTCCAAGCGCAAAAATGATCTGACCATCGGACATCAGAAGTTGGTCCAGATATTCACGAACACACTATTCGAGCTGAGGTTGCTGCCCTCCTGTAATCGCGCGGTGACGGTTGCGTAAAAACGGTCCGCTATCGGGAACATGAGAGCTGCGTCGACAGAATGCGTGACAAACGTGGTGCGTGTGTTTTCGGTTCTGTAGAACTTGTACGTTGCGCTGGCCTGAACACGCCCGAGCGTCCGGTCGACCCCACCAAGCAGATCTACGACCTTGCGATCGTCCATCAGCCATAGCGTTCCTGCACCGTGGAATCCCAAACCGAGCAATCCGGTTCTTGTAACGCCGAACCTCGAGGAGACGGAGTATGAATGGTCCTCGTCGTTGAAGCGGTTGAGGTTTGCAACCAGACTGGCGTTGACGGATCGATTCCAGAATCTCAGGCCCGTGCCTGCTTGCCACCGCTCGTACGAAAACAACTCGCTTGCATACAGCCCATATTGCGGTTTATCAAAAGCGAATCGGCCGAGCAGAGACACGCTGCCCTTGAGCGGTAAGTTGGAGTTGGTGTGGATGCGCGTAAAAGACCATCCCCCGGCATCTGGATCCCGTTGCACCAGGACGTCGCTTCCGAGACGCGTGCGTCCCACCGTGAGTCGTTGAGACCATCCAACAAACACCTGGCTGTCTCGGGCATCACTCAGCAACTGATGGTGAAACGACAAATCCGAGTAATACGCCGATCTGTCTCCCCTTCTTTCGAGGTCAACAAACACGGTGTACTTCGGAATCTCAGTGCTGACACCTTCGTTTGCCCGACTGGGTTCGAAGCCGACCACGGCACCGGCGCCCAGACCTCTGTTGCCGTAACGGACCAGGAAGCCGTCCCAATACCCGGAGAAGGTCTCGTATCTGTTATAGAACCGACCTAGCTGTATCTGAAGCGGAACGTCACTGAATGTTTTCAGAAGGCTTGCACTGTATGCGCGCACCGATCTGACCGGCTGCACGATATCATTCGAGCTGTGGCGGTATTCTGCTTTGAGGTTCGTAGAAAACTGAAATCCCCCGGGTAGATCTCTTGCATTGAGGCGCAGTCCGACGGCTGGAGTACTGAAGCGCCGAGTAAGGCTCACTTCTTCGTTGCTGGTCCACGTGGTCCTGGTTCCGAGCGTGTTGAACTGCAGCATCATTCGACCGCTTACGCTCGGTGTAAGGCGCGTGGGTGATTCACCGGTGTCGCCTGTTGGTTCCTGATCGGGTCGATCGGGGGATACTCGAGGCGCTGGCGGGGCTCCCTCGGCGGTGGGACCCACCTGAACCAACAGCATCGTGCCGCGTGTAACAGGGAAAGGCTCCTCGAGAAACGAAACGACGGATCGACTTGCCGAAGAACCGACGACCAGGAAGTACCCGAGTGCGTCTTCGGTGGCCGGATCCACAACCAACAAAGTGTCATTTGTGACGATACCGTCTTCAGTTCCAGCACGCAGGTAAATGTTGGCTCCGGCAATCTGCTCCACCAGCACGTCCTGGCGAATATCCTGTGCTGCTGCGGGAGCACTCGCGAGTACGGTCGCAAGAACCGCGAGGAGCAACGCGAAAGCCGGCTTTGGTTTCGTCGGTACCGTTGCCGGCGCCATCAAGGGCTCCTCCCATTGGGATGACAGGAGTGGCATGCGTTACTCTCATAAACGTATCCCGGTTCTTCTCGATGTTTCTCGTCCATCTCACTTCGATTGTGCGCGTGACAATTGAAACAGGTGAATTGGCTGAAATCGTTGGGATTGGTGTGGCACGTTTCACAGCCACTCCACTCCCCTTGATGTCGACCGGAAAAGATCGGGAAGAACAGTGCGTCATGGTCGGTGAAGGTCGCCCCTTCCCACGAGTCATTGGTGTGGCACAAGGAGCAGTTGGTGGGGAACCCCGACCCTCCGTGTTCGTCGTCGTAGTCATCTTGGTGACATGCAACGCAGTCGTTCTGGCTCGACGGGGAATAGATCGGCCCGGCCACGCTCGGGCTGTGGCAACTGGTGCAGGGGAGTTCAGCGTGGCGGCCAACCAACGCATACCCACCTGTGAAGGCAGCGTGATCGAAGTCGCCACTGTACACCCATGAATCGTTTGTATGACACAACGTGCAGGTGGTGGGGAAACCGGATATTCCGTGATGGCTGTCGTAAATGACCTGATGGCACGCGAAACAGTCTTCTTGGCTCGATGGTGAGAAGATCGAGCCGGACACACCGGCTGCGTGGCAACTCGAGCAGCGGATTTCCGCGTGTCTTCCGAGCAGCGTGAAACCAGCTGCATAGGAAGCATGATCGAAACTCACACTGTGCGACCATGCCAAAGTCGTGTGGCATTCCCTGCAGTCGGTCGAGAAATTCGCTGCCGCGTGATCAACAAACTGCGATTCGGTGTAGTCTTCGGCGTGGCACGCGAAGCAGTCGGTCGACAAAGACACGAATGCCCCGCCAACGTCGTCGGCATGACAACTTTCGCAAGAGATTTGTTGATGCGCTCCGCTCAACGGAAAACTGGTGCCCAAGTGGACTTCCGGTCCATCCACCAGCGTGAACAGCGTCGTGTTGTGACAGCTCTCGCAGTCCGGTGAAAGTCGGCCGCGATGCACGTCAAAGTGGCAAGTCGTGCAAACTCCTTCCGTGAGCTTCGGTTCGCTGAAATCGAGGTCGAGGTGGCAGTTCGCGCAGTCGATGTCGCCGTGCCGCCCGTCAAGCCGGAAACCCGTAGCGGCGCCGTGGTCGAAATCGAGAGGATCCTTGGTTGGGCGCCAACTTTCGGTTGTGTGGCACGCCGAACAACTGATTTCGATCGTCAGATCACCATGGGGGTAAACGAAATCCTGCTGCGAGGATGCTGGCCGCGCAGAGGTCACCAGCGCCATCAACGAGATAGCGGTAATGGCAATCCTCATCGGCTTCCTCCATGGCAGTCGCGACATTCCGTACCAAGTGTGCGGTAGATGCGGAATTGAACTCCGTTGTCGCCCACCCGTAAGCGGTGACATCCTGCGCACGGCACTGACTGGTGCGCTCCGTCGAGTGGATAATTGGTCCGCGAGTGATCAAACACTGCTATCGCGAACGATTCAATACCGTGGCAGTCGTCGCACGGCCTTCCGTCGAATTGTGCCTGATGTGGATCGTCGGAGAAATGACACACGTCACATCGAGTGCTCTCGAAGTGAAACCGCAATGCCGTAATACCGTTCTCGGCATCTGTGTGGCAAGCATGGCATGGTACCGTGATGTGCGCGCCAGCCAGGTTGAATCGCGTTTCTTCGTTGTGTCGTGCGATACCGAACTCGGTTGGTGTCCAGCTTTCATCTGAGTGGCACGAGATACACTCCGAACCGGACCGAGAATTCCGGAACACACCTGCGTGGTAGTCCGTATGGCAAGACGAACAAGTTTCCGCGCCCGGCTTCGGATACGCGTTGCCCTGGATGCGGGAAACAAACGCAATGCTGATGCCATCCCGTACGGCAATACCGGGATCGTGGCAGCGATCGCACGTGAGGTTCTGATGAGCGCCTGTCAGCGAGTAGCCTGTAGATTCGTGATCGAATCTGGTTTCAAACTCTGACCTATCCCGCAGAACCCATCCGGCTGTGCTGTGGCAGGTTGAGCAGCCCCCTCCCATTGCTCCGTCGTGGACATCATCGTGGCAAGCGGTACAGCTCTGAAAGCTGAGTTTGCTGTACTGAGTTTGGGCGACGCCGTCTGTGCCCGGTGCGGGCTCGTGGCACCAACTGCATGAGACCTGACGATGGCGTCCTGTCAGGCGGAATCGAGTCTGGTCGTGATCAAAACCCACCAATTCTTCCCAGACGGTCTGACCATGGCATTCGGTGCACTGGCGCTCGGCGAACTGTCCACCGTGGGGATTGTCATCCGTGTGACAGTCGAGGCACGTTGTTCCCAAACCAAGGAGGGTACGGTCCAGCGTTCCGTGTTCGCCCTTGAAGGCCAGCACGTCCTCTGACACGATGAATTCCGGTCTGTGGCAGCCTTCGCAATCGATGCGACCGTGCGACTCCACGAGGTCGAAGCCAACAGAAGAATGATCGAAGGCGGACGTGTCGAAGCGAACGAGCTGAAAGTCCTCGCCAAAGTGATCTTTGTGGCATTCCGAGCATTGCTGTTCGAGTCGCCCGTGCAGGCCGCGTCGACTTGCCTGCCGATTGCCGATTGGAACATGGCAGTCGAGGCACAGCTGATTCGAGATTCCACGCTCTCCGAGTACATGGCAATTAGTGCAGTTCCGCACCCCCTCGAGATGAGAGTGGGGAGTTGCGAGTCGCCCAGGTGAAATGAGCTGCGCAGATACCGGTGCGGATGCTCCCAACGCGGCAATGGGTAAGAAGATCAGGCAGAGGAACGTGCGACACATCGATGGCTCACCTAGAATACCCATGTATATCCGAAGACGACCGATACTCCAACGTGAAGGACGAGTATTACGAACATTACAGTCGTCAGGGGTAGATGGAGTAGGTGCCAGTATGCGAAAAGCTTCTGGAAGGGCTCCATCAGCATAATCTGGTGTTCGAGCTGCATGCGCCTCTCTACGTGACGAAGGATCGTTGCGCGGCTTCGGTTGAGCTTACCGATGTCGTAGCCTCCGCCGGCGTTTGCTGTCTGGCGCGCGAGGTTTTTTGTGAGTATGTGGTTCGTTTTGCGCCTTTTGGCAGCCCGTCTTAGATCGTACCATATGCCCAACACCAATGCGTGAAACACGCCTTTTGCCCGCTGCCGCTTCTTTGTCGGAAACAGGGTCGCGACCGATTCGCGGTCGAGGCCAAACTCGACGGCTATCGCGTTGACCAAGTCGGCTTCTTGCTTCTCCAACGAATCGAGCGAGCGGAATTGCCCGTGAATGCTTTTGGGAATTCGTCCGTACACATACCTGCCGAACACACCACTGACCACCACGATGCTCATACTCCAGAATGCGATTGAGACGATGCCTCCAAACCTGAACGTGGTGTGGAACAAGACGAGTGCCGGACCAAGCGTGCAGAGGAAGATGTGGACCTGAAGCCAGGTGCTCAGCCTGCCGGCCTCCGCAATTATCCGGAAACGCTTACGTATCGAGTACGATACTACGCCCAGCAGGAGGAGAGAGCTGCCGACGATCCCAAGTCCGTGGCCGACCAGGCCGGAGGGTCGATGTTCATCATGCAGTTCCGAAAACGGCCTCTCCTGCAATGGCAATCGGTAGTACTCGAAGCCGTGGGCCGCGACCGGTACTATTACAGAAATCCAGGCTAGAAAGAGGACCACCGTCAGGATGCGGCTGCCCAGGTAAGTCCCATTAGACACCTTGCTGCCTGTCACCAACGACGTCTATCCTCCTCCGCCTTCATGGCTATTGCGCAATCGCTGACAATGAGTTTGCTGGGTTTCCGTCCCACCGTCCCACCGTCC
>Ga0180435_10007890_pt1 | contig 10081 bp, 9 predicted proteins | sample SS_ome_3_FD_132467 | JGI IMG/M metagenome (GOLD analysis project Ga0180435, IMG submission 132467) | Hypersaline lake sediment archaeal communities from the Salton Sea, California, USA - SS_3_S_1 metaG | ecosystem: Environmental > Aquatic > Non-marine Saline and Alkaline > Hypersaline > Sediment... | reverse complement strand
GGGGTTGTGTTGAAGCTTCATTGCATCGAGATTCCAAAGAAATTCAAATGACTGTTTGCGGTTGCTGCTATACTACGCAAGTGGTACGATGAATTTTACTTTAAAGAATAAATTTGTCTGCTGCAATAGCCAAAACAAACCTTCCAATCTCGATCGCATCTAGCCGGCACGACATAATCGGTTGGTAGTGTAAGTCCGCTGTCGAAATTTCCGAATCGCGTAGCTTTGCCACGTTACTTTAACTTTTTTAGCGCATTCAAGAAATCCTGATTGTTTGGGACTCCCTTTTGAATAAATTGAACTATACCCTTTTTGTCAATCAGATAGGTAACCCGTCCCCGACCGTACAGTTTTCGAATGGACTTGCTTTCATCGGAAATGAGCGGAAATTCGATCCCATTTTTGTCGACGAATCGCTGATTTTCTTGCATACTGTCACGGCTTACGCCGATGACCTGTGCATCCAACTTTGCAAATTCTTCCAGATCACGCTGGAAGGCTAATACTTCATTCGTTCAGACCGGTGTAAAAATAGCAAAATAGAGCGCTAAAACGACATTTTTCTTTCCGATAAAATCCGCCAGCTCAATCACGCCCTGGGTTGAATTACCTTTGAATAGCGGGACTGTATCTCCGATATTTAGGGCCAACGAAACCGTCGGCCTCATAATGACTGTAAGCAGGATAGCGGCGATTGTAATTGGTATTACCTTTAGCCTCATGGGGAACCTCCTTTTCATTCGCTAATTGGGAATTTATTATGACGCCGCGCTGCGTGCCAATTAGTTTTATGGTGAATCGAATCGCTTATACGTGGAACCGACGACACATTGAAAAATTCATGAATCTTTAACAGCATATTCTTTTAAAACTTTGAGATCCACGTAATCGAGAGCTTTCACATGCGTTGCCGCCAATCGGATCGGTGGAGCAACGCCGGCTTCCAAGGCCTCTAGCCAACGACGTGCACACAGGCACCAATAGTCGCCAGGCTTAAGTCCGGGAAACCCAGAAGCGGGTGACGGTGTACTCAAATCATTACCCCTGTTCCTGGTAAAGGTTAAAAAAGCTTCTGTTACCTGGGAACAGACCACATGTGTTCCGCTGTCGGACGGACCGGTCGCACAATTACCCGTGCGAAAAAAACCTGTTAGAGGATCCTTGCTGCAGAGTTCCAGAGGACCACCGAGTACATTTTTAGCTTCTGCCATATAAAACCTCTCTTTTTACAATACTCACCTACGTAAAACGTAATGATGATGGTACCCAAGCGCTTGTTTTAAGTCACTGTTTAAGATGTTGTATAAAAGCTAGCGATGCATACCAAGATTATGTATAACCTCTTCAGCTGCTTGACGGCCGGAGAGTAAGGCCCACTGTATTCCCGGAACACTGTTGTATTCGCCACATATATATACGCCTGGCATGCAGGGATCGGTTGGCTCCTTTGGGTTCGGTATGGGAGGCCTTTGGTCAGGTAAGGCATGTATAATTCGCTGTGTTCGAAGGTGTTGCCAATCTTCAACAATGGGACCAAACCATTCCATCAGCTCTTGACGCACTTTTTTTTCGACCGTAGCATCGTCAATCGATGGATTTCCAAGCACAACAACGGATATAAGCTCTCGGCCGGGAGGCGCGTAGTTCGGGGCCACTCTGCTTGGAATGGTGAGACTGTTGATTAACTTATTTGGTTCGACATTCAGAACTAAATAAGGATCAGCGATTGGGGCTCTTTGGGCTGAAAAATAGATACACACCTCCCCACAAGATCCAACCGATGTCGACGATTGACATAAGCGCGCCGTCTCAGGTCCTTCTGTGGCGATAACAACGGCACGCCCGCTGAGCTTTTCACCGCTATCCAAAACGACTTCATCATTATAGACCGATTTAACCCTTGCATTTGTTCTAATTTGCTCAGGTGCCATCGACTTTGCTAGCTGTTGGGCAATGGCCACCATACCATTGGTGGGCAATGCAACATCTCCCATCGCAAAAATACGAAAAATATAACAGAAAATGCGGCTGGACGCTCTGATATCTGCATCGAGGCATATGCCCGCAAAAAATGGTTTGAAGAACCTTTGGATGATTTTCTCGGAAAATCCTTGCTTTCTTAAAAACTCGATAGTTGGCAATTCTGGTGCATTAAAAATATCGGATACCTTCGACCGCCAAAGTAGCCAGGCCAGTCTAAGAATCCGCATTCGATCCATCATGGTCCCTATTGGTGCAGTAAGCGTGCTAAAGAGTTCTCTAAAACGACGAGTAGGATCGGCTAACCGAAAAAACTTGCCGTCTATTCGAACCATTGCTCCTGGGAGAAAAGCTTTTAGCTCTAGTTCGTCATAATCTAAAACCTTCCTCGCCTCTGGATATGCGGTTTGGAGCACCTGAAATCCTCGATTCAATATATAGCCGTCCAAATATTCGGTATTAAGCCGGCCACCGATTTTTTGATCTGCTTCCAAAACAACAAAAGGAATATTTTCTTGTGCCAGTCGTCGAGCGCAGGCCAACCCGGCAAGTCCGGCTCCGATAATAATGACATCAGTATAAGAGCGAGATTTCAACCTGTCTTCCTTTTCCTGCATAGATAACCGCAAGAACTACCACTAAATAAACTTACATTGCTGTGACCGGATCTGTCAAACCCATGTGATAGTCAGTGTACAAATATATAACAAAAGGAGGATTTCACATGAGAAAGCATGAACTTTACACTGATTATCAGGACCATTTTGAATATTTCGGAAACACTGAGATTGAACGCATCCGTAAAAAAGGTGAAAAGACTATCCGCCACGACTGGATAATATTCGATACCGTCGATGAGGCCATGGAGTTTTTCAATGATTGTTGCGGTGAGTTCGTGGGCTACTACGCATAGGATCTTAGCTGGCTTTAGACTTCTTCAATAATTTTCACTTGGAGGCTATATTGTGAGCGGCAATGATGAACAACATATCAGCTACAAAGGGTAGCGATTAGCAAATCAAGTTGCTGGCATTTCAAGATCCCAGCGGTGTTTTGATTTCTATCGAATTATGTTAACTTCTTGATTTCATGTATTAATTTGATGTTGTTACACAAGCTCTAGTTGGGAGGGATCGCCGGGAATGATCTAATCACCTATATTTCGGTTCTGGCCGAAATAAGGAGATTTCTTTTGTTAATCCGAATTATACTTTCGAATTGGAAACAACTTTTTAGTTGGGCCTGCTTCCCTATCCTGACCAGTGTTTGGGTGCACTTATTTATATTGATATCGTTTTTCTAAATTCCGATGCAGTTTGGCCCGTCCACTTTTTAAAAGCTCGGCGGAAGGTAGTGGTTTCGCTGAATCCGATTAGACCTGATATTTGATCAATGGTAAGGTTGGTCTTGGCCAGATATTTCATGGCGATTTCAGTTCTAACTTCATCCAGGATTTTCTGGAATGAAGTGTTTCTAAATTTTAACTGACGATAAAAACTACTGGAACTCAGTCCCAGCATCCTGGCCATCTCATTGGAATTGGGAAAATGGCCCAAAGAATCAATAAAGACGCGTCGGATCTTTTCCACAAATTCATCTGATTTTTGCAGATTTAACAATAATTCTTCACATTGTCTTTTTACCAGGATGGCAACCTCAGCGTTAGCTGTGGGGATGGAGCGATCTAAAAAACTGGGATTGAGATAGATTTGGTTCTCAGGTTGATCGAAATAAACTGGACAGCCAAATTCTTTAACATAAAAATCCCGATGTCCCGGGGCCGAATAGGACAAATGAATTTTTTCAACCGGCAGGGGTTGATTCATAATAAAGGCAAAACTAGATATGGTGGTTGATATATCTTCTTCAACAGCATAAATCAGAATCCGACCTCTCACCAAAGGAGTTGCCGGAAAAAAAGTAATTATTAAATAATGGTCATCTTGGGTTATGGATAGCTTCAGTAACTGGCCGCCGAGTTCCCAAAACTTCAGCCCCACCTGAGACGCCTCAGCCATGGTTTGGCAGCTCATCATTGCATAACCGAAAAAACCGAATTCGGTAATATTGATTTTTCTACCGAATTTTAAGCCTATGCCTAAATCTCCACTTTCATCAAGTGTATTTTTAACCAGCCTGCAGTATTGCCCATAGCTGATGGTTGCGTCTTTCCTCTGAATCCAATCAAGCTCAAGTCCTGTATCCGCCAACAACTTTTTTATTGAAAGGCCGTGCTCCATGGCTTGTCTCATGAGCCACTGGGCGCTATCAGCCCTTATTATTCGCTTTCTTGAAGCAGCTGTTGGCGATAAATTCATTTAAGTTCTAAACCTTAAATGAGCGTTTCAAATTATAAGAATGACAGAAATTGTTCTAAGTTTGACAATAATGATCCTATTCCGAATTGTTCATCCATGTTAGTCTTTCTATAATCAGCAATGGGTTTAATGCAAAACACAATATGAGTTTTTGAGAAATATGTCAATTGGTTATCGATCTTTACCGCATTCTTGAACCCTTTAATTGAAGGAGGAAGGCTATGAAGGACAACAACAGCCGTCAGCTAACCGACAGATTCAACGAATTATTTGCAGGGGGCCACACCAATTTCAGGATTCCGCTCCAGGTCACCGAAAACCGGCTGTTTATAAACAGAGCCCGTGGCAGCCGGGTGTGGGATCTTAACGACAACGATTATATCGATTATGTCGGGGCCATGGGGCCTAATCTCCTGGGCCACCGTCATCCTGAATATATCGAAGCTATTAAGGACTTGCTTGACAACTACTCCTTAGCAGTAGGGTCCGGCATATTGCATTCGCCAGATGACATCGAACTGGCTGATAAGCTGATCAAACATATTCCCTGCGCGGAAAAGATTAAAATCTGCACCACCGGTACAGAAGCCGTGCAGATGGCCATACGGCTATCACAGGCCCATACCGGCCGCCCGTATTTTATCCGATTCTCAGGTCACTATCACGGCTGGTTGGACAACGTGCTTGGTGGTACAGCAGACCCGGCTCCTGACGGAAAACCTTTTGCAGTCCAAGATCCAGATTCAGATCCCATGGAAGACTACTGTTTTACATGCGGGAAAGCAGAAAATGCCAACAAGGAAAGCTTTCTGCTGCCTTGGAACGATATCGAGGTGTTTGAAAAAACCGTAAAGAAGTATGGCGATCAGATTGCCATGGTCCACATGGAATCGGTTATCTGCAACCATTTTTGCCTGATGCCAAAACCCGGTTATCTGGAGCGAATTAGAGAGCTTTGCACGAAACACGGTATTGTCATGAGTATCGATGAGGTGATTACCGGTTTCAGGGTAGGTCTTAACGGGGCCCAGGGTTTTTTCAACGTGACCCCGGATATTGCAACCTTTGGCAAGGCCATAGCCGGTGGCGTTCCTTTTTCGGCAGTAATGGGGAAAAAGGAAATCATGGAGCAACTGGATGACGGGAAAGTCCTTGGGCCTGGAACCTTTAATGGATATCCCCTGGGAATCCGTGCCGCACTGGCGACAGTTAAAATTCTGGAAAAGGATAATGGTGCCGTTTACCAGCATATGGCTCGCGTACAAAATCAGCTTGAGAGCGGATTGAAGGAAGTCGCCAAAGCAAATGGTGTACCCATGTTTACACAGGGTGTGCCGGGTGCATTCTACACCATGTTTGGCTCTGATGAGGATCAAACCATCTATACCGATGAACAGATCGAGGAAATCATCGACTTCGACGTTTATCTCCAGTTTTGGGCAGGTATGCAGGAAAATGGCATCCTCCACCTTGCAGGGGGCCGGTGGTATCCATCAATTGTCCATTCAACAGCTGATGTGGAAAAGACCCTGGAAGCTGCGGATAAGGTTATGAGGCAATTGGGATCTAAGGTCAAAAAAGCAAATGGAGAGTTGATGAAAAAAGATGACCCCTTGGTTGGGTACAGGAAAACCTGGGTGAACGGCATTCTGTACATGGAGTTCGGTAAGTTGACCAAAGATGCCGCCTTAGAGGCGGCAACGGATTTTAAGAACGAGCTTGACCGGCCTGAATCACAGAAGGCAGTATTCATTGCATTAAAAGGTGCAAAGCTCATGGGGCCTGCCTTCAGTAAGTTTTCAAAAGAAGTCGACAAATACGAGGGTGAGCACTTAAAGGCCCTGGCCATAGTAGTGCGGAACAAAGCTGCCAGATTTATAGTCGAGAAATTGTTACCAAAGGATGATCCTACGGATATAAGGATTTTTCTGGATGAGGAAAAGGCCGCATCCTGGCTCAATGCATGGGAAAACAAGCAGCAGTCCAAAATTTGGTTGACAGAAAATTGAATTAAATCTGCCTGAAACCATCTTAACACCATGTGCAGTCAACCTACTTTTATGAGGTCTTTGTTATGACACACTATAGAAACAAGGAAGAACTGGAAGCAATCATGTCCGCACTCTGGGACGACATATTTAATGATCCCAATATTGTCACAAAGGTCAGTAACGAAAAGTTGATCGTCAAGTTTCAATATTCGGACTTTCAGAATGAGTTGTTCATAGACCTGTCCGGTGACCAGCCGAAGTACTATTGGAACCCTGGGGTCGAGGCCCCCTTTGATGTGGAAATGATCCTTTCCTCTGATACGGCACACAAATTCTGGATGGAAGACCTGAATGTTCCCATGGCGATCGCCACCCGAAAGATCATCGCCAAAGGATCCGTGCCCAAGGCATTAAAGCTCTTACCTGCCTTGAAACCCGCGTTTGCATTATATCCCTCTGTGGTCGCGAGAATGGGAAGAAAGGATCTGCTGGATTCTAAAAAGCAAGCCGGCGTCAAAAAGTTTAAAGGAGCAAAATCGGGGGGACTTTTTTCAATTTTTAAAACCCGACGTCATAAAAATATCGATTTCAGCCAATTGCCGGAATTTCCCTTAAGCCTTTCAGATGAACCTTTTTCTGTCACTCGGAAATCAACAGACCAAAAGCCTGCATCTATGCCAAAAATGCTGGAAACCATGCTAACCATCCGCAGTTTCGAATCCCATTTGGCCGAGGCTTTCAAAAAAGGGGACCTACCCACCGAGGCCATCCACCTTTCCATTGGGCAAGAGAGCGTTGCAGCCGCAGTTTGCCTGAATCTACGTGCCAGCGATTATCTGAATACAACTCACAGGGGGCATGGACATATCATTGCCAAGGGCGGCGATTTGAAGAGAACGATGGCAGAGCTTTATGGAAAAACAGATGGTCTTTGTAAAGGCAAAGGCGGTTCCATGCATGTGACCGACGGAAGTCTGGGGATTCTGGGAGCTAATGGGATAGTTGGGGCGGGGTATCTGCTGGCTTTGGGGGCTGCTTTCTCTATCAAACACTTTCATAAAAGTGATGATATATCTGTGGTAATCGCCGGAGATGGATCGACGAATCAAGGAATGTTTCACGAAGCCATGAACATGATCGCTCTTCTAGATCTACCGGTCCTTGTTGTGGTTGAAAACAACCTTTACGGCGAATTCACCCACGTGGAAAATCACGCTGCAGAACCTGAAATTCATAAACGCGCAGGTGCCTACAGGATGGAATCCTGCCGAATCGACAGCAGTGATCCCGAACTGGCCTTTAAAAAGGCCGCTGATATTATAAACAATATTAGATCTGATGGTCACCCCCAGCTTTTGGAAATGATGACCTACCGCTGGCACGGTCATATGGAAGGCGATGGGGAAATGTACAGGGATGCTGCAGAGAAGAAGCGCTACCAACAAGCAGATCCCATTAAGCGGTTAAAAACGGAACTAGTTGATAGGGGTGAATTAAGCCGGAGTCAACTTGCTGAAATTGAAAAAACAGTGGCAAAAACATTATCAGAGGCTATTGACTTCGCATTAAATTCCGACCTGCCAGATAATGATGAACTGCTGACGGACATTTATTCTCCTGATCCACCGGTCTTATATAAGGGCTCGATTAATGCGGAAACTTATTCCATGGAGAAGAGCCCACGTGAAATGTCAGTGGCTCAGGCGATCAATACCGCCCTGGTCGAAGAGATGAGACGGGATACCAGCGTTTTTCTCTGGGGCGAGGATGTTTCACTGGGCGGCTATTTTAATGTCACAGACGGTTTGGTTGACGAGTTTGGAAAAGAGCGCATTATCGACACTCCGATTTCAGAAAACGCTTTTGTTGGTGGAGCTGTGGGCGCCGCCATGACCGGGATGCGTCCTGTTTCAGAACTCCTATTCGCAGACTTTCTGACTTGCTGTATGGATCCAATTTTAAACCAAGCAGCTAAGATCCGTTACATGACCGGTGGCCAGGTCACGGTTCCGATAACCATCAGAACACCGCTAGGAAGCGGTATTGGAATGGCAGCCCAGCATTCCCAATCGATGGAGCGGTTTTTTTACGGCATTCCCGGTCTAATCGTTGTTGCTCCGTCAGATCCCTTCACAAGCATGGGGCTTCTTAAATCTGCGATTCGATCTAACAATCCGGTTCTGTTTTTCGAGCACAAACTTATGTATCCCCTCTCCGGGGAGCTGCCTGCTGAGGAATATACGTTGCCCATTGGAAAAGCTCGTGTAGTCAGAAAAGGTGTACATGTCACCATTGTAACTTTTTTGCTCGGTATCGGTATTGCTCAGGAAGCGGCATCTGTCTTAGCAGAACAAGGAATCGAAGTTGAAATCATCGACCTCCTGACCCTATATCCACTCGACGATAAAACTATTCTGGAATCTGTACAAAAGACAGGCCATCTTCTGACTTTGGAGGAGGGAACTTCCACAGGGAGTATCGGTTCCGAAGTCATATCAAGGGTGTGCCAGGCAGGTTGGTCTCTCTTAAAGAAACCGCCGATGAAGGTGGCCGCATTGGAATCACCAGTTCCTTATGCTAAAAATTTGGAGACACTCCTGATGCCTTCGGTTGAAGCAGTTGTGCGAAATATTGAAGAAATGTTTTCATAAAAAGGGGAACACTTATATTTAGGGTTGGTGGTCGACTCTAAACGTGAGACCTGCTTGTGTCAAAGATTGAAGATTTCCTTTGATAATACCATTGTTTTAAAGGGGACGTTCGTGCAGAAAATGCATTAAGACAGCTTGATTTTTTTGTAATCCGGTTTTTTCCCTTTTGAGATTATTCTTGTTACACACGAGTTGGTAACACGTAAGAACCTCACAACCTCTGCACCTGAGTAGCCAAGTTCTGTAACCGCTATCCAAGACAGAACCTTTCTTGCGAGAACAGCAGCTTTTCTTCGCCCACCCGACTTCAGCTCTTCGATAGAGACACCGCATTTCTCTGCGACTCGTTCACAAAGTGTCCCGATATTTATTCGTTGACCGGATAGTCGCAGATTCTTCTTGATGTAGAGCCCGATCTGCATAACGTTGCTAACCGACTGATGAAATCCTCTCGATCCACATCATTTAGAAAAATCCTTCTTCTTTCAATTTCCCTACCCATTACATGATGCAATATACCTGGGGCATCTAATCTGGCTAATCTAGGCATGGCACCTTCTTAGCATTTATGCTATTTTCCATGAAGTACGTTCTGCACGAACCCTTATTTAATGCGGTTGTTGACACGGCAGACACCATAGATCCGGCATTTAACGCTATCCCTTTCTGGCCCCCTCAATTAGTCCGCTGAAAACCATGCGCAAGTCCTTGTCGGTCAGGCTTTCCACAAAGCCATCAACATCTTCATCCCCATTCATTTTTTCTGTGTCCAAGGGATTGGTGTAACTTTCGATAGCATCCATGTGGTGCCGGACATTTCCGGATGCCAGGCTGTCAATGATGCTGGTGGCCTTTTGGGCCAAATTCTTCCCAGACTTGCCGGCTTTTTCGAGGGCTGCAATGCGGCTTTCGACTTTTGAGCTGACAAATAATAATTCCATGGCAAAAGCATCAATTCATATCTGCCGCCAGCAGCGCAGCTCCAAGCGCGCCAATGAATTGCGGCTTCTCGGGAATCAACACCTTGCGCCCGAGTTTTTCAGCCAGAAACGCTACCATGCAGGGGTTTTGGGCTACACCACCGGTGAAAACGATATCACCCTCCGAAGCAACCCGGTTGATCATACCGGCGGCTCGGCGG
>Ga0180435_10007889_pt1 | contig 10083 bp, 5 predicted proteins | sample SS_ome_3_FD_132467 | JGI IMG/M metagenome (GOLD analysis project Ga0180435, IMG submission 132467) | Hypersaline lake sediment archaeal communities from the Salton Sea, California, USA - SS_3_S_1 metaG | ecosystem: Environmental > Aquatic > Non-marine Saline and Alkaline > Hypersaline > Sediment... | reverse complement strand
GATGTACTGCCAGACATCGAGCTCGGTCCAGTTGGAGAGCGGGAAGACGCGGATGCTCTCCCCCTTTTTGACCTTCGTGTTGAAGAGGTTCCAGAGTTCGGGTCGCTGATTCTTGGGATCCCAGCGGTGGAACTCGTCGCGGAAGGAGAAGACCCGCTCCTTGGCCCGGCTCTTCTCCTCGTCGCGGCGGGCCCCGCCAAAGGCGGCGTCGAAGCCGTGCTTGCTGAGGGCCTGCTTGAGGGCCTCGGTCTTCATGATCGTGGTGTGGACCTGGCTGCCGTGGTCGATCGGGTTGATCCCCTGGGCCCGTCCCTCCTCGTTGACATGCACGATCAGGTCGAGGCCGAGCTCCTTGGCGACGTACTCGTCCCGCATGCGGTACATCTCCTGGAACTTCCAGGTCGTATCGACATGCAGCAGCGGGAAGGGAATCCTGGCCGGGAAGAAGGCCTTCTCGGCCAGCCGCAGCATGCAGGCGGAATCCTTGCCGATCGAGTAGAGCATCACCGGGTTTTGAAACTCGGCGGCCACCTCGCGGATGATCTGGATGCTCTCGGCTTCGAGCTGCTTCAGGTGGGTCAGGGCGTAGGTAGTCATACGAAATCAATTGCGCACGTTGAGCGAACACCTGTTTTGTAGGGACTGGGGCAGAAAGCCACAACCGCGGCCCTCACAGACCGGTTGCGGCCGTGTATAGTTGAGTCTGCCGCGATAGAGATGCCGTGAATGCGTTGCTGCAATTTCCAGTCCGTCTTCCAGCCCGTCGAGCCCGGCAGCCGGCCCGCGACTGCCGCGTGGCTCGCAGCCGTGGTGGCGGTGGCGATGCCGCTGGCCGCGGCGGCCGGCGAACGGCCGCCCTTGGCGAAGGGTGAACGGATCTCCTTCAACGACCACGTCCGGCCGATTCTCTCGGAAAACTGCTTCGCCTGCCATGGGCCCGACAGTGCCAACCGTGAGGCGGGACTGCGTCTCGACGGGTTCGAGACCGCCACTGCCGAACTCGACAGCGGGATGCGGGCGATCGTGCCGGAAGATGTGGCCGCCAGTGAGCTGATCGCCCGCGTGGCCTCGACCGACCCCGACGTCGTGATGCCGCCGCCGGACGCCAAGATCGGCCGGCTCTCGCCCGAGGAGGTGGCAGTTCTCAAGCGGTGGATCGCCCAGGGTGCTCCCTACGAGCCCCACTGGGCATTCGTGCCGCCAGTCGAGCCCGACGCCGATGACGCCGCCGCCGGCATCGATCAAATCGTGGCGAAGGGGCTTGCCGCCCGCGGCCTCGTCCGCCAGAGAGAGGCCGACCGGGCCAGCCTCGTCCGCCGGGCGAGTTTTGACATCACCGGTCTGCCGCCCACGCCGGACGAGGTCGCGGCATTCGTGGCCGACGACGATCCGGATGCCTACGAGAAGCTTCTCGACCGGCTGCTGGCCAGTCCCCGCTACGGCGAGCGGATGGCCGCCGACTGGATGGACATCGCCCGCTATTCCGACAGCTACGGCTTCCAGGTCGACCGCCCGCGGGTGACGATGTGGCCCTGGCGGGACTGGGTGATCCGGGCCTTCAACGAAAACCTGCCTTGGGACACGTTCACCCTCTGGCAGGTCGCCGGCGATCTCCTGCCCGATGCCACCGACGAGCAGATCCTCGCCACGGCCTTCAATCGTCTCCATCAGCAGGAGTCCGAAGGCGGCAGCGTGGTGGAGGAATACCGCGTCAACTACGTCAATGACCGCGTGACAACATTCGGTACGGCCTTTCTTGGGCTCACGCTCGAGTGCTGTCGTTGCCACGACCACAAGTTCGACCCGCTCTCGCAGCGGGAGTTTTATTCGCTCTTTGCCTTCTTCGATGACATCGACGAGGCCGGGCTCTATGCCTACTTCACGCAGGCCACGCCCACGCCCAAGCTGCAATTGCCCGATGAAAACACCGTCCGGGCGTTGGAGAAGGCCTCGGCGGCCTGCGGCGAGGCGGCCGCGGAGCTGGCTCGAGCCGAGGCCGATGCCCGGCGACAACTGGCCGACTGGCTCTCCGGCAAGGGTTCCCGGCCGGCGGGCCTGGCGGCTGCGACAGCCGGCACGATACCGGGCGAGATCGTTCGCTACGCCTTCGACGAACGACGGGCCGACGGGAAGTTTGCCGACGCCCTCGGCGGCGACCGCCCCGCCAGTTCACCGGCCGACAACGTGCTCGCCCCCGGCCAAAACGGCCAGGCGATCCGGCTCACCGGCGACCATCCTGTGAAAACGCCGGTGGGCAACTTCCGTCGCAGCCATCCTTTCACGGTCTCGCTCTGGCTGAAGGCACCGGCAGCCTATGAGCGGGCCGTCCTCTTCCACCGCTCGCGGGCCTGGACCGACGCGGCGAGCCGCGGCTACGAACTGATTGTCGACCGGGGCCATCTCCGCTGGTCACTGATCCATTTCTGGCCGGGCGACGCGGTGAGCGTGCGGGCCGCCGAGCCGCTGCCGATCGACGAGTGGGTGCACGTGGCGGTCGCGAGCGATGGCTCGGGCAAGGCGGCGGGCCTGGAGATCTTCGTCAACGGTCACCCGGTGGCCTGCCGCATCGTCCGCGATCAGCTCACCCGCGAGATCACCGGTGGCGGCGGTGACACGATCACGATCGGCGAGCGGTTCCGTGATCACGGCTTCAAGGACGGGCTGGTCGACGACTTCCGCGTGTTCGACCGCCGCCTCTCGGCCCTCGAAATCGGTGAGCTTGCCGAGCCGGGCAGGCTCGCCGCCACGCTCGCGGCGGTGGCACCGACGTTTGAGGTCGACGCGGCTTCCCGCGAACTGCTCGGCGGCTACCTCGCCGCCGCCCTCGACGAGCCGTCCGCGACCAGGCGGAAGGCCCTGGAAGACGCCCGCCGGGCCCGCGACGACATCGCGAACAAGCCGCGGGAGATCATGGTGATGCGGGAGCTGCCCGAGCCGAAGCAGGCCTACGTGCTCGAGCGGGGCGACTACGACAAGCGGGGCGAGCCGGTTGAGCCCGCCACGCCCGCCGTCCTGCCGCCCTTTCCGGCCGATGCCCCGCGGAATCGGCTGGGACTGGCCACGTGGCTCATCGATCCGGACCACCCCTTGCTCGCGCGGGTGACGGTCAACCGCATCTGGCAGGGGCTTTTCGGGCTGGGACTGGTGGCATCGCCCGAGGACCTCGGCAGCCAGGCGACTCGCCCGGAGTATCCCGAGCTGCTCGACCTGCTGGCCTGGAAGTTTTCCCACCCGGTGGACGAGGGCGGCTTCGGCTGGGACACGAAGCGGCTCATCAAGACGATCATGATGTCACAGACCTACCGCCAGCGAAGCATCGCCGATGCAAAGACCATGGCCGACGACCCGCTCAACACCTGGCTGGCCCGTGGCCCGCGGCACCGCCTGCCCGCCGAGATGATCCGCGACTCGGCCCTCTTCACCTGCGGGCTGCTTGTGGAGAAGCTGGGCGGGCCGCCGGTGAAGACCTATGACATGCCCGATTCTTTCAAGCCGGAGAAGGCGGGCTCCGGCGAGGCTCTCTACCGTCGTAGTCTCTACACCTACTGGCGGCGGACCGGGCCGGCACCGATGCTCGAGGTCTTTGACGTTCCCTCGCGGGTGGTCTGCGTGGCCCGGCGAGACACCACCAACACCCCGCTGCATGCCTTCGTGTTGATGAACGCGGAGCAGTTCGTGGAGGCGGCGCGGGTGCTCGGCGAAGCCCTGCTGGCCAAGCATGACGGTCGACCGCTGCCAGCGGTGGAGGAGGCCTTTGAGCGGATCACGAGCAAGGCGGCCGATTCCCGGCAGCGGGAGATCCTCGGCTCGATGCTTCGCGGCCAGCTCGACTGGTATCGCGGTCATCCGGCGGAAGCCGCCCGCTTCGTGGCGATCGGCCAGCGGAAGCGGGACGAATCGCACCCGGCGGTCGAACTCGCGGCCACCGCCGCGGTGATCAACGCCCTTTTGAACTACGACGAAAGCGTGGTGAAGCGATGAGCCGAAAGAAAAAAAAGGTGCCAGCCACCAAATCCACCAAAACGGACACCGCGTCTTTGGAAACCACGAACTCCGGCGTGCCTCCGTTGCCCGGGCGTGGTGGCGGGCAGCCTTTTTCCCGCCGTGAATGGCTGGGGTCGTTCGGCATGGGCCTTGGTGGTATCGCCTTGGCCGAGCTGCTCGGCCGCGAGGCGGCGGCCGGCAGACCCGCGAGCCTGGCTCTGCCTGCGGGATCCGGCGGCGTGCTCGACGCATTCCATCTGCCGCCCCGCGCGAAGCGGGTGATCTATCTGTTTCAGTCGGGCGGCCCCTCGCAGCTCGATCTCTTCGATCGCAAGCCGCTGTTGGTCGAGCGGACAGGCGAGCAGCTGCCGGAGAGTGTCCGCGGTGGCCAGCGACTGACGGGCATGTCGGGCAACCAGAGCTCGATCCCGCTGGTCGGCTCCCCCTTCGCCTTCGCCCAGCATGGCCAGAGCGGGGCCTGGGTCTCAAACCTCCTGCCATACACCGCGAAGATCGCCGACCGCCTCTGCTTCATCAAGACGATGCACACCGAGAGCATCAACCACGGCCCTGGCGTGACCTTCATGCAGAGCGGCTCGCAGATCCCGGGTCGGCCGAGCATCGGGGCCTGGCTCGACTACGGCCTGGGCAACGCCCAGGACGACCTGCCCGCCTTCGTGGTCCTGATCACCAAGAACAAGAGCGGCCAGCCGCTGATGAGCCACCTCTGGGGCGCGGGCTTCCTGCCGGCGAAGCACCAGGCGGTGCGGTTCCGCTCGGGGGCCGACCCGGTGCTCTACGTGAACAATCCGCCGGGCGTTTCCCCCGAGAACCGTCGTGATCTCCTCGACGGCCTGCGGGACCTTCACGAGCACCAATTCAACCGCACCCCCGACGCGGCGATCACGGCGAGAATCGCCAACTACGAGATGGCCTTCCGGATGCAGGCCAGCGTGCCGGAGGTGACCGACTTCTCCGACGAGCCGGCCCACGTGCTCGACGCCTACGGCCCCGACGCCCGCGATCCGGGCACGTTCGCCGCCAACTGCCTCTTGGCCCGGCGGCTGGCGGAGCGGGGCGTGCGGTTCATCCAGCTCTACCACCAGGACTGGGACCATCACGGCGGCTTGAAGGGTGGCATCGCCCGCGAGGCCAAGCAGACCGACCAGCCGGCGGCCGCCCTCGTCGAAGATCTCGCCCAGCGGGGGATGCTCGACGACACGCTGGTCGTCTGGGGGGGCGAGTTCGGCCGCACGAACTATTGTCAGGGTCTCTACAAGCCGGGGGCCGACTTCGGCCGCGACCATCATCCGCGGTGTTTCACCGTCTGGATGGCCGGCGGGGGCGTGAAGCCGGGCATCTCCTGGGGAGAGACCTGCGAGTTTGGCTACAACATCGCGTCTGATCCCGTGCATGTGCACGACTTCCACGCCACCATGCTGCATCTCTTGGGCGTCGACCATGAGCGGCTGACGTACAGGTTTCAGGGCCGCCGCTACCGGCTGACCGACGTCCACGGAAAGGTTGTCCGGGGCATCCTGGTGTGAGTCGGCGAGGGTGGCTGTCGAAGGCGGTGTTGTCGATACTCCCGGCCGTTTCCCGCAGCCGGCATGGACGTCGAGCGGGGCGTGGTACACTCATCTTTCCGGACGTATGCTCTTTGCGGGCTACGCGACGGTGGCTGTAGCTCAGTTGGTTAGAGCACTAGGTTGTGGTCCTAGGGGTCGCGGGTTCGAATCCCGTCAGCCACCCATCCAAGACCGTTGCCAACCGGGCCGGCAGTCGTCGACATGCCCCCGATTTCATCCCCGACCCGAGTCGCCTGGATCCAATAGGAGATGCAGCATGTCCCAGTCGAATGACGCACACGCCTCGCCCTCCCGCCGTCGCTTTCTCGGCACCACCGCCGCGGCGGGATCGATTGCCGCAGGATACTGGATCGCCCCGGCGTCCCGGGCGGCCGACGCCCCGACCAGCGCCAACGAGGAGATCCGCTTTGCCTGCATCGGCACCGGCGGCAAGGGCCAGAGCGACTCGGCCGATGCCGGCCGCCTCGGGAAGGTGGTGGCCGTGGCCGACGTCGATGCCAACCAGCTCAAGCGTGCCGCCCAGGCCTTCAAGGATGCCAAACAGTTTTCCGACTTCCGCCGCATGCTCGACGAGATGGGCAGTTCGATCGACGCGGTTACCGTAAGCACTCCCGACCACACCCACACCGTGGCCGCCGCGATGGCGATGGGCATGGGCAAGGCCTGCTTCTGCCAGAAGCCGCTGACACGAACGATCTCGGAGGCCCGTCTGCTTGGTGAACTTGCCCGCGAGCAGAAGGTGGCCACGCAGATGGGCAACCAGGGCACGGCCAGGGATTCTCTCCGCCGGGCCTCGGCCTTCGTCCAGGCCGGCGAGCTTGGTCGAGTGCGGGAAGTGCATGTCTGGACGAACCGGCCGGTCTGGCCGCAGGGCGGCGGGCGGCCGCCGGAGGCGAAGGCCCCGCCGCAGCTCGACTGGGATCTCTGGCTCGGCCCGGCCCCCCTGCGGCCGTATGGAATCGGCTACCACCCGTTCCGCTGGCGTGGCTTCTGGGACTTCGGCACCGGCGCCCTCGGCGACATGGCCTGCCACACCTTCAACATGCCCTTCATGGCCCTCAATCTCCGGGATCCCGCCAGCGTGCAGGCGGAGACGAGCGGGCACAACCGCGAGACCTATCCCAAGTGGTCGAAGATCCATTTTGAGTTCCCCAAACTCGGTGACCGCGAGGCGGTGGCCGTCTCTTGGTACGACGGTGGAAAGCTGCCGGAGCAGTCGCTCTTCGAGGGCTTTTCCGGGCCGGTCAAGGACGGCAAGGAACAGCCCTTCGTGACGGCCCGCAGCGGCGTGCTCGTGGTTGGCGAGACCGACTCGCTCTATGCCCCCGGCGACTACTGCGAGCAGGGCTTCCAGCTCAAGAGCGGCGGTGAGCCGAAAAAGCACGAGTTTGTGAAGTCGCCCGGCCATTTTGAGGAACTCGTCGAGGCGATCCGGGGTGGCAGCCCGGCGGTCTCCAACTTCCCCGACTACGCCGGGCCGCTCACCGAGACGATCCTGCTTGGCAACCTTGCCGTGTGGGCTGCTCCGGAGGCCGACACGCAGGGCAAGAAGATCGAGTGGGACCCGGTCAAACTCGTGGCCACCAATGCCCCCGAGGTCGAATCGATCATCCGCCCGGCCTACCGCGAGGGATGGAAGGCATGAGGCTGCTGTTTTCGGTCGCCATCGGCATGGCCGCGACGGCGGCGGTTGCCGCCGATCCTCAGGCAGCCGAGCGGGAGGCGGTCGGTGCCGTCGAGTCACTCGGCGGCCAAGTCACGTTCGACGGCGAGGGGCATGCCACGGCGGTCAACCTTGCCGGCCGGCCGGCCGACGACGCCACCCTGGAACTGCTCACGGCGCTCTCGCGGCTCGAACGGCTGGAGCTGTGGGGAGCCGACATCACCGATACGGGGATGGAGGCGGTCGGCGAGATGAGGGGCCTGCGGCGGCTGGTGCTCGAAAACACGAGCATTACCGATGCCGGCATGGGAAAGATTTCCGGCCTGCCGGAGCTGGAGCTGCTCAACCTGCGACGTTCCACGAACCTCACCGACGCGGCCTTGGCCGAGGTTGCCCGGATCGGTTCGCTCGTGCAGTTGATCCTGCTCTACAACGACTTCACCGACGCCGGCCTGGCCCACCTGGTGCCCCTGAAGAAGCTGCGGGTGCTCGACCTGCGAGGCTGTGCGCTTGTGAGCGACGCCGGCCTGGCCGAGGTGGCCAAGCTCGCGAGTCTCGAGCGTGTCAAGCTGCGGTGCCCGAGCGTGAGCGATGCCGGCCTGGCGATGATCGCCGGGCTGCCGAAGCTGCGGGGCTTTGCCGTGGAGGATGGTCAGATCACCGATGCGGGGCTCGCCCCCTTCGCGGAGAAGACCTCGCTCGAAGAGATCAATCTGATGCGGACCTTCGTCGGCGACGAGGGGCTCGAGCAGCTCTCGGCGCTCAAGAATCTCAAACGGCTCGAGCTGAGGGGCACGCTCGTGGAGGGCGCGGGCCTCGGTTCTCTCGAGGGTCTCGGGAAGCTGGTTCTGCTCGATCTTGCCGAGACGAGCGTTGGGGATGATGGCGTGGCGAAGCTTGCCGGCCTCACGAGCCTGAAGGACCTCGATCTCTGGAACACGCAGGTCGGTGACGAGGGGATGCGGGCCGTGGCCACGCTCTCGGGCCTGGAGAAGCTCAATCTCGAGAATACCGGGGTGACCGACGCGGGCCTTGCGGAGCTTGCGGGCCTGGCGAAGCTCGAATCGCTCAACCTCGCCGGCACGGCGGTGACCGACGCGGCGGTCGAAACGCTCGTCCGGCTGCCGTCGCTCCGTCGGCTCACGGTGAGCTTCACCAAGATCAGCGAGGCGGGCATCGCTCGGCTCGAGGCGGCCGGTGACGGCCTCCAGCTGGTCCGCTGAAGAGCCGCGAAACGCAGTCGCGGGCGGGGGGTCGCCGATGCCCTGCGGGCGGTCCCACGGCGGCGGGCAGGCCGGCTGTTTGACGGACCCTTGCGGGAGCGGTATCACGATAGCCTCGTGTCGGTGGCGGTTGGCCAGCGGCATCACTCCCGCGGAGGCACAGGACCATGATCCTCGGCAAACTCTGGAAGACGGTCGCCGCACAGTTCAACAAGCTGGCCAATTTTTTCTGGCAGGCCGACCCGATCGCCCAGCTGCAGTATGAGTACGACAAGGCGGTCGACCAGATGAAGGACGGTCGCGAGGGGCTCGAGCAGTATCGGGCGCTCGTCGAGCGGGTCAGCCGTCAGGTCGAAGGTGATCGCCAGCATGTCGCATCGCTCGAGGCGCGGGTCAAGGCGTATCTCAAAGCGGGCGAGCGGGAGACGGCCGCCCGCTTCGCGCTCGAACTTTCCAAGGCCCGCAAGGAGCTTGCCGAGAATGAAGAGCAGCTCGGCCTCCACGAGCAGGCTTACGACAACAACGTGACCAAGGTCAGGCATGCCACCAAGAAGCTCGCCGAACTGAAGCAGAAAATTCAGACGTACGACGCCGAGCTGAAGCTCAGCCGGGCCGAGGCGGAACTGGCCAAGCTCGCCACCAGCTTCAACTTCGACGTGACCACCGACTTCGGCCAGATCGAGGATGTGATTCAGGACAAGATCGGCCTCAATAGAGCCCGGGTTCGCGTGGCGGCCGATCTCTCCGGAGAGGGCCTGGAGAAGATCCGCCAGGAGGAGGCGGTGGAGCAGCAGATGGCCGAAGACGCCCTTCGGGATTTCGAGGTCGAACTGGGAATGGTCACCCCGCAGACCTCCGGCGTGGCCGCCGACGAGAAGGAACTCGGCCCGGCCAAGCGGGTGACGCAGACCGAAGGCTGAGAAGCCTCGAAGGGCCTGCCGGTGAACGAATCGTCCCGCACTGATCTGCCCGAGTGGTATCCGGCTTGGGCCGAACGGCTCGGCGACGCCTATCTGTCGCAGACGTCCTGCGTGTTTCTCCTGCACGGCAATGTTCGCGATCTGGTGCCTCTCGGCGGTGATTCCAGCGAAGGGGAGGCCTGGGGCACCCTCAGCGACTTTCTCTGCGGTGAAATTTTCGGGAGCTGGGAGGTGGTGCTCGGCTATGACGTGGGTCGCGGCCTGCGGCCGCTGGCCGGGGCCGACGGCGAGCGGCATCGCTCGATGAACGACTGGCTCACATCCCGCCTCGGCGGGCCCGCGGGATGGCCTCGAGAGCCGGATGCCGCCATGGCGGTGATCGACGGGCTGCTCGAGCGGAACCTGCTCGACCCGGCCGACCGCCGCAGCCGAATCGCGGTGGTGCTCGACTACGCCCAGTATCTCGTGGGCGACGACGAGGGGAGATCCTCGCGGGCTGCCGGGCGGCTGGTGCGGCTGCTCTCCTGGGCCGGCAACCCGTTGTTGCGGCGGGTCAATGTGGCGGTGGTGCTGGTGGCAGACTCGCTTGCCGAGGTGCATCCGCGGCTGGTGCGGTCCCCCTCGGTCGGCGTGATCGAGCTGCCGCTGCCCGACGGCGAGCTCCGCCGCCGCTACGCCCGTGACGTCGCCGGCAGCCTGGGGAT
>Ga0180435_10007888_pt1 | contig 10083 bp, 7 predicted proteins | sample SS_ome_3_FD_132467 | JGI IMG/M metagenome (GOLD analysis project Ga0180435, IMG submission 132467) | Hypersaline lake sediment archaeal communities from the Salton Sea, California, USA - SS_3_S_1 metaG | ecosystem: Environmental > Aquatic > Non-marine Saline and Alkaline > Hypersaline > Sediment... | reverse complement strand
TTTCGAGCCGTTTGACCCTTCCAAATATGATTCCTACAGCTATGCCAAACATCCCAATGTAATCACATCCATGGAAATGGAGCGTGTCCTGTCGGCATCGGGGCCCACCGGCGGTCATCTTGTGCGCATGTCTGACCACAAGGAACCCAAGAAAATTGCCTGGTTCCAGTGTGTCGGCTCCCGCGATCTGAACCGCTGCGACAATGCCTATTGTTCTTCAGTATGCTGCATGTATGCCATCAAAGAGGCTGTGATCGCCAAGGAACACAGCGGTGACGACCTGGATTGCACCATCTTTTTCATGGACATGCGGACCCATGGCAAGGAATTCGAACGCTTTTACAACAAAGCCAAAGAAAGCGGCGTTCGTTTTGTGCGCAGTCGGGTTCATACGATTGATCCCATACCGCATAGTGATGATCTGTCCGTTCGATACGTCACCGAATCGGGTGAACTGCAGACCGAAACCTTCGATCAGATTGTGCTGTCAATCGGGCTGCAAATCCATCCCGAAACGGTGGCCCTGGCCCAAAACCTGGGCATTGAATTGACCGAGGGCAATTTTTGTAAAACCGAAACATTCGAGCCTGTGGAAACTTCCCGCAAAGGCATTTATGTAAGTGGTGCTTTCCAGGGTCCCAAGGATATTCCCCAATCGGTAATCGACGCCAGTGCAGCCGCTGCCAGCGCCGGTGCCGCCCTGAGCATTGCCCGCGACACCCAGACCCAAATTCCGGAAGAGGTTCCAGAGACAAACGTTGTTGGAGAGCGGCCGCGAATCGGTGTATTTGTCTGCCGCTGCGGGATCAATATAGCGGGCGTCGTCGATGTGGCTGCGGTTCGGGATTATGCCGCCACACTCCCTTATGTGGAATACATCTCCGACAACCTCTATTCCTGCGCCCAGGATACCCAGGATACCATGACTCAGATCATTAAGCAGAAAAACCTTAATCGGGTCGTGGTGGCCGCCTGTACACCCAAAACGCATGAGCCGCTCTTTCAGGAAACATTGATTAATGCCGGCTTGAATAAATACCTGTTTGAAATGTGCAATATTCGCAACCAGGATTCCTGGGTCCACAAGAATAATCCGGATCTGGCCACCGAAAAGGCTAAGGATCTCGTGCGCATGTCGGTCTCCAAGGTTGCCCTGATGCAGCCCCTCGAGGAAGCCGAATTGGAAGTCAACCAGACCGCCATGGTTGTCGGTGGCGGCATTGCAGGCATGAGCGCGGCCCAGACCCTGGCGCTGCAAGGCTACCAGACCCATATCATCGAAAAAGGCAATACGCTGGGCGGTCAGGCTTTAAACCTGTTTAAGACCGCTTCGGGTGATGACATCCAGGAAAAACTGGCCGAACTTACGGCCGACATCCAATCATTTGACAATATCGAAGTCCACCTGAATACCGAGGTCCAAAATGTCGAAGGCTTCGTGGGCAACTTCAATACGACTCTCACCAGCGGCGATACCAGCACAAACCTGGAACACGGTGTTGCCATCATGGCAACCGGGGGCGAACCATTCACTCCTACTGAATACAGCTATGGGGACGACCCACGCATATTGACAAGCCTCGAACTTGACCGCAAATTCATGAACCAAGACGCCGATCTCAAGAAGCTGAACTCAGCCGTATTTATCCAGTGTGTTGGATCCAGAGAACCGGATAGGCCCTATTGTTCCAGAGTCTGCTGTACCCATAGCATCGACAATGCCCTGGAGCTCAAAAAAATCAATCCGAATATGAATGTATATGTGCTCTATCGGGAAATTCGAACATACGCCGAAAAGGAATATATATATAAGGAAGCGCGTCAGAAAGGGGTCGTTTTTGTACGCTATGGCCTGGAAAATAAACCGCGTGTTGAAATCAAGGACGGAAATCTCACGGTTACGGTGATGGACCATGTCCTGGGACGCGAGATGGAAATCACCACCGATTTGCTGACATTGGCCTCGGCGGTGATACCGAGTAAAAACGACGCTTTGGCGCAATTCTTTAAGGTACCCCTGAACGATGACGGCTTTTTTGTGGAAAAGCACGCCAAGCTGGGTCCCTCCGAGTTTTCCACCGACGGTGTGTTCCTATGCGGTTTGGCGCATTATCCCAAGCCCATCGACGAATCCATCGTCCAGGGCAGAGCGGCTGCATCCCGGGCAGTGACCTTGCTGGCCCGCAAGACAATCCACACCAGCGGCATGGTGGCAGAAACCGTTCCCATACATTGCAGTTCATGTAAGGTCTGCGTATCTATTTGTCCGTATTCGGCACCTTCGATCATCGAAGAAGGTCCATTTGCAGGCAAGGCCCAGATCAATCCGGTTCTTTGCAAAGGCTGCGGCCTGTGTGTGGCCTCCTGTCGATCCGGCGCCATCAAGCTAAAAGGATTTGATAACGATCAGATTTTTGCTCAAATTTTTGCAGTCAATGAAGCAATTTAACTACAGGATTCAAGGAGTCGAGGATTCCAGGGTTCAAGGGTGGTTGAATGCTAAAAGCTGAGAGCCGATTCTCAGCGTCCTGGCTTCCTGGCAAAATATTGAAAACTGTCATTTGGAATTTTTATATAACTGAAACTGGTACATCTCAATCAAGGAGAAAAGCAACATGTCTGAATGGGAACCGAAGATCGTCAGTTTCCTATGCAATTGGTGCAGTTACGGCGCCGCTGATCTTGCGGGCGTCAGCCGGATGGAATATCCCGCCAATATTCGGGTTATCCGAATCCCCTGCACCGGTCGCATGAGTCCCAAATTCGCTTTGGCAGCCTTGCGGGAAGGCGCCGATGCCGTCTGGGTAAGCGGGTGACATCCCGGCGAATGCCATTACCTGGAAGGTAATTACTATGCCCGTCGCAAATTCGTCCTGTTTCGAAACCTGATGGAGCATATGGGGATCGAACCGGATCGGATTCATTTCTCATGGATATCCTCGGCTGAATCCACCAAGTTTGTGGAAGTGGTCAAGGAGGTAACTGAAAAAGTGAAAGCCCTGGGACCGCAGCAGCATTTTCACAAAACCGACGCCAAGGTAGCATAACATGTCAGAATACATAGATGAAATAAAGAAACATGCCGGACAACTGCTAAAGGAGGGTTCCGTAGAGATGGTCATCGGGTTCCGCAAGGGATCATTACCCCTGATGAATGAGCCCTGTTTTGCCAAAACGCCCGAAGATGTCCATCAGTTCGTGTGGGACAGTAATTGCGGTATCAACCTGGCCAATTATCTGACCAACCGCAAAGAAAAAATCGGGATCATTGCCAAGGGCTGTGATAGCCGCAACATCGTGACCCACATCATCGAAAACAAAATCAGCCGGGATCAATTGGTCATCATCGGCGTACCCTGCCAGGGTATGATCGACAAGCACAAAATCGCGGGTATGTTTACGGACGAGATCCAGAACGTGGTCGAAGACGGCGAAAAAATTATTGTGACCGCGGGCGACAAAGAGACAACTTTGCAAAAATCAGACCTTCTGCAGCAAAATTGCATGGTCTGCACCCACCGCAATCCCGTTTTGCATGATGTTTTAGTCGCCGATCCGGTTGAAGAACAGCAGGATGTGGACCGCTACGCCGATGTACGTGAGATCGAAGCCATGTCATCTCAGGAAAAATGGGATTATTTCGAATCTCTGTTGTCGCCCTGCATCCGTTGCTATGCTTGTAAAAACGCCTGTCCTTTATGCTACTGCCCCACCTGCTTTGTGGATGAATCCAAACCCCAGTGGGTTGGAAAAGGACAAGATCCCACCGACGTGCGCACGTTTCACTTTTTAAGGGCATTCCACTGTGCCGGTCGCTGTACCGACTGCGGCGCCTGCGAACGCGCCTGCCCCGTGGGCATCAACATGCGCGTTTTTACTAAAAAACTGGAGAAAGATAGTTTTGAACAATTCGGATGGGAAGCCGGGCTGAGTTTGGATGAAAGGCCACCGCTTGATAGCTTCCGTCCCGACGATTCGGATGAGTTTATTAGATAGTGCGTTTGTGTTTGGTGTTTGGTTTTTTGTGTTTAGCGTTTAATCGCTGAAGGTAGAGTTACTTCAGCACCAGACACGTAACACACCAAACAAAACACAACATAATAAATACAAAACACACTCCAAAAGGTATAAAATTATGAAGGTTTTCAAAATAGACAAATCGCAATGGTCACAGGGGTTGACCTTAGCAAGGGAATCTTACCAACTGTATGGACCCGCTGAGACCGATGGTTTTCACAGCTTCAAGGCACTTTCCGCAGACGAACTACCGGATATGGCCCATGTGAATTCGCGCTTGTCACCCAAGGCGATTCTATTCCCACAATCCGAGGCGATTGTCCAGTTCTCCCTCGATCCCAATGACCCGGATCATCATATTCAGAAAGACACTGCAGTCGATGAAAACTTGCGTGCGATTGTGGGCATCCGGCCCTGCGACGCCAAATCGGTTACCTTATTAAACCTCAACTTTGACAATGCCGACTATCAGGATCCGTATTGGGTCAAAGCATTGGCCGCCACCACTTTTATCGGCTTGGCCTGCGATGCACCCCGTAGCACCTGTTTTTGCACATCTGCCGGTTGTGGACCTTATCATGAAGAAGGACTCGATGTACTCCTGGTGGAACAGGAAGAGGGGTATCTGGCCAAAGTTCTGACTGAAAAAGGCCAGAATTTTATAAAAGCCGCTGGTTGGGACACTGAGGCGCATGCGGCCGCATCGAATGCGGACGACCTATTCGATACCAACAAAAAAGCGGCCGAGGCCAAGATCGTTTCAACTGTCTCTACTGACAATTTAAACAATCAGGACATCCTGAGTTTGCATTCGGCGCCCTTTTGGGAAGACGTTGCCTTTGCCTGCCTCAATTGTGGAACCTGTACCTATACCTGCCCCACTTGCTGGTGCTTCGATCTTCAGGACGAGGTGCATGGCAAATCTGGTAAACGCTTTAAAAACTGGGACAGCTGTATGTTTCCACTGTTTACCCTGCATACCACCGGTCACAATCCGCGGGGAACCAAGATGCAGCGCGTTCGTCAACGCTTTATGCACAAGTTGAAATATTTTGTCGATAAATATGATCACGGCATCATGTGTGTCGGTTGCGGGCGCTGTGTCAATCAGTGCCCGGTCAATATCGACATTCGCGCTATCTGTGAAATCATGAACGCCTACATTCCTGAAGAGCAGACTGCTGCCGCTGATTAGTCAATAAAGAAATTAGGGAAATAAGGGAAATAAATTAGAAATATTACATGGAGGACCACGTGCAAAATCCATATGTGCCTTATCCGGTGCGCATTGACGACATTACGATTGCCACCGAAGATAAAAGCTTGAAAACATTTAGGTTTGTTTTCTTGAATGATGGTGATGAAGAGAAATTTGCCTATCAGGCCGGTCAATTTGCAGAATTATCCGTGGCAGGCGTCGGTGAAACACCCATTGGAATCGCTTCCGCCCCAGTTGAAAAGGGTTTTGTAATGTTTACCGTATTTAAGGCCGGTGTGGTGACATCTCACCTGCACAATATGGCGGTCGGCGATATCATGGGTATCCGCGGTCCCTTGGGCAACTGGTATCCCTGGGACCTGCTGGAAGGAAAAAATATTTTAATTGTGGGGGGCGGTTTTGCTTTCACGACCTTGCGCTCTTCGATCAAATATATTCTGGATCCGGATAACCGTTCCAAATTCGGAAGCATCGACGTGGTCTATGGGGCCCGCACGCCAGGCATGTTGCTCTACCGGGATGAATTGATCGAATGGGAAAAACGCGACGATATCAACATGCACCTGACCATCGACACCCCTGCAGAAGGCTGGAATTACAATGTCGGTTTTACACCGCCGGTAACCGAACAAAAGGCGCCCCAGGGCGATGACAATACCTATGCCATCGTTTGCGGCCCACCGGTCATGATTCGATTCACACTGCCGGTGCTCGAAAAACTGGGCTATGCGCATGATCACATCATCATGTCACTTGAAAATCGAATGAAATGCGGCTTCGGCATGTGCGGCCGCTGTGGCATCGGCAAGGAGTTGGTATGTAAGGATGGACCCGTATTTACCTTGGATCAGATCAACCAGACACCCAAGGAATATTAGTCATAATCAACGTTTTTCGGGTTGACAACATAGTGATTATGTTTTACTTATTGTACTTCTTTAAACATCAAAGGCCCGTTTAAGGCCTTGTATATGCAAAACATTACCAAATAAAGGAGGGTTTTTAAATGCCGGAAGTCGAATTTATGGGAAAAACTTTTGGGGTTGATGAAGATGGATTTATCGACGATTATTCCAACTGGAGTGATGAGTGGGTTCAGTGGGTAAAAAAGGAAGAAGGAATCGAAGAACTGAATGAAGAGCATCAAAAGGTTATCACAGTTCTCAGGGAATACTATGAGAAAAATGGGATTGCCCCGATGGTTCGGGTTCTCTCCAAGGTTACCGGTTTCAAACTGAAACACATTTATGAGCTATTTCCGTCAGGACCTGGTAAGGGAGCCTGTAAGATGGCGGGTCTTCCCAAACCTACCGGGTGTGTGTAATCTGCTCGGATTAAATTTATCATTCATAAGTACTTGCCAAGAAAGGCTCTGCAAGTTTTGCAGAGCCTTTCTGTATCTATAGCGTTTTCAAAATAACGGTCCAAAATCAGTAAGTCTTTGATTCTTTTTCTAATTTTTGATAAAATTCATAATTGCTTGACTCAAACGTGCTAGTATTGGAGTTGTTATGATTTTAACTGTCAAAACCAATCAACAAACCGAGCTCATTGACATCACCACCCAGGTGCGGCAGGCTATTCAATCAGAAAACTTCCAGGATGGATTTTGCTTTTTGTATGTTCCCCACACAACTGCGGCCGTAACCATTAATGAAAGCGCCGATCCCAGTGTCAAATCCGACATTTTGATGGTTCTCAATAAAATAATTCCCTGGAAAGCGGGGTACCGTCATATGGAGGGTAATTCACCCGCCCACATCAAATCTACCCTGGTGGGGCCCTCGGAAATGATTGCCGTCGAAAATGGACAACTCGTACTGGGTACCTGGCAGGGAATCTTCTTTTGTGAATTTGATGGTCCCCGAACCCGCAAGTTGCATGTGCGATTACGCTAAAGACTTAGCTGTTACCTCTTGGCTCTTTACCGGCTATCAGCCAACTAGCAATTTTTTGTAACGAATTGAAATACAGAATATGACGCAACTGGACGAAACTGACAAACGCATACTCAACCGCATTCAATCGAATTTTCCCATAACCCGGCGCCCTTACGGCGCCATTGCTGACGATTTAAACCTGGCTGAATCTGAAGTTATCCAACGCATAACCCGCATGCGGGAGGGCGGGCTTATCCGTCGTATCGGCGGCAATTTTGTCCCTGAAAAATTGGGCTATGTGAGTACCCTATGCGCCGCATCGGTTCCAGCAGGAAAAATCGAATTGTTTACACGTATCGTCAATCGCTACATCGGTGTCACCCATAATTACATGCGTGACAACCATTTGAATATATGGTTTACTTTTATTGCACCTTCCCGTAAAGATATTCAAAACAACCTCACACGAATCGCTGAGGAGACCGGAATCGACAACATTCTGAACCTACCGGCGACGCGTGTGTTCAAAATAAAAGCACATTTCAATTTATAGGGAAATGGGCGACGAAACAAGACTCTACAACAGCCGCATCACCAATACCTACCTGGAATTTATTTCCTCGGAATATCCCCATGTAAATACGCAGCAATTGCTTGAATATGCGGGTATAGAAAAATATGAAGTCGAAGACCCGGCTCACTGGCTGACCCAGAATCAGGTTGATCGCCTGCATACGATCATGGTCCAGAAAACCAGCAATCCCGATATAGCCCGGGAAGCCGGCAGGTATACCGTGCTTTCCAAAAAAATAGGGGCCGTCAAAGAAGTTACACTTGGGCTGATGAGTCCGGCCATGATGTATCAAGCCGCCGGAAAGCTTAACCGCATCATGAGCCGTGGTGCCAACATTGAGACGCATGCGATCAGCTCAAACCAGGTAACACTTAAATCAACCCCCAATCCCGGCGTACAGGAAAAAGCTTATCAATGTGCCAATCGGATGGGGACCCTGGAATCTTTGGCCAAATTATTTACGGGTGAATTTGCCGATGTGCAGCACCCATCTTGTTATCATCGTGGCGATAAAGCCTGTGTTTATACGATTTCATGGAAAACCGCGCCGTCAATGATCTGGACCCGAATCAGCAGCTATACCCTGGTAGTGGGATTTCTGCTGGCGGTTATTTCTTTTATATTTTTTTCTAGTCCTACGGCCTGGGTTACGCCGATTCTCGCTGGTTTTGCGGTAATGGCGACCTATACCCAATCCCAGCGACTCAAAAATAGGGAATTAGCCAAAACCATCACATCTCAAGGAAACGCTGCCAAAGAACTCATTAACGCCGCCAATACCCGTTATAATGACATGGTTGTGATCCAGGAGATTTCGGCCGAAGCCTCAGCCAACTTGGATGCCTATAGGTTGATTCACAATGCTATGGTCATTATGCAAAAACGCCTACAATTCGACCGGGCCATGATCATGCTCAGACATGAGAATACCGGAAAATTAGAATTTGTGGATAGTTACGGCCAAACCAAGGAGCAGCTAGACTTATTAAAGACCTCACGTTTTAGCATCAAGAAGGCACAGGCGATGGGTCCATTTGCAAGAGCAGTCAGGGAACAACGGCCCCTGCTGGTGGAAGACGTCGAAAAAATCATCGACACCTTATCCGACAATAGTCGGCGCTTCGCTGCAACCATCGATGCTTCTTCATTTATCTGCGTGCCCCTCGTATACAATCAAAAAGCTTTGGGCATTTTAGCCGTGGACAACTGGAAAACACAGAAACCCTTGACCAAGAGCGACATCGGTATCCTCAATGGGATTGCCGTCCAGATCGCAGCCGGAATCGCCAATGCCGAGTCCTTTGAAAAGTTGCAGCAAAGTGAAAATCAGTATCGCAAGCTCTACAAAGAATCCAAACAGGCCGAACAATTATATCGATCCTTGATTCATTCTTCGGCCGACGCCATTGTTACCTGTGATTTGGCCGGCCATATCGAATATATCAGTCCTGAGTTTGAAAATGTGTTTGGCTGGTCGCTTTCAGACCTCAAAGGATCGCCGCATCCATTCATCGCCCACAGCGATCTTGAAACCTTTGATGAAATGATACAAACGGTTGCCCAGGTGGGCAGTCCTTACCGGGACCTTACGGTCAAGGGTTTAACCCGTGACGGCCGCGTTGTGGATGTGCTCATAAGTGGATCACGTTATGACGACCATGAAGGCGCCCCCCTGGGACTGCTCTTGATTATCAGAGATGTCTCGGAAAATAAACGTCTTGAAGCCCAATTGCTGCAGGCTCAAAAAATGGAGGCTATCGGTACCTTAGCTGGTGGAATTGCCCATGACTTCAACAACCTGTTGGCAGTAATTAAAGGCAACCTGGCGCTTATGCGCCTGGATTTTGATCCTGAACATCCCACCATGGCCAGAATCGAAAGTATCGATCAACAGGTTGATAGTGGTGCTAAGCTTACCAGTCAATTGCTGGGATACGCCCGCAAGGGTAAATTTGAAGTCAAGCCGATAGATCTGGTGCAGGTGGTTCAGGATAGCGCCCAAGCCTTTGGCCGAACCCGTAAGGAAATCCTCCAGGAAATTCATCTGCCCCAGGAAGCGCTGATCATCGAAGCCGACCGAACCCAGCTTGAACAAGTATTGCTTAACCTCTTTGTCAATGCAGCCGATGCCATGCTCAACGGCGGCAAGTTGATTCTAAAGCTTTCGACAATCACGCACCAGGAAATTCAGGAGAATACGTTTACACCCGCACCCGGCACCTACTGCCTCTTAGAGGTAAGCGATACCGGAACGGGCATGAGTCCCGAAATACAAAAGCGCATGTTCGATCCCTTGTTCACTACTAAAAAAATGGGCAAGGGCACTGGTTTGGGTTTGGCATCTGTTTACGGTATCGTAAAATCATACAAAGGCTATATTGCCGTGACTTCTG
>Ga0180435_10007887_pt1 | contig 10085 bp, 10 predicted proteins | sample SS_ome_3_FD_132467 | JGI IMG/M metagenome (GOLD analysis project Ga0180435, IMG submission 132467) | Hypersaline lake sediment archaeal communities from the Salton Sea, California, USA - SS_3_S_1 metaG | ecosystem: Environmental > Aquatic > Non-marine Saline and Alkaline > Hypersaline >... | reverse complement strand
GGCGCAGGCCCTGCAGCAGGCTGCCGAGCAACTTGTCTGCGAGCTGGATCTGACACGAGCCGCGCAACAGTTAACCGAGCGTTCGTCCGCGCCCGTCCTTCACCAGCGCCTCCACCACCTTCGGACTGAACCCGAGCATGCAGTGTTGCAGGCGCAGATCGAGGATGAGCGCACGGCCGCTGTAGCGAACGCCGAGCAGCAGGCCGCGCGTGTCGCAGAGCTCGAGCAACGCTTGGAGACGCTGACTAACGAGGCCGGTGTTGCGGCTGAAGCGCAACACCAGGCCATCGACGAACTGCGTTCGACGCTGGAGCTTGAACAACAGCAGCACGCCAGGGACTCGGCTGAGCTCACATCACTGCAGCAGGCATTTTCCACGCTGCAGCAGGATCGCGATGTGCTGCAGGCACAGCTGGCGTCCGGAGATGCAGATGCCAGGGCGGCTGTAGAGCGTGAACAACAGCGTGCCTTGGAATTGGAGCAGGCACTTACCGAGCAACGCGAAGCCGCACAGGCAGCCGAGGTCGGCAAGCAGCAGGCCATGCAGCAACTGCAACAGGTCGCTGAGCAGGCCGGACAGCAGCAGACCGAGCAGGAACAGGCGTGGCAGGCGCGGGTCGACGAGGCGCAGGCCCTGCAGCAGGCTGCCGAGCAACGTGTCGGCGAGCTGGAGCAGACACTCGCCGCGCAACAGGAAACCGAGCGTTCGTCCGCGACGGAACATGACCAGGCCGTGCAGCAGCTTCGGACCGAACTCGAGCAGGCCGTGGCGCGTGCGGGTGAGGCCGAGCAGCAACTGCAACAGCTTGCTGAACAGGCCGGACAGCAGCAGTCCGAGCAGGAACAGGCGTGGCAGGCGCGCGTCGACGAGGCGCAGGCCCTGCAGCAGGCTGCCGAGCAGCGTGTCGGCGAGCTGGAGCTTGCGCTTGCCGAGCACCGCGCCAAGTTGCAGGAGGGTGCCGGTGAGCACCAGGCTGAGATCGCCACCAGGCAGCAGGCACTGGAAGACGCCGAGCAGCGTATCGTCGACCTCGAGCGACGTATCGATGACGACCGCCAGGCGTCGGCGGCCCGGCTCGCCGAGACCGAGCAGGCCCTGCAGGAGGTGCAGCGCGAACTGGCGGAAGCGCAGGCAGCTGGCGCCGCCGGTGCCGGCGATCTGCAGCTCGAGCTGGAGATGCTGCGCAGTGCCAACGAGCATCTCGAGGCACAGCTGGCTGAATCCGGTGCAACCGCGGCCGACGGAGACGCACTGCTGCAGGCGCAGAATGCTGCGTCTGATCTCCGGCAGCAGATGGAGGCGGCAGCGCGGGAGCATGCCGCCAGCATGGACACGCTGCAGGCGGAACTGGAAGCGCTTCGTGCCGAGAACGGATCGCTGCGCGAACAGAACAGCGCGGCAAGTGGCAGCGAGGCTTTACAGCACAAGCTGGAAGAACGCGAGCTTGCCCTGAGTGCAGCGCGCGAGGAACAGGCCGAGTTGATTCGTGCCCTGAATGCAGCCGGCAGCGAGTTGGAAGCCCTGCAGATGCAGGTTAGTGGGCACGACAGCGAACAGGCCCGTCTCTTGGACCTGGAGAACCAGTTGGCCGAGCTGCATCGGGCACATGAAAAAGACGTGCTGTCGCATGAACACGAGCAACAACGGCTGCGTGATCGTCTTGATGCCGCTGCGCAGCAAATCGCAACCCTGCAGCAGGAAAAGGACAACGCCGCGGTGGCCGATTCGGGCGAGGCCGGGGCGATATCCGAAAACGAGGAACTGTTGGCTGAACTGGCAGCGCGTGAGAGCGAGGTCGAGCAGTTGCGGGGAGTGATCGAGGACTACGTGAGCCAGTTCGAGCAGGCCAAGCGCGAACACGATGGCGCAGCCGAAATCGATGCACTGAAGGCTGAACTCGAGATGGTCCGCGAGCAGGCGGTGCGTGACGTTGCCGACATGCGGGAGCAACTGCAACGCGCGCAACAGCAGGCGAGAAGACTGAGCGAAGCCGGCGGGCGTGAACTGGTCTCACAGGAGGCGATGCGACAGCAGATCGAAACGCTGGAGGCTTCTCTCGGTGAGCGCCAACGCGAGATCAGTGATGCTCAGGCCGCGCAGAACATGCTCGAGGACGAAATAGAGGATGCGCACAGGCAGCTCGACCAGGCGCGACGCGAGTTGGAGAAGGCCCAGGCCGATGCCGACGAGGCAATGTCGGTGCGGCGTGAGGCCGAGAGTGCACGTTCGCAGCTGCAGGAAGCGTTGGTGCAGACGCAGCGTGATGCAGAGCAGGCCCTGGTCAACGATCTGCGAGATGAACGCCTCACATCTGCCTCCGGCCGTAAGGCTGGTGGCCGTAGCTGGGTTGCGGCCCTTGTTGGCGCCGTGGCGGCGATCGCGGGTCTGGCCGGTTTGACCGTTGCAACCGGAAACGGTGGGCTGCTGAGTCAGTTTCTCAAGGGGCTTGGCCTATGACTACGGCAGAGTTGCACGACCTGTGCAGCCTGGGAGACATTGCCAATCCCGGCAGCCGTGGTTTCGATGTCGAGACCGGCGAGGAGTTACCGCTACGACTGTTCGTCGTTCGCAAGGGGGATGTGCTGACTGCCTACCGTAATCGCTGTCCGCACACCGGGGCACCGCTCGAGTGGCAGCCGCACCAGTTCCTGGACCTCGACAACAGCTTTATTCAGTGCGCGATACATGGCGCACTGTTTCGTCCTGAAGACGGGTATTGTCTGCGTGGGCCGTGTGTTGGCCAGTCACTGCAACCACTCGAGATCCGTCTCGTTGGCGACCGGCTGTGGGTGGAACTACCGCCTGCCGGGCCGGGCCCGGGTTGACGCCCGTACGACCAGGGAATCGACGATGACATGGTCGAAACGATGACGTTGCGGCAACTGCTCAGTTGCACTGGCCTCTTCGACTGTCAACAGGCGTAGCTGCGTGGCGCCCGCGGCAGTGACTGGCAGCCGGGAATCCGTCGTCGCCTCAGCGGTTTCGATAACCTGGCCGGTCACGATGTCGTAATGCGTAATCATCGTCTCTCTCCCACTACCGGTGATCGCTTTACGGATTTGCGACGGATCCCGCAATGCCGTTCGTTATCTGTATCGGCCATGACTGTTGTGACTTGAGTCGTGCACCATCGTGGATGCCACCGAAAATCCGCTTCTGCAAACGGCGGCCCTGGGCGTCACGGACTTGGATTGGGGTGACGCCGATGAATCTCCTCGATCTCAGCCAGCAATTCGGCGTCGAGGGCCAATTCCACGCTGTCGAGATTGCTGCGCAGCTGGGTGGTTGTCGTGGCGCCGATGATGTTACTGGTCACGAAGGGTCTGCTGGTGACATAGGCCAGCGCCATCTGTGCCGGATCGATATCGAAGTCGTGCGCCAGCGAAACATAGTCGTGACAGGCCTTCTGCGCCTGAATGTTGGAGTAGCGATCGTAGCCGGGAAAGCGAACCAGCCGGGCACCGTCCGGACGCTGCCCACCCAGGTACTTGCCGGAAAGCACGCCAAATGCCATGGGTGAATAAGCCAACAGTCCGACCGCTTCGCGGTGACCGACCTCGGCGAGGCCGATTTCATAGGTGCGGTTCAGCAGGTTGTACGGATTCTGGATGCTGACCGGCCGTGGCAGGTTGTGCTGGGCCGCCAGTTGTATCAGCCGCATGACTCCCCAGGGAGTCTCGTTGGACACGCCGACATGGCGAATCTTGCCTTCGTTCACGAGTTCGTCGAGTGCCTGCAGGGTTTCCAGCAGCGGTGTCGAATCGTCGGCATCGGGGTGGGTGTAACCCAGCTTGCCGAAAAAGTTCGTCTCCCGGTCCGGCCAGTGTAACTGATAAAGGTCAATGACATCTGTCTGCAGACGTTCCAGGCTCTGAGTCACCGCATGGCGGATGTTGTCGCGGTCGAGGCGGTTGTTGCCGCCGCGAATATAGGGGAGCCAGTCACGGCCGGGACCTGCCACCTTGGTCGCGATAACCACGTCATCGCGGCGTTTGCGGCGAGCCAGCCAGTTACCGATAATCTGTTCGGTGCGCCCCATGGTCTCGGCGCGTGGCGGGACCGGGTACATTTCCGCTGTATCGATAAAGGTGACGCCGTGATCCACCGCCATGTCGAGCTGATCAAAACCCTCTTGTTCGGTGTTTTGCTCGCCGAAGGTCATCGTGCCGAGACCGAGTTCACTGACCTGTAGGTCGGTATTGGACAATTGACGGTATCGCATCGGGTAGTATCTCTGCTGGGTGTATCCGGTGGGTGTTGATGGAAGTTTCCGGCGATCTTTTTCCTGAATCCTGGTTGTGGTTGGCCGCGGCGGTGTATGCCTGGTCGATCAGTCGTGCCGTGCGCTGGGCCAACTGGCAGCGACTGGGCTACAGCGACCAGCTCAACGTCTTTCTCGGCGCCATTGTTTGCCTGCTGTTATTATGGACGCTGCGCACCGAGATTCAGCCCGGTTTCGCGTGGCATCTTTCGGCGATGGTGACGATGACCCTGATGTTTGGTTGGTCACTCGCCATCATTGCCGGCAGCGCAGCACTGCTGGTACTGACGGCGGTCGGGTTCAACGACTGGACCGGTTTCTTTCCGACTGCCGTCTTTTTCATCGTGTTGCCGGCGACACTGACCCAGGTGCTGCTCGGCCTGGCCCGTGCCTACCTGCCAAAACACTATTTCATCTACGTTTTTGTCAACGCATTCTTCGCCGGTGGCCTGATCGCGATCCTCGTGGCAGTGACGGCGACCGGCCTGTTGCTTGCGGCAGATGCTTTCACCCTGCAGAAGCTGATCGACAACTACCTGCTTTTCCTGCCATTGATGTTCTTTCCCGAGGCCGTCCTCAACGGCTGGATGATCTCGATCATGGTGGGTTTCAAGCCGCACTGGGTTGGTTCTTTCCGTGACGAAGAGTACCTTCACGGCAAGTGATGGGCACGTGTCCTGAACAGGCTTCCGGGAGGCTGGTGTGAGCTGGTGGGGAAAATTGGTTGGCGGTGCTTTTGGCTTCATGCTCGGCGGGCCGATAGGGGCACTGCTGGGTGCCGTGCTCGGGCACAATTTCGACAGGGGCCTCAAATCGATTCCCGAAGAACCCGGCCTTGATGCCGGGGACCGGGAGCGGGTTCAGACGGCCTTCTTCGCTGCCACGTTTGCGGTGCTTGGCCGCGTGGCCAAGGCGGACGGGCGAGTCAGTCCCGAGGAAATCCGCATGGCCGAGGCGGTCATGGACGACATGTCGCTCACCGCCGACATGCGCCGCATGGCGATCGACCTGTTCAACCAGGGCAAATCGGCGGATTTCGATCTCGACGCGGTGCTGCGACAGTTTCGCCAGGAATGTCACGGCCGCACCACGTTGATCGTGATGTTCATCGAGATCCAGTTGCAGGCGGCTTATGCCGATGGCCGCCTGGACGAGGCCGAAGATGCCCTCCTGCGCCGCATCTGCGAACTGCTGGGCCTATCTGAGCTCGATTACCGCAGACTCGAGCGGCGGGTCCGTGTCGAACACGGTTTCGCTGGCCGCGGCGGCCGTACAGGCGGGGGCGGCTCGCGGGCATCGGTCAGCGCCAAGGGGCCGTCGCTGGCCGATGCCTACGCAGTGCTCGGGGTCGCTTCGGACGCCAGTGATGCGGACGTCAAGCGATCGTATCGGCGCTTGCTCAGCCAGCATCATCCGGACAAGCTCGTATCCAAGGGTCTGCCGGAAGAGATGATGAAGCTGGCGTCGCAGAAGACGCATGAGATAAGGCAGGCTTACGAACTGATCCGCGAGTCGCGTCGAGATCGTTAACCCGATATCTTCGGTGGCCGGGTTGATAACCTGATTTGTCGTCCTGACGGGCGCTACGTATGCTTGTCCATGAGACCCTGGGAGCCTGCGATGACCGACACGATTGATCCGCTGATTCTGAACATGCTCTATGCCTGCATGGGCGGTTTCCTGACGCTGTTGTTCATGTGGCTGGGTTGCAAGGTGTTCAGCCACATCGTCAACTTCAGCATTCCGCAACAGCTGGCGGATGGCAACATGGCGGTCGGTATGATGATTATGGGAATCTTCATCGGTATCGGCACGGCCACGGGGTTGGTTATCGGCCTGGGTCTGAACTGAGCGGTGACACGGCGTTCCGTCTACTGGTTGCTCATTGCGTTGCTGCCGACGCTGGCGCTGGCCGGTGTGCGTCACCATGTGAAACATGATCACTGGACGGATGAGTACGACCACCTTTTTCGCAAGTACACCAAGCATTACTTCGGCGCCCATTTCGACTGGCACTGGTTCAAGGCCCAGGGGATTGCCGAATCCGGTCTGAAGGCAGATGCGCTAAGCCCGGTCGGTGCCCGGGGCATCATGCAGATCCTGCCGGCGACCTACCAGGAGATACGCGAACGCAATCGGTTCATGGCCGATATCGACGAGCCGCGCTGGAACATCGCGGCCGGCATTTTCTACGACCGGCAGCTATACCGGAAATGGAAGAAGAAGCGCGACATCCATACCGAGGAGCGCCTCAACTTCGCGTTTGGAAGTTACAACGCCGGCTATGGGAATATCCTCAAGGCGCACAAGCGTGCCAGGCAACGCAACCCGGTGGTCAAGCGTTGGGAGCAGGTCGCGGCGCATGCCCCGCGTGAAACGCGACATTACGTGAAGCGCATCCAGCGACTGATGCAGGTGGTCGAGTAATCCGGCTACGCCGTTTCCGGGCGGCCTGGTCCCGCTGCCTGCTCAATGGCTTTTGTCGCCATCCCGCTACGCGGTTTAACGTTGCGGTTGCCAATACGGCGATCGATAGGCGGGCGGGGTCGATGGATACCGCGGCGAATAGCCGCGTGCCGACGGATAGGGGTAAGGCGGTATTCGCGGGCCGCTCTGGAACCAGGTCCGATTCTGCTGCATCTGTGCCTCCCGCTGTTCGCGCTGGCGACGGAGACTCTGGTCCTGCTGTGCCTGTCGTTCCTTCATGAAGTCATCGAACTTTGCACGCATCTGCTCGCGGTAAGCAGCCATGGTTTCCGCGCCCGCGCCCGCGCCCGCGCCCGCGCCCGCGCCCGCGCCCGAATCCGGGCTGTCGGCAGCGATGCGGTCGGTGCCCGGAACCGGCGATGCCGGAGCGCGAGGGGGCGTTGGCATGACGGGCGGCCTCGGTGGTGCCGGGCGCGCGACTGCCGCGGGACTCGAGACGGCTGGACCGGCATCGCTGTTGTCGCCACTGCCAGTGCTGTGGCCGGGAGTGGGTGTGGCTGTTTGCGCGGGTCGTTCCTCGGTCTGCGGCACGGCCACCGCCGGGGCGTCGGCTTGTACCTCGGCTACCGCAGGTGATGATTGCGGTGCGGATTCGGTTGCCGGGGTGTCGGTCGGGTTGTCTGCGATGCTGGTGGGCGCCTTGTCACCCGCCTCGGTCGGTGCGGCCTCTGGGGGGGGCGGTTCTCCTGCTGTATCCGTGTTGGCCGATGCCGACTCCGGGAGGGGGCGGGTTGCGGCGCGATGTGCTTCCAGCCTGGCGCGCATGGCGGCATGTCTGGCAATGATGTCGGCCTGCATATTGTCGTCTCCGCCAACGCTCCCGCCACTGTCAGCCATGTCTTCCCGCCAGGGAGGGGTGGCTGGCAGGCTGTAACCGTTCGCGGCCGCACGCTCGCGCAACTGGGCATACTGGGCGTTGCGATAGGCTTCGCGCGCGGATTCGGTCATCGATGCCATTATCTGCCGGTGCGCGTCGGCTTCCTGTTCGCTCATGATGCGAAAGCCGTCCCCGCTACCCAAAGTCGGCATGGCCATGGCGAGGGTGCAGATGAATCCGGTCAGGGCGGCGGGGTGGGCCTTGCACGAAAATCGGGGCATAGCAGAGCACCTTCTTGGTGAAATCGCGGGTCTGGAACCCAAGTGTACCGTTTACCGGCGATAGATCTGCATGCGCAAAAAAGTCCGCCGCTGGTGTATGGCAGGTCAGGCGTTGCGCTCGATACCCAGCTTTTTCATGCGCGAACGCAAAGTGCTGGCAGGCAGGTCGAGTATCTCGGCGGCGCCCCCCTTGCCCGCGATCGCCCACCCGGTGTGATCCAGCACCAGGCGGATGTATTTCGCCTCGTTCTCGGCGAGGGTCACGAACTCTCCCTGGGCTTCGACTGCAGACACAGCGACGGGGCCGCCAAGGGCCTGTTACGTGGCCGTCATCGGTATACCCGAGTCGACCAGGTGCGGCGCAATGGGCACGACCTTGTCACGGGCAAGAATGGCTGCGCGCTCGATGACGTTTTGCAGTTCGCGGATATTGCCGGGCCAGTGATAGGTCATCAGCAGCTGCATGCCATCTTCCGAAACGCGAGAGAAATCCCGGCCCTGGGCGCGTGCCTGGTCTGAGAGGAACTTGGCAACCAGCAGCGGAATGTCTTCACGGCGATCACGCAACGGGGGCACTGTCAGCGGGAATACGTTGAGGCGGTAGAACAGGTCCATCCGAAAAGTGCCCTGTTCGACCATGTCGACCAGGTCGCGATTGGTGGCGGCGATGACCCGCACGTCGACCTGGATGGCCATTTCGGAGCCAAGCCGGCTGATCTCGTGTTCCTGCAGTACGCGCAGCAGTTTGACCTGGGCATCGAGCGGTAACTCGCCGATTTCGTCGAGAAAGATCGTGCCGCCGTCAGCGAGTTCGAAATGGCCCTGGCGCTGTTTGTGGGCGCCAGTGAATGCGCCTTTCTCGTGGCCGAACAATTCACTCTCGATCAGGCTGGGCGTGATTGCGCCGCAGTTGACCTTGATCAGGGGGCGGTCGCGGCGGGGGCTCAGGTCGTGGATTGCACGGGCCATGGCCTCTTTACCGGTACCGGATTCACCAATGATCAGCACCGAGCTGTTGGTGGGCGCGACCTGGTCGATCTGGTCGAGTACGGCTTTCAGCGCAGGGCTCTCGCCGACGATACTGTCAAACCGCCCTTCTGTGCGCACCTCTGCCTGCAGGTAGGCGTTCTCCGCCTGCAGGCGGTCGCGCAGGCGTTCGACTTCGGACAGCGCCTCGCGCAGCTGATTCTCCTGTCGTTTGCGCTGGGTAACGTCACGGAACGCCAGTACGGCACCCTGGACCTCGCCGTCACGCATGATCGGGGTGCAGGTCCAGCTGACGGCGAAGTGATCCCCGGACTGGCGCCAGAACACGTCGGCATCGCTCTGGTTTGCCATCCCCTGTTTCAGGGTCTGGTAGATGCCGGTTTCCAGGAAATGGTACGGGCTGCCATCCCAGCGTGCGAACAGGTGCAACTCGTGAATCGAATGGCCGATCAGGGCGTCGCTGCTGAACCCTGTCAGACGCATCGCGGCTGGGTTGGCGAACGTGATATTGCCGTCGATATCGAGTCCGTAGATGCCGTCACCGACCGAGTCGAGAAGCGGTTGGTTGGCGGCTTCGAGTTGGCGATTACGCTCAGCCAGCTCGCCACGCAGGCGAGCGATTGTCAGGTGGGTCTCGACCCGGGCAATGACTTCCTCGGACTGAAAGGGTTTGGCGATGTAGTCGACAGCACCCATCGACAGTCCCTTGATCTTGTCGTCGGTGTCGTCGAGCGCCGACAGGAAGATTACGGCGATGTCGCGCGTTTGCGGGTCCTGTTTCAGTCGTGCACAGGTCTCGAAGCCGTCCATGCCTGACATCAGAATATCGAGCAGGATCAGGTCGGGGTGTGCCCACTGCGCCACCTTCAGCGCATCCTCGCCGCTTTTCGCAACCAGCAGCTTGTGTCCAAGGCCCTTGAGCGTACCGAACAACAGTTGCAGGTTGGTCGGATTGTCATCGACCAGCAGGATCGTGCTGTTGTTGGACTGGTCCGGGTTCAACATGCGTCGGTAGGTATCGGTGTCAATAAGGCGTGAGTCGGAATCCCAGCATCTTATCACTCTGCCGCTTGCGGCAACCCGGACCCATTGCGCAGTTCTTCGGCGAATCGCCGGATGCCGTCGAAGTCGAATGCCGTGGTCATGCGTGACAGCAGGCGAACGTCGGCTTTGGGTACGTCTTCGTCCAGGGCGAGGCGTTCACGAAGCTGCATCAGCATCCCGATATCGCCGTACTCGAGGGTCTGCTCG
>Ga0180435_10007886_pt1 | contig 10085 bp, 7 predicted proteins | sample SS_ome_3_FD_132467 | JGI IMG/M metagenome (GOLD analysis project Ga0180435, IMG submission 132467) | Hypersaline lake sediment archaeal communities from the Salton Sea, California, USA - SS_3_S_1 metaG | ecosystem: Environmental > Aquatic > Non-marine Saline and Alkaline > Hypersaline > Sediment... | reverse complement strand
TACGTCTGATTGATGTAGATGGTGAACAGTTGGGAATTGTAGGTATCAAACAGGCGCTGATAACGGCCCAGGATCGGGACACAGACCTGGTCGAAGTAGCGCCTAATGCCAATCCCCCTGTTTGTCGTCTGATGGATTATGGTAAATTTTTGTATGAGGCTCAAAAGCGGGAGCGAGAAGCCAAAAAATCGCAAACAAAAGTAGAAATTAAAGAAATCCGGGTGCGGCCAAAAATCAGCGAACATGATATCGAGTACCGGTTACGCGATGCTCGCAAGTTTTTGGAACGTGGCGCTAAAGTAAAGGTTAGATTACGCTTTAGAGGGCGCGAAGTTACACACCCGGAAGTTGCGATAGACCTGATGAACCGTATTTCTGAAGAATTAAGTGATGTTTCGATTGTGGAAAAAAAGGCTTCGCGCGAAGGCATGACCATGTTAATGATCCTGGCCCCTAATTAATAAAAACAAGGCCTGCTTGTTTTTATGCAATAATTTCCTGGGGAAAGGCTTCTTACTTGTTCTCAGAACACCCGCCAGTTCCCGAAAGCTGTTGCACAGTCACGACTATGAAATTGTAAGGGCGTCCTCGTGACCGCCCGAGGCACACACCAGACCTGCCTCCACAGAAACGTTATTTTTAAGGGAGTAAACAAATGCCTAAGATGAAAACGCACAAATCAACTGCGAAACGGTTTAAATACACCGGCTCCGGTAAGCTGATGCGCACCAAAATCGGAAAAAGCCACCTTCGTCGGAAAAAGAGCAAACGGGTCAAAGTCTTGTTTGATAAAATGCTCGAAGTGAAAGATTCCGGTTCCAAAAAACGCGTCCAAAAACTGATTCCATACGCCAAAAAAGGTAAGTAGCGAGGTTTATTGTGAGAGTAAAAACTGGGCCGCAAACCCAACGCAGACACAAAAAAGTACTAAAGCTGACCAAAGGACAACGAGGCAGTAAGCACCGATTATTTAAACGCGGTAACGAAGCGATGATGAAATCGCTTGAGTACGCTTATCGCGATCGCCGCAACCGCAAGCGAGATTTTCGGCGTTTATGGATTAGCCGGATTAATGCTGCTGCCCGTCAAAACGATATTAGCTACAGCCAGTTTATGCATGGCCTGAAGCAAGCCGGCGTTGAACTTGACCGCAAAATGTTGGCCGATATTGCCCTGCAAGACGCGGATAGTTTTTCTGAACTGGCCAATGTAGCCAAAGCCGCATTATAATCAATCAGATTTCTAAAAGGCTACCAAAAAAGGACGAGAGTGTCTCGTCCTTTTTGTGTTTCATTTTTGGCTCTTTTGGATCCCAGAGAATTGACATAAATTATCTTCCTGGAAGCTACCACACGTGCGCAAAAAGCCGGTTGCAACCCGCTTTGGCGTCGAAATTGAAGCTTCCAGGAAGGTTTACCCCCTGAATTCCCATAAAGCCTCATTTTTATGAAGCTGTCTTTTTTATGACAGGCTTACGACACAGGCGCATAAGCCCCTACTGTGTAGCGAGTGTGCGGGTTCCACATCAAAAACCCCTGCGTGCCGGCATCAAAACACCCTTTGATCTGGGCCTGAATTTCAGAGCGGTCATACACCCGCTTGTCAAACCGATAATCCGGAAAATCCTGAAGCCAGGGTCTGACCACACAACCGGTTTGGGTCAGCCGGTCTACGGCTCGTTTGGCGCTTTCAAAAACCACCTCGTACGGATAGGCCACAGCCATTTTGTAGCCCGGAATACCACTGCCAAATGTAGATGGGTATAACATCGGGCACAACACATCCACATATTGCGCAATCCGCTCGATACTCTGCCCAATCGAGGTATCATCGTGCCGCCAGCAGGTGTAGCCAAATACGTTAGCCGCCACCCTGGACCGGAACGGCATCAGTTGGCCGCGGGCCGCACTCAAAAAACCGGTTACAGCCGCCACCCGCGTTTCGCGGCTTACTTCCTGAGAAAAATAGGGGATCCCCACCTGGCTGGGCGTCGGAAATCTGACATAGTCAAAAAGAATTTCATTGAAACCTTTTTGGGCTGCTTCAACCGCAATTTGAATATTATATTCCCAAACCGGATTGAGAAATGGATCAACCCAACCGGATTGGTCGTTGTCGCGCCAGATTTCTGTAGTCCCATCGGCCTGGCGGGTTTTGACCGCGTATTCCGGTTTGCTTCTGGCCAGAGGCGTATCTTTAAATGTAACAATCCGGGCGATGGTATAAATCTGCCGTTCACGCAACATCCTCATTAACGCCTCAAAATCCTTGACCGTGGGTCGGGCGGCGCCCACTTCGTGAGCCAACGGCAATTGGGTGGGGTAGCCGATAAAGCCATCATCTCCCTTAACATCAATGACAACGGTATTAAGTTCGGTAGTTTCCAGGAAATCCATAATTCGCTGTCGGGACTCCTGATGCCCCACGGCAAAATAACTCATGTAAAGACCACGGATGGAGTCCGGTGGACCAATCGGCATGAAATCGGGGTCAACCCCGACCGCCGTTTTTATATTGGCGACCGGAGTGGGAAGGGACGGCCCTTCCGGCTCGAGCGATTTCAGGTAGCCCGGAATGACCAATTTTTGGCCTGGAAAAATCAGCTTGGGGTTTACAATATCATTGGCCTCTATCAAATCTCGCAGGGTGAGGCCATATTTTCTGGCAATAGCGCTGATTGTATCACCCTGCTGCACCGTATACCGAAAGGCCTCCTCCGGCGCGCCCGCGTCAACCGGGGGTTCTGCCGGGAGTGGTATTTCAGCCCCAAAGTCTGCCGCCGGCTCAACAGGGATTGTCTCTTCTTGCTCTTCCTCTGCCGGCGCTTCGGTTTCGACAGGGGGCGGCTCAACCACAGGTTCAATGCCCGCTGGCGACTCCGTTTCAGTTTCTGTTTCAACCACAGGTTCAAGTCCCGCCTCCGGCTGAGCAGCGGACACCTCTTCCACTTCGGGGGGAGGGGCGATTGTGTCGGACGCCGATTCTGCTTCCCAGTCCGCCGGCGGGATGGTTAATGTCTGGCCCGATTGTATGTCGGTTGGGGATTCCAGGTTGTTGACGGCGGTAATAACGTTGTAATGAACGCCAAATTTTCGGGCAATCGAAAACAGCGTGTCCCCCGGTTTGACAGTATAAGTTTGAAAGGTTGTTTCGCTCCGGTGTAGATACTCGTAGCCCGGTGGCGGAGCCGCTCCTAACCAAACCATAAAGCGGATGTACCATTCTTTCAGAATATGACCGATACTGCTCATTAGTTTCCTCACACTTGTGTTGTGAATGGCTGATGCCCTTCTGCCCAAACTGTCAACAAAAACCGCTTTTATTATACCACACATTAGACATAATCTTCAAGATGAACATCATCTGTGGGCGGTATTCACAAAAAAACAGGCCGCTCATCGTATCATCGGCCTGTTTCCGTCGGAAAAAACGGAGCGAATTCAAATATTCATTTTGATAAAAGATACTTCTCAATGTCGTCCGTTGGGGGCGGCTCCGTCAACTGCTGCGCCGGCCGGAACCGATTCTATTTCCGCAGAGGGAGCATCGCCGGCATCATCCCGGTTGTCCAATTCCAAATTAAACCGGCTGATAATCTGCTGTAATCCACCGGACATTTCGCTGAGGGAGTGGGCCGAGTCTCGCAGTTCGCCGGCCTGGGCCGCAATTTCCTGGGTCATGGCCGTGCTTTCCTGAACCACGACGCTCACATTGTCCATTTCACTGACCATCTCCTGGGTGCCGGCGCTCATCTGTTGGGTGGCTCCGGCAATCGCCTCAACCTGCTGATGAACCTTTTGGGCCGCATCCAAAATTCGATGCAGAGCATGGCCCGACTCATTGGCTCGCTTGACCCCCACTTCCATCTCGGCAGACCCTTCATTCATGGCCGTTACCGCTTCGCGCACGGTATCCTGAATATTGCGGATTAACCCGGCAATTTCTTGAGTGGCCTGGGCCGATTTTTCGGCCAGCTTCCGCACTTCATCCGCCACTACAGCAAAGCCTTTGCCATGTTCACCGGCCCGGGCCGCTTCGATGGCCGCATTCAGAGCCAACAGGTTTGTTTGCGAGGCAATTTCGTCAATCGTTTCGATGATACTGCCCACCTGTTCAGACCGTTGGCCCATTTCGGCCACTTTTTCCGCCGATAATCCGACTTTGGCCTTGATTTTTCCCATCCCAGCGATGTTCTCCTCAACCACACCGGAACCTTCCTGGGCAATTCTGGCCGCTTCAGCTGCGCCCTCGGCGGCAGATTGAATGTTGGTGGTAATATTTTCGGTGACGGTAGAAATTTGATTGGTTATTTGTGAGACGCGATTGATACTGGAGGCCTGTTCCTGGGTAGAATCGGCAATCTGGGCGGTCGCCTGCCCGGTTTGTTCGGCAATTTGGGCCAGATGCTCGGAGGCATCATTTACGGTCACGGCGCTGGCGGTAGTTTGCCCCACCAACGAGCGCAGCCCGGCAATCATCTGCACAAAACTGTTACCCAGCACATCCTGTTCAGATTGGGGTGTAACCGAAACGGTTAAGTCTCCCTCAGCCAGCCGATTAGCCGCTCTGGCTGTTTGGTTAATATAGGCTGCGGTCTGTTCGATGGAACGGCCCAATATCCCGATTTCGTCACTTTGTTGGGCGCAATCTATCTGCACATCAATATTACCCCGAGCCAAACTGTCGGCTACAGCAGTTAACCGCTGAACCGGACGCACAATAAGACGGCTAAACAGCGGCCAGGCAATGAGCGCCATGACCAGCAAAATACCGCCCCCAACAGCGATAGTCAGGTTGCGGCTATTGGTAATCTGAGCCAGGGCCTCGGCCCGCGATACTTTAATTTCAACAATCCCGACTATATCATCAGAAAAATCCCGAATAGGAGCGCTGAGAACAGCCAGCGGTGTACCGGCATGGCTGATATTGGTGACTATCGGCTCTCCGGTTTCGTACACCTGCTGCCGGGTGGCGCTCTCTATCTGGGGAGGGTCTTCCAGGGTGGAGGCAAATAGTACAAAATCGGTGGCATAATCAGCCTGGCTTTCTTCAGAAAAAGTCTCCACTTTGCTGTCGGCCTCGTACCAGTAAACGCTGACATCTACTTGGTGAGCCTCTTTGAAATTATCCAACAATTGTTGATCAAAATTCATCCCCATTTCAAAGCTACCCACGTGCTGCCCCTGATAGCTGACCGGCACAACCCCCCGGATTCCATAACCACCTTTTCCCTTTTCCAGCCCGCTGATAGCCCGTTTTTGATCGTTGGTGGCCAGCACCGTATTTCTAAAGGCAGACAGATCATCACCGAACTTTTCCGGTTTGTGCAGTCGCAGAAAAGAGGTGGCCGGCGGCAGATGGAACTGAGATTGCGGCACGCCGAAGTCTGCATCCAAGTGTTGATAACTTGCCAGTAGCAACTCCGCTAATGTGTCGCGGTCTTGTTCGGCCAGGGCTTTTTTCACGGCCGGTATTTCGGCCAGGTTGGCGGCTAACGCCACTGCCATTTGTTCCCGGTCGTTGATATCTTCCATAAACGTAGTATACAAATTTTGCAGCCGCTGTTGTTCCTGCCTGGTGACCAGCGTATTCTGATTGGTGATGTTGATGACAGTAACCACCAATACGGTGATCAACAACATCCCAAACACCGGCAATAATAATTTCCCACTGATCTTCATATTGGCAAATGGATTGAATTTTTTCATCATGCTTTCTCCCCTGGACGCTAATATTATTCATCAGAGTCTTTTTGGATGATAACCCGTACCGGCTCGGCAATGCCCACCCGCCGGGAAAAATTCCGCAATCGTTCCATCACCGGATAAGTAATTTCCTGCCCTTTGGGCACCAACAGCAGCCCGTTTTTCGCTTCGATGTCCTGGGCGGCTACCATTTGCGTGTTGAGGTCCTTGATTCTCACCAGTTTGGTCACTTCGCCGGCCTGAGCCACTTGCAGGGTGGCCAACGTATCGAGCAAGTCGGGCAAATATCGTCCTTTTTTCTGCCGCAAAGAGCCGATCGCTATCTTGGCTGAAATTCCACTATGCACCAGCCGGTCAAAATTTGTTGCGATATTGAGCATTTGCGCGCCCCAGACTGCGGCTCGTTCATCGTCGGAGAGTTTTTCCAGGGGAGGGTAATCTGAAAAGGGGCGATGTTGCTGGGCAATCATTTCGGCAATCAATTCCAAACGAGGAATATTGGCTAACAGTTTGTGGCCGGTTGCCGGGTGTTGGGCAAACATGGATTCTTCTTCCGGAGTTAGCGGGGCTTGAGCGTACACTTTTTCCAGGGTATCAGCCGGCAGGGTCACACACCCAATCTGGGAGAGCAGCGCGGCGATTTCGTATTGCCAGGGGTGCGGCAGGCGACTGCGGATGGTCATGTGGCGCACGTATTGTCGTATCCGGCTGGATTGGCTGAAGGCGGTGGGGTTGACCAGACTTAAAATATCGGTTAAAACCTTGATACTGCCCCGCAACGTTTTTTCCAGCAGTTCTTTTTCGGCCATAATCAACCGGTGCTGGTCCAGGGCTGCGGTCAGCGCGCCGCTCATGATTTCCATCGGACATGGTTTGGTCAGAAATCGAAAAATATTCCCCTGATTGACGGCATCAATGGCGGTTTGTAAATCGGCATTGCCGGTGAGCATCATCCGCACGGTGTTGGGTGATTTTTCTTTGACTTCGGCCAAAAATTGAACGCCATCCATACCGGGCATCCGCATATCCGCCACCACCACGGCAAAGGGATCGTGTTCGGCCAAAATATTCAACCCCTGGATACTGCCTTCGGCCAGTTCCAGATTAAACTGCTTTCGCAGGCGGCGTTTGATACCGGCCAGCAAATTCACGTCGTCATCAACAAAAAGTATGGTGTCATTCATCAGCATTATCCTGTTTGCAAAGTAGATTCACATAGCGCCCGCCATTGCGGCAGGCGATGGTCAAGATTCAGGTGTTGTAAATAAGCTTCGTCAGGCGGCGTGGAGTTTGTTTCGGCGTTTACCAGGGCATTGGCGGCGCGAACGGCCAACGCGGCATCAAACGAATTATTCTGGTACCGGGCCGGGGTGTGATGATCGGCCAACGCTTTAACCACAGCCGGCGGCAGCCCCCATAACCCCAACAAATACGCGCCGGCTTCGGCGTGGGTCGCGCCCAAAGCCTGGTATTCGGCTTGCAGCCAATCTCTGCCATTGTTAGCCGCGCCCGCCAGGGCCGCGTTGTATTCGCGAGGCAGCACGGCAGACAGGGCCAATTTGCCCACATCGTGCAATAAGCCGGCCATAAAGGCGTAATCAATCGTCTGCTGGTCTGCATTTTCGGCAGCAGCAATGGCCCGGGCGCAGGCCCCCACCCGCTCGCTGTGAGGCCATAATTCAGCCAGTGGCGGTGTTTGCAGCAGGGGCGGTTCTATGGCGGTAAACACGTTGACCGACAACCCCAACACTTTCAGTGTATCTATGCCCAGCATAATTACCGCCTGGCCAGGACCGGGCACATGGTGAGTGCGGCCCAAAAAGGCAGAACTGACCAGTTGCAGAACTTTGGTGCTCATCCCAATATCCTGGGCCACCAGCCGGGCCAAAATTTCGGCAGAGGGGGTGGCTGATTGCAGTTCGTGAAGCACATTGTTGTAGAGGGTGGGCAAGCTGGGCAGGGTTTCCAGGCGGGATAATAGTTGTTTGAGTCGGGTATCGGGCAGCAGGTCGTCCAGGGCCAGGGCGCGGGTCAACACGGCTTTGAGCGTATCAGCTTCGCACGGTTTGGAGAGGTACTGGTGAATGGGGCCAACGGCCTGCAAAATATCATCCCGATCGGCCTGGCCGGATAGCACAATCCGAATCATGTGGGGGTAGTGGTGCATCACTTCGCGCAACAGTTCGGCCCCGTCCATGCCGGGCATCCGCATATCAGACAAAATCACCTGAAAAGGTGTAGCGGCCTCGTGCAAAATTTGCAGAGCTTCGCGCCCGCTGTTAACAAATTTCATGTCCCAGTCGCGGCGTTTGGTCCGCAACATCCGGCGCAGACCGTTAAGAATATTTGGTTCGTCGTCAACAAATAAAATCCGCTTTTTGCCAGTCATTTAGATGACGCCTTCGGCTGGGGCAATTTCGTTAAGAGGCAGCCGGATGATAAAGGTGGTCCCCTGGTCGGGGGCGGTTTCAAACGTGATGCTGCCGCTATGTTTTTCTACAATCACGGTGTGGGTCAGTGACAAGCCCTGACCGGTACCTTTGCCCACCTCTTTGGTGGTAAAGAAGGGGTCGAAAACTCTGGGCTGGACCGCCGCCGGAATACCGGACCCGGTATCGCCGATGCTGATCTCGACCCAGTCGCCATCAAGGCGGGTGGCAATGGTGATCGTCCCTTTTTGGCCGTTGCCGTTGTTAACCGCGGTAATGGCGTGAGCAGCGTTGATAATGATATTCAGAATCGCCTGGTTAAATTCGCCGGGCAGACAGGGTACCAGCGGCAGATCCGGGGTAAAATCGGTGACCAGATCGGCCACGTATTTCCATTCGTTGCGGGCCACGGTCAGGGTACTTTCGATGGCGTGGTTGATGTCCAGGGCGGTTTTCTCTTCGACGCCGGGGTGGGAGAACTCTTTCATGGCCCGTACAATCTTGCTAACCCGGTCTACGCCCTCCAGCGATTGTTCAATGGCCAGGGGGATTTCTTCCTGTAGATACTCAATATCGGCCGTTTCTTCTGCTTCTTTCACCTGGGTCGCCAGTTCGGCCAGTTCATTGTGATTGGCCGCAGCCTGATGCAAGGTTTGATATTCGGTCAGCAGGTCGGCCAAATCCACAAAAGATTCCTGCAAAAAGCGGATGTTATCCCCCACATATTGGGTCGGGGTGTTGATTTCGTGGGCAATACCGGCGGCCAGTTGACCAATCGCTTCCAATTTTTGAGCCTGGCCCAATTGGCTTTGCAGCACTTTTTGCTGGGTGACGTCTTCCGCTACCAGCAAAAATCCGTCAGCCTGGTCAGTTTCACCGGCAATAGGGTTGATGGTGATATTCAGAAAACCGTCTTTGCCGTCGGGATGGGTGTATTTCACATCCGGCAAGTCAACCGGCGATTTTTCCGCCAGGCAAACAGCAATCGGGTCTACCACGGTTGTCCAATCCCATTGGATACCACACGCCATAAACGGTTTGTCCAGCACCGCGGACGCGGGAATGCCGAAATATCTTTCGGCCGGTTTGTTCCAGTGTGTAATCCGCTCGCGGGCGTCAACCCCAATCAAAATGGAAGACATCGAGGTCAACACCTGTTCGTTCTGGGCGTGGATACGTTGCAGTTCTATCTCTGCTTTTTTCCGCTCGGTACGGTCGCGCGAAACCACAATGGCGTGAGTGGCTGTGCCGTCGGCATTGAAATAGGGGTAATAGGTTACATCCACGTACCGCCGGCCCAACGCCGGAAAATCGAGCCAGCCTTCAAAGTAGACCTCGTTACCGGCCAGACACTCATCAAACTTGGGTTTGATGTATTGCCGATACACCTCTTCGCCCCACACGTCGGCGGCGGTTCGGCCCACAATTTCATCCCGTTTTTTGTGTTGGGCGTAACAGTAAGATTCATTGGCCGCGGCGTAACGATGGTCGCTGTCAACCAGGGTCATAAATTCTTTGGAGGTATTGACGATGAATTCGTAGCGCCGCCAGGTTTCTTCCAACGATTTACGGTGGGTAATATCTTCCTTGACGGCGACAAAATGGGTGATCTCCCCCTGCGTATTCTTGATGGGCGAGATTGACCCCAGTTCCCAATACAGGCTGCCATCTTTACGTCGATTATGAAACTCACCGCTCCAGACCCGGCCGGCAGTGATCGTTTGCCATAACTCGGCGTAGGTTTCCGGCGCTATTTTGCCGGATTTCAGAATGCGGGGTGTTTTACCACGAACTTCCGCCGCGGTATAGCCGCTGACCTCGATGAATTTGGGGTTGACATATTCAATCTGTCCGGCCGTGTTGGTTATGATGATTGAGTTGGGGCTTTGCTCCACGGCCCGCGACAATTTTCGCAACTGATCCTCGGCCGATTTTTGGGCGGTGACATCCC
>Ga0180435_10007884_pt1 | contig 10086 bp, 7 predicted proteins | sample SS_ome_3_FD_132467 | JGI IMG/M metagenome (GOLD analysis project Ga0180435, IMG submission 132467) | Hypersaline lake sediment archaeal communities from the Salton Sea, California, USA - SS_3_S_1 metaG | ecosystem: Environmental > Aquatic > Non-marine Saline and Alkaline > Hypersaline > Sediment... | reverse complement strand
CTGGATGTACAGCCTTTCTGATATGCAGAGCTTCACTGCAAATCTCTTCTGGTGTATAGCCCGTGATTTCAATAGACGCTGGACTGACATATTCATATTTTCCATCGGGCAGGGACTGGCGGTAGATCATATCTTTGGCGTTTTCCGTCAATCGTCGATACTTTTCTTCGCTTTTCTGTAATTTTTCCTCTGCCTTTTTGATCTCCGAGATATCCCTGATCACACCCTGGCGTGCGACCTGCCCCTGGTAGATTATCCTGCTGACTGAAAGCTCTGCCAAAAACTCCGTGCCATCTTTGCGGAGAGCCCTGAACTCATATCGGGTGGGTACATTTTTTCCGATTTCTCTATCTTCGGCTCTTTTTAACATTATCTCGATGTCCTGCGGAGATATCGCATCGATCATTGTGAGTCCTGCCGTTTCTTGTTCGTTGCGGTAACCCCACATCCTATATGCGGCTTTGTTTGCGAGCTTTAATTCAATCCCTTGTGCAATGATTATCGCGTCATTGGAATCATTGATTAACTTAATGTACTTCTCTCTCTCGATTTCCAGGAGAGTCTCCGCCGATTGTTTATGTTGATCAGCCTCTCGTTCCAATGCTTCGATTCTTTGCATCAACTCTTCACGGGTGGGTTTTTTATTCATGATATTATTCTCCGAGATTTTTTCCGGATTTTTCTATAATGTATATTCATCCTTTTACCTCTTTTTATCCGCCGGACTCGACCAATCGGAAGGGTCGTCTAAGTTCTTGTTTTCTTTAGAACCTGAATATATGTGAAAGAAAACTTGTATGTCAACAATCCGATTTTTAAAAATCATCCGCAGAATTTACAAAATAGTTTCCGTATGGTACGAATCCTATATGTTTAAAGGCTTCCATGATCCATGCAAACGCGGTTATATCAAATTTTTACCGGGATATGAGGAAAGGATTATAAATGGGGTTAGAGTCCGGTTTCCGTTTCTTCAGGGATGAGTTGTGCGACCGGTGTGGGATATGCTTTGAGCGATGCCCTGTGCTTGAGCTTCCGGAAAACGATGCCAGGCGGGAAATACATACTCTTATTCGCGGGGATACAGGCGCGTCACTTGTACTTCGGCAATGCGTCACCTGCAATGCCTGTGACGTTTTCTGCCCCCGGCAGGCAAACCCATACGGGCTTATCCTGGAGCATCATTACAAAGAAGGAAAGGCGCAAGGTCTGCCTTACATCGCCAGGTTCATTTTCCCCAATGAGCCTGAAAACATGTGGACCACCACAAGGGTATTAATGGGCCAAGACGAGCTTTCACTGGTGCATTCCTGGGAGGACAATCTGAAGACCCCCAGAAAAGAAGTCGTGCTGACAGGTTTTTACAATAATCTTCTGCCGTATATTGCGCATACGGCTCTGCTCGACGAACTCAAACCCTCAATTATGGGCAGCGACAGCATGTTCGGCATCGGGGAAGATGCATACCGAATCGGTTTCCTGGAAGAGGCCGCACGGCTGGGCAGGCTTGCAAAAGAGACGTTCTCCAAAATCGGCGTAGAGAAGATGTACTGCTTCATGGTTGTTGAGGCCTCGATGTTCACCGATGTCCTGCCGAAAAAATTCGGTATCAATTTCGACTTTGAAGTGGATCTTTTAGACAACTGGATCCTGGAAAGGCTGAAGAACGGAAAGATACCGGTAAGAAAACGATTGAACATGAGCGTCACGGTTCATGACAACTGCTGCGGCAGATATATGGACGGGGTATTGCAGAATACCACCCGTGAAATAGCCGAGCTGACCGGGTGCAGGACGGTTGAGATGCAGCACACCAGGGAGAACGCGCTGTGCTGCGGATGGGCCGGCACTGTGCCGACACTGTTCGGGCCGACGTCGGGCAACCCGTTTCACACGATACTCAATCTTCTGCACAGTCTGCACCTCAGGCTGCAGGAGGCCGAGGCATCGGGCGCTGAGGCACTGCTTGTTCCGTGCCCCGGTTGCTGCGCGTTCCTCTCACTGATCAAAGTGCTGACCAACTCCCCGGTGGAGATATACCTTCCTATCGAACTGGCGCAGCTGTCCTCAGGGGAAACACCGGTTCACAGGCATGAGCAGCGAGCGTGGGACATCCTTGCCGTTGTTACAAACCTTATTCTTAAATGGCCCTTTTCCCCTAAAAGATTTTTTCCCGGGCCCGTTGATATAGAAGGGCCCCTCCCGCAGGCCACACGGGGTGATACCGTGCGGATAAAGCTGATCGGTCGTCTGTTTCACAGCATGGCGGTACAGAGTCGACTGAGCAGGGAGCTGATTTCATATTGCGTCAAAGCCCTGATAAACAGATATGGGATCTATCTGGAGACAAAATATCAAAAAAAAGCGTAACCCGGATTACAGGTTTTAAATGCAATAGAAGGGTAGAGCCAAAAGCCCTTTTCAACCGGTCTAAAATCAATATGTTGTGGCACATTCTCCTATCTCAGGTTCGGCTATGGTTGCGATCTGTTAAGGATATCGTAAAAATGGCTGTTTATCAGACAACGATATCCCCGAAAAACAACTAAACTTCTAACTTAAGCATTCACCGGGCTTCGCTGACAGTGAAAGCCTTCCCCGAAATAACACCCTACACAGTATCCTAAGGCCAGGTCAGCGTCTGACAATTTCGACTCGCAGTTGCCACATAGCCGTTCTTCTCCGGGCTTCATAAGACCTTCACAGGCAGGCATCGTCATAGGGCAGAGGTCTATGCATCTCCCACACTCGTTGCAGAGCTGCGAACGCAGGTCAAAAGGAGACGCCACCCGTCGATTCTTGCCTCTTCCAACAAAGCCTATTGGCTTTACGGCAAATTTGCCCGTACAGACACGGATACAACGTCCGCATAAAACACAGTCGTTATTTCTGAACGGATACCGAACCTCACTTACTCCACAACGCATGGCAATGTCCTGAATAGCGCGCGAGTTAGGTGCTTCGGCTACCAGAAGCTCCGCAAGGTTGCGGCGAAGTTTTCTTATTTTTTCCGTATTGCTTAAAATTACCATGCCTTCTTGCACAACAAGCGTGCAGGATGTGGTAATTTTTGAACGGCCATTTACTATATGCTCTACAATACAAAGGCGGCAAGCGCCGATATCTTCGAGATAAGGAACACGGCACAAATGGGGAATGCAGATTCCAAAATCTAAAGCAGCATCAAGAACACTCGATCCCTTAGTTGCTCGAATCAATGCGCCGTCAATGTTTACAGTTACCTGTTCAGCCATATGTCACCTCATTAATTAACTATAATTGCATCAAATTTACAGGTGGTCATGCAAATTCCGCACTTTTGGCACAGGTCCAAATCAATTGCATGAATCTGTTTCTTTTTACCGGTAATTGCATCATGCGGACATGCGTTCTTACAAACACCGCAACACGTGCAGCTTTCAGGATCAATAGCATACGTGATTAATTCTTGGCACACACCAGCAGGGCACTTTTTATCCTCAATGTGCGTTTCGTATTCTTCCCTGAAATAGCGTAATGTTGAGATGACAGGATTCGCTGCTGTTTTGCCCAACCCGCACAAAGCCGTCTGGCTGATGGTATCGCCAAGTTCTTCCAGCAGACTTATTTGCTCAAAATTGCCTCGCCCCTCGGTAATGTCAGTGATAATTTCTAACATTCTATCGACTCCGACGCGGCATGGTAAACATTTACCACACGACTCGTCTTGTAAAAATGTAAGAAAATATTTTGCTACATCAACCATGCAGGTATTTTCATCCATTACCACCATTCCACCCGACCCTACCATTGAGCCTGCGTCATATAGCGCATCAAAATCCACCGGAAGATCAAATTTGTGTACCGGAAGACATCCACCTGAGGGGCCACCGGTCTGTACCGCTTTTATCGGTTTCCCATTTGAAACACCCCCGCCGATGTCAAACACAACTGTCCTAATTGGCGTACCCATTCCCACCTCTATCAAACCTGTATTTTTCACACAGCCTGTAAGGGCAAGGATCTTGGTCCCTTTGCTTCCTTTGGATCCCTTTGCGGCAAATTTGGATGAACCATTTTGGATGATAGCAGGCACATTCGCCCATGTTTCAACATTGTTCAATGTAGTTGGCTTATGCCAAAGGCCGTCAACTACCGTGTGTACATCCTTTGGCCGTGGTTCACCAACTTTTCCTTCAAGCGAGGCCATAAGCGCGGTCGATTCACCACAAACAAATGCTCCTCCCCCCCGGGCGATTTCAACATCAAAAGAAAAAGATGAGCCTAAAATGTTGTCGCCCAGCAATCCTAATTCCCTGGCTTGTTTTACAGCCACACGAATATGTTCAACAGCCAGAGGATATTCATTGCGAACGTATACATAACCTTGGCCGGCACCAATAGCCCATGCGCCTATCATCATGCCCTCAAGCACCAAATGTGGATTGCCCTCAAGGACACACCGGTCCATATAAGCTCCGGGGTCTCCTTCATCAGCATTGCAGATTACATACTTTTCATCTCCGGGTGCTTTCCTGCATTCATCCCACTTCCGGCCGGTCGGGAATCCACCTCCCCCGCGGCCTCTCAGACCCGAATCCTTAATCTCTTGAACAACCGACTCTGGAGAAATCTCAAACAGGGTTTTCCCAAGAGCCGCATAACCTCCTATGGCGATATAGTCCTCGATGGAACAGGGGTCGACTTGACGATTCTGAGCCAGTATGTGTCGGTCCTGAGCACGGTAGAAGGGGATATCCGATTCGGTTTTAATCAATTTGCCGGTAACAGGATCGGTGTAAAGCAACCGTTCAACAATCTCGTTGTTGAGGATGGTTTTGGAAACAATTTCACTGACGTCATCAGGTGAAACATGACAATAAAAAAGATTGTCCGGTTCAATGACCATCAAGGGACCTTGCTCACAGAAACCATGACAACCGGTAGTTCGTAAACAGACGCTTCCATTCAGGCCATGGTTGTCGAGTTCTTTTTTTATTTCACTAATAACATCGCCGGATCGTGATGCCTGACACCCTGTTCCTCCACATATAACAATGGTTGCACGATATTTTTCCCGGTTGTTTAGAATTTTGTTGCGAAGAGCTTCCAGCTTTTTAAGTGTATTGACCTTAGCCATTCGAAATGTCCTCCGTACCTCTTTTTTGAAGTGATCTGATCAGTTTTCGCAGTTTGCTGGGGGTCATGTGGTTATGGCAACTTCCGTTTTCAGTGACGACCGGTGCAAGAGCACATGCACCAAGACAGTTGACATTTTCAATGGTGAACAGACCATCATCCGTCACTTCGCCAGGTGTAACACCAAGTTGACCGGTGGCCTGGTTGAGATTTAATTTTGCACCTCGCACATGACATGCGGTGCCTGTACATATGGTAATCACGTTCTTGCCACGTGGCTTCAATGAAAACGCTTTGTAAAAAGATGCGACACTGTAGACTTCCATGAGCGGCATACCCAACTCTTTTGATACGGTAACCATAGACTCTTCAGAGATATACCCATGTTGCTCTTGTATGTCCTGCAAGACCTCGATGAGTTGGTGGGGTTGACTTCTTCGACCTTCCAAGATTGGATCAAGATTGTTACTTTCCATACGGATCTCCTTTATTTGGGCATATTTACATTGACAGGTTCTTTTTATTATTATAATTCATAGCGCGATGAGTAAATGCAATTAAATTACACATATATTGCATAAAAATAATATGCATGATTATTACCAGTTTAATACATATAAAATGCATACAACTAATGTACATTAGGAAGAGGTCATGGGCGGAGTAAAATCTCTTGTACCGAAGGCTGATAATGAAAATTGGCAGGGCCTGCCGGAGGAACTTTTCAGGCTCTGGCGAATCCCCTTTAACAATGACCTTGAGCCGTCAAAACTTATCATCGCATTACGCGAACGGATCAAGGAACTTAACTGCCTATATGCGATAGGGCAGCTGTCTGAACGCCATTCAGACTCGATCGACGACTTACTGCAAGACATAGTGAACTTTTTACCTTTTTCATGGCAGTATCCGGAAGTCACATGTGCCCGGATTGTGTTTAAAGAGAAAATATATAAAAGCAAGGGGTTTAAAATCACAAAGTGGCGGCAATCAGCACGACTATACATGTATAGTGAACCGGTGGGCGAAATTACGATCTTGTATCTTGAAGAAAAACCCCCCGCAGATGAAGGACCGTTTCTTAAAGAGGAACGGGCGTTGCTGGATGCATTGGCCCAGAAGATCGAATCAGCTGCAGTGCGAATTTATGCTGAACTGGAATTAAAGGAAATCAACAATCAACTGCTGCTCGAGCGAAAGGCGTTGCAGGAAGCAAATTCAGCCCTCCGTGGAGTCTTGGCAAGAATTGAGGAGGAAAAGCAAGCAATCTACAAGGATATACATTCAAACATCGATAAAATTGTTATACCGATTTTGCATGAAATGACGCTGCATTTACCGAAAATGCAGAGGAAATATGCAGAGATGCTAAGAACCAACCTGGAAGACATTGCGTCTCCATTTGTCAGCCGGTTGTCGAAAAATTTTCTTTCGCTGACATCGACAGAGATTACTATCTGCAATATGATTCGAAATGGACTGCAGACAAAGGAAATCGCTCAGATTCGGGGTGTATCAGTGGGTACAATTAACCGTCATCGGGAACACATCAGACGAAAGCTAAAAATTACCAACAGTGACATCAACCTTACAACCTATTTGCAGTCGAATTTGGAGTAGAAGGATTGAAACGGCAAGGGCGATTTGAAACCTATTTGAATAGCAAAGAAATACTTTAATGGTTAGATTATTCAATTTCCGGCTTTCTGAGATTATCCGGGGGAGCCCAGGTTCGCAAATGCAAATCCCGCTGGGGAAAGGGGATTTCAATACCTTCTTTTGAAAAAGCTTCAAACATCGCAAAATACAGCTTGCTTCGGATAGCCCGCCGGGCGGTCCTGCGGACATCGATCCAAACGAGCAGCTCAAAATCAATGGAATTGTCCCCATACCCGATAAATCGGATTTCCGGTTTTTTGTTCACCATCGCCGCCGGTTCTTTTTCAGCCGCGGCCAGCACCAGCTGCTCAATTTTTTGCGGATCAGACGAATAGGACACGCCAAACGGCACGGCAAGTCGAATCACCGGCGATGACAGGGTGAAATTGACAATCGTATTGGACATCAGATCCGAATTGGGAATGATATATTCAATATTGTCACGGGTACGGACTTTTGTGGCCCGGAGATCGATTTCCGTGACCACCCCCATGGTATCCCCCACTTCCAGCCAGTCCCCCCGCCGAATCTTTCCGCCAAAAATAATGGCAAACCCACTGATCAGGTTTGATGCCATGGTCTGCAGAGCCAGCCCCAGCCCGATACCAATGGCTCCGGCAAAAACCAGTAACGCCCGCAAATCAAACCCTACGATTTCAAGGGATATAAATACGCCGATGACCAGCATAAAATATTTTAAAAATGTATCAATCGCATACGCCGTGCCCGGTTCCACCTTCATGGCAGGGTAGATCTTGTAATTCAGCCAGGAGCAAAGCAGCCGGGAAGCGTATACAAATATTACCAGGAGTAGAATCGCTTTAGCGATAATCCACAAAGAGAGCTCGGAATGGCCGATACTAAACAGTGGGAATGAGATAACTCTTCGGAAGGGTTCAAGAATCCCCAGCAAATCGGCCATCACCAGGGTGGTGATGGTGACTGAAAGATATAAAATAAACCCTCTCAGGGACTGAACAAATGCCAGGGAATGTTCATCCGCCTTGTCCATTTTATCTTCCCACCGCTGAAGCCTGAGGATGACAAGATGGTAAACCACTGAAAATCCGATATAGACGGCGGCAATTGCCCAGGTTTTTGTCCACAGCACAGTGGAAAACCGTTTATAACCAAAACACCACATCACCCCGGTCAGCAAAGTCATTCCCATAACCGGGTAGTAATACCGGTCAAACCCCTTTAAAAAAGATTGGTATGAATTGCCCGGCAGTTTAGGCAGAAGGGACAGCACCGCTTTTTTTCTGAGCAAAATAACAAACAGAAAAAGGACGATGGACAAAGAAATTAAAAACCTTAGAAACGCTAAAAAATCTTTCCGAAGTGAAAATGCCTCAGCGCCCCATAAGACGGCAATACCGAACAGCACATACAGCACCGTCAGACGGAACATCCGTAAAATTGTATCCCCGTATTCTGTCTGGATAAACAATATTTTCTGTTCCACAATGCCGCGAATCAGGCTGATCAATAAGGCCCCGATGGACCACAACGCCAGAAGGCGGCCCGTCAGTAAAAACCATGGTGCATCGTAGGAGATGAAGGCCTTGATCAAAGAAAATGCCCCGAACAGAATCAGCGGGATCAGTGCCGCGGTCACAGACAGCAATGCAAGCATTAAAAACGGATAAAGTTCCTCCGGCATTTTTTCAAATAACGGCTTGGCAGCCTGTTCCGCTTTTAAGAGAACCCGCTTGCGGCCGATCATACTGTAGATAATGGCGGTCAGAAATATAAAGACGACAAGCGATCCGGCGACCCCCAGCACACGACTCTGTTCCAGGATTTCTTTGATGAGGGCCGGCAGTTTTCCAGGCAGATCAAACGCGTGTTCATATAGATACTCCAGGGTATCAATGTCCCATCCCAAAGGCGTACGTTCAACCAACGACCGGGCGCGACCCCTTAAATCGTCGGTCACCAGCCCCGCCCCCCGCTTCATGGAATCCGCCACATCACTTGAAAATTTAATCAGTGCATCGGAATCTTCTGTCTGCTCTGCCGGCGATTGTGTCTCACAAAAAGCGGGCAATGCCCCTGCCAGATGAACAAGGCAGACAAGAAAAAAAACAAAGAAAACCGGCTTATGTGTTTTCATGGAAATATCATGTTGAGTTGATAGCTATACTTAGTTCTCGGCTTATGAATATATCTTCGACGGATGCCGCCCCATGCCATTTCAAAGGATCTGATTGACTCCCCGGCAAAGCGACGCCCGAAAGATCAGATATCCATTTATTTGAATCATTTTATAATCACATCGGAGTTGTAAGTCAATCAAACAATCAATCGATATAGTGTATGTGTCTGAAATTGATACTCAGGCTTGAATTTAATAAACAGTTTTTCCAAACACTATTACAGGTTCGGCTTTGGCTGCGATAATAGTGGAGATAAAAGAATGGCTGTTTAGTGCGATCAACGATAACAAAACCACAGTCAATCTGAATCTCATTAAGTTCTCCGGTTGGTATCTCCACTATCCCGTTCAGTTTCAGATAGTGATATTTTAAGCAAATCTTGGGCTCTTGAATTAAGGCTTTGGGGATAAAAACGGGCAACAAAAAAGGCAGGGTGGATTTCCCAACCCTGCCTTCGTTACTGCGCATGTTCAGAGGAGGTACAAAACGTTTTTCCGCTTAGATCATCTATCCTAAAGTCACCATCCGATATTCAAGTATCATTCAGACAGAAATCCCATGAACAGGCTCGGATAGTCACCGTTTAAAACAACGAGACCGTCAATGGCCTTGTTTCCAACCCAGGAAGCAGAAGAAACAACCGTGTCCACGGTATCATTCTGATCGGCTTTCTTGATCTCTTCCAGTATATCCATCTCAACTGTGATTTCCTTTTTGGTTTCTACGTCACGGGCTTCCTTGTGGTATCCAGGGAACCGGTCAAAGTCTTCAAGCTCCTCAAGGGGAGTGGTTCGGGTGAGGCTTGCCAGCAGTAATGTTTCCTCTGCTACTGCTACGGAAGATCCAACAAAAAGAACACATGCTGCTACGATTGCCAGTTTGATTGTGTTTTTGATGGTTGCTTTCATTTTGTTCCCTCCTTGTTTTTTTGGTTTCTCTCTCATGTTGGTTGCAGAATAATGGATAACCAAAAACATTGCTGTGAAGTGGTTACGGTAAATTTTGTGAACTATTCACCTTTTTGGAGAGTAAGGAGGATTATGGCCAAATTATTGGTTTTAATCGCCAGATAACCACATAATTTGACAAGAAATAATATTTTCGTTATAGATCTGAGTACATTCCAACATCAGATACCATCTTCTCAGCT
>Ga0180435_10007882_pt1 | contig 10088 bp, 9 predicted proteins | sample SS_ome_3_FD_132467 | JGI IMG/M metagenome (GOLD analysis project Ga0180435, IMG submission 132467) | Hypersaline lake sediment archaeal communities from the Salton Sea, California, USA - SS_3_S_1 metaG | ecosystem: Environmental > Aquatic > Non-marine Saline and Alkaline > Hypersaline > Sediment... | reverse complement strand
TCGGCCTCGGCATCGCCGTGCTGATGTCGGTTTCGGGCAGCACCACCGACCTCGCCGACGCGATCGGCACCAAGCTCGATGAAACCGGCGTCATGGAGCATGGCGGCGACGAGGGTGACGACGACTGATCTTCGAAGAAGATCGTTGATCAAAAACGACTTGAGAGGGCCGCATCCCGAAAGGATGCGGCCCTTCTGCGCGCCTTGATGGGCACTTTTCCCGGACCACCTGGCAGCAACAACGGAACAAACCACCGCAAATCCACGCTTTGTTCTGAATTTCGCCTCATTCTCACGAGACAGTGGCCCCAAGACAAAGGCCGAAATCCGGCCCGAACCGTAAAGGACACACCATGCGCTCAGTATTCTTGCTTGTGCTCATCATCGGCCTCGGCCTGGCAGGCTTTGCGGTCTACATGGCCAAGGGCGTCTTCGATCAATACCAGACCGCGCTCGCGACCGAACGCGCCGCGCGGGGCTCAGTTGTGCCGACGACCGAGGTTTTCGTCGTCAGCAAGGCGATGCGGTATGGTCAGCAGATCACCAAGGAAAACGTGCGGGCTGTCAAATGGCCCGAGGCCGCCGTGCCCGAGGGCGCCTACACCTCGCTTGAAGACCTGTTCCCCGAAGGCGAAAAGCCGTTCCGGACCGCACTTCGCGCGATGGAAAAGGACGAGGCCGTGTTGAAGGTGAAAGTGACCGCACCCGGCGAGGATGCTGGCGTTTCCGCCCGGTTGGCCAGCGGCAAACGCGCGTTTGCCATCAAGGTCGATGTCGCGTCCGGCGTTTCGGGATTCATTTCTCCTGGCGACCGGGTCGACGTGTATTGGACCGGCAGCACCGGCTCGCGGCGGGAAGGATCCGGCGGCGAGGTGACACAACTGATCCTGTCGAGCGTGCATATCATCGCCATTGACCAGCGCGCCGACCTCGACAGGACCGCGCCCTTGGTGGCCCGCACCGTCACCGTGGAAGTCACGCCGGACGAAGTCGGACGCCTCAACCTCGCGCAGAACACCGGCCGCCTCACGCTCGCCCTCGTCGGACACAGCGACGAGACGGTGGCGCGCGACGTGCTGATCGACCAGAACACCCTGCTCGGGATCGAGAAAAAGGAAGCCATCGCGGCGCCCGAGGCAGAGATCTGCACCGTGCGCACGCGCCGCGGCGCGGAGATTGTCGAAACCCGGATCCCCTGCCCGACGAATTGAACCGGAAAAAGAACCACCATTTCGAGGGGGCGGGCTTGGTCCCGCCCCCAACATCTTGAGCCTTTCCGCGGTTCTATCGCAATGGTGTTGCCACCCGGACGCAGCAAGAAGGACCGCCAAGCCCTTGATTCTTGCAAAAAACCAAAAAGTGCCGCATGGTGTGGTCGAAAACTGTAGAAGGCCCGCGCAAGACGGGCGGCGAGATACGACCAGACCCGTGGCAAGCGGGCGGACGAAAACGAGCAGGCCGGCACACAGCCGCAGACGGGCACCGCCCGGAAACTGTGATCGGAGAGGCAGGATCACGATGACATTGAAAAACGCTTTGAGAGCGGCGCTTCTGGGCCTTGGCCTTGCGTCGGCGCAGATCACCGGGGCAGGCGCGGAGACACTGCGGGTGATGTCGGGAGCCGCAGCCAGCGCGCTGAGCGTGCCGATGAACCGCGCCGTGGTGGTCGAGAGCGACCAGCCCTTCGCCGAACTTTCGATCGCAAACCCAGGCATCGCCGATATCTCGACCCTGTCGGACCGCACGATCTACGTGCTCGGCAAGGCACCGGGACGCACCACGCTGACCCTGCTCGCCGCCGATGGCGCCCTGATCGCGAACGTCGAGGTCCAGGTCGCCCCCGATATCGGCGAGTTCAAGGAACGCCTGCGCCAGATCCTTCCCGGCGAGCCCATCGAGGTGCGCACCGCGAACGACGGCATCGTGCTTTCGGGCACGGTCACCTCGGCCGCCGCGCTCGACCGCGCGCTCGACCTCGCCCAGCGCTACGCCCCCGACCGGATCTCGAACCTGATGAGCGTCGGCGGCACCCAGCAGGTGATGCTCAAGGTCCGTTTCGCTGAAATGCAGCGCTCGGTAACCAAGAGCCTGTCGACCTCGCTCGGCTTCGGCGGCTCGCTCACCGGCACCGGCATCGGCGCAAGCGTGGGCATCGGCTCCGGTGTCTTTTCCGACGGCAACACCCTGTCCTCCGCCTTCGCGGGCGAGAGCTTCACCTCGCCCAACAACCGGACCGGCGCCTTCGGCTTCGGCCTCGGCGCAGGTGCGCTGCAATTCCAGGTTCTGCTCGAAGCGCTTGAAAACAAGGGCATGGTCCGCACATTGGCCGAACCGAACCTCACCGCATTGTCCGGCCAGCAAGCCAAGTTTCTAGCCGGCGGCGAATACCCGGTGCCGATACGGGACGAGGACGGCGGCATCTCGATCGACTACAAGCCATTCGGTGTCGAACTCGAGTTCACCCCGCGCGTTGTCGATGGCGATATCATCAACCTGCAACTCACCGCCTCGGTCTCGGCGCTCGACAACACCGCCACTTTCGGCGCGGGCAACATCACGGTGAACTCGTTCAAGCGGCGCGAAACCTCGACCACGGTCGAAATGCGCGACGGCCAGAGCTTTGCCATCGCCGGGCTGTTGCAGGACGATTTCCGCGATCTCAACGGCCAGGTGCCCTGGCTTGGCGACATCCCGATCCTCGGCGCGCTGTTCCGTTCGGCCGACTATACCCGCGCCCAATCGGAGCTTGTCATCATCATCACGCCGCATCTTGTCACCCCGACCAGGGGCGAGGCGCTGGCGCTGCCGACCGACCGGATCCGGCCGCCCTCGGAATCCGATCTGTTCCTTTACGGGCGCACCGCTGCCCCCAACCGGCCCACCACCGGCGCCGCCGGCGAGGTTGCGCGGCAGGATTTCGGCGGCTCCTACGGCTACGTGATGGAGGACTGAGCATGGCGATGACCAAAACAAAGTCGCTTCTTGCCGCCACATCGGTGATCGCCCTGCTCACCGGCTGCGAGGAAACGCTCTCCAACTACGGCGAGGCCGGAAGCGGTCTCGACCAGGGCAGCTTCGGCGCCGCGACCGCCAATAACGCCGCCTATCACACCGGCGAGAAGACCTACGTGATCAACCTTGCCGAACGCTTCGCCAAGGAAGTGCCCGACACGGTGAACTTCGCATTCAATTCCGCCGTGCTCGATGCCCAGGCCCGTGCCGCGCTGGATCGTCAGGCCCATTTCATCCTAAAGTTCCCCGAGGTGCGCTTCCGGGTTTACGGCCATACCGATCTCGTGGGCTCGCCGGCCTACAACCGGTCGCTCGGTCTGCGCCGGGCGCAAGCCGTGGTGTCCTATCTCGCCAGCCGCGGCATCAGCCGGTCCCGCCTGGAAGCGATGGTCTCCTATGGCGAGACCCGGCCTTTGGTGAACACCCAGGATCGCGAGCGGCGCAACCGCCGCACCGTCACCGAGGTTTCGGGCTTCGTGCAGGATCATCCGCTGATCCTGAACGGAAAATATGCCAGGGTGGTCTGGCGGGAGTATGTCGCTTCGGCCACGGAGCTCCCCCCGACCAGTGGCGGCGGCGGCTTGCTGGACGGAGGCTGAGCCCCGCTCCCGCGATTTCGAGCCATCCGGCCGGCCATTTGCGCCGGCCGTTTCTTTGGCGCTTGTTGGCAATCTGGATACAACCCCGCACGGCATCGCGGTTCGTCTCGTAAAACCGCATAATTTCGCGCTTTCCGCCGTAATGTTGCCGAGATTGATTGCGACCTTGCAGGACGTAACGAGCAGACCCGTGTGCGAGTCGCACGGGGGTTCTGTCGGGTGGTCACGGGAATACCCGGACCGCATCCACCGACAGCGCCCTGAGCATAAGGAACGAGGCAAATGAGTGGGAATGCGGCCATCCAGCAAGACCCGGCACCAATTGTTGCCTGCACGATTTCGCGCGACGTTCAGGAGTTCGACCTCCTGATCGAAGACATGGAAACGGAACTTGGAGAAAGCTGGGGCGATCTCTCCGTGGAGATGCGCTCGCCTTTTTCGGGCAGCCGGACGCGGAGGCATTGGAATTCATCGCCGTGGCGATGGACGACAACGACGAGGCCGAGCTTGCCCGCTTCGCCGAGGTGATCCGCGCCGCCACCGCGCGCGGGATCAAGGCAATCGTGATCGCCGAAGAGGTGAGCCCGATCGCCCTGCACCAGCTGTTGAAGATGGGCGCGGAAGAATTCGTCCCCTACCCGTTGCCCGAAGGCGCCCTGCACGACGCGATCGAGCGGATGCGCCAGCCCGAGCCGGAACCCGTGGCCCCTCCGCAACCTGCGCAGCCTGCGCTTCAGAAGCCAGGTGGTGGCCACCGCGGCGCGGTCTTCGGTGTGCATGGTCTTGCCGGCGGTGTTGGCGCGACCACCTTTGCCGTCAACCTCGCCTGGGAATTGGCCAACATCGACAAGGACAAGCCCCCGAGGGTCTGCCTGATCGACCTCGACCTGCAAACCGGCTCGGTTTCGACCTACCTCGACCTTCCCCGCCGTGATGCGGTCTACGAGTTGCTGTCCGACACGGAATCCGCCGACGAGGAGAGCTTCCAGGCGGCACTGCTCACTTTCAACGACAAGCTCCACGTGTTCACCGCGCCCAGCGAGATGCTGCCGCTCGACCTCATCTCTGGAGCAGATGTCGAACGGATCGTCGAGATGGCCCGAGCTTATTTCGACTACATCGTGATCGACATGCCGACAACGCTGGTGATGTGGACGGAGACGGTGCTGAACGCGGCGGATGTCTATTTCGCCCCTATCGAGCTTGATATGCGCTCTGCCCAGAACACGCTTCGCATGATCCGGTTGCTGAAATCGGAAGACCTGCCGCACGACAAGCTGCGCTACGTGCTCAACCGCGCACCGAAATTCACCGATCTTTCGGGCAAGGGCCGGGTCAAGCGGATGGCCGAGAGTCTCGATATCGAGATCGGCGTACAGCTTCCCGATGGTGGCAAGCCGGTCACCCAGGCTTGCGACCACGGGCTGCCGCTGGCCGAGAACGTCGGCAAGGCACCGTTGCGCAAGGAAATCATGAAGATCGCCAAGTCGCTGCACGAGATCAGCGTATCCGCCGAAGCGGCTGCGAAATAGGAGGGCGAGACGTGTTTTCGCGTTACAAGAAATCGGGCATTGAAAAGACTGCGAGTGCCGCGCCGAAGCTTCACGCCGTCGCCCCCGCGCCTGCACCCGCCCCGGCCACCCCGGCACCCAAACCCGCACTCACCTCGCCCACGGCCCCCGCAGCAACGGCCAAGGCGCAGCGCCGCGCAGCCGCGCCGGCGCAGGCCGCAACGCCCGACAAAGAGCGTAAGCGCAAGGAGCGGCTCGGCGAAATCAAGGCCGAACTTCACCGCTACCTGCTCGACAATCTCAACCTCGCGGCGCTGGAAACCGCCTCCGAACGCGACCTGCGCGCCGAGATCAGCGACCTCGCCAACGAGGCGCTGTCGGATATGAACGTGGTTCTCAACCGCGAAGAGCGCAGCCTGCTCAACCAGGACCTGTTCGATGAGGTCACCGGGCTTGGGCCGCTGGAGCCGCTTTTGAAGGACGACGATGTCAACGATATCCTCGTCAACGGCCCGCACCAGATTTTCGTCGAGCGTGCCGGCAAGCTCACGCTTACAGACGTGACCTTCAAGGACGAAAAGCACCTGCTGCGGATCATCGACAAGATCGTCTCCGCCGTGGGCCGGCGGGTGGACGAGAGCAACCCCTACGTCGATGCCCGCCTCGCCGATGGTTCGCGCTTCAACGCCATGGTGCCGCCGGTGGCTGTTGACGGCTCGCTGGTTTCGATCCGGAAGTTCAAGAAGGAAAAGCTCGGGATCGACGATCTCGTGCGTTTCGGCGCCTTTTCAGAGGAAATGGCCGTCTATCTTCAGGCCGCCGTCGCCTGCCGCCTCAACGTCATCGTCTCGGGCGGCACCGGCTCGGGCAAGACGACAACGCTCAACGCGCTGTCGTCCTTCATCGACGACAGCGAGCGGATCCTCACCATCGAGGACACGGCGGAACTGCAACTCCAGCAAACCCACGTCGGCCGGATGGAGAGCCGCCCGGCCAACGTCGAAGGCAAGGGCGCGGTGACCCAGCGCGATTGTCTGCGCAACGCGCTCAGGATGCGCCCCGACCGCATCATCGTCGGCGAAACCCGCGGCGAGGAAGTGATCGACATGCTCCAGGCGATGAACACCGGCCACGATGGTTCGATGACCACGATCCACGCCAACAACGCCCGCGATGCAGTCTCCCGGCTTGAAAACATGGTCTCCATGGCCGGTATGGAAATGCCCCTGAAGGCGATGCGGGCGCAGGTTGCGAGCGCCGTGCACCTCATCGTTCAGGCCAGCCGCCTGCAGGACGGCTCGCGACGGATGACCTCGATCACCGAGATCACCGGAATGGAGGGTGACGTGCTGTCGATGCAGGAGGTTTTTCGCTTCCAGCGGGTCGGGCTGGAACCCGACGGCAAGATCATCGGCCATTTCACCGCCACCGGCGTGCGGTCGCACTATGCCGATCGTTTCCGGCAATGGGGCTATGACCTGCCGGCCTCGCTCTTCGAACCGGTCTCAATGGAGTAGTCCAGATGATTATCAGCGCAGAACCCCTGATCTACGGCCTGATCTTCATCGCCGTGATCGTGCTCGTCGAGGGCGTCTATCTTACCGTTTTCGGAAAATCCATCTCGCTCAACAGCCGGGTCAACCGCCGCCTCGACATGCTCGAGAAGGGCGCGGCCCGCGAGCAGGTGCTCGAACAGCTCCGCAAGGAGATGCACCAGCACATGAATGCGAGGGGCATTCCGCTCTACTCGCTGCTGGCGGAGAAGGCTCAGAAAGCCAACATCGCCTTCACGCCCAAGCAGATCATCATGCTGATGGTCGGCGTGTCGTTCGTGGCTTATGTCGGCCTTACCGTGGGCACCTCGGCAGGCGGTGCCGTGCGCATCGTCATCGCCCTGGCGATGGGGTTCGGCGGGGTCTATGTCTGGATCAACAACAAGGCCAAGAAGCGGCTCGCGCTGATCGAGGAGCAATTGCCCGACGCGGTGGAGCTCATGGTGCGCTCGCTGCGGGTGGGTCACCCGTTCTCCTCGGCGGTGCAGATCGTCTCGCGCGAGGTGCCCGATCCGCTCGGCTCCGAGATGGGGGTGATCGCCGACGAAAGCGCCTACGGGCGCGACGTGGCCGAAAGCCTCAAGCACCTCGCCGAGCGGATGGACATGCAGGATCTGCGCTTCCTCGCCGTCGCGGTCTCGATCCAGCAGCAATCGGGCGGCAACCTCGCCGAGATTCTCGAAGGGCTCTCCAAGGTGATCCGCGCCCGCTTCAAACTGTTCCGCCGGGTCAAGGCGATCACCGCGGAAGCGAAATGGTCGGGCACGTTCCTTTCCGGCTTCCCGCTGGTGGCGCTGGTGGCGATCAACGTCCTGCAGCCCAATTACTACGACGACGTGAAGGATACCGCCGCTTTCATCCCCGCCGCACTGGTGGCCGGTGCCTTCCTCGTGGCCAATGTCTTCGTGATGCGGTCGCTCGTCGATATCAAGGTTTGAGGAAACGTCATGGACGCGCTCAACACGATGCTCACTGACATGTTCGGCCCGCTCGGGCCGATGATCGCACTCGGCGGGGTGGGGCTGCTGCTCGTCCTCTCGGTCATGCCGATGATGTTGAAACGGCACGAAGACCCGCTCGACAAGCTCAAGCGGACAAGCTCACAGCAAGCGCAGGATGAAAACAAGACATCCCTGCGCGCCCATTCCAACGCGCCCGACAAGCTGAAGAAATACGCCGCCTTCCTCGAACCCAGCGACAAGGAAGAATACTCCGCGATGCAGCTCACGCTGTTGCAGGCGGGCTATCCCGGCAAGAACGCGGTGCGCACGTTCCACTTCGCCCAATTCGCGCTTGGCATTGCCTTTCTGGTGCTCGGGGTTGGTTATGCCATCCTGAAATCGGCCACAGGCGATCCTTCGACCCAGGCCACGATTCTCTCGATCATGATCCCCGGTGCCGTGGGCTACATGGCGCCGAAATACTGGGTCACCCGCCGGGTCGAGTCGCGCAAGGAAGAGATCATCAACGGCTTCCCCGACGCGCTCGACATGCTGCTGGTCTGCGTCGAGGCAGGCCAGTCCTTCGACCAGGCGGTGATCCGGGTGGCCAAGGAAATTCGCCTCGGCTTTCCCGCGCTTGGCGAAGAATTCGAGATCGTCGCCCACGAGATGAAGGCCGGCAAAGACAGGATCCAGGTGATGCGCGACTTCGGCGAGCGCTCGGGGGTGTCGGACGTGGCGAGCTTTGCCACGGTGATGATCCAGTCGGCCACCTTCGGCACCTCGATCGCCGAGGCGTTGCGCGTCTACTCGGCCGAAATGCGCGACAAACGGGTGATGCGTGCCGAGGAGAAGGCAAACACCTTGCCGACGAAGATGACCCTTGCCACAATGATGCTGACCGTTCCGCCGCTTCTGATCATCCTGATCGGACCGTCGGTCTACGAGGTTTACGTTACGTTGGGCAACATCAGCTTCTGAGGGTAGCAATCACACAACGCGGCATATCATCGGCGGTGGCGCTGGCATCCTTGCTGGCGCTGTCGGCCTGCGAGGGCGGCGGCGGTCTTGGAAACCGTGGCGGCGGGCCCTACGCGCCCGACGCTGTCGCGCCCGGCGAAGACAGCGTCGATGGGCTGATCGTCGGTCACCGCCTGATGGCAGCACGCGAATACGAATTGGCGCTCAAATCCTATACCCGTTCCGCAGCAGACCAGGGCATCACCGTCGACGTGCTCTCTGCCCTCGGCTCAGCCAACCTGATGCTGGGCCGCCTCGGTCAGGCCGAAACCCTGCTCAGGCAGGCCACCGAGAAGGACGCCGAGTTTCCGCCCGCATGGAACAATCTCGGCGTCGTGTTGATGGAACGCGGCAAGGTGGCGGAGGCGGCGCGGGTGTTCCGCATCGCTTACGGCCTCGACAGTGGCAAAACCGACTCGATCCGTGACAATCTCACCTTGGCGCTCGCAAAAGTCGAAAACATTTCGTATGATGCCCCGGAAGAGGCGACATTCGCGCTCATGCGCCGGGGCCAGGGCGACTACCTGCTCCTCGCAAAGCAATAAAAAGCGAAGCGCCGAACGAGCAGAAAAAAGGACGCAGGCAAAATGCGCCAGATTATTGTTTTTTCCCTCTGCCTTGGCGGTGCCGTGGCACTGTCGGCATGTGAAAGCCAGATGACCGACGCGGAAGTGGAACGCGCCGTTGCCGGGGTGAACGCGATCGACGCGACCGGGCTCAACGACATCATGTTGCAGGCCGGAGACCCGAACGAGGCGGTGGCCTATTTCAGCCGCTCGGTGCAGGCAAGCCCCGACCGGATCGACCTCAAGCGCGGGTTGGCGGAGGCATTGGTGCGGGCGAAGAAACCGGCCGAAGCGGCACGGGTTTGGGCCGAGGTGGTGGCGAGCGACGAGGCCACCGCCGACGACCAGGTCAACTACGCCGACGCCTTGATCCGCGCGGGCGACTGGGCCAAGGCCGAGGATGTGTTGAAACAGATCCCCCCCACCGTGGAGACCTACGACCGTTACCGGCTCGAGGCGATGGTCGCGGACGCGGGCGAGAACTGGAAGAAGGCCGACAGCTTCTACGAAACCGCCGTGGGCCTCACCACCAGCCCCTCGCGGATTCTCAACAACTGGGGCTATTCCAAGCTCACGCGCGGCGATTTTCCCGGCGCGGAAAAGCTCTTCCTCGAAGCGCTGACCTATGACGACAAGATGTTCACCGCCAAGAACAACCTGATGATGGCGCGCGGCGCGCAGCGCAAATACGATTTGCCGGTGCTCGCGGTCAACCAGGTGGAACGCGCCCAGCTTCTGCACACGCTCGCCCTCGCCGCGATCAAGCAGGGCGACCTGACCATGGGCAAGACCCTGCTCGAAGAGGCGATCGACACCCATCCGCAGCACTTCGATTCCGCCGTGCGCGCGCTGCGGGCGCTCGAAAGCAACGTGCAGCGCGGCTGAGG
>Ga0180435_10007881_pt1 | contig 10088 bp, 6 predicted proteins | sample SS_ome_3_FD_132467 | JGI IMG/M metagenome (GOLD analysis project Ga0180435, IMG submission 132467) | Hypersaline lake sediment archaeal communities from the Salton Sea, California, USA - SS_3_S_1 metaG | ecosystem: Environmental > Aquatic > Non-marine Saline and Alkaline > Hypersaline > Sediment... | reverse complement strand
TACTCTGGCAGCATGTTCACAGACGCCATGTATCCGGTCGTCGCTTTCGTCGATGAGGTATTTCTCACTTCTTCATGGGAGTTCAAGAAGTCATGGCAGCAGGAACCGTTACAGCGCGTTTACTTCAATACTACTAACGCGGGTGCCGGGTTCTATGACCGCCTGAACGTGCTCAACAAGTTTGGTCCTGACAAGGATGTACGTGAAGTCTATGCGCTATGTCTCGGTCTCGGCTTCAAGGGTAAATACTTTCGTGGTGAAGACCGCAAGATATATGAAGAGATCAAGGCGTTCAATCTCAGTCTGTTACTGCCCGATGAAGCAAAGCAGGATATCGAAGCTGCGACCCTGTTCCCTTTCGCTTACAAGGGACACTCGACAGAAGACCGGGGTGGCTTTACCCCACGGTTGAATATCTATCCGGTATTGATTGGAGTGCCGCTGGTGATAATACTCGCCATGATCCTGTTCTTCCATTTCGATGTCTCAGGCACGCTTAACCAGATCCAGCAGCTCGTTAAATACTGAAAACAATAATGAAAACATTCTTCACAGTCCTGCTCTACGTTTTCGTCATCTTACTGATAGGCGCTATCGTATTCGGTGTCGCGATCCTGCTCGGCAAACCGCTCGAGATGGCGGCGATCGTATATGGTCTCATCCTCGGGTCGTGGTTGCTGTTCATCCTGCTGCGCAAGTTGTATATCCGGATGCGGGCACGAGCGCAGGTGAAGCGGGTGACGCAGAACGAGGATGTAGTCGTCGACGTGGAGCTCGGCAAGTCACCGAAACAGCTGATAAGCGGCCTGCGCAAGGACTGGAACCGGGCGGTTAAAACGCTCAAGGGGTCACATCTCAAACTCAAGGGCGATCCACTCTATGTGTTGCCCTGGTACATGGTGTTCGGCAAACCGCGTTCAGGCAAGAGTACCGCGTTACGTAATGCCAGCCTGTTATCCCCTGCGCTCGAACTGTCAGAACATGCCGATGGCTCTACGCTTAACATGGAATGGTGGTTGTACGATCAGGCGATCGTGATCGATACGGCAGGGCGTTATGCGGTACCGGACAATGATAAACGCGACCGTAAGGAATGGGCGAAACTGCTGGAGATGTTGTCGAGGCACAAGCAGAAAGAGCCGCTAAATGGCCTCGTGCTGGTGGTCTCGGCTGAGCGACTGTTAACTTGCAGCGAAGAAGAGTTGATGGAAGAAGGCCAGCAGGTCCGCGCTGGTGTCAATGAACTGATGGAGAGGCTGGAAGCGCAGATGCCGGTCTATCTGATGGTGACAAAGTGTGATCTCGTCGATCAGTTCTCGAACTGGACGCAGTATCTGCCGGAAGATTCCCTGGAGCAGGTCATGGGTTACCTCTGTGAAGAGGAGCACATCGATATCGACATCGCCCTGGACAAGGCGATGGACGAAGTCCTCGGCCGAATCAAGGAGCTCCGTCTGCTGATGATGGAGCGTAGTGATAACCCCGATGACAGCCTCATCGAGCTGCCTATCAATCTCGAGCAGTTGAGAAAAGGTCTGCATGCGTTCTCGCGCACCGCACTCAAGGACAACCTCTATCAGGAGACGCCGCGTTTCCGTGGCCTGTATTTCAGCTCCAGTCAGCATGTAGAGAAAGAGCAGGGTGAAGAGAAACTGAAGAACAACGGCATTTTCCTTCATCACCTGTTCACCAGGGTGATGCCGCCAGACCGGGGTATATTGAGTACCTTGCCGAGTGCCGAACGCTTGCGCCGGGCGGTCAGGAACTACGGTGTCAGTGTCAGTGGCGCAGTACTTCTCGCGTTTGTCATCGGTCTCACCTCAGCGTACTTCAATGATATATCCAAGCTGAACCGGATCATCGATAGCTCTGAAGAGATCGACCTGAATGAAGGTGATACCAGTGACCAGATACTTGCCCTCAACCGCCTGTACGAATTGATCACTGCTGTACGCAAGGCAGAGGATGACTGGGTCATCCCATGGTTCGGACCCTATACAAGTTCGCGCCAGCAGCGACAGCTGGCAGGTATCTATGTCGATACCTTCCAGAACCAGTTACTCGCCGGGCTGGATAAGCCGCTGGATATCTATTCCGGCGACGTCAATAGTGAACGTACCGCATTCCTGGTTTCAGGTATCGTAAGGCGGATCAACCTGATAAAAGCTGTGCTACAGGAAGATATGGCGGCGTTCGATAGCCTGCCGGCTATACCGGATGAATACCTGCTGTCTATCAGTAGTGATATAACTGTCGACGCTTCGGTACTGTTCAATAACCTGTACCGACAATATCTCTCCATGCAGCAATCCACGGTCGAGCTCAGCGAAGAAGAGAACGCTTTGCAGGCACTGCTGGTCAAGACCGTGGCATCGAGTCACGGTAGTTATGAGTGGTTGATCGAATGGGCGAATATCCAGGGCTTCGATACAGTGAAACTGGATGACTTCTGGGGTGGTAGTCGCCTGCTCACTGATCAGCCAACGATCGAAGGGGCATACACGCTGCAGGGCAGGAATTTCCTCAATGAATTTCTCGATGAGCTCAATAAGTCGAGCGAGGGTTCTGCCGAGCTGACCGCAGTCAAGAGCGATTTCATGGTGTTCTACAACCGTCGTTACCTGAAGAACTGGCAGGAGTTCGCCCAGAAGTTCGATATCGGCAAGAACAAGCTTCGTGGCAGGAAAGAGTGGCTCGATGCACTGGAGACCATGACAGGCAGGGACAACCCTTACTTCTCTTTCATGCAGCGTGTCTCACAGGAACTCGAACCGGTATATGCCGAAGGGTATTTTCAGGCACGTGACCAGATCGACTATTTTGTCGAGATCCAGGAGTTCACCGGTGAAGAAGTTGAAGACACAGGTGGTGGCAGCAACAAGGCACTGACCAAGCTCGCGCTCAAGGCTGTCGGTAAGTTCGGCTCAGCCGGCAAGGCAGTCGCCAAGGCCGGCAAGACAGGACTGAAGACCAAGAAGAAGCTCGACAAGGGCAAGAAGAAAGGTGGTGGCAAGGAGGTCGATCTCGATGCCGCGCTGGAAGAGGCAGCCAATGCCTACAAGGAATATCGCACGGCGCTGGAAGATATAGCGTTCAATGCAGATTCAGCCAAGCTCTCCTATAACGCGACGGTCAATGCATTCTCCAACCCTGATTCGATCGCCAGTGGTGATGATGCCGGTGCCAAGGCATGGTCAGCGATCATCAAACTTCAGCGTACCATCGGCAAGCCGCGCGAGAGTAATCGCATCTTCTGGGATCTCTATACCGGGCCGGCGCGTATCGCTTATGACTACATGCGCCAGGAAGCGGCATGCCACTTGCAGACCACCTGGGAAGATAATGTGCTGACTGGTCTGGTAGGAGTCAGTGAAGAAAAACTGGGTCAGACCATGATAGGTGAGGGTGGCCTTGTCTGGACCTATGTGGACAATGAAGCCGAGCCATTCCTGAAAAAGAAATACCGTAAGGGTTATGTCACCAATGCGGTGAATTCAAACTCCGTACCATGGGAGCCGAATTTCATTCGCTTCATCAATGATGCTGACGAAGGCCGTAGTATCGTTGCAGGTGAATTCACCGTCAAGATAAGCGCATTACCAACCGGTATCAATCAGAGTGCATCCATATCACCATATGCGACATATATCGACCTGCATTGCGCTGATGAGATACAGACGCTGGCAAATTATAACTACTCTGCCTCGAATGACTTTATCTGGTCACTCGAGAAATGCGGTGACGTTACCCTCAGGGTCGAAGTCGGTGAGTACTCGTTGCGCAAGACCTATGCCGGTCGTAAGGGTTTTGCGCTGTTCCTGTCCGATTTCCGTGATGGCAGGCGAATCTTTACCCCGGATGATTTTCCGGAACAGTCTTCACAGCTGAAGAATGCCTCGGTCAAGGCCATCGATGTGAACTACAAGATCACCGGTCAGCGTCCCGTGATCCAGACGCTGACTGCTGTGCCGTTATCACCGCCAGATGAAGTCATCACTTGCTGGACATCACGGTAAGGCGGATGCAGGTGTATCATGGCTGAAGCAAAAAATAACGATGTCGACCGCGTCAACCTGGTCTACAAAACGACCATCGGAGGTGTCGAACAGGAGGTCGAGATCCCGTTCAGGTTGCTCGTGTGTGGCGACTTCACCTGTGATGAAGCATCGGAATATCTCGATGAACAGGAGATCATCCCGATCAGTGACCGTAGCCTTGCGCCGTTGTTTTCCCGGCTCAGGCCGGCTGTTACCATACGGGTCGAAAACAGGTTGCTCAACGACGGTTCGGATATCGAGTTCGAATATAATTTCAGGTCTATCGACGATTTCAAACCGGAGAGTATACTCAGATCCTCTGAGGTGTTCGTCGCACTGCAGAACTTCATATCGGCACTGGAACGACTGATCAAGTCTGACTTCAATGGTACCGTGGATGATATTCATCCACAGGTACTCGAGCTTCTGCAGGCCGAAGGCATCAAGCCCGAAGATATCGGTAAAGACCAGAGCCAGGTGGGCCTGTTGATCTCGGATATCACAGAACGTATAACAGCCCAGCTCGATGTGATCATCCATCATGAGACTTTCAGTAAGCTCGAGCGTGTCTGGCGCTCACTGGATTTCCTCGTGCAGCGCACAGACTTCTCGGAAAACTGTGAAGTCAATGTGCTGAATATCAGCAAGCAGGGTCTGATAGACGATTTTGAAGATGCGCCTGAAGTCGTGCAGTCGCAACTGTATCAGCTGGTCTACTCGTCCGAGTTTGGCCAGTTCGGTGGCAGGCCTTATGGAGCCATGATCGGCGATTTCGAATTCACGCCAAAAGCTTTCGATGTAAAACTGTTACAGCGTCTCGCCAGTGTCGCGGCATTCGCTCACCTGCCGTTCATCGCTGCTGCATCGGCAGAGTTCTTCAGCGTGTCCAGTTATTCGGAATTCAGCAAACTGCGGCATCTGCAGTCTATATTCCAGCAGCCATCATACGCGAAATGGCAGTCGTTCCGGGAGTCTCCCGACTCGCGTTATGTCGGTCTTACTCTGCCGTCGTTCCTGTTGCGTCAGCCATACGACGTGACTATAGGAAATATCAACTATCGCGAGTCGGTCGGCAAGAAAGATCGTAACCTGTTGTGGGGCAACTCGGCATTCGCCTTCGCCACAAGACTGATGGCCAGTTTCGCCAGGTATCGCCTGTGTATCAATATCATCGGCGATGAAGACGGAAGGGTAGACGGTCTCGATATGCTGGCTGCGCAGGCCGGTTCGGTGCAGGGGGGCAAGATACCTACCCAGATCCTCATCAATGACAAGCGAGAGGCCGAAGTGGTCGCACAGGGTTTTATCCCGCTGAGTGTGCGCAAGGGGGAGAATTCTGCTGCTTTCTACTCAGCCTATTCAGTACATAACAATCCTGATGCTAACGGCAAGGAGGTCGATCTGTCACACAGGCTGGGTGCGCAGCTCCCGTATCTTCTGGTCATCAGCCGTATATCGCACTACATCAAGATGATGCAGCGTGAACATATCGGTTCGTGGACCAATCGCCGTGAGATCGATCAGGGACTCAACGACTGGCTGAAGCAACTCGTCTCAGACATGGATAATCCGGCGCCGGGTGTGCGTGCTCGTCGCCCGTTGAGAAGGGCGGATATCAAGGTCAGAGAAGTCGAAGGCAAGGCTGACTGGTTTCTTACACGTATCGAGATAATGCCGCATATCAAGTATATGGGTGACTCGTTCACCCTGTCTGAAACCAGCAAGCTGGAAAAGAACTGACAGCGTCAACTAATTAACCGAGAGTAGCACTATGCCAATACCAGGACATCTACGAATCACGGGTGAAGAACAGGGTGACATCGAAGGCTCATGTGAATGGGAAGACAGGGAAGGGACGATACTTGTTCAGGCTTTCGATCATGTCGTAGAGATACCGACCGATGACAGGGGTATCGCATCGGGACGTCGTGTTCATCGTCCCATCAAGATAACCAAGGAGATAGACAGGAGTACGCCGATGCTGTACCAGGCACTATGTACCGGTGAGTTGCTCACGAATATGGAACTGGAATGGTATCGTATAGATGGCAGCGGAGACGAGGAGTTGTATTACACCATGGAGATGTTCGATGGCATGATCACCAGGATACATCCATGGGTCCCTAACGTTCTCGATCAGAGTAATGCACACATGAAGCACATGGAGGATGTCTACATCTCCTATGAGAAGATCATCTGGACCTGGGAAGAGGACGGTATCGAATTCGAGGATGCATGGAGTGGTGCTGATAAATAACAAGCGCCGATAATTTTCATGAAAGATCGTCTGCTAAAACGCATGTCTCGCTGGGAACAGTCGCAAAATATCGAGCACGATGACATCGATACCAATGCGCTCGTCGACTCGATAAGAGATGATGTCGAGAAGCTGCTGAATACCAAGCGCGGCACCGTGTTGATCGACGACGATTTCGGCTTGCCTGATTTCAGTCATATGCTGAACGGTTACTCGGCACCGGATGCGAACTCGATCCTGCAGCAGATACATCTGCAGATCAAACGATATGAGCCCAGGATACAGGGTATGCATGTCAAATATATCGAACAAAGCAGGTATCCGGGTAAATTGCAGTTCCAGATCACGGCCAGAATCAATTACAAGGGGCAGGAAGTGCCATTCAATGCTGTCGCCTTGCTGAGTGATGATGGCAGTATTTCAGTCGGCTCGACATCATGATGACCGGTAGGATATAGATCGACACCTTATGAATAAATACTACCTTAATGAACTGGAGAAGTTGCGCGAACAGGCTGCTGAATTCGCCCGTTCATACCCTACCATTGCACCTCAACTGGCGCAGGCGAGCACTGATCCTGACGTAGAACGGATACTCGAGGGTGTTGCATATCTGTGTGCGCAGATCAGGGAGAAGATCGATGATGATTTCCCGGAGTTTGCTCAAGGTTTGCTCAATCAGATCTTTCCTCACTACCTGCGACCTGTGCCTTCTATGACCATCCTGCAGTTCAGGCCGAAGGATATAATGAAGAGCATGGTGAATGTGCCTCGTGGTACTTTCGTCGACTCCAGGGAGGTCAATGATGTCTCCTGTCGGTTCAGCACCGCATTCGGTATGAATGTCTGGCCGATGTCTGTCGCTAACGTCAGACAGAGTGAGAGCGCTACCGGCAAGAAATGTATCGAGATAGATTTCACCATGGCAGGCATGCCGGTGTCGCAGTATACCGATGGCACGATCCGGCTGCATATAGGCGGCGATTATCATACAGCGGTAGAGATCTTCTATCTGTTGATGCACTGTGTCGATAATATCGAGGTGCAACCGAGTAACGGTGACGCGATCGTTGCTGATCAAGTCAGTATGGAACCGGTCGGTTTCTCTGATGAACAGGGCCTGATCGATATGCCGGGTCATGCCTTTCCGACATATCGACTGATACAGGAATACTTCGTCATGAAAGAGAAGTTCCTGTTTATCGATATCGCTAATATCGACCGGTACATGAAGCGTATTACCTCCAATACCTTCACGATAAAATTCCATATCAAGGATGAGATCAATGCATTGCCCCGTCTCAGTCGTGACCGGTTCATGCTCAATGTGACACCGGCTGTCAACCTGTTCAAACGTGATGCAGAGACCATGCTCAATGATCACAAACGCAGCGAGTACCGTATACGCCCGCTACGTGACACAGGTAATCAGTACCAGATCTATACCGTCGACAAGGTTACCGGTCAAAACCGGCGCTCCGGCGGGCAGACAGTCTATCGTGACATCGGCCTGTCGAATCCTGATCTGAATACAAAGCCGGTTTATCAGTTGCAATACAGAACGATCGAAGGAGAAGGGAGCCAGGTATTCATCAGTTTCAGTTACCCGAAGGAATATAAACTGACGAACCAGGAGACGCTCGCTATCGAGCTGACCTGCAGTAACGGTGAGCATGCATCGAAGCTGAAACCCGGTGAGATATCGAAGCCGACATCGAGCACTTCGGAACTGATGACCTTCGAGAATATCATCCAGCCATCTGACCACCAGAATATCCCTGCCGGATCATCGATGCTATGGCGATTGCTCAGTCATCTGTCACTCAATTTCCTGTCGCTCGCTGATACGGATAATCTGAAAGCCTTACTCGGTCTGTATATATTCAGTGGCAGCTCCGGTAATACGCTCGAAGTCGCGAATCGTAAGCGCATCGAAGGGATCAGTTCGATAAAGGTTAATCCCGTTGACCGGCTGGTGTCGGGCGTACCTATGCGCGGGCAGAGTATCAACCTGCGGGTCAATCCGGCCAATTTTGCCGGCACCGGTGACATGTACCTGTTCGGCGCACTGATGGACCGGCTGTTCGCAAGTTTTGCCAGTATCAACTGTTTTACTGAGTTCAGCCTGACCGACGAGGCGACGGATGAGACATACCGTTGGCAAGCGCGACTGGGAGACCGGCCATTAATATAGTCGACGACATACTGGATAATGCAGAAGAGTACGACTTCTATCAGGCGGTACGTCTACTCGAGCGTCTGTCTGACAAGAGTGATCAGGACGCATCAAAGGGCTTGAGAATAAGGCCGGACCTGAATCTGGATTACCCTCATGCTGATATAGAGAGTATCACTGAGACTGACAACGGTTTCGAGATGATCACGACATTCTTCGGCCTCTATGGTGTGTCGTCGCCGTTGCCGGGATACTTTACTGATGAGTTGCTCGATGAGGAGTGGGAAGAACGACATGCGACCAGGGAGTTCCTCGATGTCGTGCATCAGCACATATATCCTCTGCTATATAGTGCCTGGCTCAAGTACCGTTTCTCGCATAACGCGATCGAGGGTGATGGTGAACGTTACTGGGAGATCATATTCAGCATCCTTGGCCTGCCCGAAGAATTCAGGGAGTTCGGTGATCTTTCCGGGCAGTTTATCAGATACTCCGGACTGATCGCCCAGCGACCAAAATCCCAGCTCGGCCTCAGGGCTTTGTTGAACGATTACCTGGGGGATATCGATGTCGACGTTGTCCCCTGTGTGCCGAGAAATGTCAGGATCATAGAGCAGCAACGCTGCTTTCTCGGTGATAAATGTAACTCACTCGGTCACCAGAGTGTTATCGGTGAACAGATCCTGGACAGGTCTGGCAAGTACAGGATCGTCATCGGCCCGATCGATACAGGTCAGTTCAGGATGCTGCTGGATGACAGGAAGTATATGAAGTTCATCCGTGCCATCATCGATCTGTACATGGTGCAGCCACTGGAGTGCGAGGTCGTGTTGCAGCTTGAGAAAGGCGCGGCACGACCGGCCACTCTCGGCCAGGCTGGATTCAATACCCTGGGGCAATCATGCTGGCTGGTTGATGAGAAAAATGAATTTGAATTTGCTGTCGTTCTTCAATGAAGTTGCTGCCAATTACAGATAGCAAGGCTGTGAGGTTTGTATGAATTATTTCAACGATCCAGATAGTAAACACTTCTCCTTCGAATCTTTCGCAGAAGGACTGGATGAAACGACTTTTGCCGTAATCAATTTCACCGGCAGTGAAGCGATATCCAGCTGTTATGAGTTCGAGATCAATCTCCTGTCATCCAACAGGGAGATCGTGCTCGAAGATGTGCTTCAGGCACAGGCTGCTTTTACCATCCATCGCGGCGATGATGATGTGCTGTATAACGGCATCGTGGCGTCCTTCGAACAGTTGCATGAGGTCAATGATGTCATCTTCTATCGCGCTCGCCTTGTGCCCAAGCTATGGTGGTTGACGCTGACGCATCATAACCAGGTTTTTCTCGATATGAGCGTGCCTGACATCATCGAGGGAGCATTGCGTGATGGTGGCCTGGAATCAGAAGATTTTGATGTCAGTGGTCTGAGCGGCTACGAGGAACTGGCTTACAGTTGTCAGTATGACGAGTCACACTTCAACTATGTGTCCAGGCTTATGGAACGCCAGGGCATCTATTACTATTTCCTGCAGGAATCTGATGGCGAAGTTCTGGTGCTTACCGATACCAGGTTGTCGCATGAGGGTCTCAAGGAAGGCGCCGACCTGTTCTATAACC
>Ga0180435_10007880_pt1 | contig 10088 bp, 12 predicted proteins | sample SS_ome_3_FD_132467 | JGI IMG/M metagenome (GOLD analysis project Ga0180435, IMG submission 132467) | Hypersaline lake sediment archaeal communities from the Salton Sea, California, USA - SS_3_S_1 metaG | ecosystem: Environmental > Aquatic > Non-marine Saline and Alkaline > Hypersaline >... | reverse complement strand
GTTGGATACACTAACTTTCAAGATTGAAAACGGGGATCAAGTTCAAGGGTGCGGGCCAGACCATCCACCAGGCTGAATTTCGGTTTATATCCCAACAACTTAGAAGCCTGGGTGATATCAGCCCTCATCCGACTGACACCCCCGGTAGCTTTGTGGTTATAGATCGTTTCAGTATCCGCACCGGTGAGTTCTACCACATTCTTCACCAGGTCAAGAATACTAGATTCCTTTCCGCTGCCGATATTAATGGTTGTGCCATCGACATTTACAGCCATACCAGCCCTGTTTAAAGCATCCACAACATCGTCCAGGTAAACAAAATCACGGGTTTGGCTGCCGCTGTTATGTACGATCAAGCTGCCGCCCTTCACTGCCTGTTTGAGAAAATTGGGGATTACCGGTGGATGATCTGCTGGTAAATGCTGCCCCGGCCCATAGGCATTGAAAATCCGCAAGGTTACTGTTTCTATTCCCCATAATTTACCAATGGTTTTCACATAATATTCTGCCGAGAGCTTTGACACTGCATAGGGGGAATCGGGTGATGGAACCATCAATTCGTGCAGGGGCTGTGCTTTTTGAGCGCCGTAGACCGCTCCAGAAGAAGTGAAAACCACCCTTTTCACTCCCACATCGCGCATGGCTTCCATGACACTTACCGTGCCGCCAACATTGGTGCTGTTATATTCACGAGGATATAGAATAGATTCCTGAACGGCAACTTTGGCTGCCAGGTGATATACGCATTCTACACCCTGCAATATAGTCCATAATTTGGGTCGGTCAAGCATATCGCCCAGCTCAAATTCCACCCCGTGCGGGATGGCTTCTTCTTTTCCAGTTGAGAGATCATCCAGGCCGAGGACTACATGACCATCATCCAGCAATCGCTGAGCCAGGGCTGATCCGAGGAAACCGGCAACGCCGGTTACTAGCATTTTCATAGGTTAAACACCAACCAAATATAATTAATTACAGCGAGAGAATTATAGCATGTACCAGAAGATGAGAATAGAACTTTCTCAGAAGTATATAATAAAGGACACCAGCCATGATTCTTAGGAGGCAGATTTAGTACAATAGATCTATCTCTTCCACTGTGGTTTTGCATAAGAAGAAGAACTATTGATACAATAACTGGAAACCTTATGGATTCACTTATCTCTCGAACGCGAAGAAATCATGGATTGGAACACGCCACATTGAATCTTCTGGCAAAATCCCATCCCGGAAAGCCTTATGCCGGTCATTCTGACGGAGGAGGCTTCTGGATACTGGGTGATGTTTCTACCCAAGTCCTTAGCAGCACAGTCAGTGAAGCGCTGGACAAATTAAACGCAGGACAAGCAAATCTTGCCATCCACAAGAATTGCGGCACAAACCTGCTGGTCTCCGGCTTCGCCGCCGGATTAGCTGGGGCTGCCGGATTGATCGGTGTCGGGAAGCGACCGCGCGATAAATTTGAGCGTATTCCGATGATCACCCTGTTCAGTGTGCTGGCATTGATCGCCGCCCGCCCCCTGGGGCCAATACTCCAAAAGAAGGTAACCACCAGCAGCAATCCCGGCAGCTTAAAAATCTCTTCAGTTAGCAAACACAACCTCAACGGCACTCCTGCCCACAGGATCAAGACACTGGACTAATATGAGCGGCCAATCCCCTTCGGTCTACCTTTTACACGGGAATGATGAATATGCCATTAGCAGCTTTCTAGAAGAGCGCATGAAGCCCAAGATGGGTGATGAAACCACCATGGACATCACCACAGTGGATGGTAGATCCAAAACCATCGAGAGTATCACAACCGAGATCCAGACAGTGCCATTCCTGACTGAACGCAGAATGGTAGTGGTACACAATGTCAAATCGATGACCAAAGGGAAAGCAAATCAAGAGAAATTCATTTCGCTGCTTGATTCCGTTCCCCCCACCACAGCTCTGGTGTTGATTGAAGATGAACTTCTGGAAGATAAACATTTCTTGATCAAATGGATCAAGAAGAATCCTGATCGATCCTGGCGGCAGGTTTTTTCGCTGCCCAAAGGACCGGCAATGACCCATTGGATCCTGGAAAAAGCTAGTGAGATGGGCGGAAGCTTCGAAAACCAGGCGGCCCAGCTGCTGGCCAGCTATATTGACGAAGACCCCCGATTGGCAAAATCAGAGATCAACAAACTGCTAATCTACGTCGATTTTTCCAGACCTGTCTCAGAATCCGATGTCAGGGAATTGGTAGCTGATGTTCGCCAGGGAGATGTCTTTGAAATGGTGGATGCTATCGGCTACGGAGACGGCCCAAAAGCCATGTTCATGCTGCGCCGGCTTTTGGAAGACAACAAGCCCTTGGCCCTGTTTGGTATGGTGATCCGCCAGTTCCGGCTCTTGATCCAGGTCCGGGAGTTGATGGACCAGGATCCCAGCCAGGATCACAACAAAATAGCCCAGAGGATTGGATCCCACCCCTATCCAATCAAGAAGATCATGCCCCAGGCAAAAATATTCACACTGCAGCAGCTTAAAACAATCTATCATCAGCTTTCGGAAATCGACCAGTCCATAAAGACTTTCCAACTGGAAGAAGAACTGGCCCTTGATCTCCTGATCGCATCTCTCACACAATAAGTAAAACCTTATGAGCTTACTAGAAAACATTCCTTCCATTTACCTTGAAAATGGATTGGAAATAAAACTTAAAGAAATCCATTCCGCCCCATTGATCAGCAGCTGGGTCTGGTACCGGGTTGGATCCCGGGACGAGATTCCCGGCAAGCACGGCATCTCCCACTGGGTAGAGCACATGCAATTCAAGGGGACGGAAAAGATATCCTCAGATGAAATGGAAAAAGCCGTTGCCCGGTCGGGCGGCGTCTGGAACGCATTCACCTACCTGGACTGGACCACGTATTTCGAAACCATGCCTGCGGACAAGATCGATCAGGCATTGGAGCTGGAAGCAGACAGGATGGTGAATACAACCTACGATGAGAAAGAAGTGGAATCCGAACGCACAGTTGTAATATCAGAAAGGCAGGGGAGGGAAAACAGTCCCAGCTTCTGGCTTTCGGAAGCCCTTCACAACGCCGCTTTCCGGATCCACTCCTACAACCATGTCATCATTGGCGACCAGGTTGATCTGGAAACGCTCCAGAAGGAAGATCTGGAGAATCATTACAAAACCTACTATGCGCCCAACAACGCAGTAGTCGCGATTGCGGGAGATTTTGATAAAAGCAAGATGCTGGAACGCATTACGGAGCTGTATCAAGATATCCCGGCCGGAAATGATCCACCCCGGGTAAACCGTCCCGAAAATCCACAGCGCGGGGAACACAGGCTGACTGTTGAAGGACCGGGAGAAACTATTTTAGGAGACGTGGCCTACCACACCCCTTCTGCAAGCGAACCGGATTTCTTCCCCCTCCTGATCCTGGACAGCATTCTGTCCGGACCCCAGGGATTGAACATGTTCGGCGGAGGTGGAATATCCAACAAGACATCCAGGCTGTACAAGCGGATGGTCGAAGAAAAGGAAGTTGTGGTGGATATCCACGGCGGCCTTCCGGCTACTATTGATCCCTATCTGTACAGTTTGAATTTCATCGTCCATCCCAACTCAACCACAGATGATGCCCTCAAGATCCTGGATGAAGAGATCCAGCGCTTGCAAGACACGCCCGCGAAGGCAGCTGAACTGCAGCGAGCAGTCAAACAAACCCAGGCCTTATTCGCCTACGGCGGAGAGAGCATCACCAACCAGGCTTTTTGGTTGGGATTCTCTGAGATGTTTGACAGTTATGAATGGGTGACCGGGTATCTGGACAATATCGCAGCCGTGACACCAGACGATGTTCAAAGGGTCGCCCAGCAATACTTGCAGCCAAAGAACCGCATTGTGGGTATTTATCATCCTCACAAGAAGGGAAATAACAACCAATGACCAAGCAGGCATTTTCATCTCTTAAAGTAAATTCTCTTCCCGGACCCGACGACATCACACGAGTCCAGCTGAAAAATGGGATCACTTTTCTATTTCGGCCCAACATGAACTCCATGGCCGTATCCATCGGCGGGTATGTCCAGGCAGGCAGTATTTATGATCCCCAGGAAAAATTAGGCCTGGCGGATTTCACAACTTCAACATTGAAGCGGGGCACGAAAACCCGAAGCTTCCAGGAAATTTACGACACCCTGGAATCGATCGGTGCCAGCCTGGGAATTGGCTGCGGCCCTCATACAGCTGGATTCGGCGGAAAAGCCCTGGCCGAAGATCTACCCACGCTGCTGGAAATTCTGGCAGACGTATTAATGAACCCAACCTTTCCCGAAGAGGATATTGAGCGAGTCCGATCCCAATTATTAACCGGTTTGGATCTGCGGGCCCAGGACACCAGCTCGATGGCCATGCTGGAGTTCGAAAAATTGCTTTATCAAGATCACCCATATCAGAATCCCAGCGATGGATATATTGATACGATCCAAGCTATCGGGGTGAAGGATCTGGCAGAATTCCACCAGACGCATTTTGGGCCTGAAGGTACGGGCCTGGTGATTGTGGGCCCATATGAACCTGAGCACGTCATCGCGCTGGCAGAAGAACATCTGGGCGGCTGGGTGAATGAAAACCAGGCAGAAGCCAGACAGGTCCCGAATATGCCATCTCCTGAGAAAACGATCATGAAGCATCATGTCATTGAAGAGAAAAGCCAAACAGACCTGGTCGTCGGCACAATTGGCCCATCCCGGCGCTGGAAAGGATATCATTCCGCCCTGCTGGGAAACAGCGTGCTGGGTCAATTTGGCATGATGGGACGGATCGGTGAGTCTGTTCGCAATCAGGCCGGTCTGGCATATTATGCGTACAGCGCTCTCAGTTCCAGCATTGGCCCAGGTCAGTGGATGGTATCTGCTGGTGTTGCTCCTGAGAATCGTGATAAAGCGTTAGATCTGATCAAAGAAGAACTGAAGAAGTTTGTAGCCCAGCCCGTCAGCGATGAAGAACTGCGGGATGTGCAGTCCAGCTATATCGGCAAACTGCCCCTTTCCCTGGAATCCAACGCGGGGGTTGCGGCGGCCCTGATCCGTATGGAAACGCATCAGCTGGGATTGGACTATCTGCGGAACTATGAAAAGATGATCCTGGAAATCACTCCTCAATCTGTCCTCGAGGCAGCCAGGGAGTTCCTGGATCCGGATCGTCTGGTGATCTCAAGCGCGGGAGCTGAATTATGAATATCTCTTCCGGTATTGACCTGATCGAAATCGAACGGATCGAAAGCGCCCTGGACCGCCACGGGGAGCGTTTCCTGAAGAAGATCTTCAGTGAAACCGAACTGGAACGGTTGATGAAGTATAAAGAACGCCATATCAATCCCCGGATCATCACTGCCGAAGTGGCAGCCCGCTTTGCGGCCAAAGAGGCCTGCTCCAAAGCTTTGGGCACGGGAATCGGCCCCGTTTCCTGGAAAGAGATGGAAGTTTTGAATGAACCTTCTGGCAAACCGGTCTTGCGCCTGTCCGGCAAGGCAGCCCAAATCGCTGGTTTTTTAGGCTACTCCAGCTGGTCCGTCAGCCTGACCCACACCAAGGGCATGGCGGCCGCGGTGGTCGTGGCGGCGGAATAGGGTGAGGCGTAAGGGGTAAGGCGATAACACTCCAGACTAATGCGGGGATAGCAATTTACGGAGGTGTTCGATGTCTATACAGATTGGCGATACTGCTTCCCTAAGCAAAGTATTCAGTAAAGAAGATGTTGAGGCATTTTCACAGATCAGTGGGGACACGAATCCTGTTCACCTCGATGATTCTTTTGCTCAGGATACAATTTTCGGAAAGAGGATCGCGCATGGCATATTGGTTGGGGGATTGATCAGCGCAGTACTGGGGACCAAACTTCCTGGCCCTGGATCGATCTTTTTGAACCAAACCTTGCGATTTCAAAAACCAGTTTTCTTTGGAGATACCATCACTGCTGTTGTAAAAGTGATTGATATCAGGGAAGATAAACCAATTATCACCTTGGAGACCCATTGTCTTAATCAAGATCAGGAGGTCGTCATCAAAGGTGAGGCGCTGATCCTGCTTCCTGAGGATTAATAGCAAGCGGCTCTTCATTTCAAGGAAAGGAATAAAACCACTGACTCTTAATCAGGCCGTGGGGTTTCCATTGTGTCCACAGGGGGACAAAGCGTCCATTATTTCCAGGGATTATTGGAAAAACAGCTCGTTTTGTCCATTGTTTCCATTATTTCCACCGCATTTGCACCCGAATTGCACCCAAAATTGATATTGTCAACCCAAGAAAGGCGGCTCGAATTTCTCATCTTCTTTATGTAAGATTTTTAGCGTCTTTTTCTATCAGCCATCATCAATTTCCGCCAAGAAAAGAACAAGTAAATCCATAATCCCAGAGAGTATCTTCGTGCTATACTCTCCTTAGGTTTAATATCGCAAATGAGAGCCTGTTAAACTGACAAGGTAAAGGCCAATCCCTCGATGAGAAGAAAGACATTGCTCTATCTCAGTAGGCAGGATGTAGAATCAACTGATCTCCCGATGATAGAGATCATAAACGCACTAGAAGATATGTTCTGGGAGAAGGGATCTGCGCGCACGGAAATGCCACCCAAGCTTGGCATCCACCCACAGCCTGACGCCTTCCTCCACGCGATGCCTGGTTATATTCCGAAAATCAAGGCGGCAGGCCTTAAATGGGTTTCTGCCTTTCCGGATAATCCCAAGATAGGACTCCCATATATTGGCGGTTTAATCATCCTCAATAATCCGGAAACCGGGTCCCCTCTCGCGGTAATGGATGCCACTTGGATTACGGCTAAGCGAACCGGTGCAGCCACGGCAATTGCAGCCAAATATCTGTAATGTATCAGCCACTATGAGACCATTTGTGTGAAAATTTAATAGAGACTTTTCAGTCAAAAAGAGATAATTAGGTCAAGGAGAAAACAATGACTGAAAAGAAACAAAGTGTAGAAAAAACTGTCAAGAATATCCGCCAACAAGGCAAAAAGAAATACTCCGCGGAGGAAAAGATCAGGATCGTTCTGGAAGGATTAAGAGGGGAGAGATCTGTCGCGGAACTTTGCAGGCAAGAGGGGATCAATACCAACTCCTACTACAAGTGGTCCAAGGAATTCCTGGAGGCAGGCAAGCAGCGCCTGGCTGGAAATACCACGCGCCAGGCCACCAGTGACGAGGTCAGGAATCTGCGTGCCGAATTGGAGCAGATGAAGATGATGGTGGCCGAATTGTCCCTGAAAAACCGTGTGCTGAAAAAAAGCTTGCTTGGTCAGGAAAATCCACTGGCCGTATGATGCGCTACTCACAAGCAGAAAAGCGTGAGATCATTCACCTGGTGGAACATTCCAACCTGAGCATCCGGAAAACCCTGGCCGAACTTGACGTGCCAAGGAGCAGCTTCTATCGCTAGTACCAGAAGTATCAGAAGGATGGTTATGAAGGATTGGCCGACAAGAAAGGTGGAGCGAAGAGGATTTGGAACAAGATCCCAGAAGAGGTAAAGGAGCGGGTGGTCGATATGGCCTTGAGTAACCCTGAGAAGTCCTGCAGGCAGATCACCTGGAAGTTTGTCGACCAGGAAGGCTATTTTCTCTCGGAATCGAGCGTCTATCGCATCCTGAAGAGCTTCGATCTGGTGCAGAGCCCGATGTTTGAGATGATCGGGGCCAAGGAAAAGTTTGAGAATCCAACCAGCTTTCCCAATGAACTATGGCAGACCGATTTCACCCAGTTCCGGATCCTCAATTGGGGTTGGTATTATCTTTCAACCGTGCTGGATGATTACTCTCGCTACATCCTTTCCTGGAAAGTGTCCAGAACCATGAATGTTGAGGATGTCAAAAGAACACTGGAGATGGCTTTGGAAAAGAGCGGTTTGAGCAGGGCCAGGGTACGCCATCGGCCCCGATTGCTTTCGGACAATGGTCCTGCCTACATCTCCAAAGCCATGGCGGAGTACATCAAGAAAAAGGACATGGAGCATGTCCGGGGAGCTCCGTATCATCCCATGACCCAGGGCAAGATCGAGCGCTGGCATCGGACGATGAAGAATGTGGTACGGTTGGAAAACTACTATTCACCGGAAGAACTGAAAGCTGCGATCGCGCGATTTGTTGAGTATTACAACAACGAACGCTACCATGAATCCCTGAAGAACGTGACTCCAGCAGATGTTTATTATGGCAGGAATGAGGAGGTGATAACCAGAAGAGAAAAGATCAAAAGGCGAACGATGAGAGAACGAAAAAGGCAACATCGACTGCGAATGCAGGAAGTATAATCAAAGTGAAAAGTGTCTATTCAAATTATGGAAATATGTCCCAAAGAGGCTGGCGACACACAGCCTTATGCCAGCTCCTTTTCGAAGCAAACCCAGTGCAATCTACGCGAAAAAGAGGCAAATTAATGCATACTAGGCCGAAAATAGGTTCGTTCCTGTCCCCTAAACTATCCTCTTGGACAGTCAATTTATCTCTCCAACCCTATGGCATGCAACAAGATGATTAGGACGATACTCCTTAAGTGATGGCTTTTGTATTATACAAATCTCTTTGACAAAGGGACAGCGAGGATGGAATGGACATCCACTGGGGGAATCGATAGGACTGGGCACCTCCCCTTGCAGGATTATCCTATCACGTTTCTGCTCCACATAGTAATCGGTAATAGGAACTGCGGAGAGTAATGCTTTTGAATAAGGATGCAGTGGGTGTGTGTACAGTTCTTCCGCATCCATTATTTCAACTAAATTCCCAAGGTACATAACTGCGACTTCATCGGCAATGTGTTTTACCACTGCGAGATCGTGCGCAATGAACAGGAAGGTCAACCCCAGTTGCTTCTGGAGACGCTTAAAAAGATTAATTATCTGTGCTTGAATGGATACGTCGAGAGCAGATACAGGCTCATCACACACAATCAGCTTGGGATCACATGCTATTGCTCGCGCTATAGCTACTCTCTGGCGCTGGCCACCGCTCATCTCATGTGGATAACGATTCCTCAACTCATCAGACAGTTCCACTAGCGAAAGCAGTTCTCTCACGCGCCTGTTAACTTCCTCGCGGCTATGTTGCTTCCTGTCAGATACAAATGCTTCTTTCAATATTGAGAAAACAGACTGCCGCGGGTCAAGGGATCCATAAGGATCCTGGAATATCAGCTGTATTTCACGCCTAATAGGTTGCAATTCTCTATCAGAAGCAGTAGCAATCTCTTGATTATTGTAGCAAATACTGCCAGAGGTCGGTCGAAAAACTCGCAAAACGCACTTTCCAACTGTTGATTTTCCGCAACCAGTTTCTCCAACGAGACCAAAAGTTTTGCCATTTATTACAGAGAAACTAACATCATCCACAGCCTTCACATACTTAATATTCTTTGAGAAGAAACCCTTTTCAACCGGGAAATGCATCTGAAGATTTTTAACTTCTAATAAAATTTTCGTATTATCCACTATTTTTTCCCCACATGAACAAAACATGCTGCATAATGATTGTTCACACTTTTTTCTTCCAGTGCCGGCACCCCATTCTTCTCGCAAAAGGAATTCCTAAAGGGACATCGTGGCAAAAAAGCACATTTTTCAGGCAAGTTTACTAGTGAAGGGGGCAAGCCTTCAATGGGTATCAATTTATCGTCCTTTCGACCGGCCAGTTTGGGAATAGATTTTAACAACCCCAAAGTATAGGGATGCTTAGGATCAGTTAGAATATCCTCAGTAGTTCCGGATTCCACAATCCTTCCTGCATACATGACATAGATGCGATCAGCATACCGTGTTACTAGGCCCAAGTTATGTGTAACAATGACCATCGACTTTTCCTGCTTTCGAACAATATTTTGCAAGAGCTCCATAATCTGGGCCTGTGTTGTTACATCAAGTGCGGTTGTAGGTTCATCTGCAATAATCAGTTCAGATTTACAGGCGACTGATATAGCTATAAGAACACGTTGCCGCATTCCACCGCTCATTTCGAATGGATAGTTGTGCATTCGGATCTCTGGGTCCGGAATGCTAACATCAGCTAATGCTTGTTCTCCAATCTTCCATG
>Ga0180435_10007877_pt1 | contig 10090 bp, 8 predicted proteins | sample SS_ome_3_FD_132467 | JGI IMG/M metagenome (GOLD analysis project Ga0180435, IMG submission 132467) | Hypersaline lake sediment archaeal communities from the Salton Sea, California, USA - SS_3_S_1 metaG | ecosystem: Environmental > Aquatic > Non-marine Saline and Alkaline > Hypersaline > Sediment... | reverse complement strand
TTCACCTCCGCCGGTCAATGGGAGAAATACTGGCGAAAAAGGCTGAGAATACAGGACAATGTATTGCTTGCTCTGAGAGCTATTAAAGTTGAAAATCCACAAACTTTGGGACGATAATAAAAGGTTGTATTTGATTGGCCGATGAATTATAAAAAATCATGGATATCAGTGGCGAAGCAGCCAACTATAAATATACAATTTTATATGGACAATAACAGTTGAATTGAAATTTGGAGAATACATGAACGACAAGGAAAATATGGCAGAGTTGAAATCGCGGGATATTTCGTCAAATTCCAGGGCAAAAGTTGCAGAATCGCGACGGGAGAATCGTTTACCATCCTCGGACAACCATCTCAAGCCTGTGCAGGGGTTTGTAGAAGAATCGCCGGTGCCAGCCTATCAGTGGGCATCTGAGGAGGCGTACGAGGCGTTTGCGGATATGAAATACGGCATCCGCATCCACTGGGGGGTATATTCGTTGTTGAACGTGGACGCGAGTTGGCCTATGTTGGATATGAAATTCCCGGAAAAACAGGAATACCAGCAACTGTACAAAAAATTCGATCCCCAGAATTTTGATGCGGAAGACTGGATGAAGATGTTCAAACGGAACGGATTGAAAATGTTCGCGTTTACTACGAAACACCATGACGGCTTCAGCATGTTCGATACATCTACAAGGGTAAAGCAGCGAACGAACTGGGCCGCGGCGGGCGAACCGCAGTTGGAAGAATGTGACGTGGCGTACAGCGTGATGGAGTCGCCATACGGGAGGGATGTCGTAAAGGAGCTATGCGAAGCGGCGAACAGACATGACATTAAGATTGATTTGTATTTTTCGCATCCGGATTGGTATGACACGGATTTTCGATCTTACATTTTTCATCCAACCCAGACGCCGGAGTCCACGGCCCATCCGGAGCGGTACGGAAATGTACCCGCTTTCGTTGACGGTGGTCCAAAAGCTATAGTGTGTGAAACGACAAATGTGGAAGTGGAGCGAATGATAGCGCGGCATCATGGGCAGCTTGAGGAGATCCTGACAAAGTATGGTAAGATAGATATGGTCTGTCTGGACATGTGGATGGGTTCGGCAATCTGGCCCCAAATGCGGGAAACGATGCTTAAGTTGCGGAAAATAGCGCCGGATACGATGTTTCGGGCGCGGGGGATCGGCAATTACGGTGACTATTATACGCCGGAGGGGTTTGTGCCGGATGACAAGGAAGAAACAAACATGCCCTGGTTCGTGATTTATCCGCTGGCGAAGATATTTGCGTATCAGACGGACGTGTCGGTTTACGAAGGAGGTGATTGGATTGTGACTAATGTGATTGACGCGACGGCAAAGGGAGGTGGTTTTATGGTAGCGGTCGGCCCGGACGCCAACGGAAACTGGCACCCCAAAGCCCTTGACGCCCTCAATTACGCCGGCGACTGGCTGCGAGTTAACGGCGAGGCGATTTATGCGACTCGGGCTCGAACGGGAGAGTTGTGGAAAGAGGGTGAAAATGTGCGATTTACCCGAAGTAAGGATCAACGGACCATTTATGCCATCAGCCACAACCATTGGCCTGGCAGGGAGCTGGTGCTTAAGACCGTGGCCGCGGAGCCGGGGTCCGAAATCCGCATGCTGGGTTATGACGAACCGTTGGCGTGGCGAATGGAAGATAACAAAGGGCTGGTGATTGAATTGCCCGAACATTTGCAAGACGAGGCGAACCGACCCTGCCGACAGGCCTGGGCGTTTAAGATTCAAGGTCATGACGTTCCCCTCGCCAGCTAAATAACAGAACTGACCGCTCAGCCCAACCGACTATTCACAGGCGAAGTTGAGACATAAAATACGCAGGTCGTATTCAGCGTCTGTTTTTGCGCTGGCCGAGTCGATCTCCCGCAGGGCGGCGTACGGGTATATCGAGGGCGTTTCGTGCTTCAAGTTCGTCAAAGAGCTGTTTTTTCATTTTTTCGACGAGGCCGTTGTATGCGGGTACATTGATCAGATTGTGACGCTCGTGGGGGTCGGTCTGGAGATCGTAGAACCCGTCGTGGTCCCAGATGCCCTGGTAGTAGATATACTTGTAACGGTCGGTGCGGATGGCAAAGGTCGTTGGTGTTGCGGGGAAGTTCCACTCCCAGTAATATTCATAGAGAATGTGGTCTCGACCGGATTTCTTTTTGCCCAGCAGTTGGGGCAGAAACGATCGACCATCCATATCTGCTTCTTTCGGAGGCTCAATACCGGCGACATCAAGGATGGTGGGGGCTATATCGATATTTTGAACCATCTGGGTAATCCTGGTGCCCTGGCCGATCATGCCCGGAGCGTAAGCTAACATAGGTACGCGGATCGATTCTTCAAAAGCGTCACGTTTGTCATAAAAGCCGTGTTCGCCCAGGGCAAAGCCGTTATCGCCCATGTAGATGACCAGGGTGGATTCACTCAATCCGCTTTTGTCCAGATAGGCAAGCACTCGTCCGACGTTTTCGTCGAGACCGTGGACCGTTTCGCTGTATTGCTTGTAGAGGGCGTCAAAGGAAGGGACGGGATCGTTGTCATAAGGACCGGTTTCCATATGGTCAACACCGTGGATACTGTAGCGACGTTCGCGCACCCATTGAGGCTGGCTCTGATAGTTACGTTCGGTATTGGCCATGGTTTCGGGACGTTCAATTTGAGCGTCCTGGTACCGATCAGCGTGTCGTTTGGAGGGCTGGAAGGGATAATGTACAGCCTTGAAAGAAAGATAAAGAAAGAAGGGCTTCTGACTGTCTCGGCCGTCTTTTAGCCAGGCAAGCGCCTGGTCGGTCAGAATATCGGTGGTGTAGCCAACGAAATTTTGACGATGGCTGTTAATGTTCAGCGTGGGGTTGAAATAGGTTCCCTGGCCTTTGAAACTAACCCAGTGGTCAAATCCTGGTCTGGGAGCGTCATGGTCGTGTCCCATATGCCATTTACCCACGAAGGAGGTTTGGAAACCTGCTTTCTGGAGATATTGAGGAAAAAAGACCGTGCCTTCGGGTTCGGGGCGTTGGTTATCGACGATCTTGTGTTTGTGCATATATTGGCCGGTGAGGATAGAGGCTCGACTGGGTGAGCAGAGGGAAGTGCTGACAAAAGCATTGGCGAGATGAGCTCCCTCTCTTGCCATGCGGTCCATGTTGGGTGTCTGTAAAAATTTCGGAGCGCCTTCCATGAAACTCATGAAGTCGTAGCGATGATCGTCGCTGAGGATAAAAACTACATTTCGGGGCTGTTTTTTCGGTGTCCGGCCCTTAGACTCGATCGGTAAAAATCCCACTCCGGCCACACCGGCAGCAGTTAATCGAAGGAATTTGCGTCTGCTTACATTAAGGTTGGGATGTAATTGCTGAGATTGTTTTTGCGATTGATCAACAGAAGCCATTTTCGATCCTTTTTCATATCTTGTTGTTGGTGTGATTTCCGTTCCGGGCTCCTCGCTACGCTTCGTGGTGCATTTTTCCTGCGTAAAACGTTAAATTAACGTATGGGGCAGGGCCTTAGTAATCATATACTCATCACGATTGAATTTTCCCGTTTTCATATTATGTGTTTTCTTGTCATAAAAACAATTACATCTGGCCCTGCCAGGAATTATCATACCCGATGGGTATATTAATCTATTTTTAGCATTTTCGGAATATTTCCCGAAAAGTCAATGAAATACTCCTGTTGCCCGCCTAACCTGATTTTTTCCTATAGCCTGTTCACCCTTGTTTTGCCCATAAATTAGCTAATTGAACGAATTTCTCCACCGGGAGTGTTTCTGCCCGAGCATGGGGATCGATGGAAAGTGTTTCCAGCAGGGGGGAAAAATAAACGACTTTATTAACCTGGTTCAGGCAGGTATGTATCTTTTTTCTGCGATGTCTTAACAGCAGATCGATGGTCTTCTTGAGAAATTTTATGTCCTCGATTTGTCGATATTTTAGGTGATCATATTGCCATGAGATTATGGCGGAATTGACTTTTGGCAAAGGCCAAAAGGCCTGGGGTTTAATGGTTCTGATTTTTTTTACCAGACCGGTTGCCTGGGTGAGGATACTAAGCAGTCCGTAAGATTTCGATCCGGGTGAAGCAGTCATGCGATCGGCAACTTCGGCCTGGATGGTTACGAAAAATCCTGCTGGAATGTTCTCATTTAAAAGCAGGTTTACCATCAGGGGGGAAGCCACCTGATAGGGTAAATTCGCTATCAAATATAGTGGCCCGTTGATTTTTTCCTGTGTTTCCGTTATGGCCTGGGATACAGTCGGCGTAATTGTGTTTTTTCCAGACAGAACATCTGTCCGCAATAATGTTATATTGTCATGGCGCGTTAGTTGTGCTTTTGCGATATCGGCTAAATTGGCGTCGATCTCGACCGAGACGACCGCGCCGGCCTTTTTCGCCAACATACCGGTCAGCGAACCCGTGCCGCAACCTACTTCCAGAATAATTTCATTTCCTTGCAGGTTTGCTTCCCCGACCAGTAATCGCATTAAGTTAAGATCGATGAGAAAATTCTGGCCCCATTTATGACGTGGTGAAATACCTGCCTGATGGAGAAGCTCTCGGAGTTGTTGTTTGGTATGAGGCATGTAATGAGTGGCTTTATGGTCTCTGATTGTTTTATACCTGTCCCATATGAATATGTCAAGCGAGCGATTGTGTAATCATATTTACGACAAGTAGTTACATTTGGTTCTGCCAGGCGGAATGATACCCGATGGGTATAGATGCGCCTTTACTTCTTGTTGATGCGATTATGTGCCTTGGTTTTGTGTTTCTGCTTTTTTACTACTTCCACGATGTCACAAGCCATGTGGATGGCCGCCATCATATTTTGGGGATTGGCTCGGTTGCGTCCGGCAATATCGAAGGCGGTACCGTGATCGACACTGGTTCGTATAATCGGCAGACCTATGGTCATATTGACCGCTTTTTCAAAGGCGAGCATTTTTACCGGGATGAGCCCCTGGTCATGATACATGGCGATGATAGCGTCATAGTGCCCGTCGAGTGCTTTATAAAAAAGGGTATCGGCGGGGAAGGGGCCCGCTGCTTCGATTCCGGCTTCCTGAGCCATTAAAATAGCAGGTGAAATGATTCTTTTTTCTTCGTCTCCGAATTGACCTTCCTCTCCGGCATGAGGATTCAGAGCCGCTACCGCCAGTTTGGGTTTTTCAATACCGAACCATTCCCGCAGGGCATCATGGGCAAGATCAATAGGGTTGAAAATCCTACCTATGGTAAAACGATGACGCAACCCGAAAAGACTTTCATGAATAGTGGCCAAGACAACTCGAAAAGGACCGCCCGCGAACATCATGGCAGAGCGTTTGGCATGGCACTGCCTGGTGATCATTTCCGTGTGGCCGGGAAATTTCGAGCCGGCCAGCTTCCATGATTCTTTACTGATCGGGCCGGTAACAATTGCGTCGATTTTTCCTTTCCGCGCATCTTCTACCGCATCGTGAACAAATCGTAACGAAGCCTCTCCCCCCAGTTTGCCGGCTTCTTTGGTGCTGTTGCTGAGCCAGTTGATTTCATCGTAATCAGCTACGACCACACTTTGGGGATAGGCTCGGGTGATTTTTTCGTGTTGAGCACGCCACCAGAATACATCCAACTCCGCCATATCTGCCGCGTAAGCCAGCACCTCATTGAGACCATAAATGATAAACCGAGCCCGCCGACGAACCTCCGATTCCGCCAATGCTTTGACGATAACCTCCGGCCCGATTCCAGCCGGGTCTCCCAGCGTCACTCCAATAATCGGTTTGTCAGATAGTTGGTTATTCCTGGTCATAATAAATTAACAGCTTACGCTGCACCTCTTTCTGCCAGAGGCGAGTTGAAAAGTTTATCTATTTCCTTTATATTACTTGAAATTACAAATTCCTATGCTATTAAATTATAAGCCGTAAGCTCTTATTGTCCTAAGACGGGTTAATATTAACTGTTATACAAAACCCTGCTCCCGCAATTTTTCTATACTAATATTCCCTTGGTAATTCGGCAAAATTTCGTCCAGTCTCTTTTTTATCCATTTGCCGATGATGTCTGCTTCCAGGTTGACCTTGTCGTTCACACGTAAATGGCAAAGGTTGGTATCATTGAGAGTAGTCGGTATCAAACTGGTGCTGAAACGACGCGATTCAATCTCGACAATGGTTAAGCTCACACCGTCAATGGCCACGGAACCTTTTGGGATCATCAGTCCCATTAAATCCACATTCGTCGAAATCCATAAAATCCACTGACCGCTGGCTCGATCAATACGATCTACGCGTCCGATCCCGTCCACATGTCCCTGAACGATATGGCCGCCCAGACGCCCATTGGCGGTAAGGGCTCGTTCCAGATTTACCCGACTACCGACTTTTAAGCTGCCCAGCGTACCGGCCCGCAGGGTTTCGGCCATGATGTCAAAAAGGGCCTGATCTCCTTTTATTTCGTTAATCGTCAGGCAAATGCCGTTCACACAAATACTGTCGCCTATCTGGGCGTCCTGAGCCAGTTGACCCAGGCGGAGGCCTATCCTTTTACCTGTTGAAGTTGATTTGATAGACTGAACCGGTTGAACGCTTTCTATTAAGCCGGTAAACATATTCAGCTATCCTTTTGTGCTCGTTGGTGTTGTAAACGATAAAAGCGCTACTTCTACCTTTGATCCATGGGAACGTAATGTCGCATAGTTTGACCGGTATAAATTTGTCGGGGCCTGGCAATCCGAGTGGTGGAATCTTCGTTGACTTCACGCCAATGAGCGATCCATCCAGGTAGCCTCCCGATGGCAAACATGACCGTGAACATATTGGTAGGAATCCCTACGGACCGCAGAATGAGCCCACTGTAGAAATCTACATTGGGATAAAGGCCTCGGTCTTTAAAATAGGAGTCAGCCAGGGCTTTTTCTTCGAGTTCTTTGGCAATATCCAACAGAGGGTCGTTATGTTCGATTACTTTAAATAGTTTATGGCAGGCTTCTTTCAGAATTGTGGCCCGGGGGTCATGGTTACGATACACTCGATGACCAAAACCCATAAGCCGGAAATCGCTGTTTTTATCCTTAGCCATTTCAATACATTTATCGATACTGATTCCGCCCTGACGAATTTTACACAGCATTTCAATAACCGCCATGTTCGCTCCCCCGTGTAAGCGTCCCCAGAGGGCACAAACTCCAGCGGCAACGGAAGAAAACAGGTTCGCTCCGGCCGAAGCTACCATCCGTACCGTCGAAGTACTGCAGTTTTGTTCGTGATCCCCGTGGAGCATTAAGAAAAGATCTATCGCTCGTGCTACTTCCGGAATAGCTTCGTAATTCAGGTGGGGCTGACCGAACATCATGTGCAGAAAGTTTGAAACATAGCGTCTTTTGGGATCCGGATAGATGAAAGGCTCTCCCCGGCTCATCTTATAAGAAAAAGCAGCGATGGTTCTTACTTTGCTGATCAGCTTGGCAGCTGCCACCTGGAGTTCTTCATGACATTCCAGTTCCGCCAACTCCGGGTGGTAGCATCCCAGGGCATTGATAATAGCCGATAACATAGCCATCGGATGGGCGTTCCAGGGGAATCCCTCAAAATGATTTTTCAGATTTTCATGTATTAGTTCATTTTCGGTTAACAGATTAGAAAAGTTTTCCTTTTGTTCCCGGGTAGGAAGTTCTCCCCAGATCAGCAAATAGGCAGTTTCGATAAACGTGCCGTTCTCCGCTAATTCTTCAATGGGAACACCTCGGTAACGAAGAATCCCCTTCTCTCCGTTTATAAATGCAATCTCACTTTTGCAGGATCCCGTGTTTCCGAAACCCGGATCATAAGATATACAGCCGGTATTTTTTCGCAGACTGGTTAAATCAATTCCTTTTTCATTTTCTGTACCAGTCAGCAGGGGAAATTCATACTCATTATTCTCGATTTTGATGCGAATCTGCTCTGTCATGTTATGTTCTCCTAAGTCCTTTAGCAAAAGGTAATTAATCGTATTCCTGTGGCTGTCGTCCACGCCAGCCACATATCTTGCCCCCAACAGCTTCGATATACATCAGATGTATACTCATCGCGATTGAGGCTCCATACAACCCTATTTGGCTCCCGGCCCTGCCGGGAATTCTCATACCCGATGGGTATAATGAAAGATTCTACCGGAAATCATCGAGTTTAGCAAGATTGCACTTGGACTTCACACTAACCTTTTGTCTGCTAAAGATAAAAAGCTTGAAGTTACCGAAGGATTGCCTATACTAACATTTCTCCGTATTCATTGATTATGTCGCGCAAGTTTATATTATTACTAGACATAGATAAAATGTGGTGAATCCAGAATTGCTATGAAATACGCCCTGTTGATAACTTTGGTTTCGGTGCTGATTTTTTTTGCTCTGGCTCAAATGGGTCAAGAGGGAAATGATACCCACGAAGGGCCTGTTCTTGAATTCTGGTCGTATGCGGCTAGTGGTTCTGTGGAAAAAACCACCCGTTTCTGGAGTATCGTAGCCCGTCGATTTGAAAAAGAAAACCCTGGCGTGCGAATAAATACCGTTACGGATATCAATCAGGGTAATTACATTCAGATGTTAGGTACCCGCATCGTTGCCGGTAAACCACCGGATGTGCTTATCATTGACGATGGTGAAAGCGTTCGTTTGAATATGGAAAAGCTGCTCATGCCTTTGGAATCTTTCATTGAATCGGATACTGTGTATGATTCCAATGATTTCCCTCCCAGTATGGTTCAGGACAGCTATGTAGGTGATATTCGATATTCCATTCCCTGGTATGGGGCGTATGTATGTTTGGTTTACCGAAGCGATATATTTGAGCAGGCAGGACTGGAGCCCCCTAAGACCTGGGACGATTTATTGGTGGTCAGCAGGGTTTTGCAGAAAAAATATAATATTGAGTATCCACTGTCGTTATCTAATTCGGTTTTTTTTACCATATCCTGGCTTTGGCAAAATGGTGCTGACATTCTCAGCCCTGATCATCGTAAAGTTGAAATTGGCAGCCCTGCGTGTATCAAGGCTCTTCAGTTTGTCCATGATCTCATTTATAAGCACAGAGTAATAAACCCGAGTTTAACTGTCACCGGTGAGGAGCAGGCGGAAAAGTTATGGGCAGCTGAGAAAGCCGGCATGTTGGTCAGTGGTTCTTGGAATTTTTCTGTCTTGGACACTAAATATCCTCATTTGAAAGGTAAATGGGCTGTCAGTGTTCTCCCGTCCAGCAAAAAGGATATAAGCTTCTATGGAGGCCAGCATCTGGTCATGACCCGTCAGGCCCGGCATCCGGAATTAGCCTGGAAATTCATGGCTCTGGCTACATCGGCGGATATCCAGGAACTGTGGACGGATATAATCGGATCTCCCCCAGCCAATTTACGGACTATTGAAAAGCCTTCATTTCAAAAAAATCATCCTTATCTTTACCAGTTGCGAAACATAAGGCTCAAGGGGCGGAATATGCCTTTGGCTCCGTTTGTTGCGGAATTGTGGTACACTCGTTTCCAAAACAGCGTTCAGGATGTGGTGATGAGGGATCCGGAAGCGGATATTGCCGAAGTCGTCACCAGGGCGGCCAAGCAATTGCAGGATTTTGTGGATTTGTATTGGCAAAAACACGAATACTTTATTCAGGGGAAAAATGAAAATTAATCGAAAAACATTCCGACACCTCCACGAAGCCTGTAACGCGTGGTCGTTTCTTATTCCTGGATTGGTTATTGTTGGTTTGTGTGTTTTTATACCTATACTGTTGGCTTTTTTCCTGTCGTTTACCCAGTGCACTCAGTTTCTTACTTTCCGCTGGGTTGGCTTTGACAATTACCTGCGTATTTTTTCCGATCCGTTGGCTCTTAAATCACTCGGCAACACTATGTTTTATGCGGTGGTCTTTGTGCCGGCCAATTTGGCTCTTTCCCTTCTGGTGGCCTTGTTGCTGGACCGGCAGTTTCGGGGCATGAAATTGATTCGTTCCATTTACTTTGTCCCCGTGGCAGTGTCGGGGGTGGTTACGATCAGTATTTTTCGCTTTATTCTGGACCGGGATAATGGCCCTTTAAACGCCTTTTTGTCCA
>Ga0180435_10007875_pt1 | contig 10091 bp, 5 predicted proteins | sample SS_ome_3_FD_132467 | JGI IMG/M metagenome (GOLD analysis project Ga0180435, IMG submission 132467) | Hypersaline lake sediment archaeal communities from the Salton Sea, California, USA - SS_3_S_1 metaG | ecosystem: Environmental > Aquatic > Non-marine Saline and Alkaline > Hypersaline > Sediment... | reverse complement strand
CTGAATTTCGACCAACACATCAAAGGTGGCCGGGGCGCGGCGTTCAAGTACAGTTTTTTGGGTGCCGCGGCGGCGGGCCTCTTCATCAGACAGAGTCACGCTGTCGATGCCGCCCACCAGGTCGCACAGGGTGGGGTTCATCAGTAGATTTTCCAGGCTGTTGCCGTGGGCGGTGCCAACCAGTTGGACGCCTCGCTCGGCAATGGTGCGGGCCGCTTCGGCTTCCAGTTGGCGGCCGATTTCATCAATAATAATGACTTCCGGCATGTGGTTTTCCACGGCTTCGATCATTACCTCGTGCTGCAGGCTGGGGCGGGCCACCTGCATGCGGCGTGCCCGGCCAATGGCGGGATGGGGAATGTCGCCGTCGCCGGCAATTTCGTTGGAAGTGTCTACGATAATCACCCGTTTGTTATCGGCCAACACGCGGGCTGCTTCGCGTAATAAGGTGGTTTTGCCTACACCCGGCCGGCCCAGCAAAAGCAAACTCTGGCCGGATTTCAGAATATCCTGGACGACATCAACCGTGCCGAATACGGCTCGGCCCACCCGGCAGGTCAGGCCGACTACTTTGCCTTGCCGGTTGCGAATGCCGGAAATACGGTGCAGGGTGCGCTCGATGCCGGCTCGATTATCGCCCATGAATTCACCAATGCGGTCGGTTACGTAATCCAGGTCTTGTTCACTGATTTCATGTTCGCTGAGGATCATTTCGTGGTCGGTAAAACGGGCTTCGGGCAGGCGACCCAAATCCATCACAATCTCTATTAGTTTTTCCCCTTCGTTGACCGCGGTTAATGTCTCTTTCAGGCGAGCGGGCAGTACATTTAGAAGCGCGTCCAAATCATCAGTAATTTTTACCTGGGATTTGGTTGTGTCAGTCATCGTTTTTGTTGCTTGATTCATTATCTGATTTGTGATTTTTGTTCTCCCTTATTCGTGCGGGTCAAACTTGATCGTCGGCGATTCCGGAAAGGCGGGCGGGTCTTTGGGGAGTGCTTTTTTCCAGGCCGGAATTATGGCCGGCGATGTGCCTCGCACTCTGATGGTTAAATGTTTGACCAACAGGGTTTGGCTGGTAAATGGCTTAAAATTAAGCCGGGGCAGCACGTTGCTCCAGCCGGCTTCGTATTGTCTGTAGGTAAAATAGACCGGTAATTGGGGCCGAGCGGTGGTTAGATTCAGCGCGGCCAGAGCCAGTTCTTCAGCCTTATCAATGGCGTTGGGGTGGAGTAAGGTACGGATCAGGTAGCCTTTTTTACCGGTCTTTAAATGCAAGGCGGCAACTATTTCACCGTCCACTTCCCAGACATATCCGGTTCGATGCCCTTGTTCACCCCACTGTGATTTAGCAATAGACCATTGTCCCTGGGCCAGGCCTTCGGCATTTTGCACGGCTCGCGGGGCCAGAGTGGCATACAGTCTTTGCAGTCCCCAGCCATCGCCCTGTTTTTGGGGACGAAGTTTAATAGTAGTGGCCGTTTTCGTCCGGTGGGCGGGCTGGTTCAGGGTAAAAATTTCTTTTTGGCCGTATTCCAAAAAACCAACGTTTTTGAATAATTGCAGTTCTTCGCTTTGCATTGGGAGCTGGGCATAAATTCGTAGCTGTCCTCTTTCTGCCGTTTGCACGCACATGTGGGTCAGCAATCTTTGCCAGATAGCATGGCTGCCGTTGCCGTTTGCCAGGGTCGGCGACATGAAAACCACATCATTTTCCGGTTGGCCGAGACGAACTCTCATTTGCGCCAGCCCAAACTGTTTTTGATTATCGTCTTGGGGGGTCAGAATAAATGTTGACGAGCCGCGCCGCGGATGCAGAATGGTGTTCAGGATCACTGAACGCAAGGGTGAACGCGGATGCGTTAACTGCTCTTCTATATCCAGGGGAATGCCTGCCCGTTGTAATCGTAACACCAATAATGTGTCACGCAGTTGGAAGGGTTTAATCAAGGTTACTTCTCTGGTTTGCTGATGGTACCCCAAACAGTTTTAAGGCAGTATTTTGAAGTATGGATGATGGGTTGTCCAATATTTGCAGGGAGGCGAGGGGGGGGTATCCCTCATAATTCCCCCATGTGCTTTCCACACCTGAAATTTTGGACAAACCCTGGATGATTGGTCATCAATACAATACCACATTATAATAATTGTACTCTGGATATAGTTGCTTGGCAAGTAAATTTGAGCGCCTCTCCTGAGTAGATTTCGCGTTGCCGCGGCTTGAAAAATTTTATAAAAATGTGTAGTTGATACGGAGTAAAGTGTAATTTTGTCTGATGCCCATAAACAGAGCTTAAAAGAGTTAAGATGTTTATACGATATATCCAGTTTGATTGAGCAGCCGGGTATCTCGTTGGATACCTTGTTGCGGCAGGTCGTCAATTTGATTCCGACGGCGTTTGAGTTTGCCGAGTTTGTTACGGTAAAAATTTCCCTGGCCGGTCAGACGTTTTATAGCGACGGGTTTGAAACGCCGGTTTCTGAACTTTCTTTGCCTATGACGGTTGATGGTGTTTCGACGGGCAGGGTGCAGGTGGGGTATCGAGCTGGCGTTGATACTGCGGAATTGGAAAGGGTGTTAACTGCCCGCACCAAAATGCTAAAACTGGTCGCGGAACGATTAGCCCGGGTGATTGAACGGATCAATGCCCAGGAGGCCTTACGGCAGAGTGAGGAACGGTTTCGGTTGGCGGTACGCGGCACCAACGTTGGTTTATGGGACCGACCTGATATGGAGTCTGACATCGAATGGTGGTCGCCCCGTTTTTATGAGTTGTTTGGCTACCAACCGGGTGAAATTACGCCGCGCCATTCTTTACTTATCTCGTGGCTGCATCCGGATGATAAACCCAGAATCCTGGCCGCTTTAAATAATCATTTACAGCATAAAACTGTCTACGATGTTGAATACCGGGTCTTAACCAGAACCGGTCACTATCGCTGGATTCGGTCGCGGGCACAGGCCTTGTGGGATAAAAACGGAACACCGATACGGTTGACCGGCTCCATAGAAGATATTGACGACCGAAAAAGGGCAGAAGCAGCCTGGCGTCAATATGAATTTATGGTCAATAACTCTGATGAATTAATGACCTTGATTGATCGAGAGCATACCTTTGTGGCGGTCAGTGCGGCCTATTGTCAGGCCCATCAAAAAAAGGCAGCCGACATCATCGGCAAGCATATTGGCCAGGTTTGGGGTCGGGATGTTTATCAGGATGACATTAAAACTCACCTTGATAACTGCTTTTCCGGAGAAAAAATTCAGTATAAGTCTTGGGTCCGATTTGCCGGTTTGGGGCCTCGGTTTATGGATGTTCGGTACTCGCCCTATCACAACGATCAGGGGGATATTACGCACACCGTGGTGGTTTCGCGTGATATTACCGAGCAAAAGAACACCCATGATGCCTTGCAAGGACATTTGAGCGAATTGAAGTCTGCCTATGAGCAGGCTAAGATTTATGCCCAAGAACTTCGTGCCGAAATTGAACACCGTAAAACCGTCGAACAGGCACTGCAATGGGCTTTAACCCAAAACAGACAGGTTTTAAAGGCCATATCTTCTATCCTGATTGGGTTGGATCCGTATAACCAGATTACCCATTGGAATGAGGCGGCGGAACAAACCTTTGGTTTGTCCCATACTGATATAATTGGCCAAACTTTAACAGATGAGACCCTCAATTGGGATTTGAAACAGGTTCAACAGGGCGCAGCGGACTGTCTCAGAAAAAAATCGGTGGTCAATTTACGCCAGGTCCGATACACCCGGCTGGATGGTAAAGAAGGCTTTTTGAACATTGCCATCAATCCGTTTGAGCCGGGGGGGGTGTTGTTGCTGGCTGATGATATTACCGAATACAAAATTCTGGAATCTCAATTAACCCAGGCCCAAAAACTGGAGTCGATCGGCCGGTTAGCCGCGGGTATTGCCCACGAAATCAACTCGCCGGCTCAATTTATTAGCGACAATCTGGGCTTTGTGGACGCTCAATTTGCCAAACTTTTGCCTGTTTTAAAACAGTTTGAGCAGTTGTTGGCCCGGGCCAAAGAAAACAACATCACCCCGGCGCAGATTGCCGAATTGGAAGAAACCATTCGCCGGATTCGGTTTAGTTTTCTGACCAAAGAAATCCCCCTGGCTCTTGAGGATGCCCTGGATGGAATAAAGCGTGTGGCAGCCATTATTCACGCCATGAAGATTTTTTCCCACCCCGGCACGCCGGAAAAAGTAACAATTAATATTAACCAGGCCATTGAAAGTACCATCCTGGTGGCTCGCAACGAATGGAAATACGTGGCCGACGTTAAAACAACATTGGCCACGGATTTGCCGTTAGTGCCATGTTTGCCCAATGAGTTTAATCAGGTTATTCTAAATATCATAATAAATGCGGCGCATACCATTCGGGATGTTGTTGGCCCCCAACCGGACCGGAAAGGACAGATTACCATTGCCACCCGCCAACTTGATGAGTCTTGGGTTGAAATAGCTATTAGCGATACCGGCGCCGGCATCCCCCCGGAAATTCGACCCAAAGTTTTCGACCCGTTCTTTACCACCAAAGAGGTGGGCCGGGGAACCGGTCAGGGCCTGGCCATCGTTCATTCTGTCATTACCGAAAAGCATCAAGGTAAGGTTATGTTTGAAACCGAAATGGGAGCGGGAACCACCTTTTTCATTTGCCTGCCGCTTTATCAGGCCGATGTCCCGTGGGAGGTCAATGCATAATGGTTGATACAATCACAGTTTTGTTTGTGGATGACGAACCGGCTATTCTGCGCGGACTGGAACGCCAGATGCTGACCATGGCTGCCGGCTCCGATTTTTTCGCAAAAATGAATAGATTGTACGCCGGCAACGCGGCTGAGGCCCTCGACATGATGGCCCAAACCAACTGCGATATTGTGGTCGCCGATATGCGCATGCCCGGGATGGACGGCGCTGCCCTGTTGCAGGTAGTTAAAAATAAATACCCCCAAACCGTACGCATCATTCTATCCGGCTACACTGATGGCGGTGACAAATTATTAACCACCGGCCTGGCCCATCAATATTTGGCTAAACCATGCGACCCTGAAATTCTCCACACGATGCTGCAAGGCATTTGCCACCTCCGTTCAATGCTGCACAACGACGGCCTGAAAAAGATTCTGGCTCAAATGTCAACCGTGCCCAGTCTACCCAAACTGTATTGGAATATAATGCGCGAAATCCAGTCTCCTAACAGTTCCCTAAAACGGGTAGGGAAAATTGTATCCCAGGATTCCGGGATGACCGCCAAAATATTACAGTTGGTCAATTCTGCTTATTTTGGATTACCCCAGCAGGTAACAACGGCCGCCCAGGCGGTTGTTCTATTAGGGCTGGATACAATCAAGGCCCTGATGTTGTCTGTTCACATCTTTACCCAGTTTGAACAACAGCTTCTGAAAAATAATTTCAGTTTGCAGGAATTTCAAACTCATACGCTTACCGTGGCAGCATTGGCTCGTTGTATTGCCCGGCAGCAAGGGGCAGACCAGCAAACTACCGATATCGCCTTTACCGCCGGTATCCTGCACGATGTGGGTAAATTACTGTTGATTTCCAATTTGTCGGAACAGTATCTTTGGGCCAGGAGTATGGCCCAAAGACGCCGCCTTTTGCCGGTAGAAGCGGAACAACACGTTTTTAACACCACTCATGCAGTTGTCGGTGCTTATCTGCTAAATTTATGGGGCTTGCCCCATCCCATTGTGGAGACAGTAGCCTACCACCACAATCCCGGCGACAGCCTGCACCGGCAGTTTACCCCGCTTACGGCTGTCCATGTGGCCAATGCCTGGTGCTATCAGCTCCAGGCAACGTCGGAAGATTATAGATTGCCACAGCTTGATATGGCCTACCTGGAGCAGCTGGGCCTGCTTAACCAGTTACCCGTATGGGAAACCAGTTGCAGCAATTTGTTATCACAGGACTTTTCGGAATGAGTGAAAAAATTCTGTTTGTGGATGACGACCAGAAAACCCGCCGGGCCTATCGTCGTCGCCTGCAAGAGTTTTTTAACCTGGATACCGCGCCCGGTGGGCGCGAAGGTTTGTCTCGTTTACAAACGGATGGACCTTATGCCGTGGTTGTTTCTGATATGCGTATGCCCGGCATGGATGGTATAGAATTTTTGAAGGCGGCCAAAAAAGAATCGCCCCACACCGTGCGGATGATGCTAACGGCCTACGCCGATATGATTACCGCCATCGAGGCCGTCAATCAGGGCTATATTTTTCGGTTTTTAACCAAGCCCTGCCCTACGGAAACAGTGATGCAGGCCCTGCAAGATGGGGTGCAGCAATATCGCCTGCTCCAAGCAGAGCGCGAACTATTGGGCGAAACCCTCAAAGGCAGCCTGGAAATCCTCACCGAAATTCTCAGCCTGGTAAATCCGGCTGCCTTCAGCCAGGCCGCCCGTATCAAGCATATTGTGCGGGATGTTGCCCTAAAACTGGAACTGCCCAACCCCTGGCAGTACGAACTGGCGGCCATGCTTTCTCAGGTTGGCTGTGTGACCGTCCCTCCCGCTATTTTGGATAAAGTTTACAATCGGCAATCACTGACCCCCGCCGAAGAAAAGTTGTACGCAGCTCATCCGGAAGTGGGGCGGGAATTGTTAGAAAAAATCCCTCGCTTTAATGTTGTGGCCCGCATTATTGAACAACAGCAAAACCCGGGACCGGCAGAAATTTCTCCCAATGACTTATCGTCTGATGAAGATGTGATTAATGTGGGGGCTCAATTACTCAACCTGGTTATTACTTTTGATAAAATGATGGTGTTCGGCACACCCCACAAGACTATTATGAAAATCTTGCGCCGGCGCATTAACAGGTATAATCCATTATTACTCGATGCCCTGGAAACAATTGAATACAATGTAACTGCTGATGAATTTGTTGATGAATTGTTGTTAAACCAGGTTGCGGTCGGGATGATTGTCGCCAAAGACGTTTGGTCCAAAAATGATTTGCTGTTAGTGCAACGGGGCCACGAAATTACCCCGTCAGTATTGGTCCGTTTGCAAAATTTTGCCCGACGGGTAGGGGTTGTTGAACCGATCCGGGTGCGCAGAAGGCTGTAACTCATAAGTTTATCAGGATAAACAATAATGTCTACATCAGGATCAGATACCGTTTTAAATGAGCGATTACGACACGTAAACTCGGTGTTACGCGCCATTCGCACTGTTAACCAGATCATCGTCCGGGTAGCAGACCAGCAAAAGGTAGCCCAATATGTGTGCGAAAATCTGGTGGCTATCGAGAGTTACCAGTATGCCTGGATAGCCCTGCTGGATGCTGCCGGCAACCCTGTGTACGCGACCGGCGCCGGTTACAGCGGCCCGGACCCCTGGCCGACAGCTAAATCCGAAATTAAGCAACTGCCATTCTGTGCGCAACGGGCCTTAGACCAACCTGGTGTCGCTGTCACCAAAAATTCTGTCGTAGAATGTAACGGGTGCCCCCTTGCCGCTGAGGCCACTCGATTCAGCGCATTGAGTATTCGGTTGGCATATCAAGATGAACTGTATGGAATTATGACGGTTTCCATGCCAAAACATATCAGCGAAGATTTTGAGGAACACAGTCTACTCCTTGAAATGGCTGGTGATATAGCGTTTGCCTTGCACAATCTTCAACAGCGCAGCCGGCGCCGGCGGGCCGAAGAAAGAGCAGCCCGATTTACCGAGATTTTCGAAAGTACCCTCGACGAAATTTATATTTTTGATGCCAAAACTCTGTACTTTGTAGAAGTCAATCATGGCGCTCGGAAGAATTTGGGCTATTCATTGGCTGAGTTGCGTCAAATGACTCCGCTGGATTTGAAACCGGAATTTACGCGGCAGAGCTTTGATTTGTTGTTAGACCCTGTCCGGCACAAAAAACAGGATAAACTCCAGTTTATCACGGTCCACCGGCGCAAAGATGGCTCCCTGTATCCGGTTGAGGTTCATTTACAACTGTCAACGCTGCACGACAGATTGGTATTTTTTGCCATCATCTTGGATATTACCGAACGCAAACAGGCTGAGGCAGAAATTCGGCTCAAAAATCAAGAACTGGGCCTGCTTAATCGCATTATCTCGGCCTCTGCCGCCAGTTCCGACCTGTATGAAATCCTGGAAATTACCTGCCGCGAACTGGCCCTCTTTTTTGAGGTACCCCAATCCGCCGCTGCTCTGTTAAATTCTTCAAAAACAGAAGCCGTGGTTCGGGCTGAATATCTGGCCGAAGGCCGGCCCTCCGGCCTAAATCACGTAATCCCCGCCGCGAATAATCCGGTGTTTGACTACCTGCTTACCCACAAAACTCCGCTGGTTATTGATGATACCCGGCAAGACCCGCGTTTGGCAGCCGTCCGGAAACTGATCCAGGCTCGCGGAACCGTATCAATATTGCTGGTTCCGTTGATGGTCAACAATGACGTGGTGGGCAGTTTGGGGGTTGATGCCGTTACTTCCCGCACTTTTTCCGAGGCCGAGGTTAACCTGGCCCAGCGAGTCGCCGAACAGCTATCCGGCCCCCTGGCCCGGGCCCGAATGGCCGACCGGCAGCGCCGCCTGATTGCCGCGGTTGAACAATCAGTCGAAAGCATGGTTATTACAGACCTTGAAGCCAATATCATCTATGTGAACCCGGCCTTTGAAAAAATATCCGGCTATACCACCGCCGAAATAATGGGACGAAACCCCCGCGTTCTGCAAAGTGGCATTCAGGATCAGGCCTTTTACCGAAAAATGTGGGATACCCTCACCGCCGGACAGGTCTGGCAGGGTCGCATGGTCAACAAAAAGAAAGACGGCACCCTCTACACCGAAGAAGCAACCATCACCCCCGTGCGCGACGAACGAGGCAAAATTATTAATTATGTGGCCGTCAAGCGGGATATTACCGACGAGCTATCGTTGCAGGAGCAATATTATCAGGCCCAAAAAATGGAATCGTTGGGGCGGCTCACCGGCGGGGTAGCCCACGATTTTAACAACCTGCTGACCGCCATCAACGGCTTTGCCGAACTGTTGAAAATGCAAATATCCGCCAATGATCCTCTGTTGCCTATGGTTGAAAATATTCTCCGCTCCGGTAATCGAGCCACAGCACTGGTGCGGCAGTTGTTAGCCTTTAGCCGCAAACAAGACATCAAGCCGCAATTGCTTGACCTTAACCAGGCGGTCACTGACCTGGATAAAATGCTCCGCCGCGTTATTGGCGAGGATATCAACCTCAAAACTATTCTTGCCCCCACCGTGTCTGCCATAAAAGCAGACCCCACCCAGCTTGAACAGACTCTGGTGAATCTGGTGGTCAACGCCCGCGACGTTATGCCCCACGGCGGTAAAATTACCATCGAAACCGCCAATGTAAGGCTCGACGAGGCTTACGCCGCCAGCCATTTTGAAACAAGACCCGGCGATTATGTAATGCTGGCCGTCAGCGATACCGGCCCCGGTATGACCGAAGCGGTAATGAAACAAATTTTTGAACCGTTTTTCACCACCAAAGAACAAGGCAAAGGCACCGGGCTGGGGCTGGCTACCGTGTACGGTATTGTCAAACAAAACCAGGGCGATATCCGGGTCTACAGCGAACCGGGCGTCGGTACCACCTTTAAAGTATACTTTCCCGTGGCCGATGCCTTACCCCAAACCGTCTTGCGGCCTGTGGACATGCCTGTAATCACGGGCAACGAAACCATTCTGTTAGTTGAAGACGACGAAGCGGTGCGCCTGCTGGTGGCCCAAATGCTGCAAGAGTTGGGCTACCAAATCATTACCGCTACCGGCGGAATCGAGGCTCTGCAACTGGCCCAAGAACATCGCGACACCATTGATTTGATGTTGACCGACGTGGTGATGCCGGAAGTCAGCGGCAAAGCATTGGCTGAGGAAATGTTAACAGAAATACCCGGTTTGAAAGTATTATATATGTCCGGTTATACTGAAAATGCCATCGCTCACCATGGCGTGCTTGATGACGGTATCGCCTTTATCGCCAAACCGTTCTATATCCAGGGTATGGCTGTAAAATTACGGGAACTGCTGGATGACTGAGCG
>Ga0180435_10007872_pt1 | contig 10094 bp, 8 predicted proteins | sample SS_ome_3_FD_132467 | JGI IMG/M metagenome (GOLD analysis project Ga0180435, IMG submission 132467) | Hypersaline lake sediment archaeal communities from the Salton Sea, California, USA - SS_3_S_1 metaG | ecosystem: Environmental > Aquatic > Non-marine Saline and Alkaline > Hypersaline > Sediment... | reverse complement strand
TTGCCCCCATCCCGATTTGGGTCTTGTCCCGAAATTAGTCGCCATAAAAAAGCCCCCTTATGCCAATCCGCCAAGGAACCCAAGCATGTTGCCGCTCTGCTGGGTCGCTCCTTGGTTGAGAATTTGTTTAAGTGTTTCGGCCAGTTGCGCCCATTGCAACCCGCCGGTGGCCTGTTGCTGTTGGAACTGTTCCTCCAGCCCCGTGTTTTGCTGTTGCCAGTTGCCCATCGCCGCCGATTGGAGTGGTTGGCGGGTTTGGTTGAAGGCCGCCGCGAACCCCGGCCCCGCCTGCCCGCCGTCGGGCATCGCCAACTGCCCGGGCTGCCCCGGCGCTTGCGGCATCGTGAACCCGGCATCCACGCCGTACCCGGAGGGTGCCGCCGCCTGACCGCCCCCGCCCCCGCCAAGCAACCCGGCCAACCCGCCCTGGAGACTCTGCCAGTCCACCCCGTAGTTCATTGTGGGGTAGTCCATATTCGTCGCGGCCATTTCCTGGAGCGAGACGCCCTGGGGCAACTCCCGCATCCCCGGATCGGTCGTCGGCATCCAGTCGTTTTGCTGGCCCCGCTCCCATGGGTTGGGCATGTAGGGGAGTTGGGCGTTGTAATTGATTCCCGCCGTCGGATCGGGCAGGTAGCCCGGCGCTTGGGTCGGTTGCCCGCCAATATTGATCTCCGGCAGTTGGTACTGAGGCAGTTCCGGTGCCTGCGAAAGCAGATCGGGCGGTTGAATGCCCCCGCCACCGCCCGTCTGCCTATCCTGACTTACCGGACGATTATTCACAAAATCCCATCCGCCCTGCCCAATACTGGACATTGGGTGCTCTTTGGTGAAATGGTTCCTGGGAACCTCTCCGCCCTGCATCGAGTTGATATAGTCATACGCCCCGCCGGTCATGTCGCCGGTGGGCATCTTCTGGTAGCCGAGCGGGTCGAGAAAGTCGCTCGCCTGGGGCCCTTGCGGGTTGGACATGTACTCCACAAAGTCCCAGCCCGTGTTGTAGACCCCCTGGGGCGTCGCTTGCCCGGGCCCCGGGGAGCCGCCGGACGGGCTGGCCATGGGCTTCTGGGCCACCTGCCAAGGCGCGTATTGCTGCGGGCTGCTTCTAGGACCCCGTGGATCGTGGGTCGATGTCTGGCCGATAGGTCTTCCTACGGGCATGATTGCCTCCTTTATGCCGTGATTCCCGCCCCGTAGTTCGTGCCTATCGACGGCATCGAGGGCGTCATGGGTTGTCCAAGTGTCTTGGCCGCCGCCAGGATGCCAAGCATCTTAGCCAGCGAGCCTTCCTGTTCAATCTGGGCGACGTTCTGGTTCGACAGGGCACCCATCCGGGCCGCCTGCGTGGCCGCCCACGGGTCGTAATGGGCCGTGGCCACCTCCGCCGCCGCCGGGTAGTAGGCGCTCGCCTCGGCCGCCTTATAGCCCATCAGCGAGTCGTAGGTGTCCGCCATCCTGGCCTGGTCCGCCGAGTACCGTTGGGCGTCCGCCCCGGCCAGCGTGCTCAGGTAGTCGCCTTGCGAGGCCACCCCCTGCTGCAACACGCCCTGGTTGGCCGCGTAACGGGCCGCGTCGGTCCCCGCCAGGTCCGAGAGGTAATCGGTGTACGACCCGTACATGTTGGCATCCGCCGCCCGATCCGCCGCATGGACATTGCCTTGGGTATTGGCTAAGCTCGCCATGTAGTTTCCCAGTGTGCCGAACCGGTTGGCGTCGGCCGCTTGCCCCGCCCCGTACATCCCCGCCTGCGCCCCGGCCAGGTCGCCGTAGTAGCCCATCTCGGAGCCGTACTTATTGGCTTCCGCCGCCGCCTTGGCCGCCGCGATCTGGGCCTGGGCGTTGGCCTGCGCGCTGCGGTAACCCATCTGCGAGCCGTACATGCTCGCCTGGGCCGCCGGGTAGCTCTGGGCCATCGTGTTGGCCAGGTTCCATGGTTGCGACTCCATGGTGGCCCGGTAACCCAACTCGTTGCCGTAGTTCTGCGCCCCCGTCTGGGCCAGTGTGCCGAGGTAGTTGGCCATCGAGCCGTACTTACTGGCGTCCGCTGCCGGAATACTGGATGCCAGGGTATTGGCCAGGCCATAAGGCAGACTCGCCATGCCCAGCTGGTAGTCCAGATTCGCCCCGTACTTCTGGGCGTTGGACATGTACCGCGCCCCGGCGTTGCCGCCCGTGCTTGCCTGGGGCGTGTATCCCCAGCCGCCGTAGAGCGGATTGCTCATGCCGATCCCGCCCGGCTTCTGGTTGGCCAGGTTATGCTTCATGCCAATGCCCGCCAGGTTGCCCTGCTGCTTGACCCATTCCTGCTGAACCCGGGGGTCCAGGTTATTGAATGCCATGATTTACCCCTTCTTCGTATGTTTCCGTCCCAGGCTGCACCAAGTCGGCCCGGGGATTCTGGTCAGTTCCAGGAGGTCCATATCCCGGAAAAACAGGTCCCGGTAGGCGTCCGGCATGAACCGCCAGTAATCCCGGGGGTAACGATGCTGCTTGAAGCCCTGCGCCGGGGAGGTGATGACCATGTGCCCGCCGTCGGCAAGGTGGTCCCGCATTACCCAGATCGTTTCCAGCGGGTCCCGGTCATGCTCCAGCATCTCGCAACAGAGGACCAGGTCGAACGTCTCGCCCAGATGGAGATCATGGACGTCGGCGACCAGGTCCACGCCCGGGCCCGGCTCCCGATCCACGCCGACATACTCCGCCGCGTCGCCAAACACCCGCCTGGGGCTGCCGTTGACATTCCGGCTCCCTATGTCCAGCACCCGCGCCGGGGACAGGTGATGCCTTTCCTTCATCTCGCCAAGCCATGCCAGGATTTCTGGAGTCATAGGAAGTTCTCGTGCTCCAGGTCGATCATCTTGTCCCGGTAATCCTGAAGCGACTCGTTGATATGGTCGCAGCGGCAGAGCGGCGGGCAGTCTCGGTCCATGTCCAGGCTGGCAAGGACCTCCCACCGCCGCGGCCCATTCCAGACGTTGGTGAACGTGTCATGCAAGATATTTCCCAAGACGAACTTGGGATCGCCCCGCAACTGGCAGCAGAGGGCCACGTCGCCGGTGGCCGTGATGACGCCACAGAACTGCTGCCCCCAACAGGCCAGGTAATGCCGCTCCAAGTCCTCGTGCTCCATCTTGTCGAACTTCACCGTCGATTGGAGTACCCGGAACCCGGGCTGTTCGTACCCCTTGGCCTTCTGGTACTGCTGGCGGTAACGCGGGATGTCCAGCCCCTCGCTCGTATCGCCGTACCAGCCGTAGTAATAGGGCCGGAACTGGACGTAATCCGCCCCCGCGTCGCGGCACAACTCGGCCGTCTGGGGAATACTCGCCAGCGTGGCATCCTCGACCAACACCCCCACGCCCACCGTGGGGCATTTTGGCGCGGTCGCCAGGAGTTCGATGTTCTCCACCACCCGGTGGAACTCGTCATCGCTGCCGCCATGGGACAGGCCATAATCAATCGGGTTGCCCGCGTCCAGCGAGACCCGCACCCAGGTGCAGTACCGGGCGATGGCCGTCCTCAATTCATCCGTCAAAAACAACCCGTTGGTAATCAGCCCCACGTCCATCCCGAACTGGCAGGCCGCCCTGAGGAAGACCGGCAGGTCGGAGTGTAGGGTCGGCTCGCCGCCGCCGGTGAAGATGATCCCCCGCGTCCCGCCGCTGGAGAGCTCCGCCATCACCCGCACCGCCACCGCCGTGGGCAAACGGCCCCGCCGCTCGCCGCCCACGCACCGGGGGCAATGCGAGTTGCACGCCCCGCAGGGGTCGATCTCCACGGTCACGGGGAAGGGGTTCTTGCCGTCGAGCCACGCGCGGAGTGTGTCCCCGTGACGGAAGATTTTACCGGTGCTGAAGATGTCTCTGGTCATGGTAGTCGGTGATAATGGTCCAGCTTAGGCTTCTGGTGGTAGCAGAGGTCGTTGCGCAGCTTCTCATCCAAAAGCCCCAGCGCCTCCCGCTCGGGGACGAACCGCCCGGGCCAACTCTCCACGGCGAACCGGTCGTGGATTTTGGGAATCTTGTACCCGGGCCAGCGGTCCAGGTCCTTGAACCAGAAGAAGGTCCCCGCGTAATACCACTGCGCCCCCCGCCACGGGCCCACCTTCTTAAAGCACCCCACGCAGGCGTGCTCTTCCAGGAGGCGGGCCATCCGTCGCGGGTTGGTCAACAGGTGGACGTACATCAGTTCCGCCCACAGTTGGCTTGGTCGGGCCTCCCGCCACACGGCCCCCTTCGAGTGGGCGAAGCAGGTGTTCTCGCCCGGCCCCACCTCGGGCAACAGTTTTTCAAAAAAGGCCGGGCACTCGGCCAGTTCCGTGTTCGGCGTCCGGTAGAACCGCACGTCGTCGGTCTGGAGGTGCTCCCGCAGCCGGTCCTCCACCGCGCCGGGGTCCAGGCAGTGTTCCCCCGTGGCGATATTGATCCGTATCTTCGTGAACCGGGGCAGATACCTTGCCAGGCACCGCCCATGAAAATCCACCATCTCGGGCCGCTTGTCCCATGGGCAGAAATGGTAGAGCAGCGTGGCCGGCACCCGCTCGCCGTCGAGGTGGTCGTCCATCAGCCGCGCCAGCGGCCCCTCGCCGGTCTCCCGGTCCCGCTCGCCCCGGCGTACCGCTTCGATCCGCTCTAAAACTTCCTCGGGCGGCAGGTCCACGCGATAGCCCCCGTCGAACAGCCCGCCATTCTGTTTGCAGTTGGCCGTGCCGGCTAGGTAGATTTGTCGCAGGAGGTCGCCGTCCATGGGTTATGCCGCTTTCCTCATTATCCGCTTCAACCGCAACCGCGCCCGTTCGGGGATTGTCTCCGCCGCGTCTTCCAGGGGCACGAACTTCCCCAGCCAACACTCGCTGACCCACCGGTTCTTGTATTTCCTGGGGATGAAGTAGCCCGGATACCGCTGGAGTTTCCCAGGGTTGAACCAGAAGAAATTGCCGCCATACACCCACTTCGCCCCCCGGGCCGGTCGCCGCCGTAAAAACGGGCCCACGCAGGGATGCTTGTCGAGCAGGTCCATCGACTCCCGCATGGCCCCCATGCAATGGACGTACATCAGCTCTGCCCACACCCGGCCGAACTCCCGGTTCTTCGTGTAGGCCACGCCCTTGGTATGCCCGTAACAGACCTTTTCCTCCGGGCCCACTTCCGGCAGAAGGTGCTCGAAGAACGGGGTGCATTCCGCGTACCGGTCGTTGGGGATATGGAGGAACTTGACATCGTCGGTGTGGATATAGGGGCGCAGTTGCGATTCAATGACCTCTGGTTTCTCCAGCCCCTTGCCCGTGGCGATGTTGATCCGCACCTTACTGAACTGGGGCAGGTATCGCGCCAGTTGCTTGAGGTGGAAATCAATCATCTCGGGGCGTCCTAAATAAGGGCAGAAATGGTAGAGCAATGTGGCCGGTTGGTCGCCCGGTTTCCGTATCGCCGAGGTCTGGCTGCTCAGTTCCGGTTGGACGTGCGCCTTGGCCAGCCCGCGATCTAGCGGCGTCGGTTCGATCCCCACGAAATCAATGATCTCATCGACCACCCGGTTCGTGTCGCCCAGAAGCTCGTCGAACGGCACCCGCAACACGGGAATCCCCAGACGCCTTAGGTCTTCGTCCCGTTGGCGGATCAACCGCTCCGGGTCCCGGCCCCGCTTCCACCAGTGGGCGTGCTTCAGCGAGCCGACAATCTCATCCAGCGGCCGCTCGGTGGCGATCACCCGCAAGTCCGGCCATGCCGCCTTCAACTCGGGAAGCATCATGCACAGGTGGGGGTGCTTGCAGCCGATGACCTCCCCATCCTTCCGCCTGGCGGCCGCCCAGTCCAAAAACCATTGCTCCCGCTCTTGGCGGGTCATGTTGTCCTGGAGGCAACCCTTCCCGAAGGCCCGGATACAGAACTTCCGCAGCTTCGTGTCCTCGAAATACCCCGAGGGGTTTTTCCCGTTGGGCCGCAACAGCTTCCCGCCCATGGGGATACCCAGTTTGTGGAGTATCCCCGCGACGCAACTCGTGCCGCTCCGCCCGGAGCCCACCACCGCCACCATCGTCTGCCGCTTTTCGTGGGAGCATGATTGTGGAAACAAGGTCTTGATCCTCGGGGCCACGAACTCCCGGTACTTCCCGTTGAAGTGGTTGTGCAACCGGGCCGGTCCCATCCGCCGCCAGTAGGTTTCCTCGTCTGGTTCGCCCGTGATCCGGTACATCCGGTTGCCAATCGGCACCGGCTTGCCCTGGGGGAACTCGTTGTAATACAGCAGGTCGTCAACGTATTGCTGCTTGCGGAGGTCGTATTTCTCGAACAACACCCGCAGGTTCTCTTTCTCGTAGACCTGGGGCGTGTGGGCCGCGTAATCCTCCAGCGTCTTGCCGCCAGCCAGGAGCGCCTCGAAGGTCTTCTTCTTCTGCTGGAAAAACCCCTTCTCCGGTTCCCAGGTCTTCAACCGCTCCGGCGTCATCGCCTTGCCCCGCGTCCATGGCGTGGCCAGGAACTCGTAGCTCACCGGCTTCACGAAGTAGATGTCATCCTGCATCCAGACAAATTCTTCGGGGATCTCCGGTGTGTTCAGAATCACCCAGAGCTTGTTGGCCCGGTCGATCCGCGCCCCGCCCTTGACCTGCTGCGCCTTCACAAACCGGTCATCCCGGGCCCACCACGCGGGCCGGTCGCCCACAATCCAGATGTCCGCCTTCCCCTGGAAATACTTCTCCACACTGCGGACACTGTAAAGCAGTTCGTCCCCCTCGGCCGCCTTGGCCAGGTAGGGGTACACCAACGCGGTGACCGATTCCACCGGGTCGGTCCATCGGCCCAGCGGGCAGTCCTCGGTGGCCATCTTGATCTTGTTGGCCGCCGCGATGGGGTTCGTGTTCACCCGGCACCGGCAATGGGTGCAGCGCCCGTCCTGGTAATGCTCGCACGGCCGGCAGCATTCCCGCTCGATCCAGGCCACCTGCTGGCGGCTCCGCACCGGAAAGCCCTTCGCGGCCCAGCGGGCCATCGCCGCCGACCAGTGCCGGGCGTCCGACCAGGAAAGCCCCAGACGCTCCGCGCCCGCCTGGGCCTGCTTGAGGTGTTCTTCGTGGTGCTTCGTCGGACGGGCCGGTTCGGTTGCTTCCAGGTTCCCGCAGCATCGTGGGCACCGGTCCCGGACAATCTCGTCGTGGAACTCGGTCACCTTCCGGCATTGCGCGCATCGGAACGCCGCTACCATGATACGTTCACCGAGGAGCCATCGTGGCTGCACTCAAAACTGTAGTTTGTGTCGTAAGGAACATCTTCGTCCAGGGTCGTGCAGTCCATGTTGGAGTAAAAATACTTTTCCCATGTGATGGCGGTGGTCCGCTGGATGTTCACCCAGAGCCAGTAATACTTATTCCCTTCCCAGTCGGACCCGCAGTATAGGCAGCAGTTGAAGTCGTAGTCGCACTTCGTCCCGCCGTCGTAATCCGCCGACCACCACACCATCCAGTCCCATCCATCCTTGGGAGACTCGATCTGCACGAAATAGAGGGTCACCGACTGATTGAGCGCTTCGTCGCAGTTCGTGCATCCCCATCCATCCGTGAACCCGGAATAGGTCACCGTGATGGAAGCCGGCAGGTTGTCCGTGTCGCAGCAGGTGTCATAGCTCACGCCCCCGGAACTACTGCTCGACTCGCTGGCCGAACCTTCCGAGGAACTCCCGCCACCGCTAGAGGACTCACTTGCCGAGGATTCACTTCCACTGCCACTGGAGGATTGGCTTCCGGAACTCTCACTCGAACTCGACTGGCTCCCGGAACTACTCGATGATTGGCTGCCACTACTACTGGACGACTCGCTACCGCTGCTTCCACTGGAACTCGACTGGCTCCCGGAGCTACCCGATGATTCACTCCCGGAACTTCCACTGGAACTCGATTGCCCGCTGGACGATGAACTCTCGCTGCCGGAACTCTCCGACGAACTCGAACTCGCCTGGCTGCTTGACTCGCTGCTGCTTGGCCCGCTGGCCGAACTCTCCGACGAGGATTCGCTTACCGAACCTTCCGAGGAACTTACACTCGACGGGCCGGAGCTGACCGAAGGCGACGCGCTGCTCTCGCTCACCGAGGAAAACGACTTGCTTGATCCAACGCTCATGCCCGGGCCATCTTGAGGAACCGTTCGTTCGCCTCGAACTCTTCGGCCGTCCGATCCGGGAAGCGGAGCCCCGCGAAGCCGCGGCGGATGCCTGTCAGGCGAATGACCACGCGGACCTCGGCGCCTTCGTCGTTGCCCTTCACCCGCACCCGCACGTTCTCCCCTTCCACCTTCGCCCCGACCATCACCGGCAAATCAGAAGCGGTCCCGCACACTTCCAAACTACCCGGCTCGCAGACCTCCAAAAACTTCGGGTCGACCATGAACAGGGCGTCCGCCGCGCCCGTGTGGACCGTCATCACGTCGTCAAACCGTACCTCGGGGGCCTCTTCGACGAACAGGGCCGTGTAGCCGCCCTTCGACCAACTGGCCGGCACCACCGCCGAGGATTTCCCCGACCCGGAACTCTCACTGGCGCTGCTCTCCTCCGATGAACTCTCGTCACTGGAGGACTCGCTGGAGGATTCACTACTACTCTCGGACGAACTTTCCGATGAACTTTCCGACGAACTCTCGCTGGAGGATTCACTAGAGGATTCGCTGCTGCTCTCCGACGAACTCTCCGAGGAACTGCTCGACTCATCCGAATCGGTTTCCATCCCGACTATGGCGTAGGCCAAGCCGTGCTGGTCCCGCAGGTAGCCCAGGATGTCGCCCTCGGACGGCTCGGGCCCCCGCAAGTAAAAGACCCGGACGGGGGTGTCCGTCTCGTCGTCGCCCTTGGAGTTGCCCACCTCGACGCAATCGGCCGCCTTGTAGCCGTTGGTGGTCGTCGTGGTGGAAGCCACCTTGCCCCACTTGATAATGTGGGTCTCGCCCGCGCAACGGAAGTTCCCTTCCTTCACGTACAGGGCGTAGCCATTCTCGCCCGACCGATCCGAGTCGCCGTCGGGGGCGTTGCGGACCTCGATCAGGCCCTTGTCGATCCTCGGCAGGTTCACCGGCGGGTCGGGGTGCAGGCGGTTCGGCTGCCCGATGGGGGCGAAGTCCCGGAGCTTAACGGGCAGGTTCCCGGTGACCGAGATCGTCCCCGTGTGCTCCAATTCCTGGTCTTCGGCCGCCAGGAGCCAGGCCAGCTCGGCGGCCGCCCGGACCAGGACGCTGTCCTCCACGCCCAGGCCCCGGAAGAGGTCGCGCAGAATCCGCTCGATCTCCGCCGCCTGCTTACTGAACACCGCTTTGGCTTCTCGCTATCGTGTTGTGCCCGCCCATGAGTAGCGCCGCCAGGATGTCGCCGATGGGCCGGGCCTGCTGGTTCGGGGCGATGTAGGGGGCGTAGATTTGGGAGGGGCTGAAGGGGACGATCTCGGCGTAGGGGTCCATGTTAACGGGAACCCCATGTAGTCTTTCTAGCGTCTCGCTAGTGCCGGGACCATGCACCAAAGAGTCGTAACCAGAATTACGTAAAACATCCGTAATATCATCTGGGGTATGCCCCATCCCAACAAGCAGACTATTCCAAAGATCACCACCAGTTAAATCATCACCGAGCTTGTTTGCGAAGTCACGAACATGGCTAGTTCCCAGTCGGGATATTGACCCTCCGTATGGTTTTGCTGCAACATCTATTATACGATTGGCCTCAATACCCCCCACCGGCGCGTCCAGGTCGAACGGCTTGCGGGAGTCGATGTACGCCATCATAGTGCGTGGAGCGGGGGGCGGTTTAATGAGGTCGTACTTATTCCTCGCCTCTTCAATAAATTCTTGCGCAGCCATACCCGCATGGGTCCGCGAAAGATCGGGCCTCACGTTTTTTGAGTAGTAATCCTCAATATTATTGGCTATATGATCGAAGATGTAGTTCTCGGGATTTATATTGCCAGGATTTTCCAGTAAATTAACGAGCGAAGATTCGTCGTAAGTCGCGTTTCCAAATAAGATGTCCAGAGGGTAATTCTTCTCCGCGGCAACGTCTTCAGCCGCTTTCTTTATTCGTTCAAAACCTTCCGATCCCGGCAGAATACTCCCCGACTTGTC
>Ga0180435_10007871_pt1 | contig 10094 bp, 9 predicted proteins | sample SS_ome_3_FD_132467 | JGI IMG/M metagenome (GOLD analysis project Ga0180435, IMG submission 132467) | Hypersaline lake sediment archaeal communities from the Salton Sea, California, USA - SS_3_S_1 metaG | ecosystem: Environmental > Aquatic > Non-marine Saline and Alkaline > Hypersaline > Sediment... | reverse complement strand
GGACCCTGTATGTTGAAATCGCCCCGTAAATCGAAGTCTCCATGGCTATTGAATGTAAAGTGGCGGCTGGCATTCAGCCTGCTGACATTATGTATGCTCCTGCCCGCTGCTGGCAACGCCAGCTTCCTCGAGCGCCTGTTTGCACCCAAGGCCGAGCTGTGGGAATACTGGCAGGCACACGAGCCTGCAGACGACCGCAAGATCGATCATGCCGCCTGGGATGACTTCCTTAACAAGTACACCACCATGGGTGAGGACGGCGTCATCAGGGTGTCCTATACGAATGTCACCGAAGCTGACCGGGCCTCGTTACAGGCCTACCTCGAGGCCCTCACGGCGCTGGCAATCACCGGTTACTCACGTGGTGAACAGTTTGCTTACTGGGTAAATATGTACAACGCGCTGACCGTGGCCGTCATCCTCGATCACTACCCGGTCGACGGTATCCGTGATATCGATATCTCGCCCGGTATGTTCGCAGATGGCCCCTGGGGCAAGAAGCTACTGCAGATCGAAGGTGAACAGGTCAGCCTGAACGATATCGAGCACCGTATCCTTCGCCCCATCTGGCAGGACCCACGCATCCACTACGCGGTCAACTGCGCTTCGATCGGCTGCCCCAACCTGTATCCCGAAGCCTACCGTGCCGATAATACCGAACGCCTGCTCGACAGGGCCACGAGAGCCTATGTAAACCACCCGCGCGGCGCCATGATCGAAGATGGGCAACTAACCGTATCCAAGATCTACTCCTGGTTTATCGATGACTTCGACGTCGATGGCGGTGTGCTGCCACACCTGCGACGTTATGCCGAAGCGGAGCTGCTGGATGCCCTGGCCGGGTTTGAAAGCCCCACATGGTATGAATACGACTGGAGCCTGAATGATCAACCTCCTGCTGCCGAGTAGGGCCAAGACACCGGACATATCTGCCAGTGCCAGCCACGACCTGGCGCTGCTGCTGAACATGGTTGCCTACGGTGAACGCATTGCCACCGAAGCTGCCAGCTGGCAGGCAAAGGCAAGCAACGACCCACGATCGAAACGTTTCTTCCGCGCGCAGAGCCGGCACGAACGCTTCCATGCCACCCTGTTCCAGGGCGGTGCCGCCTGGCTGAGCAAGGCCCCCCTGCCCCCGGAACACCGCATCCGTGCTCTAAGCGATTACCAGCAGCGGCTCGACAGCGCCATGCGACGTGAAAACTTTCTCGAGGTGCTGGTCGGTCAGCAGCTGGTACTCGAAGGTATCGGTGAAGTCGTACTCTCCAGCCTGGAGAAGGGCATGTCGCAGCATGATATCGGCTTCGGCAAACTGCGCAGCCTGATCCTGCGCCAGGAACACGCACACCACAGCTATGGAATACGCCTGCTGGAAGACGAATTAACAGCAGGGTCAACCGATCCCGAAATGCTGACATCTCTCGCCATGCCCTACCTTGAACTGGCCGATATCCTGCTTGATGACTGTGCCCCGCTACTCGGGTCGATCGAGGTCGATGCTTCGGATTACCGTGAGGAACTATGGTCGCAACTGCCCTCATGGCTGGAGAAGACAGAGCGTGAACAGCAAGACCCTGGTCCGATCGACTGGACTGGCAGGCGGAGCGCATGATCTCGGTCATCATTCCGGTGCTCAATGAAGAGAAGTGCCTGCCGGCCACTTTGCGTAGCCTGCATCGACAGAAAGGTGATATCGAGATCATCGCCGTCGATGGCGGTAGCAGCGACGCTACCATCCAGATCCTGCGACAACATGAGAACATACGGGTACTGGCTTCACCGAGGGGCCGTGCCCCGCAGATGAATACCGGTGCCCGCGCAGCCAAAGGTGGCTGGCTGTTATTCCTGCATGCAGACACCTTGCTGCCGGAAGGTGCACTCTCACGCCTGGATGCACGCACGCATGATGACTCCATCCAGGCCGGTGGTTTCCTGCACCGCTTCTCCGGTAACAGCCTGGGTTTGAAAGTTACCTCCTGGCTGCACAACTGGCGCTGCAGCAAGCAACATATCTTCTATGGTGACCAGGCCTTTTTCATTCGCCGCCCACTGTTCGAACAACTCGGCGGATACCCGGAACATGCCGTGATGGAAGATATCGCCTTCGGAGAGATTCTGCTCAGGGAAACATGCCCGGTACTGCTTGACGAGTACGTTGTCACTGACTCGAGGAAGTTCGAACAGATGGGAGAATGGCGCAGCCTGTATCGCGTCTGTGTCATCCTGCTACGACACCAGTTCGGCCTGTCGGTGTCACAGAACCGGTTCTTCTCCAATATTCGATAGATGCGATAAGCGGGGAAAAGCGGTCGCTGACAAGCAAGAATTAAAAAAATAAGGGGAAAATAAGGGGACGGGGGGATTAAAGTTTAATCCCTCCGTCCCTTTTATTTTAATCTTTCACGCATGTTGCTGGACTATCAATGGATGTCCAGGTTTACTGGTTTTCAAAGTTTACTGTATCCTTTATATCTGCGCTGATATGCCCGGCCGGACGGCTGAACGTGAATAATTCGCAGTACTTAGATGAGCCTGGAGTGATCGAATGAATGAGAATACCTATGCTGATGCGGTCCAGATAGCACGCGAGTATTACAATAACCCGGATGCGGATCTCTTCTACCGCGAAGTCTGGGGAGGCGAAGATATTCATGTCGGGTTGTACGAGTCCGGGAGCGACTCGATCGCCGTTGCAAGTCGACGCACCGTGGAGCGAATGATGGATCTGGCGGGGGAACTGACACCCCGGAGTCGCGTGATTGACCTGGGCTCCGGGTACGGTGGATCAATGCGCTACATCGCGAAACGATCAGGTGCTCACTGTGTGGCTTTGAATGTCAGTGATGTCGAAAACGAACGTACCCGTGAAATCAATTGTGATAAGGGTCTGGACAGGTTAATCGAAGTTGTCGAGGGGGACTTCACCTCTCTGAATTTCCCAGACGCGAGTTTTGACCTGGTTTGGTCGCAAGAAGCTTTCCTGCACACAGAAAACCGCACGAAGGTTTGTGAGAATGTCGCCCGCGTACTGAAGCCCGGTGGCCGGCTCGTCTTTACAGACCCCATGCAGGCCGATAACGCTTCCGCAGATTCCTTGCAGGCGATTTATGATCGGCTTTACCTGAGCTCGCTTGCCTCTCCCTCGTTCTACAGATCGACGCTTTCAGCGTTGGGCATGAAAGAAATCTGCTTTGATGAGCGACCCGAGCAGCTGGTGCGGCACTACGCGCGCGTCCGCGAAGTTCTGGTCGAGAAGACTGAGGAATTACGCGAGAAAGGCATGCGGGATAGCTACATTGACAGGATGAAGTCTGGCCTAACGCATTGGGTCGAAGGTGGAAGAAATGGCCTCTTGACCTGGGGGATTTTCGTGTTCGAGAAGAGCGCGCTTGGTTGAGCTGGTTTCAATCGGTACCGGTAGAAAATGTCAGCTATAGAACATAGCAAGAGAAAAAATAAGGGGACGGAGGGATTAAAGTTTAATCCCTCCGTCTCTTTTATTTGAGTCTTGAATATTACGACGGCGAGCGAATCCCAGACCGGCGAGGCCTATGCCCATGAGGGCGAAGATTGAGGGTTCGGGAACTGCCGCCCCATCATCGTCGCCTTCTGGAGCCGGGGTATAGTCGTAATGTATTGAAACAGTTCCTCTCCAGTATCCATCCGTCACCTGAATAACGTCATCCGTGATCTGTTCGCCTAAGAACGCCCAGGCTACTAACCGCGAAGACAGACCTACTGTTACTTCCTGATCTGCTGCCTGGGACAACAGCGTTAACTCTTTGTCCCCGAACGCATATTCGAGTGAAACTTGAGGATTACTGCATAAAACGGCATCGAATGTAGAGAGATAGCACCTCGCTGTCGCTACAAACTCTTCGTAACGGGTACCGCCGGTGGTACTTACAAATGGCATAAACGTCGTCCACATTTCACCATAACCCTGGAATATCTGCTGTCCCTTGGGTTCAGCTCTGATGGGTTTTTCGGGAGATGCGTTCACGATATATCCTAAAACAGAATCCAATGAGAACGAGGCGCTGTTCAGTGTGCCTAAACTCGTGTCGAAACCGGTGAGGGAAATGTCCGTATCAACCGAGCCTCCTCTCGTCTCTCTTTGAAAATTGGAATCCCAGTTATCCGTTACCGAAGGCGGAGACAAGTCGAAGGTTGTGTTATAACTGATAATCAAAGCATTAGCCTGAAATGCAGCAAACAACAAAATGATGGGTAACGTTTTCTGTAACATATTCTTTATCTCCTTATACCTCGGCAGGCTGATATAAAAGTACGCGCCAAGGTTTTATCAGGTTTATTTAGAAAACATGCAAATCACGCGCCATCTTAAAAAACAACAAATCAGTCACTTAACTATCATTCAACAATTTAATACATGCAAAGCTGTAAAAAACAGTGACAACATGTAACATTTATTTACACTTTACGCGGTACTGAACACTGTCAATAATCGGTGTTACCAAATGATATTCCTGCAAATAACTGAGGACTGATGAAACATAATAAAGATAATGTTTCATCTGACCCGAATGGCAATTATCTGCAAAGATCATGAAGGTGTTCATCACACCGCGAGGCGTTAATCAGTAAATCAGAATAATTGATATTAAGGATATAGTAATGCACGAAGGGCATGCTCTGCCTGGCTGCTCGTTAACCCCTCGACGGGCCTCTTTCTTTTTTGTTGGCTTCATGTTCTGTCTATTGTCATGTGTTTCAATAGCTTCCTGATTAAATGGTCGTTTCCAGTAAAATTTTCCGGTTAGTTTCGCGGCAACCAGGTGTCATATATATTTGATTCTCTGGTGTGATGTATATTATCGTTAACTTCTGACATGGCGGTCTCACTTTGCGTGCTACTGGATGCTTGCTAACAGGTAATGCTATTAGTAACTCATCCTGACAGTCTGTACCGCCGTATTGAAATGAACAAATAACACGGAGTGCGCCATTCATGAATATCCGAGCCACAGCCACCAGAATTATCCTGACACTCTTTCTCGGCTGCGCATTGCTGCCTGGCGCTGCATCCGCTGCCGCTTATCTGAAAATTGATGGTGTCGATGGCGAGTCGAAAGACCGCGACCACGATAAATGGATCGATATACTCAGCATCAAGGAAGCACTGTCTGTTCCTGCCAGTACTTCAGTCGATGGCGGGCGAACCCGAGCGTCTGCCGTTCTTGAAGATATCGTCCTGAGTAAGGAAATCGACAGGACCAGCCCGACGCTTCGAGACAAACTTGCTCGGGGAGAGGTTATCTCTACGGTGATGATTGAGCTCACCTCCACTTATGGCGAAGCACGTCAAACATACTTCAAATACGAGCTTAGGAATGTCCTGATTACATCTGTTTCGCTCTCTGGTACAGCTGATTCTGAGTCCGTGCCAGTGGAGGAGCTCTCCCTTAAGTACGAAGAAATAAAATGGACTTATACCGAATATGATGATGCTGGCAGTAAAATCGGCGACGTTGAGGCGCAGTGGAATGTCAGGACCGGTGAATAGTTGATCCTGTTACCCAGATCTGCCACTGATGCTCATGATGCGATCATACACATTCGGAAAATATTATAGCGATAGCGGACGACATCTGCCTGCGCCTTTGCAATCACTGATTCTGGCGCTAATGCTGGCGCTTCTGGTTTCCTGTGGTGGCTCAGAGGATGAAGCAAGCGCTACAGACGGGCAACAGCCCGATGCGACCTCGGCAACAAATCAGCAAAAAGATCAGGCTGATATTAAAACGGGTAACGCAGCTGAGGAAACGCTTCTGCAAACTTCGTCAGCCGAGGTTGTCCCTGCAGAAATCAATGTAAGTGATTTTGTGCTGGTCAGTTCCAGCCGTGTTACACGCACCAGGATGGAGTTCACCGTCAGGGTCAAGATAAGTAATGGTACATCCGACAAGTATGAAGATGTAACCGCGTCACTTATCGATGTCCCCGGACATATTGAAGTCATTGATGGCGTAGTCAATGTTGGCAATGTCACTGGCAACTCTGTCATCACCAGCATAGACACATTCACCTTTATTGCTGACCTTACCAATCTGACCGATTTCGAGGAATTTAACTGGAACATAACAGGCAATGCGACGACACCGCCGCCGCCACCAGGTCCGGGTGACGCGCCTGAACGTCGCGGTATTTTCATGAGCATAGACAATAACGTGATACAGGGGGATTCAGATTCCAGCAGCCACGACGGGTGGATTGTATTGAGTTCGTACTCCGCAGGTATCAATCGACAGCATGACAGTCTTGCAGGTACAACACGCAGTCGCAGCTCTTTCGAGCTCGATGATGTCGTGGTTGGTAAGCTTCTGGACAGGAGTAGCCCTGAACTCAGACAAGCGCTGCTACAAGGGCAGATTTTCGGTGAAGTTCAGATAGATATTATCGGAATATGCGATGAGAATCTGTATACGAAATACGCTATCACGTTAAATACCGCACGTCTCTCTGGCATCGAAATCGCAGGTACAGGTACAGACTTGCCTCATGAAGAACTTGCTATCGACTTCACGCGCATTACTACCATGTATACGCCAGTGGCCAGAGATTGCAGCCTTGAGTCGCCGATCATGTCAACGCAGGATGGCCAGATCATTGGTCTGTAGATTATCGACCAGTAACTGATGGGACAGTAATTGATGGGCCAGTAAAGAGAACCGAGGGACTAGATTATGATACAGAGAATAACCAGTCTGTTAATCGCGCCAATGCTGGCGCTATGCGTTACCAGTAACAGTTCCGCAACCACGATTGAATATACCGCGAGCAACATAGCAGGCACGACCTGGCAGTATGACTACAACGTCATCAATGACAGTCTGGGTGGAGATATCCAGGAGTTCACGATCTATTTCTCTCAGTCTCAATATGCAAACCTGGACCTGGGCATAACGCCCGCCAACTGGAGCCCTGTCTTCTGGCAACCTGGTTCAATCGCAGGCTTGAATGATGGCGGCTATGACGCACTAGCGCTTGCCAGCGGTATCACGCCTTCCAGTTCCCTTGCCGGGTTCTCGATTCGCTTCGACTGGTTAGGTACCGATGCGCCCGGCAGTCAGCCTTTTGAGATTATCGACCCGCAGAATATCTCGCAGGTAATGGACGCGGGTTCAACCTCACTAGCAAAAACCGTAGTGCCTGTACCGGCTGCCATCTGGCTGTTCTCATCGGGCCTGATCGCCCTGGCAGGTATCTCGCGGCGGCATTACAGGTGACCCTCAAAAGTGTATAAATCGATTATATGTAAAGATCTAAATTAAAGGTAAAACTAAAGGGCAATAAACAAAAGCGGCAACCATAATGGTTGCCGTTTTTTGTATTCACCAACAATACCTCTATGATGCTTTGCGTTTGCCCTGCTCTCATTCCTGGCCAGGCAAATAGAAAGGCAATAGAAATAGAAAAGGGTCGGTGACAAGCAAGAATCATTTCGGTTAGTAAATAGTTCTCATTTGTCACCAGCCCCTTTTATTCTTAGATTGCACCTTCAAGGTGCACAATGCATTATTCTGGCGCCCTTCACCGCCCCTGGCACCAGGCGATCACTAGCAAGTGCTTGATTCCGTATGCATGCATGTCTGGTACAGTTCATGCATGCCCTGTCATTAGATGTCTTATATGCACAACAATGATGCAACCGCCAGCATCATGCTTGCCACTGCCTCGGCAACAGGTCAGGCCGCGATATGGGCTGCCCGTATAGCCGGAGCGTCTATCCTGCCCGACTACATTATGCCTCGTCAGGCAACCTTCAATTTCAACTCACAGATCCTTTACGGAGGCTCCCATGCTAATGCCGTTCGACATGCTCGAATCGAAAGTTCGCTCTTACTGTCGTGATTTCCCGACCATATTTCGTCACGGGCGCGGCGAGATCCTCGAAGACAAAGACGGACGAAGCTGGATCGACTTCTTCGCCGGTGCCGGCGCACTCAACTATGGTCACAACGAGCCACATATCAAATCTGCACTGATGGAATACCTGCAGGAAGACAATATCATCCACGGACTGGACCTTGCGACAGTGGCCAAGGGCGAATTCCTGGAGCGCCTGCTGGAGATCATTCTGCAACCTCGAAACCTCAAATACAAAGTCATGTTTCCTGGTCCCACAGGTACCAACGCTGTTGAGGCCGCGCTGAAACTGGCGCGCAAATCAACCGGACGGACCACAGTGATGTCCTTTGTGAATGGTTTTCACGGTATGACACTCGGCTCTCTTGCTGTTACCGGTAATGCAGGCAAGCGAGACGGTGCCGGCGTACCGCTCCAGCATGTCACCCGTGTACCGTTCGACGGTTACCTCAATGATGGTGGCGACAGTCTCGGCTGGATACAGCAGTTACTGGAAGATCACAGTTCAGGCATCGATAAACCTGCCGCGTTCATCGTCGAAACCGTACAGGCGGAAGGCGGGGTTAATGTCGCCGGTGACCGCTGGCTCAAGGGGCTGCAGTCTCTCGCACGCGAACACGGCATCATCCTTATCGTCGACGACATACAGGTCGGCTGCGGACGTACCGGGCCTTTTTTCAGCTTCGAACAGTCGGGGATCGAACCGGATATCGTATGCCTGTCAAAATCGCTCATCGGTCTCTGCCTGCCGCTCTCGATCGTACTGTTACGCCCCGAGCTGGATATATTCACACCGGGCCAGCACAATGGCACCTTCCGCGGGCATAACCCGGCATTCGTCACTGCGGCCGCGACACTCGACCACTTCTGGCGTGATGATCAACTTACCAGCGAGGTCCGGTCGAAGGGGCAGGAAGTACGCACTTTTCTCAAGAACCTGTCTGACAGCCGCCCGGATATACGTACCCGGGTACGCGGGCTCGGTCTTATCCAGGGTATCGAGTTCGTCGACAATCCAGAGATCGCCGAACAGGTATCACACCATGCATTCGACAATGGCCTCATCGTCGAGACAGCGGGCGGCAACTCACAGGTACTCAAAGTCCTGCCACCATTGAATATACCGCGTGACTCACTGCGTAAAGGTCTCGAGATCATCGGCGAGAGTGTCGATGCCGTCTGCCCCTCGACCATGAAGCACAAGGTGAGCCACAGCAGGTAACAAGATAGCCAGCAACAAGCCGACATACGAGTTGACTGACGATGAATGATTTTAATCCGAAAGCGCTGGAATCCGATCTCGGTCTCGAAGGCTATGGTGCCGTGATCATGGTCATCGATAACGAAGACAAGATACACAGCCACTACCTGCCATTCTCACAGGTAAGAGAGTTCTACGGCATCATCCATCGCGGCACATTCAACGGTATGCGGATTGTCGAGGGCGCACGCAGTATCAAACCCACTAGCCGACGCACCCTGGATGTCATGAAGGATGGCTGCACTCGACGTGCAGCCGTTGTCGGTTACATCAAAAAGGAAGCCGAGTTCCCGGCACCGCTGGATGTACTGTATCGGCACAGGGGAAATTTATGGCGCCGGGCCCGTAACGGTGAAGACCTGCTAAAAGATTACGACGTAAAGGATTTCAAATCCAGGAACCTGTTCATCCCGGCGGCTCGACATTTCACTATCAGTCTCGCCGACCGCAGCGAATTCGCCTTCGGACTGCACCCCGATGTCGTGGTTATCGATAAGAAAGACGGGGTCAGACGGACGATCCAGCAGGGGCTGGAATATCAGGGCCTGCCTCCGCATTATTATTCGAAACTACGCCAGTGCCTGCAAACATTGTAGTAAGTCCTTGCCGAAAAAATCACAACAATAGCTCGCCGAGTCAGTTTAATCCTGACTGACCTTTAGATAGTGTGAGTCGAAAGCGACTGCATTGCATCTTTCTAAGGGCAATAAACAAAAGCTGCAACCATTATGATTGCCGCTTTTATTATTCACCAACAATACCTCTATGATGCTTTGCGTTTACCCTGCTCTGATTCCTGGCTAGCCAGGTATTCTTCATAAGTACCACGGAAATCAACAAGACCGTTCGGTGTCATGTCGATGACCCGTGTAGCCAGTGACGACACGAATTCACGGTCATGACTGACGAAGAACAGGGTGCCCGGATAATTTTCCAGTGCCAG
>Ga0180435_10007870_pt1 | contig 10094 bp, 7 predicted proteins | sample SS_ome_3_FD_132467 | JGI IMG/M metagenome (GOLD analysis project Ga0180435, IMG submission 132467) | Hypersaline lake sediment archaeal communities from the Salton Sea, California, USA - SS_3_S_1 metaG | ecosystem: Environmental > Aquatic > Non-marine Saline and Alkaline > Hypersaline > Sediment... | reverse complement strand
AGTGACAAGGTGGGCGGGGATCGCCAGTAGCCCGTTGTAAGCATCACCGAAGATCAGGTCGTACGTTTCATCTGTATTAGCCAGGAACATCCGGGCGTCCATGGCAATTGGGTTCATCTGCGGGTAGTCGTCGACACGGAAATACTTCCTGCCGACGGCGATCACTTCCGGGTCGATGTCCACCACGTCAACTACGGACCCGGGAAAGGCGTCGCAGACCCCTTCAGGCATGGCAAATGCCCCGGCGCCGAGGAAAGCAGCGCGCTCAAGGCCCGGGCAGAAGACCTTCGACAGTTCCCAGTAGCTCTGGTAGGGGATCGATGGCTCACCGGTCTTCGCGTACTGCGAACCCTCCGGGGTTGTGTCAAGCATCAGGGTTCGCAATGGGCCATCCGGGTGAGAGTTCTCCTCAAGCACCCGGACCCGGTGGTAGAAGTTGTCATGGTCGTAGATCACCCCAGGCTCAGGCCCCGGCGCTGTCATTGCGGTCAGGATACTCAGGCATGTGATCAACAGGGCCGTGCCACCGAGTGTTGTAGCCAGGTCCTTTCGCCTTTGCATAAACTGCAAGTAGGCCAGAACAGCAAGCAGGGCCAGCAGTACTCCGACCAGGGTAAAGATTATGCGGATGCCAAGTGTGGGGATCAGCAGGAAACCAGCCGCGAAGGTCCCGATCACGCTGCCAAGGGTGGAGAACATGCCGATCAACCCGGCCGAAGTGCCCACTTTCTTGTCAGCTGTGGCCATGCTCGTCAGCCGGATCGCGAATGGTGACACGGTGCCGAGGAGGAACCCGGGAACAGCAAACAGCACCAGGCTAGCCAGCACCGGCCCCAAGATGATATTAGTGTCCTTCCCAAAGACCGCGGTCAGTGATGGTGAGATCACAGGAACCAGCAGAGTGAGCCCCGCGGAGCCCAGGAGTAAATGTCCCAAGACTGTGAAACTCGGTTTTCTGTCAGCCAGCCATCCTCCGAAGTAGTACCCTCCACTCATGGCTAAGAGGATGACTCCGATCAAACCTGTCCACGTGAAAAGCGTGTTTCCAAACCATGGCGATAGCACACGGTTGGCACTCAACTCGATCAGCATGATCGAAGCGCCGGCGAAGAACGCGATGTTGATCAGCAGGATCAGTTTGCCGGTAGGTCCATGCGGCTTAGGCTGTTTGGTCGCTTCATTGTCCATAGAGTTATCCGTTTGTGGAAAGATGAACTGGCTGCGGGTTTTGCACCCGTGGGCGAGAATGAACAAATGTAGAATCGTTGAATGGAGTAGTAGGCGAGGGAAGCGGGGTTTCACCTGTGGTAGCGTAAAGGTGAACTAAATTGGGTCCGTTCTCACTGCACCCACCTGCCATGCGTAAATACTAGCATAACGGGTTTACCGGCTATTCCTCGCGGACGCTCCAGCCCTGGGGCAGGCTTTGGCCTTCGTGGATCTGCTTGCGGTTGAAGTAGATGTAGTACATGTCATCCGCCGGGTGGTCACCGGCCATGAAGCCGATCTCCTGGCCATCGTGCTCTGCACCGAAATAGGGGCCGCTGACCTTTTTGAATTCCAGTTTAGTATTCAGGATCTGCTTGAATTTCATTCGTCCTCCACAACTCTATTCTATTATCCAGAAAACCGATACATATTGCTGCGATCTAACAAGTGCTTTACCGAAGATTGATCGAAGGCGAGCTGAGTCCCGTGCTGACCGGTGCATAAGTAAATCTATGCAAGGTAGAACAACAAGGACTATGCCGTAGCCACAGTTGGTCACGCCTGTCATTCAGTCCCGATGCAATCAACGAATCCAGGCTGACGGCCTGGGCATACTGCCCGATGTATTCGGCATCGCGAATAGATTCACCTGTCGGCAGATCACACATGGCGGGCACCCAGGCCCGCCACTACGGTCAACTAGGTTGATTCGCCCGGAGTTAACTCGTCTGTTGCGCCGCCGGGACCGCCAGGACTTCCTTTTCGCCTTCGGTCTTGGCGATGACTATCGCCCCGACACTGTCGCCGAAGATATTGACAGCGGTCCTGGACATATCGAGGATGCGGTCGACGGCGAGGATCAGGCCGATACCCTCCGCCGGCAGTCCGATCGCCCCGAGGATCACCATAATCGCCACCAGGCTCGCCTTGGGGATCCCGGCCACGCCGATGCTGGTCAGCAGGGCGGTGACCACGATGATGAACTGGACTCCAAATGTCAGCTCGAGGCCATAGGCCTGGGCGATGAACATCGCCGCGACGCACTCGAACAGCGCCGTGCCGTCCATGTTGACCGTCGCGCCCAGGGGCAGGACGAAACTCGTCACGCGGTTACTGACCCCGGCGCGGTCCCTGACGCAGTCCATAGTAATCGGCAGCGTCGCCGAACTGGAGGCAGTGGAAAACGCGGTCAGCAGGGCCGGGGCCATCGCGACGTAATGTCGCCAGGGCCGGACCCGGGCCACGAACATCAGCACCAGGGGCATTGTGAGCAGGAAGTGGATGCCGAGTGCGGCGACAACGGTCATGAAGAACTTCGCCAGGGGCTCGAAAGCGTCGAACCCGGTCTGGCTGACGGTCCTGGCCAGCAGCGCAAAGACACCGATCGGGGCAAACATCAGGATGAAGTCCGTGACCTTCATCATTACCTGGAAGACCGCCTGCCAGAGGTTTTTCAGCAGGTCACGCCCCTTTTCGTTGATCGCCATCATGAAGAAGCCGAAGAGCAGCGAGAAAAAGATCAGCCCCAGCATCTGGCCGTTGTCGGCCGCGGCGGCGAACACGTTGGTCGGAACCATCCGGATGAAGATGTCAACGAAGTCCCGGGCACCGCGGTCGCTGACGTTGGCTGTGACCGACTCGGTGTCGGCATGCAGCCCGAGCTTGTCGGCGACACCCTGGCCGTTCTCCAGGCCCGGGGCGATGGCGTTGACCAGGAACAGTCCGATCAGGATCGCGACCAGGCTTGTACCGAGGTAGTAAACCAGGGTCTTGCCACCGAGCCTGCCGAAATCGCGGCCGCCACCGGTGCTGGCCACGCCGCAGATGATCGAGCTGACCACCAGCGGGACGATGATCATCTTCAGGGCATTAAGGAACAGCGTGCCGAAGAAGTCATAGAACTGGTAGGCGACGTTGAATACGTTTTCCTGGTTATCACCGAAGGGCGCCCAGTACATCGAGCCGAAGGTAATCCCGGACTTGGAGGTCAGCAGCCCGACGATCAGTGCGATACCGAGGGCGATCAGGATCTGCCAGTGCAGTTTCAGTTTCATGGCGCTGCTCCTAGGCGGGCCGGGTTTGTCTTCACCCGGGCACCCGGTGGTTATCGGTCTATTTTACAGGTTGTTCAACTTAAGGACAGCGTTCCCCCGATATAATGAGCACAGGGTTCATTGATACCCCGGGTTTGGATAAGTGAGACGACTGGTACTAAACCGATGACCAATGATTCAATCAGCCAGCGCAAGGCCGACCACCTGTCCGTTGTGTTAAACGAGGATGTCGGCTTCCGCCGCACCAACCTGCTGGAATGCGTCCAGCTGGAACACTGCGCCTTGCCGGAGCTCGACCTTGACCAGGTTGATACCAAGACGAACTTCTTCGGTAAGCTCCTCAGCGCCCCGTTGATGATCACCTCAATGACCGGTGGGGCGGAGCACACCGCCGAGCTCAACGCAACGCTGGCGGCGGCCGCCGGCCACGCCGGGATTGCCTTTAGCGTCGGCAGCCAGCGCGTCATGCTTGAAAAGCCGGAGACGGTGCGCGACTTCGCTGTCCGCGGGCGGATTCCGGATGGTGTGTTACTCGGCAACATCGGCGCCCAGCAGCTGCTTGAGTACCGGCCGGAGCAGATCAAGTCACTCACGGAGTTGATCGAGGCCGACGGGCTCTGTATCCATCTCAACCCGGCTCACGAACTGACCCAGGCCGCAGGCGAACGGAAGTTCAGCGGCCACCTTCAGGCGATCCGCGCCTGTGTCGAGGTGCTTGAAGGCCGGGTCCTGGTCAAGGAAACAGGTAACGGCATCCTGCCCAGGGTAGCCAGCCAGCTAGCCACTGCCGGTGTGAAGTACATCGATGTCTCCGGTGCCGGGGGAACGTCCTGGCCCCGGGTCGAGTTCCACCGCCAGTCCGCGGTTCTCGAACAGGGTCTTGCCACGGCCCTCGGGGACTGGGGCCTGCCGACCGCGGTTTGCACGCTGGGCGCCAGGCAAACCTGTCCCTACGATGTCAAGGTTATCGCCTCGGGTGGTATCGAAAATGGACTCGATGTGGCCCGGGCGGTGGCGGTCGGCGCGGATATCGCCGGGTTCGCCCGTTCGATCCTCCGTACCATGGATGGCAAAACCGGACCGGGGCCGGCTGAGTTCATTGCCGGGGTGATCCACCAGCTCAAGGCGGTCATGCTGCTCACCGGTTGCCAGGACCTGTCAGAGCTGAGAACGGTCCGCCGGATGTATACTGGCGAACTGCAGGACTGGCTTAATCAGTGCAGCTGGCTGCAGACGGCGAAGTAACCAATGAGTGACAGTAAGATCAACAGGAGTGATGCCCAGTCCGTAACGGGGGCGCCGACCTCGCGCGTGCCCCGGTTCTACCGGCTCAGTGTCGAGCAGCGCCTTTCCTGGCTGCAACGCGCCTTCGGCCTGGAAAACGATGAACTGGCCCAACTCCGCCAGGGCAATGCCCTGCGCGTCCGCCATGCGATCAACATGGTGGAAAACGCAATCGGGATCTTCGGGCTGCCCCTGGGCCTCGGGTTGAACTTCTTAGTCGACAACCGCGAGTACATCGTCCCGATGGCGATCGAGGAAGCGAGCATCATCGCCGCCGTATCGAAAAGCGCGCTGCTGATCCGCGGCGGAGGCGGGTTTACCACCGAGGTTGATAAGCCGGTGATGATCGGCCAGGTTCAGGTGCTTGACCTGGTGGATCCCGCGGCGGCGGCCAAATCGGTTGAGGACAACAAGGCTAAGGTTATTGAGCAGGCCAACCTCGGCAACGGCCGGATGGTCGGCCGCGGTGGAGGGGTGTTTGACCTGGAAACCCGCATCGTCGAGGGGGGTGGGGACATCGGTAGCATGCTGGTCGTCCACCTGCTGATGGATGTGCGGGAGGCGATGGGCGCTAACGCAGTCAACTCGGCCTGTGAGGCGGCCGGGCCGCTGATCGAGGAAGTGACCGGCGGTCGTGTCCAGCTCAGGATCCTGAGTAATCTGGCCGACCACCGACTGGCCCGGGCGAAGTTCCGCCTGCCGGTTGAGAAGCTCTCGATCGAGGGCCTGGAGGGCGCGGATGTCGCGAAGCGGATGGTCGAAGCCTGGGCATTGGCCCACCATGACCCTTACCGGGCCGCGACCCATAACAAAGGGATATTCAACGGAATTGACGCCGCGGCGATCGCCTTCGGCCAGGACTGGCGGGCGATCGAGGCCGGTGGCCATGCCTATGCCGCCAGCCGCGGGGGCTACCGCTCCCTGACGCGGTTCTCGATTGAGGACGGCGCGCTCTGCGGTGAGATCGAAATGCCGATGGCCGTCGGCTGGAAAGGCGGCAGCGCGGGGAGCCACCCGGCGGTGGCGATCTTAAAGAAGATCAGCGGCGTGCGCTCGGCGGCTGAGCTGGCCGGGCTGCTGGCCAGCGTCGGACTCGCCCAGAACTTCGGGGCCTGCCTGGCCCTGGTGACGGTCGGGATCCAGCGTGGCCACATGTCGCTGCATGCCCGTAGCGTCGCACTGAGTGTCGGTACCCCGGCGGCGGACGTCGATGTCGTCGCCAAGGAGATGATCAAGCGCGGCGAGGTCCGGGTAGCGATTGCGGAAGAGATCCTGCGCGAGTTGAACCACCGCCGCGAGACACAGGGCACCCCGGACCGGCTGCCGATCACGGCGTCGGCACCGGGCAAGGTCGTGCTCTTCGGGGAGCATGCCGTGGTCTACGGCCAGCCGGGGATCACCGCCAGCATCGACTTAAGCCTGCGCGTGCGGATCAGCCATGACCCCGACGGTCCGCGCCTCGTCCACCCGGAGTTCGAGCACCTGTTCCCGATCGAGGAGAGCGAACGCGACTTCGAACGCTTCGGTAAGGCGGTCAACACGGCCCTCGAGCTGTACGGGCTGGAACGCGAGCCGATCGCGATCGAGGTCGAAAGCGAGCTATTGCCGGGGATGGGCCTCGGCTCCAGCGCGGCATTCAGCGTGGCGATGTGCCTGGCGTTGCGCAAGTACCGCGACCGCGACAGCAAGCGCCGCTGGGACCCGGAGCTCTTCGAGGAGGCCCAGCGCCTGGAGCGGATCTTCCACGGGACCCCCAGCGGGATCGACGTCTCGACCGTGCTCAGCGGCGGGGTGCTCTGGTTCAGGGGCGGCGAGCCGCGGGAGATCCTGCCGGTGCGCCTGCCGCGGCCGGCCAGCGCCCTGGTGTGCATCGCCGAGGCCGGAGCCCGCACCATCGAGCTCGTGCGCCAGGTTCAAAACAGCCGTCAGCTCCACCGCGAGCGCACTGACCGGATCATCAGCGAGATCGGTGAACTCACCGCCCGGGCCGGGAGCGCGCTGGGTGCCGGCGACTTCAAAGCCGTCGGTGAAATGATGTACCGCAACCACGAGCTACTGGCGGACCTCGGTGTCTCGACCCCGGTCCTCGACCACTGCGTCGAACTGCTGATGGAAAACGGTGCCCTTGGGGCCAAGCTGACCGGTGCCGGCGGCGGCGGGGCGGTTGTCGCCCTCAGTGAGCCTGGTGAGCGCGGCCACCTGATCGAGCTTTTGAGCAAGGAGTTCCCGCTGGTCGTGCCGTTTGAGCTGGGGGCGGCGGAGTGAAACAGACGGGTAGGGTGAAACGCGTCACCGCCCGGGCGTATGCCAACATCGCCCTGTGCAAATACTGGGGCAAGCAGCCCGGTGGCGACAATGCTCCGGCAACCCCCTCGTTAAGCCTCGCCCTCGACAAACTCGCCACCACCACGACAGTAACCCGCCGGGGCCGGGGCGATTGCGTGGTGATCAACGGCCGCAAGGCGTCCAGGGCAGCCCGGGACCGGATCACCGGGTTTATCGACCTCTGGCGCGGCCGCGGGTTGGTCCATGGTCATTTCAACGTTGAATCAAACAATGAGTATCCGACAGCCGGCGGACTGGCCTCTAGCGCAGGAGGCTTCGCGACATTGGCTGTGGCCCTCAATGGTTTTTGCGCCAAGCCGCTATCAACGGCGGCGTTGTCACGGATCGCCCGGCGCGGCAGCGGCAGCGCTGCGCGGAGCATCACCGGTGGGCTGAGCGTCCTGCCGACGGGGGCCGACCCGGCCGCCCGGCTGCTCATGCCAGCGCAGGACATCTCCTGGCGGATGGTGCTTGCGGTGATGGACGCCCCGCCAAAATCCGTCAGCTCGCGGGAGGGGATGGAGCTCTCGCGGGTGACCTCGCCGTACTACGAAGCATGGCTGAAGCAGGCCGCGGCGGACTACCGGCGGATGTGCAAGCTCATCCCGGGGCTGGACCTCGCAAAGGCCGGGCCCCTTGCTGAAGCGAACATGCTCGCGATGCACGCCTGCATCCAGGCGACCCGCCCGGCACCCCTCTACTGGACGCCGGCGACGGTGGCGGTCCTGGACCAGCTGCGGCGCTGGCGGCGCGGTGGGCTTTGCGCCTGGGCGACGATCGACGCCGGGCCGCATGTCGCGGTACTGTGCGATGTAAAAGATGCCAAATCGGTGGCGGGCCGGCTCAGGCGCCTGACCCGCAGCACAGCCGGGATCGACCGGGTGGTCTTGTGTCAGCCCGCCGGTCCGGCAGAAATACTGGAAACCGAGCAGGAGTAACCATGGACAGCGTGCGGATCCCCGGCAAGGTGATGCTCAGCGGTGAATACGCCGTACTCTACGGCGGCAGTGCGGTGCTGGTCCCGCTCAAGCGCTACCTCTACATCAGCCGCGCGGCAAGCCGGGTCGACCGGACCTACTCGCCGGTGGTCCAGGCGGCGCTCAACATCGAAATCCCGGCCGTCGCCGACCATGAATACGATGCGGGGACACCCCATATCGAGATCGACCGCGATGAGCTGATGGGCACCGACAGCAGTGGCCGCCAGGTCAAACTCGGCCTGGGGGGCAGTGCCGCCGAGGCGGTGGGGACCGTCGCGCTGCGCTACGAATGCGCCGGCCTGCCCTGGATCAAGCACTGGCACGACATCGCCAAGCTGGCCCACCAGGCCCACCAGGCCGCCCAGGAAGGACTCGGCAGCGGGGCCGACATCGCGGCGTGTGCCTACCGGCGGCCGCTCCTCTTCCGGCGGGAGAACTCATCTTTCGCCACCGAGGCGGTCCCGCGGCCCGAGGGCGAGCTGGAGGTACCCCTGGCCCTGATCTGGACCGGCCGGCCGGCGGACACCCGCGCCCTGGTCCGCCGCTTCGCTGCCTGGCACGACGAGGCCGCCGAGGCCCCGGAGCTGGCCGCCGGACTGCGGGAACGCGCCGATGACCTGGCCGGGCTCTGGTTCAGGGCGCCGGTGGCCGACCTGTTGGCGGCGATCGACGCGTTTGACGACGCGCTCAAGGAGTGCTGCGGCAAGGCCGGGGTGGCCTACCAGCTCCCGGTACATGCCCGGCTCAGCGCCTGGGCCAAGCGCCACGGCGGCCGCGCCAAGCCGACGGGGGCCGGCGGCGGTGACATGGTGCTGATGGTGGGCGACCTGCCGCTTCACCAGCTCGCCGAACAGCTCGTGATCCCGCTGGAGCCCGGTGAGATGTGGGGCTAGCCGGAAAACCGGATTGTCTTCAAGGAAATTGAAGGTATACTCATTGCGCAGCCGTTTTGGGGACAGCCAAGCCCCCGGGATGCTGTTCATTGGACCGGCCGGGGCAGGAAACGGAATAGGGTAATCTAATACCCGCGGAGCAGTCCGGAAGGACTGCATCGTTGTGTGGAGATATGTCGAAAGCAAAGGCCAGGCTGATAACCCTGGAGGGAATCGATGGAGTCGGCAAGACCACCCACGTCACGCGGGTGGTGGGCCAGCTCGCCAAGGAAGGGATCCCTGTTTCAACCTACCGCGAGCCCGGCACGACCCCCCTGGGTGAAGAGCTGCGCGGGATCCTCAAACACGGCCTGGCCAAAAACGCGATGGCGGAGCTGCTGCTCTTCGCCGCAGCCCGGGCCGAGCTTGTATCAACCTATGTGAAGCCGGACCTGGAAGCCGGGACATTCGTAGTCCTCGACCGTTTCACGGACAGCACACTGGCCTACCAGGGGGCGCTGGGGCGGATTGACGAACCGATCCTCGAGTCGATCTGCGCCGCTGCTTCCGGGGGGCTGACCCCTGACCTGACGATCTGGCTGGACGTTGACCCTGGTGAGGCATTCCAGCGGCTCTACCCACTGGCGGGTCAACTCGGCAGCCAGACGGGTTCCCGGGATACCGAGCTGGATGTGATCGAGCAACGCAGCATCGGCTATTTCAAGCGTGTCCGCAGCCGCTACAAGGCGATTATGGACGCGGACCCAAAACGGATGTTTCACGTTGACGCATCCGGCGCTGTTGAGCAGACGGCGGAACAGATCAAAAAGGTGCTATACAAGCATCTGGAGAAGTGGGACGTCCTTAGCTGAGCAGGCGGATTCACCTGGCAGATATAACATGGCTGAACTGATCGCATTACTGATGGTGACCGTAGGGCAGTTGCTGGGCTCCGGCGCGCCCCCCGCGGACATGGCCGAGCAGGTCACGTCTACCCTCGAGCAAAACTCCCCCTTCACCGTTGAGGCGATCGAGGTCAATATCGCCGCCGAGGACCCCGGGGACCTGCCGGAGGGTTATAAGCCCGCCGGTGATACGTTCCGCCTTGAGTTCTCATTTACGGACATTGAGATCGAGCCGCTGTTGATCCACGACCTGGATATCTCGGTCGGCGGGATCTGCGCCGGCCCGGAGGGTACACTAACCCTGGGGTCGATCGACTTCGAAGCCTTGATCGAGGACAGTGCGCTGGAAGAAGCCCTGAAAAGCCATGCCCCGTCGATTAAAGGGCCGTCGCTTAAGATCCGCAACCGGGGAATCACCCTCGCCGGTAGCTACCAGACCTGGCTGGCGGCGGTTCCGTTCTCCGT
>Ga0180435_10007869_pt1 | contig 10095 bp, 5 predicted proteins | sample SS_ome_3_FD_132467 | JGI IMG/M metagenome (GOLD analysis project Ga0180435, IMG submission 132467) | Hypersaline lake sediment archaeal communities from the Salton Sea, California, USA - SS_3_S_1 metaG | ecosystem: Environmental > Aquatic > Non-marine Saline and Alkaline > Hypersaline > Sediment... | reverse complement strand
TGAGGGAATGTTTCCACGAACCCTTGCCAGTTATCAGGATGACCCGGACGGCATCACAGCCAATATGGTTTATGACGGGAGCAACAGTGCCAATTCTTTTGCAAGATCTACCGTCATAGACGGATGGGGAGATACCGATACCCTGATTGATATCCATGGGGTCAGCGGTTCGTATTACAGTGGTGACAGCTTGACAGGATCCAGTGAAAATGATGCGTTTTTCGGCACCCTGGGCGATGACACGATCGATGGTCTTGATGGGTGGGACTGGATTGTTTATGGCTCGCTTGGCGGCAGGGATGGCTTTAACAGGTTGGCGGTTGACCTTTCCATGAATTATGCCAAAGGGTATTCAGGCGAAACGCTTCTGTTCACTGATGATTTATTCAATCTTGAAGAAGCATGGGCTTCAGAGTTTGACGATATCCTTATAGGGGATGACAACGATAACGCTCTAATCGGTGAAGGCGGATTTGATACCCTTACCGGCAATAGCGGAGATGATCAGTTCTGGTTCACCTGGTTTGATCGGTTTGGGCCGGAGTGGTGGGACGCTGATTATGATACGGTCACTGATTTTACTGCTACGGAAGGTGAAAATGATGTACTGGTATTTGGCGAAACATGGGGGCCGGGATTTCAGGCTGATGGAGAAAATTTATACACCCCGGCCAGCATGGAACAGCCGGCAGACCCCACGCAATATCAGATTTTCGGTGTGACCGACACCGTAGATGATGACTGGGGCAATATTGCAACGGTTCTGAGCAATGCTGTACTAGCAGGCTCAGGGAATGGGACGAATGACGACACCTATTTTCTTGCACAGGATGGTAATTTTACCAAAGTTCTGGCCTGGGAAGGAGATGTGAATGAAAACAGTCTTGTGGATAATGATGAACTGACGTGGCTGGCGCAACTGGATGATTTTACTGATATCGCCTCATTGGGCGACGCGCATTTCCAAATTGTGTAACCATCATCCAAACGGCTCAGGATTTTGTTGAGCAGCCAGGTGTCTGATGATATCCAGGTACCTGGGCAGCGTTTTTTCGAAGGCATATTTTTCAACAATGGTCTGCCTTGCTTTTTGTCTGACAGCGGTCATAAAGGAAGGGTAATCCAGACAGGCCAGAAGCTTCTGGCTGAGTTTATCCGGTGTGGAAAAATCAGCAACAATGCCATTGGTCCCGTCTGTAATGATCTCCCGCACCGACGGAGTATCCGGAGCCATCACCAGGCATTCACACGCCATGGCCTGGAGCATGGGGATTGGCGCCATCCGCCCGGAATCAACGGAAACATGGACACTGGATGCCTGCAGCAGTTGGATATACCGATCCTGGTCCAGGCCTTCCAGAAAATGAACCTGTCCGGGGTTCAGGTCCATTTGTTTGCAAATCTGAGATGGCTTATTTCCTGACGAGGTGGTGGGGAAAAGTGTATCCGGTCCGGCAATGACGATGTGCGCCGTGGATTTCCGTTTCAAGACCGTTCGCAAAGAGGCCATGAACTGCCCGAATCTAAAATTGGAATTCAGTGCATGGCCGGTACAGGTGACAAGAAGATCCGCACCGGACAGATCCAGAGTATCGGTTTTAAACACCCGATCTTTTTTCGGCTGGAATGCCCGGGTATCAATACCCGGATGCACCACGTTCAATTTATTTTGGAACGCTTCGGGGAACTGCTTTTTTTGCCAGGCCGTGGGGCAGATTCCCTGATCACAGGCACACAGGTCTGATAAAATAATAAGATTGCGGTGTCGAATTTCCATGCGGCGTGTGACATCGGCGCCGTCCGCTTTGGGGTGCCTGGCATGAAAATGCTCCGGGCGGTGATACCGGTCAAAAAACCCTAAAAACAGGGTATCTGGAAACACATCCTTGACATAAAAAGTGGTGCCGGTTCCGCACTGGCCGATAATCAGATCCGGCACAGGGGACTGTCTTTTCAGATCAGCCAGGATGTTGGCCACTGCCAGGCCGGCGCGGTTAAATTCCCGGTGAAGCTTTTTATGGTCTGCCCTGGAAGTGTGATCAAAAAAAAGGGGTTTGACACCCGGGATCTGTCTGATGTTTTTCTGATGGGCCGCTGTGATGAAAACCGTATTGTTTTTTTTATCCCTGCCTGACATCTGAGCCAGCAAACCGAATGGACCGGGAAAATGGGTGTGGATAAAAATGATGTTCACAGTCAACGCTCTTGCATTGAAAAGCTCAAGGTATTGGTCAACGGGTCAAGAATATATTCAAGCACTGTCCGGTTGCCGATATGAATAAAGGCAATCAGCTTCATGCCCGGGTATAATTTATGTTTCTGGTCACCGGACTGAAAATGATTGTGCTCTGATTCAATAAGAATGTTGTAAAATGTCCGCCGGTTCTGGTCTGTGAAGGTATCCGGACTGATGTTGATCACTTTTCCGGGCAGTTTGCCGTATTTCCGGGCATCGGCTGTGGGCAGCTGAAGAAAAACAGCCTGGTTTTTCTGGACATACCCGATATCGGAGATGGGCAAATGGGCTTCGATGATGAGTCGTTCCTCTGACGGGACAATGGCTGCAATGGTGTCCCCGGGTTTGATTACCCCCCCGATGGTTACCAGGTGCAGTTTTTTGACCACCCCGTTGATGGGGGACCGGATAACGGTTTTGTGCAGGGTGTCTTCGAATTTTTTCATTCGAACGGTAAATTCATTCAACTCCTGGGTCGCCTTCTTGAGTTGTTCTGTGGCTTCTTCCTTGAAGGAATAGATCATCTCCTTCAGGTTTGCCTGCGTTTCTTTGAGGGCATGCTCCGCCTCGATCAAAGCAGACATGTCGTTTTGGATGCCGCCTTCAATCTCTTTGGCGTGCCGCATGATTTCTAAATGTTTATACCGCGTGGTCAGGTTGTCTTTAAGCAGTTCTTCCGACAGGGCCAGTTGCTCTTCCAGCAGCGGCAGGCGCTGCTGTTTGTTTTTCAGGTCGGAAGCAATGGTTTTTATGCGCTGTTTTTTCTGGTCCACGATATTGTTGAGTTTTTCTATCTTGCTTTGCACACTGTCTTTGTGGGCTGAAAACAGATTTTTGGCATCTTTGACCAACGCGGGATGGGCGTGTTTGATGTCTGGAGAAAATGTTAATTCAGGCTGGTCATCGATCATGGCGGTATAGCGGATGATATCGATGGTCAAGGCATTGATACGCATCTGTATCTCCTCGAGGCTGGCACCGCTGCGGATTTGTTCCAGTTCGACCAGCGGCTGGCCCGCTGTCACCTCATCGCCTTCACGGACATTGATCTGTTGAATGATGCCGCCTTCAAAATGCTGGATATGCCGTATTTTACCCGTTGGTATCACCTGCCCGTCCGCCACGCTGACAATGTCCAGTTCTCCATGATAGGCCCAGGAGACAAACCCGGCGCACATCAGAACAACCAGGGCAAACAGCAGATGTGACAGCCGGCCCAGACTGGTTTCTGGTGGAAAAGACATGGGCATCATTCCCCTTTTATGCCCGGCACCGGTGTTTTGATCATCTCCGGCGTCGGCTTGATATTCAGGTTGAGAACCGTTGACACCCCTTTTAATATTTTGGGATCGTTTGAAAACACAATAATGGTCTTGCCGGCTTTCATCAGTTCATTCATCAATTTGTACACCGCCATTGCCCCGGTTTCATCCATGGCGTCGGTGGGTTCGTCCAGCACCACCAAATGACCGTTGGTCAACAGGCCCCGGGCCAGCGATAAACGGCGTCTGATACCCGGCGGCAGGTTTTTTCCGTTGTCGGTCAAAACGGTGTCCAGGCCGTTGGGGGCCTTGTCAAGAAAGGGTTTTAGATCAGATACACGGAGAATATGATTCAGCAGGGCCTCATCCAGATCGGGATGTAAAAACAGGATGTTTTCCCTGATGGTACCGTTAATGAACGCGGGTTCCTGGGGCATATAGATGATTTGTCTGCGCCACCAGGGCCAAGCCAGCTGCTGCAGGTTGACATCATCCGCCAGGATGCTGCCCCGTCTGGGCTCCAGCAGTCCGATCAGCAGTTTGGCCAGGGTGGTTTTTCCGGTACCGTTCAGTCCGACCACTGCCATGGCTGTCCCGGGGCTTACATTAAAGGAGACCGACTCAAACACCGGATGAGCCATGCCTGGATAGGCAAAGCCTACATCCTGAAATTCAACCCGGCCCTTGTAAGCCCGCAAAGCGCTGCCTGAATCAGGCTCCATGGGCAGTCGCTTCATCTGTGCAATATCCTGTAAGGCTTTTTTGGCCCTGCCCAGCATATACCCGGCCGGAACAAGCCGGGTGGTATTCTGGTATGCTCTTGATGCAAGGATATTGGCGCCGATCAGTGCCCCGACAGTCAATTCTCCTCGAACAACCAGGGTGGCACCGACCGCATAGAGAAAAACACTGGTCAGGGAACTGCCTGACAGGGTCAATGTCTGGGAAATCTCTTTGGATACGGTTATTTTTTTTTGCCATCGGCTGATTTTCGCCACCTGATCCTGCCAGAGATTTTGAAGGAATCCGGCAGCACCAAACGCCCGGACGGTCTCCAGGGCATTGACTGCCGAATAGGCCATGGCCCGATGCCCCGCGTTTTCCGCCATCAGCTGTTCCGCGCCCTGCTGCGATGTTTTTGTGCTTACCCATCCAGTGAACAAGCCAATCGTAATGCCCGTGAGTGCAAGGCCTGCCAGCAAAGGGCTTAACAGATAGATGACAGCGATGAGCAGCAGGGAGAAAGGGGCATCAACAAGTGTGTTTAGCGTTTGCGCATCATAGGTTTTTTGAACCGTCTGCACATGGTTGAGGGTTTCCTGTATCCGCGGTTTTGAAAATTGATCAAGGGGTTCCGCCTTAGCACGACTGATAATACCCAGGACCTCAAGGGACAACCTGTCATTGGGCGCCTGGTTTACAACGGTTGCCATTTTTGTTCGCAGGATCCTGAATGTCAGCTGGAGAAAAACGGCCATGAGCATGCCTGTGGTCAGGGTGATGAGCGTGCCGTGGAACCCATAGGTGACATACCGGTTTAAGATCTGTATGACATAAAGCGGCATGGCCAGGGTCAACAACGTGATAAACAGGGTGGCGATGAAAATTTCTGCCGCCAGAACAGGGCTTTTGAATAAACGAACGACAAGTTCTTTCATTTGTGAAACAACTGTTTTGCTTTTGTCATCATGGTGAAACCCTGTTTTTTATTCCAGCAGATCCATACCAATATTGCCCATGGCGAAAAAAAGATTGAATGCGGCAATTTTCGTGTCCTGATCTGCAGCGATGGCAGCTGCGCTGGCATTGATATAGTTAACTTCACCATTGAGCACATCCAGAAGGGAGCGGGTGCCCATTTTGCGTTCTTTTTTGGCCAGCAGCAAAAAATTTTCAACAATATCTGCCTGCTGTTTTAACAGTACCGCTCGATGCTTGAAAATCGACAATTGTTCCCAGCTGTTGCTGACCTGCTCCCTGATAATTCTTTGAACATACCGGGTGTAATAGGAGGCCGCCTGGCTATTGGCCAGTGCGGATGTCAATTCAGCCTGGTCGGCCCCTCCCCGGAAAAGATTATATCTAAATTCCAAACCTGTGGAGAGTTGGTTTTTATAGCCTTCGATGCCGTCATCATTGTCTGTCCCGCGCGCTTCAGCAAAAAGATTCAACTGGGGGTAAAAAGCGGCTTGGGCAATATCAATATCTTTTTGGGCAAGCTGTGTATCATAAAAGGTAATCAGCAGTTCCGGATTTTGTTTCTGGGCCAGGGATACAGCATCTTCCAATGTCATGGGCAGTTTATTGTGGGGGAAAGGAATATCAGTCAATTGGGCTGTTTCCTGGTTGTCAGGCATATGGAAAAAGACTGCCTGGAAACGATTTTTTGCAATGCTCAGATCCCCTTCTGCCTGAACCCTGAGGGCCATGGCACCGGCAAGTTGAGATTTTACCTGGAGCAGATTTGAAGAAAGCCCGGCTTTTTTTTCAACCAGGGTTTTTTCTATTCCGGTTAATTCCTTAATCCGATTTTCAGATTTCTGGGCGGATTTGAGCCGATCTCTGGCTTTAACCAGGTTAATATAGGCAACAATCCCTTCACGTAATACCTGTTGACGTTTTGATGCCAGACGGGCTTCAGCCTGTTGTACAAGAACCATGGACCGGTCGATCATATTTTGGGTTTTCCCAAAATCAGTGATCAGCTGGTTGGCACGAAGTGACGTATCGTACCGGTTAAAAACGGTATCAGAGCCAAATTCTCTGTCTGTTCTTTCTCTGCCGCCATCAGCCCGAAGATCCAGGCTCGGATAATACAGCCCCCGGGTTTTCCGGTGCTGAGCATGGGCTTTCTCCACCTGGCTTTCAAAATTTTTTATATCTTCATGGGTTTTAAGAGCGGTTTCCAACAAACCATTGAGGGTGAAATCTGCTGGTGGGCTTTTTGTCTCCTGGAAAACCTCTTTTCCATAAGCACACACGGACAGGCAAAAAACAAGAAAAAAAACGAAAGCAAAGCTTGAAATGATTTTATTCATGATACCCCTTTCATTGATGTAAGATGAACAATCAATTTTTTCTATTGTAATATTATAGCTATCTAAATAATATAAAACCCAGAGAAATGACTTTGTCAAGGAATAGTTTTAATTATTTTTTCAGGCAGTTAAAATGGCATGATGTGATGTAGAAAACGTAAAAAGAGCCCATGCGTGAAATTTTTTCAAAACTGGCAGCCGTGTTCAAAAAAAAAGACAGGACCATCCTGATAACAGGAATGGTCATTACTTTGCTGACGGCAGGTATATATGTCTTTAAACCGGCCTATTTCAATATACTTGAATATAAGCTGTATGATGCTGTTTTCCAGAAAGTCCATTCCAAAGAAAGTTCAGATGCCATAGCGATCGTGGACATTGACGAGTACAGTCTTGAAAGATTCGGGCAGTGGCCCTGGCCAAGATACCGGGTAGCCCTTTTGCTGCAAAAGATTCATATTGCCGGGGCCATTGCCGTAGGCGTAGATATTCTTTTTGCAGAACCGGACGGAACCTCTCCCTTGGTGCTGCAGCAATCATTGAAAAAAGACCTGCATCTGGATATATCTTTTTCCGGTTTGCCGCAGGGGCTCATGGATAATGACCAGCTGCTGGCAAACATTCTTCAGCAAGGCTCTTTTGTCCTGGGGTATTCCTTTGTCTTTGATCAAAAATCTTCTGGAAAAGAAAAATTATTTCCCCCTTATTTGAAAGCGGTTGAAATAAAGTTGCCCGGGGCAGGCCCGGCATCCAGTTATCTTTTCCAGGCCCGGAACCTGATTCCGCCGCTGCCGGTTTTATTGCAGCAAGATACCCCTGCCGGTTTCATGAACACGGTGACAGATCCGGATGGCGTCCTCAGGAGGACCCCATTGCTTATTGCCCTGGACCAGGCAATCTACCCCCAGCTGGCCCTGGCAACGCTGCTCACAGCGCTCAGGGACCAGATACCGGATCCGATCATCCGGACAACCCGGGGCGGCATCGAGTCGATAAAAATCGGGAATACGGTGGTGCCTTTAGAACCCAATGGTTCCATGATGATTAATTACCGGGGACCGAGCCGGACTTTTTCATACATTTCTGCCGGAAAAATATTGGAAGACCAGATAAGCAGTCGTCAGTTAAGTGGAAAGATCGTATTTCTGGGAAGCTCTGCCGCCGGGTTAAAAGATATACGGATCTCACCACTGGATCAGGTGTTTCCGGGAATTGAGGTCCATGCCACCATTGTGGACAATATCCTGACCGAAGATATCATTTACCGGCCGGACTGGATGCCCGGCCTGGAGATTTGCTGTGTTCTTTTCTGGGGTTTTGTCACCACTTTTTTGATCGGATGGGCAGGTGCCGGGTTTACGCTGCCCGTCACTGTTGTTTTAGGTGTCAGCGTGTGGTATGGCAGTGTGTGGGCCTTGGATCAGAAAAACATCTGGATATCCCATTTTTTTCCGATGGTGGTACTTGTCTTGAATTTTTCAATTCTGAACATGCAGAAATTCTGGATTTCCGAAAAAAGGAAAAAATTTTTCCGCAGTGCGTTCAGCAAATATGTTTCCAAGGCCGTGGTGGATCAGATTGCCGATAATCCGGAAAAACTGAGTCTTGACGGGGAAGAAAAAGAGATCACTATTTTATTTTCAGATATTCGCGGGTTTACCACATTGTCAGAGAGGCTGACCCCTTCCCAGGTGACGCAGCTGCTTCATGATTATTTTACTCCTGTGACACAGATCATCATCGATCATCATGGCACCCATGATAAATTTCTGGGAGATGCGGTCATGTGTTTCTGGAATGCCCCCATGGATCTGGCGAATCATCAAAATATGGCCATCCGGGCGGCATTAAAAATAACCGGGCTGCTGCCGGACCTGAACCGGCAATTTGAAGAAAAATTCGGCGTTACCCTGGAAATCGGTATCGGACTGCATTCAGGCACTTGCCGGGTGGGAAATATGGGATCTGATGATATTTTTGATTATACCATCATCGGCGACAGTGTGAATCTGGCATCCAGGCTGGAGGGTTTGACAAAATTTTACGGGGTCCAGTTGATTGTCAGCGAAACCATGCTCAGAAACAGGGTGGATAAGGTTCTCATAAAGGAGCTGGACATGGTCAGAGTCAAGGGGAAAAATGAACCGGTGCGGATCTTTACAATTTATCCGTCTTCAAATGAAAACCGGGGTCCTCTTGAAAAGGAGATACAGGAATATACTGAAGGACTGAATCTTTATAGAAAAAGGTGCTTTGTTGATGCTGAACGCTGTTTTTCATCTCTGGCTGTTCGCCATCCCATTCAAAAATTGTATGCAGTCTATCAGAAACGTTGTGCTCTTTTTATTGACAATCCGCCGGATCAAAACTGGGATGGCGTTTTTATACACACCAGTAAATAAAATTTATTTTTCTCCAAAATGTTCTCTTTCCTGGAACATGGCGTGCAGATGGCGGATACGCCGGCTGAGAACCGAACAGATCTGCAGGGCGATTCGTGGGAATTCCATGGCGGTTTCCTTGAATTCCTGTTTATGGAGAATCAGAAACCGGCATGGGGTATCCGTCCGGACGGTGGCAGATCTTGGGGAGTCATCGATCAGAGCCATTTCCCCAAAAGCGTTGCCTGCTTTCATCTGATCGAGCAATTCCAATTGTCCGTTTTCTTTTTCCATGAGCACCGATATCCTGCCGTCAATGATCAGAAAAACAGTTTCACCGAGATCGTTTTGTTTAATGACAATCTGGTCTTGTGCATATTCCATCTCTTCGGTGACAGCAGCGATAGCTGCCAGTTCAGATGCACTTAACCCGGAAAATATGTCGATTTCCTTTAAAAGAAGTATTTTTTCGCCCAAAGAAAGTTTTGCGGGGGCGTCGGTGTCCAAAGAAGCCTCTTTTTTTTTCCAGATCATTTGGAGTTCCTCTAAAATATGTGGGTTTTCGGATTGTTTCACATCCTGGAGCTGTTTGGGTGGCAGGGGGATTTCCGGGATTTCTCTGTTCAGGCTCAAACCCATGATCACATCGACCCAGTCTTTGGATGAACAAAGATCTGATACCACTTGTTGCCCATCCGGATCAAACCGAGGGATTTTGGCAAGTTTTCTGCCTTCCGCCAGGGCGGTTGCGATGGTGGGGCTTTCTAAAAGCGGCAGCATGGTGTTGAAGGTTTTCCTGTCCAGGATATCGTTGAGCAGTTCAATGGCATTGGCCCGCTGCCGCTTGTCTGCGGAAAATATTCCCTGCCAGGCGGTTCGCAGACGCGCGGTCTGATCATGGATGGCCAATACCCGGAGAATGTTTTCCAGAGTCAGTTCTTTTTTTTCCGCAAGATGGGTTATGACCAGGTTCCGCATCCGTCCTTGGGGAAGGTTTTCCAGGGACGCCGCCATGGCCAGATACCCATAGGATTTTTCCAGGTTTTTTTTGGCAAACATCAACACATCGAATTCTTTGATATCAAGGGTGTCCAGCAGATCAAACAGGCCACGGCGGATCCGGGTGGAGGGCCGTCCCAGCGATTCCACCAGCAGCCGGGGATTCTGATAGTCGGCGG
>Ga0180435_10007865_pt1 | contig 10098 bp, 11 predicted proteins | sample SS_ome_3_FD_132467 | JGI IMG/M metagenome (GOLD analysis project Ga0180435, IMG submission 132467) | Hypersaline lake sediment archaeal communities from the Salton Sea, California, USA - SS_3_S_1 metaG | ecosystem: Environmental > Aquatic > Non-marine Saline and Alkaline > Hypersaline >... | reverse complement strand
TCTAGTGGCATGATGACCGAAAAGACCACCTCCAACGAATTCGCCCGCGGATTCATCGACAGCCCCCTCAACGCCCTCCTCTTCGTCGGATACGCCGATCCTGACAGCCCGGGCGGCAAAATCCGCGCCGGTGCGCGCGGCCGGGAGATCGAGCTCGATCCCGGCCTCCCACCCGTCGAGCGTCACTGCGAAATCGCGGTCTACGACTTCAGCGGCCACGCCCCGCGCGACCAATTGCTCGATTTCATCCGCCGCACCGAAGCCCGGAAGACGTTTCTCGTCCACGGCGATCCCGCCGCCTCGCAATGGTTCGCCAGCCGCCTCGAACACGCCTGCATCCCTGCGCCCGGAATGCGGATCGCCTTCTGAGGAACGGCCCCGATGCTGCCACGGATTCCGGCAAGGCAACCCTCCGGGATCCCCTCGCCCCGGCAGCTTCTCGATCAAGGCCTCGCGAGGCAAGCCGCGGACCATGATGCAGGATGCAAGACGCAGGGCACACCGGACTGCATCCTGAATCTTGCACCCTGCATCAGGCAGGGCAACCTTGCTGCCGGAAAACTTGACTCATTTGTGACGACTTCCGGATTTCAAGGACTCCAGCCACGACGCCCGCGCCCCATCCCGCCGTCACCCCTTCAGTTCGTCCATCTCCCTGCGGAGTGCCTTCACCGTCCGGACCAGCTCGGCAAGCTCGCCCTGTGCCCGCTGCAGCCGGAGCTGCTCCTTGACGGGACGCGCCGGGGTCCCGAAATACACCGCGCCGGGCTCGGTAATGCTCCTGAAAACCTTCGTTCCGCCTGCCGTCTTGACGCCGTCCGCCAGTTCAATGTGACCATTCACGCCCGACTTGGCCGCCAGCGTGACGAAATCCCCCAGCTTCGCGCTCCCCGCCACCCCCGCTTGGGCCACCAGCAAACCGTGCTTCCCGATCCGCACGTTGTGACCCACCTGAACCAGATTGTCGATCTTCGTCCCCTCCCCGACGACGGTCTTGCCGAAACGAGCCCGGTCGACACATGAATTCGCCCCCACCTCGACGTCGTCTTCCAGAACCACAATCCCCAGTTGCGGCACCTTCTGGTGCCGGCCCCCCGCAAATTCATACCCGTAACCGTCCGATCCGATCACCGCCCCGGGTTGCAGAATCACCCGGTCACCCAGAACGCACCCCTCCCGGACCACCGCCCCGGGGTGCAAAACGCAATCGCTCCCGATGCGGACCCCCCGCCCGACAATCACCCCCGAGCCCACCTCGCTCCGTGCACCCACCACCGCGCCGGCTTCCACCACCGCCCCACAACGAACCGATGCCGTAACGTCCACCTGCGCCTCCGCGGACACATGCGCCGCCGGATCCACCCCGGCCTCGAAAACCCGCATCGCCTCCGACGCCTTCCGCGCCAGCACCGCCAAGGCATACGACGGATTGTCCACCTGAATCAGCGCCACCCCTCCCGGACCCGACCGCACCTCCGGGGTCACGAGAACCGCACCCGCCCGCGTCCTCTCAAATTGAGACCGATACTTCGGCGAGGCAAAAAAACTCAACTCCGAAGGACCAGCCTCCTCGAGCGTCGCAAAACCACTCAAGCGGACCCGCGGACCGCCGCCCACAACAACCCCGCCCACCGCGGCCGCCACTTCATCGAGCGCAAAATCCACCTGCCGGATGGCGCGCCTCGCGCGCACCGTAAGATTATTCGCCCCCCCCGGAACCCGCCGTCGAGGCGCCCTCCCCCGCACCCGCCGGAGCATCCTTGTTAAGCTCCGCCAGCAACCCGGCCGTGATGTCGGTAGCGTCCTTCGTGTAAAGCAGAAATGGCACCTGGGCCGTGCTGAGGCCCGACTTGTCGAAAACATAGTCGTAATCGTCCTCCTTGGCCCGGCTTTCGACGAGAAGCCGGATCTCTTCGAGAATGCCCCGCATCTTCTGGAGCATCTTCTCGTTCAGCGCGGTTTGGCGGCGCTGCAGGAACTCCCGGCGCTCGCGGTCCAGAGCCACCCCTTCCTGCGTCTTCATCTGAAAATCACGGAAAAGGTCCTGCTTCTTCTTGTCGCTGATCGATGGATCGTCGAGTTGCTTCCGAAGGCTGCGAAGTTCCTCCTCCAAGGCCCGGATCGTCTCCAACCGGTCCTCGTTGTTCTGCTGGATCTTGGCCCGCTCGACATTGACCTCCTTCTGAGCGGCGCTGGTCCGGTGGTATTCCTTGAACAGGGTCTGCATGTCGACTGTGGCGATCTTGATCCGGTCCTGCGCGACAGCAGGCACGGTCATCAGCAGCGCCCCCGCGAGGGCGGCAAAAGTCATCGGGCGTCCTGGCATTGGCTTGGAGTATGTTCGTTGTGGTTGGGTTTGCTGCGGTCGAGCATGGAGGCATTCCGGTGCGGCGTCAACGCCCTTCCCCGCCCTCCCCTTCCTCGTCAGTGCCCCTCGGGAGCTTCCTTGTTCAATTCTTTCAGAATAATCGGCGTGATGTCGGTCGCATCCTTTGCATACAGCAAGACCGGGACCTGCGTGCTGTTCAGCCCCTCGGTGTCGAACACAAGGTCATACCCCTCGCTTTCCGCCTGCTCCGCCACCACCTTCCGAATCTCCTCGAGGAGCCTCCTCATCCGGATCACCATCTTCTGATTCAGCTCATTGTTGCGCCTCTCCACGACGCTCCGCCGCTCGCGGTTGAACCTCTCGCGTTCCTGGAAGCGCAGGCCCCGCTCCCGCTCAAGGGCCGCCTTTTCCAGCGGCTGCAGGTCAGGCGCCTGGAGACGGGCCGCAATCCGCCGGAGACCCGCATCAAGGCTCCGCAGCCGGTTCTCCATGTCATTGTGGTCCTTCTGAATCTCCGCCCGCTCCTGGCTGATCTCGTCTTGCGTCTCCCCTGTTTTGTAATAGTTCCGGAAGAGTTCCTGGATATTGACAACCGCGGCCCGGGGTTTTTTCTCGCCTTCCGCCTGCACCCACCCCGCCGCCATCACGGCAGCCCACCAACCCACCAGCAGGATTCTCGTCGTCAGCTCCACAATGCCTTTCAACCTAAATCGCCCGCTCTGAAACTCAAGGCCATTCAATAGTTCGCCCCCTCGAATCACCGCGTTGTCACATGCTCCGACTCTCCACTACTACGGACGTTCAACAATCCCGGGGCGATTTCACACCTCCGGTGGCGCTTGTTCCCACCATGGGCGCCCTCCATGACGGGCATCGCGCCTTGTTCCGGGCCGCTCGTGAATTGGCGGGCGACGAGGGCACGCTCCTGGTCTCGATCTTCGTGAACCCCCTGCAATTCGACCGTCCCGCCGACCTTGCGTCCTACCCCCGCGATATCGAGGCCGACCTCGCCCTCTGCAACGCCGACGGCGTGGACGCCGTTTTCTTCCCCGAGCCATCGGCGTTCTACGCCCCCGACCACTCCGTCACGGTCCATGAATCCCTGCTGTCCAGACACCTCTGCGGACCCGCCCGTCCCGGCCACTTCGACGGCGTCTGCACGGTCGTTCTCAAGCTGTTCCATCTCCTCCGGCCCACCGACGCGCTCTTCGGCAAGAAGGACTACCAGCAGTTCGCGATCATCCGCCGCCTCGTGCGCGACCTCTCGGTTCCGGTCAGGATCCACGGCGTCCCCACCGTCCGCGACCCGGACGGGGTGGCCCTCTCTTCCCGCAATCGGAACCTCCGGCCAGCCCACCGGGCCGATGCCCCGCGCATCTGCCGCTCCCTCCGAGCCGCCCGCGACCTCGCCACCTGTGGCGAACAGCGCGCCGATCAATTCCTCCAAACCGCCCGCCGCCACCTTCTGAACGACGCCCCGCCGGAGTTCCGCCTCGACTACCTCGAACTGGTCGACCGCGAAACCCTCCAACCCATGGCACGCCTCACCAAACCCGCCCTCCTCGCCACCGCCGCCTACTACAACCAGGTCCGCCTCATCGACAATATCGAGATCGACCCCCGGTAGAGGACCAATGACAAAAGACCCCCGTGCCCGCGCCTTCGTGTCCCGCCTGCTCAAGGAGCCCCTGCTGCATTTCCTCCTGATCGGAGCGGCCTTGTTCGGCATATTCGAACTCCTCGGATCCGAATCACGGAAGACGCCCGCCGCCCGTTCCCCCAAGCAGCTCGTCGTCACGCCGGAACGCATCCGGCACCTCGCGGCGACGTTCAACGAAACGTGGCAACGTCCCCCGACATCCGCCGAACTCGAAGCCCTCGTCGACGATTTCGTCGAAAACGAGGTCTTCTACCGCGAAGCCGTCGCCCTCGGACTCGCCGAGGAAGACCCCGTTGTCAGGCGCCGCCTCCGCCAAAGGATGGAATCCCTCGCCGACGACGCCTCCGACCGCCCCTCGCCCACCGACGAAACCCTCGCCGCATACCTCGCCAACAACAAGGACAGGTTCCAACGCAAGCCCTCATACACCTTCCGCCAAATCCACTACGGACCGCCGCGCCCCGGCCCCGAGCCGGAAGCAACCCTCGAAACCGACCTCGCCCGCCTCCGGGCCGGCAAACCGGTCCCGCCCAAAAAATCCGTCCTCCCGAAGTCGTTCGCCGACGCCTCCGCCCTCGTCGTGAACGGCACCTTCGGCGCCGGCTTCAGCAAGCAACTCGATGCTCTCCCGCTCGGTGAATGGTCCGGACCCCTCCGCTCCGACCTCGGGTTCCATCTCGTCCGCCTCGAAGCCCGCTCCCCGGCCCAACTGCCGCCTCTCGATGAAATCCGCTTCCTTGTGCTCCGCGAATGGGCCAACGAAAAACGCGCCGAAACCCGTGCCAACCTCGCCCAAAGCCTCCTCCAACAATACGAAATCGTCATCCAATGGCCCGCCAACCACCGGCCCGAAAACCAAATACCGGCAACCGGCAACCGGCAACCCAACACCTCTCCCCCCTGAGTGACCGATGACGACCAGGGTTCTGCTGCTCTGCACCTTTTGGGGGGCCTCTTTGGCCGCCGCCCATGATATGCGTCCGGCGTTTCTCGCGCTCGACCAGCTCGATTCCGACACCTACGAGATCCTCTGGAAGGTCCCGGCCCGCGTTGCCAATCTCGAACCCGGCCTCGCCGTCCGTTTCGACGACCGAACCGAAAGCCTCGGAAGTCCCGTCCGCTCGTTCCTCAACGGCAGCTGCGTTGAACGCTGGCGGGTGCGCCGCCCCGGAGGCCTCGACGGATCCTCCGTCACTGTCGACGGACTCGAATCCGTCTTCAACGAAGTCCTGGTCCGCGCCCACCACCTCGACGGAACCACCCAGACCGCCCTCCTCAAGTCCGGCCGCCCCTCGCTCACGATACAAGCCGCACCGGTCGGCTGGGCGGTGCCGGCCACCTATTTCCGCCTCGGGACCGAACATATCCTCCTCGGCATCGACCACCTCCTGTTCGTCCTCGGTCTCCTGCTGCTCGTTGATCGGCGATGGATGCTCTTCAAGACCATCACCTCGTTCACGGTCGCCCACAGCCTGACCCTCGCCCTCTCCACCTTCGCCGTCCTCCGGGTCCCGGAAGCACCCCTCAATGCCGCCATCGCCCTCAGCATCCTCTTCCTCGGCCCCGAAATCGCGCGCAAATGGCAGGGAGGCAGCAGCACCACGATTCGGCGCCCATGGGTGGTGGCCTTCGCATTCGGCCTCCTGCACGGCATCGGTTTCGCCAGCGGCCTCTCTGGAACCGGCATCCCGCAGAGCGATATCCCAGCCGCGCTCCTCTTCTTCAACCTCGGGGTGGAGTGCGGCCAACTCGCCTTCGTGTTCCTCGCCATCTGCCTCGCCAACGCCTGCCGCACCCTTCACCTCGACCGCCCCCGCTGGGTGACCCGCCTTCCCGGCTATGCCGTCGGCTCCCTCGGCGCCTGTTGGACCCTCCAGCGCATCCTCCCCATCCTCGGCTTGCTTTAAATATGCAACTATCCTTGATTTCTTCCCTGAATTTGCCATAATCGCCTCATCGTCAATCACATGAATGTTGATTGCTTCCCTTGCTGAAATGTCCGAGTTTCTCAACTGCCTTCACCCCAATGAGCGCCCTGTTCAAGTTCCGCTGCGACGTCTGCGGACAAAAACTCTCCGTTCCTGACGGATTACACGGGCAGAAATTCCGCTGCCCGACCTGCCGGACCCGAACCCGCGTCCCGGGCCCGCCGCCGCCGGAGCTTCTTGCCGGCGAACTGGTGCGATTCCACTGTGACCATTGCGGCCAGAAGCTTTCTTGCGAGAGAACGGCCGCTGGTCAGACCGTCGATTGCCCGGTCTGCCTCGCGGAACTGATCGTCCCGGGATCCGATACGGTCCCTGCGAAAGCAACCCTCACCGGCCCCGCGCCGGACCGAGTCCCGCTGGACAATGCGCCGGCCACGAATCGCTCTTCCCATGAGAACGGCAACTCTCAAAAAACCGTTTTCCGCAACGGTCAGAAGACGCGGAAGAATGGATCCATGAATCCAAAACGACGCCTTGTCGCGAAAAGGGGAGGCGCAGACGACACGGTTGGCCCGGCTCTCGCCTCCCGCCCCGATCATTCCTCGCGGCAAGCCCGGCCAACGAATGGCCCGCTCCTCAAGTCGCTCCGCCAACTCGGCTTCGAGGTCGAACCGTTCTACCTCGCTTGCCAGGACCGCACGCACCATTGATCCTGCTCCGCAGAGTTTTCCCTGCTTGCACCAACCCCCTGCCGCAAATAGTCCCTCGAACGTGCGCGCCGAACCTCCACAAGGGAATCGATTTGCCATGACCACGAGGAATCGCGCCGGGCTTTGGCCCGTCATCTTCCTCCTGCTCTCGGCGCCCCTCGCCGTGGCCCACGAAGGAAGCTCCGGAGGCGGATTTCTTTCCGGGCTTTCCCACCCGGTGGGAGGATTGGACCATATCCTCGCAATGGTGGCGGTGGGACTGTGGGGCGCCCAACTGGGCCGCCCGGCGTTGTGGCTCCTCCCGGTCTGCTTTCCACTCGTCATGGCGCTCGGCGCCGCCTGCGGACTGCTGGGCTTCGCGGTTCCCGCCGTGGAAACCGGCATCGCGGGCTCCGCCATCGTGCTCGGACTGATGGTCATGCTGGAAGCCAGACCCGCCCTCGCGGCCGCCCTCTCCATCGTAGGCTTCTTCGCGATCTTCCACGGCCACGCCCACGGCACCGAGTTGCCCCCCGGGCAAAGCGGCCTCCTCTACAGCGTCGGCTTCGTCATCTCCACCGGCCTCCTCCATGCCTCCGGCATCGCCATCGGTCTGGTCCACCGCTGGAATGTGGGCCGCCTCGCCCTCCGTGCCGCCGGAGCGGTCGTCCTCGTTGGCGGCCTCGTCTTCCTCGGTCAAGGCGCCGGTCTGCTCTCGTGAGACCGATGTCCCCGCCTTCGACGCGTGCCCGCCTGACTTCCGCCGCTCTCGCAATTGGCCTTCTCACCGCCCCTTCCGCTTCCGCCCACCTCGTGAACTCGGGCGTCGGCCCGTTCTATGACGGGATCGCCCACCTTTTCCTCACCGTCGAGGATCTCGTTCTCGTCATCGCCCTTGGCCTCCTCGGCGCTCTCGCCGGCAAACCCGCCGCTCGCGGCCTCGTCCTCGCCCTGCCGCCCGCATGGCTCGCCGGCGCCCTCGCCGGCCGCCAGATCACGCTCACGCTCGCGCTCGATTTCGTGCCGGCCATCGGAATCCTCGCCATCGGTTTGCTGGTTGCCATCGACCCCCGCCTGCCAGCCCCCGCTCCCGCCCTGCTCGCCATGGTCCTCGGCCTCCTCCACGGATTTCTCAACGGCCGTGCCATGGCCGGCACCGCCACCCCTTTCCCCGCCGCCCTCGGAATCGTCGCCGCCGTCGCCACCGTCTGTCTCCTCGTTGCCGCCCTTGGCGTCTCGCTCCAGCAACCCTCGCAGCGCATCGCCCTCCGCGTCCTCGGAAGTTGGGCCGCCGCCATCGGCCTCCTCTCCCTCGCATGGCAAGTCCGGCCCCCCGCCTGAACCCGCATCTCTGATTCTCCCCTGCTCCCCGCGGCCCTCACACTGAACGCCGATAGGCAATGATGGTGAGGTCGTCGGGTTTCGACGGCAGGGTGGTGGGCGGTGCCAGCATCCGCTCCCGAGCACGGTCCGCAAGTTCGCCGACCACCCGTCCAAGGCGTCCCTTCCGGATTGTTCCGACGATTTCCTCGATCGTGAGGTTGTCCGTCAGGCCGTCGCTGGCGAGCAGGAGGGTGTCGCGCCGGGCCAGTTCGAGGGGAGCGCCAAGTTCAATGCGCATGCCGCTCGACCCCACGGCATTGAAGACCACATGCCGCTCGTGATGGTGAAGCGCTTCCTCTTCATCGAGAAACCCCGCCTCCACACCGAGTCCCACCGGTGAATGGGAAACCGTCAGCAGTTTGAGCCGCCCGCGCTGGCCGACGACCAAAATCACCGAGTCGCCCACATGATACGGGCGAACCGTGTGGCCGGCCAACTCGACCGTCGCAAGGGTCGTGCTGCCCTCCGGAAGGTTGGCCAGCAGATCGCGGTTGGCCGACTCGATGCCGTCGAGAATCGCAGTGCGAAACGACCCGTCGCCCATGGGCGCACCAGCCCGGACCGCAAGATGCCGGACCGTCAGCGCCGCGGCTTCCCCCCCGCGACGCGTGCCGCCCATCCCGTCCGCCACCGCCATCAGAACCTCCTCGCTTTCCGCCTCCACAATCAGCGCCGCATCCTGGTTGGGCGACCCGCCGCCGGGCCGCGGACGCGAAATCACCGCCGCCCTCCCGCGAGGCAGCGCCACCTCGATCGCCTCCCCAAGGTCGGACTCGATCACCAACCTCGCCCCTCCTCTGCCTCCCCTCGATGCCGGCAAATCATTCACGGCCTTGTCAGGCGAAGGCCTTCGAGCGAATCGCCCGGTAAGCGCGATACATGGCGACCGCGTCCCGGAACCTCCGCCGCGGCTCAACTTCAAGCGACTTGCGCACCAGATCCACAAATTCGCGATGGGTCTTCCGGCGCAGCTTCCCGCAGTCCGGCGGCGGCCAGTGAAAGGGATACTCGGGCAGTTTCCCCGTGAACATCCGATACAGAAGAAGCCCCATCGCAAACACATCCGAGCGCAGCGAGGGACGCCCAAACGCCTGTTCCGGCGCCATGTGACCCAGCGTGCCGGAACCCGAAGCTCGCAGCGTGCGGACCGCAATGCGGGCAATCCCAAAGTCCGAAAGCCGCAACTCCGGCCCCGGAAACAAAATGAAGTTCTCCGGCTTGATGTCGCAATGAACAACGCGGTGCTGGTGAAGAAAGGCCAGCGCCCCAAGCCCCTGTTCGACAAACAACGCAAGGTGCTGCTTCGAGACACGCCGCTTCAGCCGGTCCGCAAGGGTCTCGAGACCCAGCGGATAGGCCATCACGAAATACCCGTCCATGATGCTCGCGTCCTTCAGACTCAGCAGCAGCGGATGTTCCAGCCTCGCGGCAAGACGCGCCTCGTGACGAAACCCCTCCAAAAATGTGTCGTCCGCCAAGTGCGGATGCGGAATCTTCAACGCGATGGGGTGACCCTCGATCGTGTCATACGCACGATACACGTTCGCATAGTAGCCCTCCGCCACCAGAGCCTCGATACGATATTTCCCCACCCGGGAACGGGCCCGCAACCGGCGAGGACGATTCATTGCAGCCACCACGCAGTCCGAAAACTCCGGGCTTCAAGCCCCTCATGTCAACAACCTAATCACTCGAAATCCGGGCGGCCTTGATGGTGTTGCGCATGAGCATCGCGATGGTCATGGGCCCCACCCCGCCGGGAACCGGTGTGATGGCGCCGCATCGGGGCGCCACCTCGTCGTAGGCCACGTCGCCCGCGAGACGGTACCCCCGCTTCTTGCCGGCGTCCTCGACGCGGTTGATTCCGACGTCGATCACCACCGCTCCGTCCTTCACGAAATCCGCCGTGATGAACTCCGCCCGCCCGATGGCCGCGATCAGGAGATCGGCGCCGCGGCAGACTTCCGCCAGATCCCGCGTCCTCGAGTGGGCCACCGTCACGGTGGCGTTGGCGCCCTTCGACATCAGGAGAAGCGCCATCAGCTTACCCACGATCATGCTGCGGCCCTCCACCACCGCGCCCGCCCCGCTGAGTTCGATCCCCGATTC
>Ga0180435_10007864_pt1 | contig 10098 bp, 8 predicted proteins | sample SS_ome_3_FD_132467 | JGI IMG/M metagenome (GOLD analysis project Ga0180435, IMG submission 132467) | Hypersaline lake sediment archaeal communities from the Salton Sea, California, USA - SS_3_S_1 metaG | ecosystem: Environmental > Aquatic > Non-marine Saline and Alkaline > Hypersaline > Sediment... | reverse complement strand
GGCGCACGCGCCTTCCTGATCGGCGAAAGCCTCATGCGGCAAGACGACGTTGAAGCCGCCACCCGCGCGATCCTTGCCGATCCGGTGCTGCCATGAGCGACAAGCTCACCCATTTCGACGCCGCCGGACAGGCCCACATGGTGGATGTTTCGCATAAACCCGTCACCTCGCGCGAAGCGGTGGCCGAAGGGCTTGTGCTGATGTCGCCCGAAACGCTGGCGCTGGTCGAGGCGGGCAGCGCAAAGAAGGGCGACGTGCTGGGTGTGGCGCGGCTTGCCGGGATCATGGGCGCGAAGAAGACGGCCGACCTCATCCCGCTGTGCCACCCGCTGCCGATCACCCGCGTGGCGGTGGACCTCGAACCCGACGCGGGCCTCCCCGGCGTGCGGATCACCGCGACCGTCAGAACCTCGGGCCAGACCGGCGTGGAGATGGAGGCGCTCACCGCCGTCACCACCGCGGCGCTCACCGTCTACGACATGCTCAAGGCCGCCGAGAAGGGCATGCGCATCGAGGGCGTGCGGCTGTTGGCGAAATCGGGTGGCAAATCGGGGGATTTTCGCGCCGAATGATCACCGTTTCGCAAGCCCTCGAGCATCTCTTCGACCTTGCCCCGCCGATGGGCACCGAGCGCGTGGCGCTGGCGGAGGCGGCGGGCCGGGTGCTCGCCGAGCCGGTGGTGGCCGCGCGCAACCAGCCGCCGTTTGCCGCCTCGGCGATGGATGGCTACGCGCTGAAGGGCGTCGAGGCCGACCCGGAGGCGATGTTCAAGGTGATCGGCGAAAGCCGGGCGGGCGCGCGTTTCGAGGGCAGCGTCGGCCCCGGACAGGCGGTGCGCATCTTCACCGGGGCACCGGTGCCGGTGGGGGCCGACCGGGTGATCATCCAGGAAGACGTGACCCGCGAGGGCGACCTGATCACGCTGGGGCGCAACCTCGACCGGGGGCCCTACGTTCGCCCGGCGGGCACCGACTTCACGATCGGTGACCGGGTCGAGGCACCGCGGGTGCTGGGAGCGCGCGATCTTGCGCTGATCGCGGCGATGAACGCAGGCGAGGTCACGGTAACACGCCGGCCGCGCGCGGCGCTGATCGCCACCGGAGACGAACTGGTGATGCCGGGCGAAGAGCCGGGTCCGGATCAGATCATCGCCTCCAATGCCTTCGGCCTGAAGGCAATGTTCGAGGCCGCCGGCGCCGAGGCGCGGCTCCTGCCGATCGCACGCGACAATGCCGAGAGCCTGCGGGCGGCCTTCGAGACCGCGCAAGGCGCCGATCTCGTGGTCACCATCGGCGGCGCCTCGGTGGGCGATCACGATATCGTCGCCCCGGTGGCTGCGGAAATGGGTATGGAGCAGAGTTTCTCGCGCGACGCGATGGGACCTGGCAAACCCCGCATGGCCGGCCGGATGGGCAAGGCTGCCATGGTAGGGCTGCCCGGAAATCCCGTCTCTTCATTGGTTTGTGGCGTGATTTTCATCTTGCCGATGATCCACGCCATGCTCGGGCTCGGCGCGGCCCCGGCCCCGCGCCAGAGCGGGGTGCTCGCCGAGGATCTGCCCGAAAACGGCCCGCGCGAGCATTACATGCGCGCCACCCTCGACGACGGCACGATCCGCCCGCTGCCACGGCAGGACAGCTCGCTGCTCACCATCCTGCATCGGGCCGATGCGCTGCTCGTACGGCCCGCGAACGATGGCGCACGCATGGCAGGCGACAAAGTCGATTTCATCGCGATCTGACCCAAGGCGTTGACACGAAACGGGAACGCGGGTAGAACATTACCTGAACCGCTCCGTCGTGGAGCGGCATCCCGCACAGGGCCAGGGCCGCCATGGCGCGCACCTCGGGCCGTCAGAACAAAGGGGCGAGCACATGCTGACGCGCAAGCAACTGGACCTTCTCGATTTCATCAACAAACGCCTGGCGCGCGACGGCGTGCCGCCCTCGTTCGACGAGATGAAGGAAGCGCTCGATCTGCGCTCGAAATCGGGCATTCACCGGCTGATCACGGCGCTCGAGGAACGCGGCTTCATCCGCCGCCTGCCCCACCGCGCCCGTGCGATCGAGATCGTCAAACTGCCTGACGCGCTCGACCCCTCCGGCAAGGCCGGGTTCGAGCCGCGGGTGATCGACGGCGACAGGCCCGACCGAACGCCCGCAGGCGCGATGGCGCTGGGCGAAGGCCAGGTGCGCGAACTGCCGTTACTCGGTCGCATCGCGGCGGGCACGCCGATTGAGGCGATCAGCGATGGTGCCGAGCACGTTGCCGTGCCCGGTGCGATGGTCGCCGGGGCGGGCAAGCATTACGCGCTCGAGGTCAAGGGCGAGTCGATGATCGACGCCGGGATCAATTCGGGCGATGTGGTGATCATCCGTGAAACCTCGGTAGCCGAGAACGGCGATATCGTCGTGGCGCAGGTCGAGGGCTACGAGGCGACGCTGAAGCGCTACCGCAAGTCTGGCGACATGGTGATGCTGGAGGCTGCCAACCCGGCCTATGAGACCCGCCTCTTGCGCGACGACCAGGTCGAGGTCCAGGGCAAGCTCGTGGGGCTGATCCGCACCTACTGAGGGGTTCGCAGCCCTCGAGGGGCGGCGGATTTCGTACGAAATCCGTTGCGTTTTCCGTGCGGAAAACGTGCCGAAATCCGTGCGGATTTCGCCTCCCCTCATCGTCCGGTCCAGGGCCGCGCGCCGCTCATTTCGTCCACGCTCACCACCCGCAGGCCCCCCGCTTCCGGATAGAGTGCGAGCGCTCCGGTCGCCCGCAAGGCCTCTTCATCGAAGAGGCGGCAACCCTCCGGCACCTCGTCCGCCGTCATTGACAACACCACCAGGTCGGCACGCTGACAGGCTCCGGCAACACGGTCGCGCGCGCCGCGACCGGTCAGGTGCACAAGGCGCATCCCGCCCAGTTCGATCTCGCGCGCGCCCGCCTCGCCGGAAAAGCCGCGGCGGCCGTGGGCGATGTCCTGCGCCACCGGATCGCCATCGTTCTCGAGCCAGACGCGCGCCGCGAAACCATCACCGCGTGGCTTCGATAACACCCGCCCCTCGGTCGTCATCACCCCCACGAGCCCGCCGCTGGCGGTAATCAGGGCGGCGGGCCGGTCAGCCTCGGCCCAGAGCGCCAGCGCCAGCGCCAACGGGGCGATCCCCGCGAGCCGCCAGCGCCCGGCGAGCAGCACCATCGCAAGCCCGCCCGCCGTGACCAGCGGCAACACCGCCGCGCCCGGACTCGGCACATGGCCCACCGCGCCTTCCAGCCCGGTGACGAAGCGCGCCACCGTGAGGATCCACAGGATCGGGTATTGCATCACCTCCAGTGCGAGCCAGCCCAGGCCCAGCGGGGCAAGCAGTGCCGCCAGCACCGCCAGCGGCATCACCAGCGTGCCCATCACCGGCACGGCGGCGAGGTTGGCCAGCAGTCCGTAATGCGAGACGATGTTGAAATGCGCCGCCGCGAAGGGCGCGGTGGCCAGCCCCGCAACGCTGGACGCGACAAACAGCGACACCGGCCCGCGCATGAGGCGCGGCGGGTTCCAGGCCGGCCAGTCACGCAAGGCGCCGAACACCACCACCAGCGCCGTCGTCGCCGCGAAAGACATCTGGAAGCCCGGCGAGGTGAGTGCCTCGGGTTGCACCAGCAGGATCGCCAGCGCCGCCACCGCCACAGCGCGCAAGGTAAGCGCGCGGCGGTCCATCAGCACCGCGCCGAACATCACCGCCACCATGATGAAAGCGCGTTCGGTGGCGACGTTGCCGCCCGACAGCGCGAGGTAGAAGGCCCCTGCCTGCAGCGCCACCACGGCGGCCACCTTGCGGATCGCCACCCGGTCGGCCAGCCCCGGCACCAGCGCCAGCGCGTAGCGCAGCGCGGCAAAGACGAAGCCGGTGAGCAGCCCCATGTGCAGCCCCGAGATCGCCAGCAGGTGGGCAAGGTTGGCCCCCCTCAGCGCATCCACCGTCTCGCGGTCCATCGCCGAGCGGTCGCCGGTGGTGATCGCGGTGGCGAAGGTGCCCGCCTCGTTCGGCAAGACCTCCAGCACCCAGGCCGAGATCCGAGCCCGCAGCCGCGACACCAGCACCTCGCCGCGTCCCTCGGGCGGGGCCAGCAGCAGCGCCGGGGCACGGGTGTAGCCCACCGCGCCAATCCGGTCGAACCAGGCCATGCGGCGAAAATCGAAGCCGCCCGGCTCCACCGGGCCTTCCGGGCCGGAGAGAAAGGCGGTCATCGCCACCCGCTGCCCCGGCTCGGGGTCGAGGTAGCCCTGCGCGCCGTGGAGCGACACCCGCACCCGCTCCGGCGTGCGCGCGGGCGCGACCCGGTCGAGCCGCACCCGATCAAGGGTGAGTCGTGTAGCTTCGGAGGCGGAACGGTCGATCTTCACCACCCGCCCCTCGACCGGGCCGTAATAGCGAAAATCGAGCACCGGGGCGCGGACGATCTCGTTGCGCAGGCCCGCCACCAGGACCCCCGCAACCACCACCGCACCGCCTGCCGCGAGAAACGAAAGCCCGGCGAAGCGGCCGCGCCGCGAACCCCAGGCCAGCATGGCGAGTCCGAGCGCCGCGAAGGCCGTCAGCGTCCAGGCCAGCGCGCCCGGTTCCACCGGCAGGCTGAAATAGGCCCCCACGCCGGTGCCCAGGCAGACAGGAGCGAACAGCAGGAGCCGCCCCGAAAGCCGCTCCAGCCGACCGGACAGGCGGGCCAGCGGGGTCACCCTTGTTCTCTCCCTCGTGAGCGACTAGACCTCGCGAGGCTAGCTCAAACTTGGTTTCCAAAAGGTTAACGCGCGCATGGCCGATACCCCCGTCGTCACCCGTTTCGCCCCCTCGCCCACGGGCTACCTGCACATCGGCGGCGCGCGCACCGCGCTGTTCAACTGGCTCTATGCCCGCGGCCGGGGCGGCAAGTTCCTCCTGCGGATCGAGGATACCGACCGCGCCCGCTCCACTCCGGAGGCGACGGCGGCGATCCTGCACGGGCTGGAGTGGCTCGGGCTGGATCACGACGGCCCGGCCGTTAGCCAGTTCGAGCGCGCCGAACGCCATGCCGAGGTGGCCCGCGAGATGCTGGCGCGCGGCCATGCCTACAAATGCTTCGCCACCCAGGACGAGATCGCCGCTTTCCGCGAGGAGGCCAAGGCCGCAGGCCGCTCGACGCTGTTTCTCAGCCCCTGGCGCGACGCCGACCCGGCGACCCACCCCGATGCCCCCTTCGTGGTGCGCCTCAAGGCCCCGCGCGAAGGCGAGACGGTGATCGACGACAAGGTGCAGGGCCGCGTGGTGATCCGCAACGACCAGCTCGACGACATGGTTCTGTTACGTTCCGACGCTACCCCGACCTACATGCTTGCGGTGGTGGTGGACGATCACGACATGGGGGTCACGCATATCATCCGCGGCGACGATCACCTCAACAATGCCGCGCGCCAGATGCAGATCTACGCCGCGATGGGCTGGGACGTGCCGGTCTTCGCCCATATCCCGCTGATCCACGGACCGGACGGCAAGAAGCTTTCCAAGCGCCACGGCGCGCTCGGGGTGGAGGAATACCGCGCCATGGGCTACCCGGCGAGCGCCATGCGCAATTACCTCGCCCGGCTCGGCTGGAGCCATGGCGACGACGAGGTGTTCACCGACGCGCAGGCGATAGCCTGGTTCGATCTCGGCGGTATCGGCAAGGGGGCGGCGCGCTTCGACTTCAAGAAACTCGATCACATCTCCGGTCAGCACATCGCGATGACCCCGCCCGCGGAGCTGGTTTCGCAACTGCAGGATTACCTCGACGCCGTGGGCGGGCGGGCGCTGTCCGCACCGGAAGCCCGCGCGCTGGTCAAGGCCATGCCGCTGGTCAGCGCAGGCGCGAAAACACTGCCGCAAATTCTTGAAAAGGCGCGTTTTCTTCTCACCACCCGCCCGATCGAACGGGACGAGAAAGCACAGGCCGCGCTCGACGATGTATCCCGTAGTATACTGAGGCAATTGACGCCGCAGTTGCAAACTGCTAGCTGGGACCGCGACACGCTGGAAACCGTTCTGAACGGCTTCGCCGAGGCGCATGGCACGAAATTCGGCAAGCTTGCCGCGCCGCTGCGCGCCGCGCTCGCGGGCCGGGCCGTCACTCCCAGCGTCTTCGACATGATGCTGCTTCTCGGGCGCGATGAATGCATCGCCCGGCTCGAGGAAGCCGCCGTATAATCTGCCTGCCCTTTCGGGACGGGCTCAAGAGAAAGGGACGCGCATGCCAGACCAGACGGGAACCGCGAAGTTGAGTTTCGCCGGAAAGGAGCTCGAGCTGCCGATGTATTCACCCAGCGTCGGCCCCGACGTGATCGACATCGGCAAACTCTACGCCCAGGCCGGGGTTTTCACCCATGATCCGGGCTTCACCTCCACCTCGTCCTGCGAAAGCGCGATCACCTTTATCGACGGCGAGGAAGGCGAGTTGCTCTATCGCGGCTACCCGATCGAGCAACTGGCGGAAAAATCGCATTATCTCGAGGTTTGCTTCCTCCTGCTCTACGGCCATCTGCCCACCGCCGCAGAGCTGGAAGACTTCGAATTCCGCGTCACCCGCCACACCATGGTGCACGAACAGCTCATGAAGTTCTTCTCGGGTTACCGGCGCGATGCGCACCCGATGGCGACGATGGTGGGCGTGGTCGGCGCGCTCTCGGCCTTCTATCACGACAGCCTCGACATCAACGATTATCAGCAGCGCGAGATCGCCGCGGTCCGGATGATCGCCAAGGTGCCGACGATCACGGCGATGGCCTACAAGTATTCCATCGGCCAACCTTTCGTTTACCCGAAAAACAGCCTCGATTATGCAGGTAACTTCCTGCACATGTGCTTTGCCGTGCCGGCGGAGGATTACGAGGTCAACCCGATCCTTAGCCGCGCAATGGACCGGATCTTCACCCTGCACGCCGATCACGAGCAGAACGCCTCGACCTCGACGGTGCGGCTTGCCGGCTCCTCGGGGGCCAACCCCTTCGCCTGCATCGCCGCCGGCATTGCCTGTCTCTGGGGCCCGGCCCACGGTGGCGCCAACCAGGCCTGCCTCGAGATGCTCAAGGAAATCGGCACAGTCGATCGCATCCCCGAATATATCGCCCGCGCCAAGGACAAGGACGATCCGTTCCGCCTGATGGGCTTCGGCCACCGGGTCTACAAGAACTTCGACCCGCGCGCGAAGGTGATGAAGGAAAGCGCCGACGAGGTGCTGGGCCTGCTCGGTGTCGAGGATAACCCGACGCTGCAGGTGGCCAAGGAGCTGGAACGCATCGCGCTGGAGGACGAATACTTCGTCTCGAAAAAGCTCTACCCCAACGTCGATTTCTATTCCGGCATCATCCTGGAGGCGATGGGCTTCCCGACCTCGATGTTCACCCCGATCTTCGCGCTGTCGCGCACCGTCGGCTGGATTTCGCAGTGGAAGGAAATGCTGAGCGATCCGAACCAGAAGATCGGTCGCCCGCGCCAGCTTTACACCGGCGAGACCCGCCGCGACTACGTCGACGTCGAAGATCGCTGAGCCGCACACCCGGTCACATGCGCGCGAGCCGTCCCCCAGGGGCGGCTCGCTTGCGGTTTAACCCCTTCCCCGGATCGCGCCCGCGCCCCATATTGGCGGCATGTTGAAACTCACGCCCATATTGCTCGCGGTGCTCTACGCGCTGGTCATGTATCGTTTTTCGGCATGGCGGCTGGGCCATGAACTCGACGCGAAATCGCCCGAACTGGCCGATCCGAAGCTGAAATCCCTTAGCGACAGGATGGCGCGCGCCCTCGATCTCAAGCGCATCCGGGTGCATATCTACGAGGTCGAGCCGGTCAACGGCCTCGCCGCGCCGGACGGGCGGATCTTCATCACCCGCGGCTTTTACCAGCAATACCGCGAAGGTCGGGTGACGGCGGAGGAGATGGCGAGCGTGATCGCGCATGAGCTCGGCCATGTCGCGCTGGGCCATGCCCGGCGGCGGATGATCGACTTTTCCGGCCAGAACGCGCTGCGCACCGCGCTTGGCATGGTGCTCTCGCGCTTCCTGCCAGGGGTTGGGGTGTATATCGCCAACCTTGTTGCCAGCCTGCTCGCCGCCCGGCTCTCGCGCGGTGACGAATACGAAGCCGATGCCTATGCCTCGGCGCTGCTCACCAAGGCCGGGATCGGCACGGCACCGCAGAAATCTCTGTTCCTCAAGCTCGACCAGCTCACCGCCGCGCGGGCGGGCGCGATGCCCGCATGGTTCATGAGCCACCCCAAGGCCGAAGAGCGAATTGCCGCGATCGAAGCCAACGAAGCGACCTGGCAGGTGGAGTGAGGCGCGGGCGCACGCCCGCGCCCGGCGTCGCGCGACGCCGTGTGACGCGCCCGCGCGGGCGCGTTGCCCCGATCGGTAGACTGGCGCGATCTCACGAGAGGCTTTCCAGCGCCTTGCCCAGCCGGGGCAACCGCGCCTTCTTCATCAACCGCCGGATCGGCCAGGCCTCGCCGGAAAGCCGCTCGGCCTCGGCCTGCACGGCGCGGGCAACCTTGGTCACGGTTTCGGGATGCCGGGAGAAGATCTCACGCAGGAACAGATCGGGCACCTCGCGCTTCACCCCCTCCTCGGTCAGCATGTGGCGCGGGAAATCACTCGTGTTGAGGGTAAGCAGAACATCCGCCGACCCCGCAATCGCGGCCGCGAGCACATGCACGTCGGATGGATCGGGCAGCCAGAGCCGCGCCTCGTCGCCCGCCCTCGGACGCACAGAAGCGGCAGGCCAGCGCGCCTCGACCGCCGCAATCTCGCCGCGCGCGAGCGCCTCCTGCCCCGGCCCGAGCTTCGCCGCCGCCCGCGCCCATTCCTCAAGGATGCGCGGGCTCCAGAGCGGCTCGAACAGCCCCTCCGCCGCCACCCCCAGCAGCATCTCGCGCATCACCGTGGGGTAGAGCACGCAGGCGTCGAGCAGAACCTTCACGGCATCAGGCGGTAGAACAGCGCCTTGAGATAACCGCTCTCGGCGAGTTGCGGGTGCTGCGGATGATCCGGCCCGGCAAAGCCGGTGTGGATCAGTTGTGCCGAACGCCCGGCCCTTCCGATGCCCCGGTTGCACGCGGTGCGGAACTTGGCGAGATCGGCGGCGTGGGAACAGGAGCACAGCACGAGGTAGCCGCCCGGCGCCACCAGCCCCGCCGCCAACCGGGCAATCCGCTCATAGGCGCGCAGCCCCGCTTCCAGCGCCGGTTTGGCGGGCGCGAAGGCGGGCGGGTCGCAGATCACCACGTCGAAGCGCGCGCCCTCCTCGGTCAATGCTTCGAGCACCGCGAAGGCATCCCCCGCGCGGGTGGCGAAACGGTCGGCCACGCCGGAAAGCGCAGCCCCCTCCCCGGCCAGCGCCAGCGCCGGTGCGGATCCGTCAACCGCCAGCGCGCTCTCGGCCCCGCCCGCGAGCGCCGCCAGCGAGAAGCCACCAACATGCGAGAACACGTCGAGCACCCGCGCGCCGCGCGCCAGCCCCGCCGCGAAGGCATGGTTCGGGCGCTGGTCGTAGTAGAGCCCGGTCTTCTGCCCGCCGAGGATGTCGGCCAGATAGCTCGCGCCGTTCATCGGCACCGCCACGCGGCCCGGCTCTTCGCCGATCAGAACCGCGCTCACGTCGTCCAGCCCTTCCAGCGCCCGCGCCCGGCCGGAGGCGTTCTTGACCACGGTCGAGACCCCCGTCACCTCAGCCACCACCTCGGCCAGGTCGCCCGCCAGACGGTCGGCCCAGGCCGCGTTGGGCTGGATCACGGCGACATCGCCGAAGCGGTCGATCACCACGCCGGGCAGCCCGTCGGCCTCGGCATGCACCAGCCGGTAGAACGGCGCCTCGTAGAGCCGCTCGCGGTGGGCCAGCGCCATGGCGAGGCGGTCGCGCAGCCAGGCGGGGCCGATCTCGGCTTCCGGGTCGCGGTCGAGCACGCGGGCGAAGATGCGCGAGGCGGGCGTGACGGCGACGGTGGCGAGCGGGGTGCGGCCCTCGTCTTCCAGCACCGCGATGGTGCCGGGGGCGAGCGCCTTGGTGCGCCGGTCGGTGACGATCTCGTTGTCGTAGACCCAGGGCG